>Ga0137412_10005660_pt1 | contig 10003 bp, 10 predicted proteins | sample CZODoug2_1_16fun_FD_122160 | JGI IMG/M metagenome (GOLD analysis project Ga0137412, IMG submission 122160) | Vadose zone soil fungal communities from Angelo Coast Range Reserve, California, USA - CZODoug2_1_16fungal (Hybrid Assembly) | ecosystem: Environmental > Terrestrial > Soil > Vadose zone... | reverse complement strand
CATGATAGTAGTATATGGTAGTGATTAGATGTAGATCCATGTCCGGCCAGTGGGAATAAGAAAGTATTAGCTATGCTAATATGATATTAGTGATTAGATGTAGATCCATGCCCGGCCGGTGTGAATAAGAAAGTATTAGCTATGCTAATATGATAGTAGTATATGGTAGTGATTAGATGTAGATCCATGCCTGGCCGGTGTGAATAAGAATGTATTAGCTATGCTCATGATAGTAGTATATGATAGTGATTAGATGTAGATCCATGCCCGGCCGGTGTAAATAAGAAAGTATTAGCTATGCTAATATGATAATACTGTAGGACCAAGCTGGCCGATGCATTTGTCAACCTTATGCAGGCTGGTTTGACTCTACCATTATTGTTGTATTAGTGGTTAAACTGTAGCTAGCACTCATATGCTTACACTGATAGTTACAGTACTTATGTTCTTTGACTGCTACTTTGGTCAACTTAACTGTACAGTAATTGTTTTTGTAATGGTAGACAGCAATTTAATAAACTGTTGCCATTAGGGCTAGTAGCTACATTGTTTGATTATGAGTATGCTGGCTAGCTTGACTTTATAATTATTGTTGCATTAATAGTTGAGCTATAGCCAGCCGCAAGACCCAATTGGCCAGTTCAATGTATCATGGACAGCCCTCCTCTGTACAATGGCAAAGGTTATGTTTGTCTCTGAACGGGATGTTCTCCAATTGTGCTAACTGCTGCAAAACCTCTTGAAGACAAGTGGCCTAAGTGTGGAGCAGGTGAGAATACTGCCAGTGAGATAGTACATTTAACTAACTTGTGGAAGTTCCGAATCCATGTGCTGATACACAGATTGTATCTCAGCCAATACCAAGCTCAAATGATCCATGCCCTGATATTGTCAACAATTGAATCCAGAAGAAAGAAACTCATCTCGAGCTATACTGGCCAGCATACCTGTACAATACTGTAGGACAAAGCTGGCCGATGCACTGTGCCTCCCTGCAGCGGCTGGCTTGACTTTATAACTATTATTGTATGAGTAGTTAAGCTATAGCTAGCACTTGTGTGTTTACACCGGCCAGGCATGGGTCTACAGGTTCACTTGGTGGCGGCCGGCCGGAAGCTGCATGCATGTAGAACTCAACCTGCCTGCCTGTAATATTCACCTTATACTGGCCAGCATGCCTATACTGTCATGTAGGACCAAGCTGGCCGATGGACTGCCCACCCTATGCCGGCCGGCTTGACTTTACAATTATCATTGTATAAATAGTTAAGCTATAGCTAATATTCTCTTGTTAAAACCGGCCAGGCATGGATCTACATCTAATCACTACCATATACTACTATCATTAGCATAGCTAATACTTTCTTATTCCCACTGGCCGGACATGGATCTACATCTAATCACTACCATATACTACTATCATGAGCATAGCTAATACTTTCTTATTCCCACTGGCCGGACATGGATCTACATCTAATCACTACCATATACTACTATCATGAGCATAGCTAATACTTTCTTATTCACACCGGCCGGGCATGGATCTACATCTAATCACTACCATATACTACTATCATGAGCATAGCTAATACTCTCTTAATCCCACCGGCCAGGCATGGATCTACATCTAATCACTATCATATACTACTATCATTAGCATAGCTAATACTCTCTTAATCCCACCGGCCAGACATGGATCTACATCTAACCACTACCATATAATACTATCATATTAGCATAGCTAATACATTCTTATTCCCACTGGCCAGGCATGGATCTACATCTAATCACCACCATATACTACTATCATTAGCATAGCTAATACTTTCTTATTCACACCGGCCAGGCATGGATCTACATCTAATCACTACTGTACATGCATGCCGGCCGGTATAGTTGGGATACACAGTGGACCGGCCGGTTGGGTCCTGCAGCTGGCTATTAGCTTAATCATTAATGCCACAATAATTGTAAAGTCAAGCCAGCCAGAATCAAATAATGTAGCTACTAACCCTAATAGCAAACCGTTTTTAAAATTGCTGTCTATCATTACAAAACAATTACTGTGCAGTTAATCTAGCCAAAGTTAGCAGTCAAGGAACTGTAATTATCGGTGTAAGCATATGAGTGCTAGCTATAGCTTTGAATCGTAAAGTCAAGCCGGCCGGTTGAGTCATACATATAGTTTGTCGGCCGGCTGGGCCCTACACTGATGTAGAGTCAAGCCGGCCAGCATACATCTAGTCATACAAAGTAACTATACTAATAGCAATTGTTGGGGAGATATATATTATTTTGGTTCAAGTTACTACCAACATATCATTCTTAAACTTCTCCTCTGCGTCCTCTGCAAATCTCTTCCATACCTGCACCTGTCTATAAGCATAAGCTTGATGACCTGGTTTGATAGCTTGGCTCCATCGGCGATACCATTGTTCCTGCTGATGCTTGAACCAGGTTACAGTCCATCCCATTTCATGTCGCACCAAAAACAACTCCTCCTCCCACCTTTCACACCTAGCCTTGGCCTTCAACCAGTTTACTCTGTAGACTAAGATGAACTGCCATTAGTTATGCACATGACTCATACAGAACCACTCACATTCATCCATCCAAGCATCTTTTTGGCTCTCCTGAGCATTATTCACCCTCCAAAACCAAGCGAGCCTATCAGATCCCTGCCCAAACCGATTTTCTTCAGTAACCTCCTTGTCGACACTAAGCTGTTCAGGCAATATTTCTTGATAAGCACCGTTCAGCAGAGTGTCTTGATCTACCCCAAGTCTCTGCATAGCAGACCTGGCTCTTTGATAACTCCTGACATATTTCTCGATCTTGAGTCGACAACGTTGAGCTTCCTGTTTTGACCTTGTGCCAGTCCACACAGAATCAGCACTTCGAAAGTGTTGACGATAGATGATTGCCTTGTGGCCAAGAGCCAAACGTAATTTTTCTAGGCAATCATTCGCTTGGCCTTTTCTCAACTCCAATTCTTCTGCCTGCAGAGCCGCCAAGCCAATAGATGCAGCCCGATCTGGAGGCACCAAAGAGGGCATCCAGAGACCCATATCTTCTGCTGGAATTTCATCATCAATCCACCCTAAATCATCATCATCTGCATGCTGAACTTCAGAGCTTTCATCAAGCTCGCCTTCTGCCCTGCAAAATCTAGGATCATCAATGTACACAGTACCTGCATCTAGCTCCAATCCCTCTGTCATGGCATCGGCATTTTCATGAAATTTAGTGATGCGAGCAGCAAGTTTCTGTCGCTTTTCTTGAAGGGCTACCTTCTGAGTCACAGTAGCATCATATGGTAGACGTCGGATATCCAATCGTAACCCATCCCTAAAATGCCAATTGAAGTGTGTCACCATATCATCATAAGAAACATCCAATGACTTACAAGGCGTCCTCTAGATTGATACCCTGGATGATCCAAGAGACTGTTCCTGACCTTCCTGCTTCAGGATTCTCTAATTCAACCAAACTCAGTCGAATCTCAGCCATTGTGGGGGCTTCATGATTCTGCCAAGTTAGCCACATCTTTCATGAAGCAGCAAATGACCTTACCTTTATCAATCTTCAACTGATACATGTCAAGATATTCTCCCCGCTTCTCCATCGCCAATTTCTCATCCCTTTTCCACGCAATGATTTTATTGCTGTCCAAAGAACGATTTAGCTCATCGAATGGGAGCTTCGTGTCCTTCACTCCCTTGACAGCACGGGCATGTTTTTTTATGAGAGTCTTCACTGTTTGGACCGTAACTAGATAGTTCTGTGAGCAAAACAAGTACTTACCAATTCCAACCATTTTCTTCCAATTCGAGTCCCTCATGTGATCATCCAATATTTCCTGTCGATGGCATTGGCTCATTGAGCGTGCTGTGGGTGATATCTTATTGAATGTCGCCCAGAGAGTCTCTAAAATTTCTCCATCCACCTGACCTGCTCCTTTGATGAAGTTAAGACTAAATCTAGCAAAGCAAGGAAGTTTGTGTGCGCTGAGATGGAATTTACCAACAGCGGTAAGAATTTCCCTTTGTTCAGGGAGAGATAATCCTGGGCAATTGGCCACACGCTGAGCAAAATGAATGCACCACTGGCATCCTACATCATAAATGATAAGGGAGGTGTCGAATCCATCCGACCTGTAATTGATAGCATTGCATATAGAATAGTCAACGTTCATGTGGCTGAGAACTTTGATGAGCATTCTGAAACGCTCGAAACGGCATAAAAATGGCTACCGTTCACCCTTCTGAAAATCCACCACAGAGTGCGGAACAAAACATCCATGCCGTGCACAGGCAGTGGCAGCAACTCCAGTTGCTCGAAGGTTGCTTCTGTTTGTATTTGATGCATTGACTGCACGATGGTTGCTGCAATAGGACCTCTGTTTTATCTGCTCAGCAAGGGATGGCAGATGTCAAAGCAACAAAAATAAACATACCTCCTTACTTTCCACAGCTGATGATAAATGAGCCTGATACTTGCCCTCAGTCACCATGTAGCCTAGGCCATCGGAGAGAGAAACATCAAGGTGAGGCTGTTTCATGTTCATGTGTTGAGCAGTGAAGTTTCCATCCACAACGTATCTCTGCATAACCAACCATCTACAGATTGATTTAAGTCAGCATCAGGTATATCAGGCCACTCGCCAGCCTGCTTGTATGTGGGGTATTTACAAGCCAGCCATCTCTCTGTGGGCATTCAAAGAAACAAACCACTTGCCTTGGATATTTGTCCTGCCAAGACGGTGGCATATTGATGCCAGGCTGCGGACAGGCGGCACAGAACAAAGCCAGTTCACCCTGACCAGGCTGTACCTTCATATCATGACCAAATCCGAACCTTTTACGATTCATCAAGTCTCTGAATTGACGAGATGTCCTCATGAGTTCACGATACCGATTCTGAGAGATTGATGAACAAAATAGATGGCCTTGTTGAAAATGATGACCTACCGGAACACAGTCTGGAGACGCATTATTCGTGAGACGACGAAGCTTTTGAAAGAAGCTCATGGCAGAGGTCTTGCATTCCAGTGCATCAATGAGGAAATGATCGAGGACTTCGAAGGTGAAAGCAGTTCGAGGACGTGTTATACTGGCAGGAAACAATCCTGTGTTGAGGAGTTGCGCGTGCTGCTGAGGTTCAGATCCACAGCATTGACACCATAATATGTTGTGGGTGAATACGCCTGTGGAATGCACGATAGTCATGCAAGTTGCGCCTGGAACTGTTGCTTTGATGGTCTCAACTCTGGTACCATCATCCATGTCTATATCCTCGTCAACTTCCTCCCATTCCTGCAAGACTTGAGACTGTGGACATGGCTGACCACCGTGGCCCATATGCCAGATATAACCAAGCTTTGAAAGTGATGTATCATCAAAGCATTTTCCGTTCCACTGTTGCACCTTATGGAAGGGCAGCGACTGATGAACTTTGACCAAGCATATATTACACCATGCATGTGTCCCACTACAAGTTAAGCACCGGAACAATCCTTCTGCACCCTGGCAACTCTCACAGATTCCTCCATCAGTGAAATTCTCAGACTCAAGGATGATGTCTAGGAAGAAGTCGCGGAGAGATAGGTATTCTTCAATGAAGTCATTCTGAGTCTTGTATTCAAGTTAGTTGAATTTTGTTCATGTTAGATTCCACATGATAGACGCGCCTTGGTTTTTCGCCTTTCATTCTCTGCATATGGAGCAAAATCACCATCAACGTCTCTATCCCATTCATCCTGAATGACTTCTGGCTGTCGAGAATGGAGTTTGCGTGGACTAGGACAACGTGAAGCCCCCTGTGAAGGCTCAAATAAGGGATCAGCGCAGGTCTCCTTCCAGACGGTCTTCTTCCCTCTTCCTCTTTGTTTTATATGTGTGATATACTGAACTTCTGGGTCCTTGTTTTGGGACAACCGCCCTCTGTCTTTGAAAGTGAAAGAAAATGACTTGAGGCGAGTATTTTTCTGGCGCGTCATGAGGGAATAGAGCAAGAAAAAGCTGCTGCCTACTACCATGCCGCTCACCCAACTAAGTCATAGATCTCAATAAGATCTTTGATTTTTGGATATGAGATGTATAGCCTTCGCTTCCCAATAAGACTATTTTGAAATACTATAAGGTACCACTATTCCGTCCTTGACTGCTTCTTCGGCCTATCATCCTTGCTTCCCACTGAGCGCAAAAACTCCCCATGAACAGGAAAAGGAGGCATAATTAAGTACCACTATTCCATCCTCGACCGCTTCTTTGGCCTATCATCCTTGCTTCCCACTAAGTGTAAAAATTCTCCTTGAACAGGAAAAGGAGGCCTAGCCACACCTACCCTATTGTGTACCTTATCCTTCATAAAATGAGCTAGAACAAATCGTTCACCCTTTTTCCAGGGTCCAACCGAGTGCTCCAAAACCTTGAGAAATATCAGCCATTTTTCTGAGTACGAAAGTAAATTTTAAAGTTCACACCTTGCCACAAATAAAACACATCGTGCCAGGGAAATAATCCAGGTCTGCTTCAAGATCTTTGATGGAAAAAATGGCATCGTGTCCAATACCCAAACTCACGAGCATGTCATAATGAGATCGAGTGCCACCAGAGTCTCGATGGGGTAGAGTGAGGCGATTAGCAATGACTTCCAATCCGGAAAAAATGGATGGCCATCGAGATACAGGAACCGATTTTGTCGCGGCGCAAGTTTTCCCATGTACCTCAGAGATTGCAACCGACCCTGCCTCAAATAGATCAGGAGCAATAGCTCCAGTGACAGCATTCCAGAAGAATTCCGTACTGGACATGACATCCAGCCAATCTTGGACTTTCTTGGTAGAGTACGATGCCGATGTTACCAGCGGATCTTGAAGTCTCTAAATAGATCAAAGTGGTCAGAATTTCGAAGTCAACAAAATATTCACAAAGAAATAACCTCATGTCGTTGCATAAAATAAGCCGGAGATATAGTGAGTCGCCCTGCCCCAAATTCTCCACCTCTTTCTAAGAAGCTTCCTGAATGCCAAGACTGTTTCTTGTTTTCCGATAGAACCGGAATTGATCGAAGAAGTAAATCGCAAAGCCCCTTTGTAGCAACGTTAATGAAGTTCTTTATCAAGATGATTAATTAGATCAAGATTTGAAATAATTTGTAGGCTCACTACACGTTCGGGGGACACGATATCAGGGAGGTACCAAACTAGGATTTTCCCATGGTTGTCAACAATTGTAGTTGGCTCGGAAATTTTGCCTAGTGGTGACACCGGAAAATATTTACGAAGCTTTTCGTGTTGTTTTGATTCTACTCCATTCTTGGCCATATCAGCATATCGTTCAACATCCCATGCAACATAGCCTGTCTCGCGAATGTCAATTGACTCATTTAACGAAGAAATAACGAACATACGTGGGTTCAGCATCGCAAAGGCGATAGTCAGGGCGGCGCGAGTAATTTCGTCTTCGGTCACTGCACCAGGGCTATTGCCAGTTTCACCTTCCTGTTCTGTTGGCCATGCCGTCAAGCAGGCATTTAGCCGAAGCCTTACCCTCATCCTGTATCTGTTAGCCAACTGCCAAGATAAAGGAATAAAGGATGCGCACCTAGCTTTTTGCAAGCGACAAGACTGAAGAACACCATCTTTGAAGACCGACACCGCAGAGGCCTCCTTCATAATATTACTTATCTTAGATCGGAGTGATGCAAGAAACCTTTCGGATTCAGTGCTTGATGAGACCATATTACTGGTTGCCCAAGGTTGATGAAGTTTGGAGTGCAACTCGAAAATTTTAAATTTAAATTTGTTGATCCGAACTTTGTTGGTGATCCGAAATACTTTCTTCGGTATCCGTTTTAGGCACCATTGTCAAAAACGTAAATATTACCAATTACGCTTCTCGGGCGTCTTAATGGACTTTCATAGAATTATCGGTACCTCAAAGAGCTGATGGGGGCATATTCTGGAGCTACTCCCCGCTCAGGAAGAATGTGAAGTAGAGGAACATCGAAGAGCTGATGAGAATATTCTAGAGCCATGTTATTGCATACCAATATGACAGCAAATGCACTTAAGATTACCAAAGAGGAAAAGGCATATGTCTTTGATCTCTTCCACTGCAAAGTATGCATCCGTCGATATTCCAACAGCTTGTGGTCGCACATCAACGATAGCCATCACTAGCTTCGCAATATACCGCTTAAAGAGATCATTAATCTCCCGGTAGCTTTGGTCCTGCGTGGTACCGTCCGATCATCCGCTCCTTTGCTGCATTCTCGTTCAGCCTATGTAACAGTGCTCGGATGATGAAGGGACGCGCCATTGTAACACATCATACATCCCTTCAATATAGTTGTGATCTAGAAACCGCGTCTTGCTATCTCTCTCATCCTCCTCGAACGGGATTCCAAAGGAATTGGCAACATTAACGGTCTTGCCATGTCATGAACTCGTCTTCATACTCGCGCAATCTGTTTACCTATGTTTCATTTCGTCATAGTTCCACTTATTTAGTTATAGGTTTCATCGTGTTTCTCCTTTTTTCCTAACGTCGTGCTAGTCTCTTTCTCTCTGAAATCCAGGGTCTTTTGTTGTTGTGTTTGTGGTCGCGCCTCGATTCAGAGACGCGTGACATGCCATGGTCTTGGCCCAGGAGAACACCAACAACACGCTTCGATGAGTTGTGCAAGACAGCGTGCGCATGATGGTCGGTGACAAAGAGTAGAACCAGTGGATGAACGACTGGAAGTACTAGTGTTAATTCTATGCGAGGGTATTCGATCGGGTGGTTACTCTGGAGGATTTCTACTGTCTCTACTGTCTTGCTTGACTTAAGATGGGCCGTAATTCATCTTGAATTTTCCTTAAACAAGTAACATCCCACGATCACATGACTTCCACAATAGGCAGCAATATGCGACTATGGTTGATTACATTTGCAACATTTTAAGAGATTACAAGCGGTAGAAACTAATTGGCAACGCAAACAAAAGAAGGGGGACATGCAAGACATCAGTGAGGGGCCCTCCTCACTGAAGCCTTACATTCCAAGAGAAATACTACGAAGTACAAATAAAGAAATAAAGTCTTTGACTGATAAGGTTCTGTACAAATGCGTCAGACAGAGCATGAAATGTAACGACGATGGTGCTTAGCTTTAAGAAATACCATGTTAGCCGCAGTCCCCACCGCAGTCTTGTGCAAATACATCAGACAGACTATGAAATATAAAAGCAGTGGTACTTAGCATTAAGAAGCGTCGAGCGGGCTTTAAGAAATACCGTGTTAGCCCGCAATCCCCACCGCAGTCCTGTACAAATACATCAGACAGACTAAGAAATATAAAAACAGCGGTACTTAGCATTAAGAAGCGTCAAGCGTCTAGCTTTAGGAAATACCATGTTAGCCGCAATCCCCACCGCAGTCCTGTACAAATACATTAGACAGACTACGAAATATAAAAGCAGTGATACTTAGCATCAAGAAGCGTCGAGCGTTGAGCGGTAGGATACGATAACAAAGGCAACACTCCCCCCCTGGAGACATGCGCGCCAACGATAATGAAAGCGACAGTCTCCACCTGGAGACATGTACGAAGAGCCCCCAGAATACGATAACGAAGGTAGCAGTCCCCACCTGGAGACATGCAAACCGACGATAACAAAAGCGACAGTCCCCACCTGGAGACATGTACGCAGAGCACCCAGAATACGATGACGAAGGCGGCAGTCCCCACCTGGAGACATGCAAACCAACGATAACAAAAGCGACAGTCCCCACCTGGAGACATGTACGCAGAGCCCTCAGAATATGATGACGAAGGCGGCAGTCCCCACCTGGAGACATGCAAGCCGACGATAACAAAAGCGACGGTCCCCACCTGGAGACATGTACACAGAGCCCCCAGAATATGATGACGAAGGCGGCAGTCCCCACCTGGAGACATGCAAACCGACGATAACAAAAGCGACAGTCCCCACCTGGAGACATGTACGCAGAGCA
>Ga0137412_10005659_pt1 | contig 10004 bp, 8 predicted proteins | sample CZODoug2_1_16fun_FD_122160 | JGI IMG/M metagenome (GOLD analysis project Ga0137412, IMG submission 122160) | Vadose zone soil fungal communities from Angelo Coast Range Reserve, California, USA - CZODoug2_1_16fungal (Hybrid Assembly) | ecosystem: Environmental > Terrestrial > Soil > Vadose zone... | reverse complement strand
GGGGCGAAGGTGAGGGCGAATTTTTCTGCGGCGTCGCGGACGCGGTCGAGGACGATGCCGGGTTGGACGTGGACGGTTTTCTTGATGGGATCGATGGCGTCCATGCCGTTCATGTACTTCGAGAAGTCGAGGATGACTGCCGCGTTGCAGCCCTGCCCCGCAAGACTTGTGCCCGCTCCGCGAGAGAGTAGCGGCGCGCCGAAGCTGCGGCAGATGTTTACCGTGGCCACGACGTCCTGCTCATCAAGCGGAACCACGAGACCGATAGGAATGTGGCGATAGTTCGACGCATCGGTCGCATAGAGTGCGCGTGAGGCTGCGTCGAACCGCACCTCGCCGCGAACGGCAGCACGAAGCTGCTTTTCAAGCTCTGCGGCTGCCGTGAACTTGTCGTGAGCGCGGGCATGCGAGCTGGGCAGAAGAACGAACGGCGACGTGGACATAGAAAGCACGGAACTCCGAGACAACATCCTATTCTAGACAGTTGTCAGAGGGATACGTTCGGCGCTCCATGCTGACGCACCGTTCAGGAACCCTGAGCCAATTGCCCGGCCGGAGCGCCCTTGTCGAAGTATGCCTCGATCTCTTCCAAGGTCTTTCCTTTCGTCTCCGGCACAAAGAACGTGGCTGTGAAGAAATAAGCGGCCGTGCAAATTGCCCAGAAGGAGAACATGGCGTAGTAGCCATAGCGGCCGACGACTGGCAGGAATACTGCGGCGATAAGGGTCGATACTCCCTGGTTCAACAGGAGAGCCACGCCCATGCCGACCGAACGGATACGGGTTGGCATCAGCTCGGACAACATGAGCCAGACAACAACGCCAGGACCGAAGGCATACGATGCAATGAACAATCCTAGACAGGCCGCGATGAGCCAGCCAGTGTTCTCCGTTGGCACCGGGCCGTAGGTCGCCTGCTTAATGACGAGGGGAGAGTTGCCCGTGGAGGCGACCTCGAGGGTGGCGTTCTTCTCATCGTTGCGCACGGTCGCAACCATGTCTCCGGCTCCAGCGGAGTAGACCACGGTCAGGGCTGTGACATGTCCATCGACGACAGGTCCGAGGATTTGATCAACCGGAAGAGACAGCGCATTGCCACGTATCGCACTCCTCACCTTGTCCTGCACATCGATCCGGCCGGACTCAAACCGATAGAAGAGAAATGCCCCGGTGAACAGCGCGACGACGATGCCGCCCGTCCCGATCCTGAGCAGAAACTTGCGGCCCTTCTTATCGACGAAAGCAATCGCAACCAGTGTCATGACACAGTTCAGTACCTTTACCGCGACATCGCCTTGCGTTGCATGGGTGACGCTCATGCCTGCCTGCTTGAGAATGACGACAAGAAACGGGAGGACCGAGTTGATGCCTGTGGTCTGATTCAAGGAGAGGATGACGCAGGCGAGCACGAACGGAATGACATATTTACGCTTCAGGAGCGAGCCCTGCTCCCCTGACGAGATCTTCTCGCGGTTCTCTGATGCGAGGGCCTCCATCTCGCGCATCTGCAACTGTGCCTGCTGCTCCGGCACGACGCGACGCAGAGCATTCAGCGCGGCGTCTGCTTTTCCTTTACGAAAGAGCCAGCGCGGCGTCTCGCTCAGGAAGAAGCTACCGAGAAAAAAGAGTAGACCCGGATAGATCACCGAGAGAAATATGGCGCGCCAGGCATGGTCCTGCGCTGCCCGGATGAGAGTGGCATTGCCTGCCGCCGCCCTAATGGCGGCCTCCGCCTGCTGTGCGAAATAGGTACCAGTGAGAGCGGCGATCACAATACCGAAGGTCAGCATGAACTGGAAGATGGCTGTGCCACGACCACGAATCTGTGCGCCAAGGCACTCCGCCAGATAGAGCGGCACGACAACCGCGATGAATCCGCCACTGACGCCCTGCAGCAGGCGGCCGAGAAATAGCGGGATAAATCCATGAGACGAGACGATGAGCGCAACGCTCGCGACGAAGAGAAGGCCGCTGATGATCATCATCTTCTTGCGGCCCAGCCAGTCGGCTAGAATACCCGCGACCAGCGAGGAGAACGTGCCTCCCCCCAGCACCGCCGCGACGACAATCGATGTCTGCTCCACCGACAGATGAATCGTCTCGCCCAGATACAGCAGGGCTGTGGCGATAATACCGACGTCAATACCGTAGAGGAGGCCGCCCAGGCCAGCAATGAAGATCAGGAATCGGCCATAGCGCACTGTGTTGAAGGAGTTTCCGGACATACGCTATGCTCGCAGATTTTCCGAGCTTTTGCTTCCCCGGGCGACGGAAAAACGATGAGGCAGATACCAGAACCACTCCGCTAGCGGGACTCCGCGTCGAAACGATCAGCCTCTTTGTTCATATCGGCGGTAGAGGGTGCACCAGCCATCAGCAGGACACGATGGCGAAAGGTCACGGTTTGATCTTTGTCGAGCGTGAAGTTGAGCGCCGGGGCTTTGGGGTCGAAGATGTGCTGACCGAGTGGGTTGGCGGCGAAGAGGCCATAGCCACGCGCGTGCCAGTAGGTCGGGTAGTTGGGGTTTCCCTTGTGGTCAAGGATGGCGATCGTCAGGGTCTGGCCGCCGGTGGTGCCGGTGAGGATGCACCAGCGTCCACGTGTGCTCCAGGCTGCGTCGCCCTGCTTGCCTTCGCTGGTCAAATAGACACCGGTGGCTCCGGGCACATTGCTGGTCTGGACGGCCGTGGGCCGTCCGCTGGCGTCGGTAAAGGTGCCGCCCTTCTCATTCGCAGACTCGAGAAAGTGGGCGACGCGAATGCCGAGCAATCCTTCTTTATCGTCGTGAAAGACGACATGCCGGAACGCGCGAAGAGTTACGATCTCGTCGATGCTGCGCTCGTTCTGGCGGTGGGAGAAGACGTAGCGGGTGGTCTGGGCGAGAACATCGTGGTTATCGCCGGTCGTCCAGACCGATTCGACAACCAGCTCTCCCTGATTGCGACCGCTCTTAGTCGAAACGATCTTCGTGTGGTGGATTGTTCCCATCTTGCCGCGATCCTCAACTTTGATCGCGTCCGAGTTGTTCCAGAAGTCGAAGTTGTCGACGTTGCCGTAGTTGAACCACATGCCAGCGTGATGCGGATGGTCTGTCCGCTCGCCTTCACGCGGGGCAAGCGGATACCCGCGGGAGACCTCGATACCACCCGGTGCGATGAGCGGATACAGAACAGGCTTCTTCAGGATAGTCGGCCAGACATAGGAAGTAAAAGGCGCGCCGTCAATGGTGATATCGACGCGCTGATGGGTCTCGTCTGGAGTTACCTGAACGCCCTTCCCTGCTGGTTTTGTCTGTGCTGTCAATTGAAGTCCCATCACTGCAATCAGAGAGCAGAGTAAGAACCTACGCATAGACCTTGCCTCCGACCATCACCTGCTGCGTCTTGTCGTTGAAGGTGACCTTCTGGCCGGTATGGATGGCAGCGATATTCATGCAAAGCGCGACGGAGTGGCTGTAGCCGGCCTCGATACTGGCGTTGGGCGTCTTGCGCGAGCGGACGCACTCCATCCAGTTGCGCATGTTCGCCGAGGTCTGCGAGTCGGCTCCGGTGTTAGCGGAGGTCTCCGCCTTCTCGACGTTCTCGCTAAGGGAGAAGCTAGCCAGTTGATTGGGCTGCATCTTCATCTCGGCCGCAGACCTTGCGCTAAGACCACCCTCGGGCGTAACACGCTGCTTGTCCATGTCGAGCATCCCGCCGTTCGAGTAGTAGAGCTCTTTCACACCTCCAGCCGAGTTAGTAAACCGTGAGGAGTATTGCACCTGGAAGCCCTTGGCCAGATCGTCCTCTGGGCCGTAGTCGAAGACGGCGGTCATGGTGTCCCAGTTCTTGCGGCCATCGTGCCACAGGTAGTTGCCGCCATTGGCAACGACGCTGCGCGGATGCGGATAGCCACTGAACCAATGCACGGTATCGATCTGGTGGACCATCCACTGATCGGGAATCCCCGAAGAGAACGGCCAAAACAATCGAAATTCCAGATATCTTCTGGCATCGAAAGGTTCGTACGGCCGGTTGATCAGAAATCGCTTCCAATCGGTATCAACTTCGCGAAGTTGCGAAACCAACTTCGGACGCCGCCAGCGCCCAGGCTGGTTCACATTCCAGGTCATCTCGACCGAAACAATGTCGCCAAAGTGTCCAGACTTGATGAATTCGTGAGCACGCTGGTACACCGGCGAACTACGGCGTTGTGTTCCGATGGCCACAATCCGGTCCGTGCCCCTGGCGGCGGCGCGGATCGCCCGCGCATCTTCCATGGTGTCCGCCAGTGGCTTCTCGATATAGGCGTCGCGTCCCGCGCGGACCGCCTCGACGCCGTGAGTGGCATGTTGGAAGTCGGCAGTCGCGATGATCACCGCTTGCACATCCTTGTTTTCGTAGAGTTCATCATTATTGCGAGCGGGCGCAAGCTGCCTGTTCGTCAACTTTGCGATGTAGGCTGCGCCTTCCTCCCGACGGCGGTTCCAGATGTCGGATAGAGCTACAAATTCAAAATTGAGATCGCCCGCGGATTTCAAAAAGGAGGGAGCCAGGCTGTTTCGGAAGCGGTCAGAGAAGCCCACGATACCCACGCCGACGCGATCATTCGCGCCTGCAATTCGTGCATAGCTCGAAGCCGCGGCACTCAGGGCTGTTCCGGCAACCCCGGCGCCTGCCATCTTCAGAAAATTCCGCCGGGACGCGTTCGCTCTGGACATCCGTCGCCGATGACCTCCTACGAGCGACATCATGCCACAAGTGCGGCGTCCCATCGTTGCGGGAATTTTGCCTTGGAAGTCCTTGCAGCGTTGTGCACGCTCAGGTACTCTCCCTGCGTCGCGCCGGGTGAACCGCTTAACCACTTTGGACATGGCGGTCGGCGGGGTGCTTCTTTTGAACTTCATTTTCTGGTAGAAAAAATCATGGGAACCAACATCCGGCTGCCGGCGGAGACCGGGCTTCCTCTGCTTGGATTGACCTTGACTGCTTATGGTAGCTTGGCGGCTTTTTCACACTGTAGGCGTTCCTGGGGAATCGATATTGTCAGCTTCAACGCGAAAATTTTCTTGCTCGCTTTTGGTTTGATCCTATTTTTGCCCGGTCGCCCCGGGACCCGTATCGAGCCACAGAAATCGCAATCGTTGGAATCATCCGGCTATTAGATAGAGAAGGAGAAAGCGGAAGCGTCGCTTCCGGCGCACTTGACGTTCGCTGGGACAAGACTCCATGACACGACTGTCGAACATTGGCGAACGTTTTCGGACGCGTTATGGCGGGGTGCCTCGCGTCTATCGCGCACCGGGTCGCGTCAACCTGATCGGTGAGCATACCGATTACAACGACGGGTTTGCGATGCCCGCGGCAATCGAATTTTATTGCTGGGTCGCGGTCGGACCGCGCGACGACCGCCATCTCAGCATTTATTCTGAAGAGTTTTCAGCCTCAGCGGACATGGATCTTGCTTCCGCCACGATCCGACCCAGCAAGTCGTGGAGCGACTACCCTATCGGCGTTGCTGTCGAGTTGGAGAAGGCGGGCTTCCGCCTTCGCGGCGCTGATCTGCTGATTGAGAGTGAAGTTCCGATGGGCTCGGGACTGAGTTCTTCGGCGGCGATCGAAGTTGCCACCGCGCTGGCTCTTGCCGAACATTCTGGCGCCACACCGGATCGCCTTCAATTGGCGCGTCTCTGCCGAAAGGCGGAGAACGAATTCGTCGGCGCGCGCGTGGGCATTATGGACCAGTTTGTTTCGCTGCATGGCCAGAAGGACCATGCGCTGCTTCTGGACTGTCGCGCGCTGAGCTTCGAATCCCTGTTGATTCCGGATTCGGTGAAGCTGGTGATCAGCAATACTATGGTCAAGCACGAGCACGCTTCCGGCGAGTACAACCGGCGGCGCGCCGATTGCGAAGAGGCGGTGCGCAGGTTGGCGACTGTGCTGCCCGGGATTCGCGCCCTTCGCGATGTCAGCCTCGCGCAGTTGGAGGAGCATCGCGGCTTGCTGACAGATGTGATTTATAAGCGCGCGCTGCACATTGTGAGCGAGGACGCGCGCGTGCTGGACAGCGCCCAGGCGCTGCGCGCCGGCGACATCGAGCGGTTTGGAAAACGCATGGCCGAATCGCACCGCAGCCTGCGGGACCTTTATGAAGTGAGCTGCCGCGAACTGGACTTGATGGTCGATCTGGCGTACCAGCAAAAAGGCGTTTTCGGAGCGCGCATGACCGGTGGAGGTTTCGGAGGGTCGACGATAAATATTGTGGACGCGCGGCACGCGGGAGAATTCAAGGAGAAGCTGGCCAAGGCCTACCAGAAGGAAACTGGTTTGGTGCCGCAGATCTACATTTGCAAACCCGCCGAAGGTGCAGGCGAGGTTGCGAACTCCAATCTTTAGGCACAACGCCAACTAACAAATCGCGATGACCTCTCTGGAACAAAAAGACGCACCGCACCGCCGCTGGAATCCGCTGCTACGCGAGTGGGTGCTGGTCTCGCCGCACCGCACGCAGCGTCCGTGGCTGGGGCAAGTGGCCACGCCGGTCGCCGCGCCGCGCATGGAGTACGATCCTGAGTGCTATCTGTGCCCGGGAAATTCGCGCGCCGGGGGAGCGCGGAATCCGGCCTACACCGGCACGTACGTCTTCGACAACGACTATGCGGCGCTGCTGCCCGACGCGCCGCCCTTTGAAATGGATCAAAGCGGCATCCTGGTGGCTCGCGGCGAGCGGGGCATCTGTCGGGTGGTGTGCTTTTCGCCGCGTCATGACCTCACCATACCGCGGATGCAGACCGAGGATGTGCGCGCCGTAGTCGACGCGTGGGCCGAGCAATATCGCGAAATCGGTGGGCTGCCATGGGTGCAGCACGTGCAAATTTTCGAAAATCGCGGCGTATTGATGGGGGCGAGCAATCCGCATCCCCACTGTCAGATCTGGGCCAACGAGACGATTCCGAATTTGCCGGCGCGCGAACTTGCCGCGCAAACGGAGTATCTCGAGACGCAGAAGAAGTGTTTGCTGTGCTCGTATCTGATCATCGAGCAAAACGACCGCGAGCGCATCGTCGACGAAAATGAACATTTCGTGGCGCTGGTGCCGTACTGGGCGGTATGGCCGTTCGAGACCATGATTCTCAGCCGGCATCACACCGGCAGCCTGGTTGACTTCAGCGATGCTGAGCGCAACGATTTGGCCACGATGATGCGAAGCCTCACCATCCGCTACGACAATCTTTTTACCACCGCGTTTCCTTACACGATGGGGTTTCATCAGCAGCCTACCGATGCGCAGGCACATCCTGAATGGCATTTCCACGCGCACTACTTTCCACCGCTGCTGCGTTCCGCCAACGTGCAGAAATTCATGGTCGGATATGAAATGCTTGCATCGCCGCAGCGCGATATCACCGCGGAAGGCGCTGCCGCGCACTTGCGTGGCCTCAGCGATGTGCATTTTCTCGACCGGGCCTGAGCCAACTTCGGGTATAGTGCGGCTCGCCGTCCCGACGCCGCCGTCACTGCGATTTTCATGAACATCGACTCCCATCAGCATTTCTGGATCTATGATTCCACGCGAGATGCCTGGATCACCGATTCCATGGGCGCGTTGAAGCGCGACTTCCTGCCTGCGGGACTAGCGGCGCAACTCGACGCCAACAACATCGATGCATCGATCGCAGTTCAGGCGGATCAATCGGAGCTGGAAACGTTGTTTCTGCTGGAACTCGCGAAAGATACTCAGCGCATTGCCGCCGTCGTGGGCTGGATCGATCTGGCTTCTCCACAAATAGAAAAGCGCCTGCAGTTTTTCTCGCAGTTCCAGAAATTGCGTGGTTTTCGTCACGTTGCCCAGGCGGAGCCCGATGACCGCTTCTTGATGCGCGCGGAGTTTACGCGCGGAATCGCGCGTTTGCAGGAATTTCACTTTACCTACGACATCCTCATTTACCCGAAGCAGCTGCCGGCGGCCATCGATCTGGTGGCAAAATTTCCTGAGCAACGCTTTGTCGTCGATCATCTTGCCAAGCCGGAGATCAAGATAGGAAATATTGCCTCCTGGGCCACACAGATTGGCGCTATCGCGTGCAATCCCAACGTGTATTGCAAACTCTCCGGCCTCGTGACCGAGGCGGATTGGCATCACTGGACGCCGAGTGATTTTGATCCGTACCTCGATGTCGTCTTCGAGTCCTTCGGCGCGGATCGATTGATGTTCGGGTCCGATTGGCCGGTCTGCCTGTTAGCCGCGAGCTACCAGCAGGTGAAGCACATCATTGAGGATTACGTGGATCGCAAAGCGCCGGCCGCCAAAGAAAAGATCTTTGGCGCCAATGCGATTCACTTTTACGATTTAAAGGCTCATGCCAATGGACTTGCAGCTTAAGAGCAAAGTGGTCTTGATTACCGGGGGCGCGAAGGGCATTGGCGCGGCAATTGCCCGGGGTTGCGCAGTCGAGGAAGCCATTCCCGTTATTGTCGATCAGGACAGCGAGTCTGGTCTAGAACTTCGCTTGGAATTGGAGCGATTGGGCAAGAAAGCCGGATTCATCTCCGCCGACCTCGCTTCGGCGCAAGCCTGTTCCCTCGCGATCGAGCAAACCTTGCGTGAGTTCGGCCGTTTGGACGCGCTGGTGAACAATGCTGGCATCAACGATCGTGTCGGTCTGGAACATGGCAGTCCCGAAAAGTTTATTGGCTCGCTGCAACGGAATCTGCTGCATTACTACAACATGGTCCACTATGCGCTGCCGGCGCTGAAACAATCACAGGGATGCATTGTGAGCATCGCCTCAAAAACCGCGGTCACCGGGCAGGGCGGAACGTCGGGCTATGTTGCAGCGAAGGGCGCCATTCTTGCGCTTACGCGGGAGTGGGCTGTTGAACTGCTGCCTTACGGAATTCGCGTGAACGCCGTTGTCCCGGCGGAAGTGATGACACCGCTCTACCAGCAGTGGCTCAGCACATTTCCCGATCCGCAGGAAAAGCTGCGCGATATCACTGCCAAGATACCGCTGGGCAAACGCATGACCCAGCCGGAAGAAATTGCCGCTACCGTTTTGTTTCTGATTTCCGCGCAGGCAAGCCACGTCACCGGGCAGCACTTGTTCGTGGATGGCGGATATGTCCACCTCGATCGTGCATTGACCTGAGGCCGCGAGTAGAGCCATGGAGCGAACGAAATGAGCAGCGCAACGGACCGTCTAACAAGAAGATTTTGTCTGACGCTCGATTTGAAGGATGATTCGCGGCTGATTGCAGAGTACAAGCGGTATCACGAACGAGTCTGGCCGGAAATCACCGAGAGTCTGAAAGAGGCTGGCGTCGTCGACATGGAAATCTATCTGCTCGGCACGCGCATGTTCATGATCATGGAAGTCAACGAGGGGTTTTCCTTCGCGAAAAAAGCCAAGATGGATCTGAAAAACTCGAAGGTGCGCGAGTGGGAGGATCTTATGGGAAAATTTCAGAACCCGCTCCCAGATGCCAGCCCAGTGGAACGATGGCAGCTGATGGAAAAAGTATTCGAGTTGGAGAAGTTGTAGCGGCCGCCGACTGTGGCGGGCGCTCTTCGACTCAACTGCCTCACGATTATAGATGCGCGGCACGTCAGCGCAGGAGAAATATCGATGAATCGAAAAACGAGAAAGTTAATTTTAATGTTCTTGATAACTCTGCTGGGAAGCAGCGCCGCCTTCGCTCAGAGCTACGAGCCATCGGAATCCAATCTCAAAGCGCGGCAATGGTTTCAGGACGCCAAGTTTGGCATGTTCATTCATTGGAGTGTTTACAGCGTTCCCGCCGATGGTGAGTGGTACATGCAGGACAAGAAAGTCCCCGTTTCCGAATACGAGAAATTCGCTCCGCAATTCAATCCGACAGAATTCAGCGCGGCGGACATCGTGTCGCTCGCGAAGGCTGCGGGGATGAAATACATCACCATCACCAGCAAGCACCACGACGGCTTTGCGATGTTCGCCACCAAACAGAACAAGTGGAACATTGTGGACGCCACACCTTATGGGAAAG
>Ga0137412_10005658_pt1 | contig 10004 bp, 10 predicted proteins | sample CZODoug2_1_16fun_FD_122160 | JGI IMG/M metagenome (GOLD analysis project Ga0137412, IMG submission 122160) | Vadose zone soil fungal communities from Angelo Coast Range Reserve, California, USA - CZODoug2_1_16fungal (Hybrid Assembly) | ecosystem: Environmental > Terrestrial > Soil > Vadose zone... | reverse complement strand
GCTCGCCTTGATCGCGGACGGCAGCCTGCCGTTGTGGGTCGGGGTCGTGGTGCTCGCCCGTGAGGCGTTGATCTCGGTGGCCGTGCTCGTGCTGGCGGCGGCGGGCGCCCGGCGCATGGACGTGCGGTGGGCCGGGAAGGCGGGAACACTGGCGCTCATGTTCGCTCTGCCCGGTTTTCTTCTTGCCGACGCGATCTCGGAGATCCGGGTGCCGTTGCTGGTCGTGACCTGGGTGTTCACCATCGGCGGTCTTGTTCTCAGCTACTACGCCGCCGTGGCGTACATCCCGCAGGCCCGGGCGGCGCTGCGCGAGGGGAGAGCGTCACACGACGAGAGGATGGTGGCGTGAAAGCGGTGATCCTGGCCGGGGGAGAGGGCACACTCGGTCCGGTCGGCGACGAGGACCGGGGCGCTGGAAAGAGTCCCAGCCTCGGGGGAACCGCTCAGGTCGTCCATGGCTACATCGCTCCGATCATGGTGTTGTGTACAGGCTCACGCCGTGAAACCGATCTGCACCCAGTCGAAGGGGATGGAGGCGTAGCCGGCGGCCCCGTAGTTGGCCACCGTTGCGCGCACCGCAACCGCTCCGGAGCTCTGGAAGAGGGGGAGCTGGGAACCCGACTTCCAGATCTCCTGGTCGATCCGGTTGGCCAGGGCACGCGCTCCGATCACTCCCCCGGCCGGGCCGGAGTCGATCAGCGTGATCGGCCGCTGCCGTGCTTCGGCCGCACTCAGTGTGCCCCCGAAGCCCTGCATGAACGCGACCGGTTCGCGCAGCCCACGAGCGGCGAGCTCACGCTCGATCCGCTCGGTGTACTCGGCGACCCGGATCCCGGTGAACGCGTTGAGCACCGTGGTCATCGTCCGCTCGTATTCGCGGATCTGCGGAGTCACGTCGGAGGAGATCGACGCGAGCCCGGCGACCACGCCTTCGGTCGGGTCCAGGAAATGGCGAAGCTGCAGCCGTTGCAAGCGCCGCCTTTCGTCTTGCGATTGCGCTCGCCTCGAAACTGGACAGCTATTAGATTGCATGGCTGATCTCAGTCCCAACGGTCTGGCGAGCGCTTCCTCATTCGCCCTGCCCGCTCTTTCCGGCGCGAGAGAAAGATTTGCTGCACGTCAAATTGTCCAGACCGTCGACATAATGTCAAGACCAGAGGCCGCTTCAGAAGAAGGCTGATTGCAACCAGAATGAGCAAGCCACGCAATTCACCGACACGCGGACACAGATCGGGCCGCGGCACACATGCCGACATCGTGCTCGAGGCGGCGCGGCCGCTCGTGCACATGGTCGCAGCGAGCTTCGGCCGGAATTGCGAAGTCGTTCTGCACGACTTGCGCACGCCCAACGCGTCGGTGATAGAGATCGCCGGCAACCTGAGCGACCGCAATGTCGGCGCGCCGGCGAACGAGATCAGCCGGTGGCTGCTGGCGCAGGGGAAGGACGTCGAGGAAAAGACCAACAAGTTCATCCGCACGGCCCGGGGGCGCACGCTGAAATCGTCGGCGATGCTGCTGCGCGGCCCCGACGGCAAGGCGTTCGGCGTTTTCTGCATCAACATCGACGTGACCGAGCTGATCTCGGTCTCGCGCGTCATGGCCGACATGGTGAGCTCGGCCGAGCCGGTGCCGGAGCCGCCGAAGCTGCTTGACGACATCGGCTACGTGGTGCAGACCGTGATCTCCGCGGAGGAGGCCAAGACAGGTTTGCGGCTGAATATCACGGTGCGAGAGGACCGGCTGCGAATCTTTCGAGCTCTGCGGAAGAGCGGGGTGTTCACCCTGAAGCGGGCGGTGCCGCGGGTGGGCGAGCATTTCGGGCTTTCGCGGGCCACCATCTACAGTTATCTCAACGAGATGAACGGCGCCGCCGAGGAGGCTTGAGCCTGTGTTACGGCGAGGCCCTGGCTGACACGGTCACAGGCGGCACGCCGCTTTCGCCCAGATCCCAATAGAGTCCGGCCATGATGGCCAGGCCCTCGCGAGCGATGGCCGTTGGCAGATGCTCGTTCGGCGCGTGCTGGGAGCAACCGGGATAGGAGTGCGGCACCCAGATTGTCGGCAGATCGAGGCCGACGGCGAAGATGTCGTTCGGGAGCGAGCCGCCGAGGTTGGGCAGCACCGCGAGCCGCTGGTTCGAGGTCCGGCGCATCGAGGATGCCGCCCATTGCACCCAAGGGTGCTCCGGATCGAGCCGGGTCGCCGCGAACACCTCGTCGCGGCCGCCCAAGGCAATCTTCACGAACGGGAAGCCGTGGCGGTCGAGGTGCCGGCGCAGGGTCGGCAGCACGCGGTCGACCTCGACGCCGACCACGAAGCGCAACTGCCCGCGCGCCCACGCCCGCGGCGGCACCGCGTTGACCGGGGTCTCGGGGGTGCCTGAGGTCATGGCCAGGATCTCGAAGGTGCACCAGCCGTAGAGCTGTTCCGCCGGGGTGAGGCCGGGCTCTCCCCAGTTCGGATCGATCGCCGGGTCGCTGGGGCCTGGCGTGACCTCGCACTCAGCAAGAGCGCGGCGTACCGAGTCGGGGATACCGTCGGGCACCCATTCGGGGATGCGAATCTGGCCGGTCGGCCCGACGATGCAGGCGATTGCGTGTGCGAGCTGGATCGCAGGGTTCGACAGGAGCCCGCCCCAGTTGCCGGAATGGTGGGCGCCCTCGCGCGCCTCGATCGTGAGGTCGATCGGGTAGCCGCCGCGCGTGCCGAGGAAGATGGTCGGCCGGTCGGCGGCGAGCCGCGGGCCGTCGGAGCCGATCAGCACGTCGGCGGCGAGCAGGTCGCGATGCTCCGCGCACAGCTCGCGTAGGCCCGGCGAGCCGGCCTCCTCGCCCATCTCGATCAGCCACTTGGCATTGAAGCCGAGCTTGCCGCGGGTCTTCAGCACCGCCATCTGGCCGGCGATGTCGATCGTGTGCTGGCCCTTGTTGTCGACCACGCCGCGGCCATAGTAGCGGCCATCCATCTCGGTGAGCTGCCAGGGTGAGAGGCCATCCTTCCAGCCCGATTCCAGCCCACGGATCACGTCACCGTGGCCGTAGCCGAGCACGGTCGGCAGCGCTTTGTCCTCGAAGCGCTCGGCATACAGGAAGGGCCCGCGGGCCTTACCTTGCGTGAGCACGCGGCAGATGAAGCCCATCGCCTCCAGGGCGGGCCGTATCTCCGTCTCGATGTAGCGTTTGAGCTCGGCCACGCGTTCCGGGTTCTGGCTCTCGGTCGGGATTGCGACCCGGCGCGCGAGGTCGGTCTTGAACGCGCCGCTGTCGAAATAGGCTTCGGCGCTGGCGATGGCGGCTTCTCGGCTCATGCGAAATTCCTTGGGACGGCCTGTTTGACAAAACGCAATCGGATTCTCACTCCCTCTCCCCGCACGCGGGGAGAGGTGAAAGGCAGTCATGCGGCCTGGCGACGCCGCCGTCGTAGAGGTGGCAGGCCATCAAGCCACCGGCGTCTTGCACGGTGCGCGGCAGCTCGGTGCGGCAGCGGTGGCCTAATTCCGAACAGCGCGGGTGGAACACACAGCCGGGCGGTGGGTCGAGCGGGTTCGGCATCGCAAGCCCGAGCCCGGTATCGGGCACGCCGAGCCCTGGCTCGGGCGTCAGCACGCTGTCGAGCAGCGCGCGCGTATAGGGATGGCGGGGAACGCGAAACAGCGCGTCGCGCTCCGACTGCTCGACGATGCGGCCGAGATACATTACGGCGACGCGAGTCGCGATGTGTTCGATCACCGCCAGATTGTGACTAATGAACACATAAGTGAGCCCGAAATCGCCGCGCAGGTCGAGCAGCAGGTTGAGGATCTGCGACTGTACCGAGACGTCGAGCGCGGACGTCGGTTCGTCGAGAAGCACCAGTTCCGGCTCGACCACAAGCGCGCGCGCGATCGCGACGCGCTGGCGCTGGCCGCCGGAAAGCTCGTTCGGATAGAGGTCGGCGTGACGGCGGGCGAGGCCGACCCGGGAGAGCATGGCGATCGCCTTCTCGCGCCGCTCCTCGGCGGAGCCGATGCCCTGCACGGCTAGCGGCAGCGACACGATCGATACCACCCGCTTGCGCGGATTGAGCGACGAATAGGGATCCTGGAACACTGGCTGGATGCGGCGAGCCATGTCGAGCCGGCTCATGCCGCCAACATCCACGCCGCCTAGATGGATGGAGCCGCGCGTCGGCGGCAACAGGCCGAGCAGCATCTTCGCCAGCGTCGACTTGCCGGAGCCCGACTCGCCGACCAGGCCCAGCACCTCGCCCTTGGCGATGTGGAGGTTCACGTCGGAGACCGCGTGCAGCAGGCGCTTCTTCGCGAACATGCCGCGGCTGACCGTAAAGGTGCGCGAGACGCCGCGCGCTTCCAAAAGCGTGGTCATGCGGCAGCCTCGGCTGGGACTTCGGGCAGCGTGCAGCGCCAGCCGTGCTCGTTGTCGGCGCGCCACGGCACCGTCTCGGCGCAGGGCGCGAAGGCGAAGGCGCAGCGGTCGCGGAAGGCGCAGCCGCGCACCTCGCCGATCAGCGACGGCACGATGCCCGGAATGGAGCCGAGCCGCTCGCCAGGCGGCGTGCGGCCGGGGATCGGAATCGAGGCCATCAGCCCGCGCGTATAGGGGTGGCGGGGTTTTCGGAAGAGCGAAGCCGCGGTCGCGCTCTCGACGATCTCGCCGGCATACATTACCGCGACTCGTTGGGCGACGCGCGCCACCACACCGAGGTCGTGGGTGATCAGCAGTATGGCGACGCCGAGGTCGCGCTGGATATCGATGAGGAGGCGGAGAGTCTGCGCCTGGATGGTCACGTCGAGCGCCGTGGTGGGCTCGTCGGCGATCAGCAGGGTCGGACCGCACATCAGCGCCATGGCGATCATCACGCGCTGGCGCAGGCCGCCTGAGAGCTGGTGCGGAAACTGGCCGAGTCGCTCGCCTGCGGGGGTGATGCCGACCTTCTCCAACAGCTCGATCGCGCGTTCGCGGGCCGCCGCATAGGTCGAGCCCTTGTGGCGGCGGTGCACCTCGATCAGCTGATCGCCGATCGTGTAGGCGGGGTTGAGCGCCGTCATCGGCTCCTGGAAGATCATCGCCATGCGATTGCCGCGCAGGCTGGCGAGCTTGCGCGGCGTCACGTTGGCGAGATCGCCGCCCTCGAAGGCGAGATGGCGTGCGCGGCGGGTGGCGCTGTTGGGCAACAGGCCCATCAGGGCGAGTGCGGTCATCGACTTGCCGCAGCCGGACTCGCCGACCAAGCACAGGGTCTCGCCCGCATTGATGTCGAAGGAGATGTCGCGCACGGCGTGTAGGGTGCCGCGCGGGGTGGCGAGGTCGACGGTGAGGCCGGATACGCTGAGCAGCGGCGCCACGGTCAGCCCCTCCCCGAGGGCGCGCTGACGTCGCGGATGCCGTCGCCCACCATGTTGATGGCGAGCACGAGCAGCGCCAGCGCGGTGCCCGGAATGGCGATCAGCCAGAACGAGAAGAACATATAGGCCTTGGCCTCCGCGATCATGAGTCCCCAGGACGGCAGCGGCGGCTGCACGCCGAGGCCGAGGAACGACAATGCGGCTTCGAGCAGGATAGCGCTCGCCGCCTCCACGCTCGCCACCACGATCAGCTGCGGCAACACGTTGGGCAGCACCTCGCCGACGATGATGCGCGGAGTAGAAGCGCCGGTCGCGGCGGCGGCCGTCACGTAGTCGAGAGAGCGCACCTGCTGAGTCGCGGCGCGCATGACGACCGCGAAGCGATCCCACTTCAAAAGGCCGAGCACCAGCACCACGACCCACAGCGAGCCGCCGACCATCGCCACCACGGCGAGCGCCACCAGGATCACTGGCATGGCGAGCCGGATGGTGATGAAAAAGGTGACCACCATGTCGGTGCGGCCGCCGAAATAGCCGGCCGCAAGCCCGAGGGCGGCGCCGATCAGACCCGAGATCACCATCACGGCGAAGCCGATCAGCAATGAGATGCGAGCGCCGTAGATGACGCGCGAGAGGTAGTCGCGGCCGAGATTGTCGGTGCCGAGCACGTGCGCCCAGGTACCCTTTTCGGACCAAAGCGGCGGAATCATGCGCTGGGTGAGATCCTGCGCGTAAGGATCATGCGGGGCAATCAGCGGCGCCAGCAGCGCCAGCAGCAGCACGATGGTGAGCAGGGTTGAGCCGATGAGCAGCCCCTTGTGGGTGAAGATACGACGGCGCAGCAGTGCGCCGGAGGTCGGACCGACCACTTCGAGCAGCGGGGGCGCGTAAGATTCGGTCATGCGTCAGCCCACCCGGATGCGCGGATCGAGCCAGGCATTGGCGATATCGGCAATCAGGATCAGCCCCACGTAGAGAATCGACAGCAATGTCAGCAGCGCTTGCGTCACTGGCAGATCCTTGTGGGTGATCGACTGGTAGGCGAGGAAGCCAGCGCCATCGAGCGCGAAGATGGTCTCGATCACCACCGAACCGCCGAGCAGCAACCCGAGCTGCACCGCGGAGAGCGCCACGATCGGCACCAGCGCGTTGCGCAGCGCGTGCTTGAGGATGATGCTGGTCTGCGACAGTCCCTTGGCGCGCGCGGTGCGCACATAGTCGGAAGCCAGAACCTCGATCATGCCGGCGCGCACCAGCCGCATGAACACCGGCGCGATGTAGTAGCCGAGCGTGATGGTGGGCATCACAAAATGCGCCCAACTTTCGCTGCCCGAGACCGGCAGCCAGTGCAGACTCACCGCCAACACCATGATGAGGATGAGCGCGAAGAAGAAGTTCGGCATCGCCTGCCCGACCACCGCGAGCGCCAGGCACAGCCGGTCGATCCAGCTGTTGGGATAGACGGCGGCGAGAATGCCGAGCGGGATCGATACGGCGAGCGCGAAAGTGAGCGAAAACACCGCCAGCAGCATGGTGGTGGGCAGCTTCTCCATCACCAGCGGCCACACCTCGGTCTTGAAGTAGAGCGACTGGCCGAAGTCGCCGTGCGCCATCTTCCAGAGCCAGTCGAAATACTGCACCAGCAGAGGACGATCGAGACCATAGATGCGGCGGATGCTCTCGATATCCTCTGCGCGCGCGCCTTCACCGGCGAGCGCGATCGCGACGTCGCCGGAGGCGCGCAACAGCAGGAACGCGAGCGCCGACACCGTCACGGCGACGAGGAGGGCGAGACCGAAGCGTTTGGTGGCGAAGGCGAGCATGAGTCGCGATGTTCCTAGTGGTCTGCCCCAAATATTTTCTTCCCAGTTTGGAAGCAAATGCTGGGAAAAGTCAGACCACAAATTATTAGATGAGTGGGGCGACTTACCCAAACGGATAGATACCATCAGTTTGGGTCGCACCACTAGCGGCGGGCTAGGCTACTTGTAACTCATTTGCCAAAAGCGCGGAATTTCATCGGGATGCGCCTCAAAGATAAGATCCTTGGCCGCTGCGAAATACATCGGCAACGAATACATTGGCAAGGCGTAGGCGCGCCCCTGAATCAGCGTCAGCGCCTTCGCATAGGCCTCCTTGCGGACAGTCGCGTCGACCGAGGTATCGCCGCGCTGCAGTAAGCTCTGCACCTCGACGTCGCGATTCACGTCGTCTGGATTACCTTTGTAGAATACGGAGGTGGCGGCCGAGACGTCGTTGATCGAGCTCGAACCCCAGCTCTGGAACACCATCGCCGCCTTGCCGGCACGCACGGCATCCCGCATGGCGGGGTATTGAAGATACCGCAGATTGGCCTTCACCCCGACGGCCCGCAGATAACCGATGATCGCCTCCACCTGCGGCCGCTCGCGGAACGCATACAAATCGACTTCGAATCCGTCCGCCATTCCGGCTTCGGCCAGGAGCCGCTTCGCCTGGGCCGGATCATAGCCGTAGCGGACCATGCCCTCGTCCGTGCAGCCGAACTGAGACGGGTAGCAGATCGAATTTATGACCCTCGATCCTTCGCCGACGATGGCCTTGACCATAGCGTCGCGGTCGACCGCGTGCAGAATGGCCTTGCGTATACGGATATCACGCAGCTGCGGGGCAGATGTGCGTTCCGAACTATCGAGCTGCAGGAACATGATGCGCATCGTCTCGCCATGCACGATCTGCAGATGCGGGATGTTGCGGATTTGCTCCGCCTGGTCGAGCGGCACATTGATGATCATGTCCAGGCCGCCGGACAGGATCTCGGCGAGTTGGGTCTGGCGATCTGGCACAAAGCGGAACTCCACCTTGGCGATTTTGGGCAGCCCCTTGGGGCCGCCCTCGAAGTAGTCCGGATTGCGCTCCAGGCGGACGTATTTGCCGATCGCATGCTCGGTCACCCTGAAGGGGCCGGTGCCGACCGGCTTCTCGTTCATGCCCTTGGGGCCAACTTTGGCGTAGTATTCGTGCGGGTAAATGGCCATGCGGACACCGGCGAGGTAGTCGATGGCGGCCGGGAACGGCTCCTTCGCGATGATTCGGACCCGGTACTTGTCCAGCTTCACGACCTGCTCGATCCAACTGACCTGTTGGGGGCTGGCGACCTTGCTCTCTGGGTTCGACGCGAAATTTAAGGTGTAGACCACGTCGTCGGCATCAAAGTCGGCGCCGTTGTGAAACTTGACCCCCTGCCTCAGTTCGAGCTCGAGTGTCTTATCGTCGATCCACTTCCACGCCGTTGCTAGGTCGCCGCGGTACTCGTTGGTGTTGGGGTCGCGATAGATCAAGCCGTCCCACACTTGGTCGGCGATGATGACGCCGCCCCGATCGCTGTTAAAGTAGGAGTCGAGGGAATTGAGCACCTGCTCGTAGCCGAAGCGGATCGAATTGTCCTTCTTGCCCGCTGATGCCGGTGTAGCGCATGCGGCGCACGCCAGCATGGCCGCCGCCAATCCAGATCGCAGGAACCCCCGTCGCAAGCCTCGCATGGACTACCTCCGTTCTCGAAACCCCGAACCGACGAATACAAGCAATTCGAGTGCCAGCAACCTGGACTTCACTTCCAGTTCATTTCCCAAAAGCGGGGGATTTCATCCGGATAGGTCGAGACGGCCAGATCCTTGGCGGCTCGCAAACTGAAAAAGCCCGGGCAGCGAGCGAGGTTTCTCGTTTTTATTGGCTTAACGCTCGGACGCTCTCTCGGTGCCCTGTGCTTACAGCAATGCGGGAAGCTCCTTGGCAATCCGCTCATAGATGCCAACAGCCTCCTGGAGCTCCCGGATGCTGATCCCCTCCGCAGGATTATGACAATCATCGATATGGCCGGGCCCCAGGATCAACGACGGCGCCATGCGGCTGTATTCGGAGGCTTCGGTCCCCAGCCCCATGACGCAGGCCTTGCGGCCGATGATTTGCTCCATGGCGCGCACCAGCGGCGCATCGGCTGGAAGCTCGGGCGGCGGCGCTTCCGGCCGCACCTCGATTTCGAGCCCGTGAGTGGCCGCAGAGCGGCGGATCTCCTCGATGACAGGCCGTGGGTCGATCGACTTCGAGTACCGGAACTTGATGCGGCAGGTGGCGAGCCCGACAGTCACGTTGGGAAAAGCGCCGTAATTGTCGATGACGAAGTTGAGGTCGCAAAACGGCGGATCATACTGGGTGTCATGAAGCGTGACGTCGCGCCTCAGGCGAAGATGCAGGTCGCGGATATCCGCGAGAAAAGGCACCAGCTGCAGGTTGGCGTTCAAGCCTCGGCCGGTCGAGGAATGGGCCTGGCGCCCATGGGCATGTATCACGAACTGAACGTCGACGCGGTGGCCCCGCACGATATCGAGACTTGTGGGCTCGCAGACAATGAAACATTTCGGCGTCTGGTCGCGCAGCAGCCGGCTTTTCGCCACCACGTCGCGGACGCCCTGCTTGGTTACTTCTTCATCGGCGGTGAGCACGATTTTCGGCCGCACCGGGGATCCATTTTCCGAGCCGACGAAAGGAAGGCCGCGATCGGGCCTTTCATATCGGTCGCACCAAGCCCGATGAGTCGGTCTCCCGCGATCGCCGCTCGGAATGGGTCCGTCTTCCAACCGGCGGGCGAGACCGTATCGAGATGACCGGCGAAGGCGAGAGG
>Ga0137412_10005657_pt1 | contig 10004 bp, 5 predicted proteins | sample CZODoug2_1_16fun_FD_122160 | JGI IMG/M metagenome (GOLD analysis project Ga0137412, IMG submission 122160) | Vadose zone soil fungal communities from Angelo Coast Range Reserve, California, USA - CZODoug2_1_16fungal (Hybrid Assembly) | ecosystem: Environmental > Terrestrial > Soil > Vadose zone... | reverse complement strand
GCCTGCTGCGCTTCCCGCAAACAAGTGTCGTATTTCTCCTGGCGATAGAGCACGCGGGCCAGCATCCAATGGGCTTCCCCATTTGAAGGATCGAGCTGAATGGATTGCTGCAACGGCGCCGTTGCGGAGTCATATTTGTTTTCATTCATGAAGGCCATGCCTAACGCGGTGAACGCACGAGAATTTTGTGGGTCGATCTGCGTCGTTTTCTCAAGAACGGCCTGGGCTTGTTCGGCTTGACCGCGTCGCAACAGAATCACGCCTTGCAGGTAAAGAACGTCGGGGTGATTGGGTGCGAGCTTCGCCGCTTCGGAAATATTTTTCTCGGCTTGATCGAGCTTGCTCTCATTGAGCGCTTCGAAAGCCTTGTCGAGGAATTCTTTCGCTTTCGGCGCAAGAACGGGACGGCCTGCACTTCCGAGCGCTTCCGGTGCTGAATCGCGCTGCAGAACCAGCTCTTCTTCGGCTTCGACAGCAACGGGAACGGAGATTTCCTTTTGTGCGGTCCGGTAGCCCGTGGCGTCGGCGGTGATGGTGAAATCGCCAAGGCGATTGAGTATGAAAACGACTCGGCCCTTGGAGGTGGTCATTTGCGTGACGAGCGATCCAAGGCTGTATAGCTTCACAGTGACCATGGGACCGATGAGCTGGCTGGATCCTTCCTTGATCGTGATTGAGAGTTCCGCGCGATTGCCGCGAATGCCACCTATATCTGACGGGCGCTCTTGCGCGACAGCCGGCGAGACGCCTGAGATGGCGCACGACAGAAGCGCGTAGCAGAAAACCTGCTTCGCTAATCGGAGAATATTTGCTGGTGGCATCGTGGTCTCCTTACTTGCGCAGAGCAAGCTTTTTACGGCTCACCCTGTGTTTTGCGGCCAGACATTTTATCGATAACGGCGTCTTGCACCTTTTGGTGGAGCTGCTTCACGCGCGCATATTCGCTTTGAGCGGAGGCCGCGTCGCCCATCGCTTGGTACAAACGTCCCAGCCGGAAGTGCACTTCTGGTTGCTCGGGATCAAGCTGCTCCGCGTGCCGCAGCGCCTTTAGAGCTTGGGGGTATTTCTTCTGTTGGGTCAAAATCACGCCAAGGTCAAGTTGAGCGATGCTAAGGTCAGTACGAATGGCGATGGCACACTGCAATAGCGATAGGGCTTTCTCCGTATTTTCTCGCTTTAATTCCACGTCGCCAAGATACGCAAGCGCCTGGGCGTTTTGCGGATCGACCGCAATTTCATTCTCAAACGCTGGGGCCGCTTGTTCGTAGCGTCGCAATTTCCAATAAAGGTAGCCAAGGCCGAAGTTTACGTTTGGCGCGCGCGAGTCGGCTTTAGCCGCGGCTTCGAATTCAGCGATAGCCTCCGGCGTTTTATCCAAACCATCCAGCGCTTCACCCAACAACATGTGTGACGCGGCTGAGTCTGGCGTACGCTGCAAGATCCAGGAGTATTCCTTCATCGCGCAATCGTAGTTTTTCGCCGAAAGACAGCTTTGTGCCAGAACGTTATGCAATTCGGCGTTGGTAGGATCGCCCGCGGAAGCTTGCGCCAGATATTTCGCCGCGTCGGCGAATTTCCCCGCGCCGTAATAACTGAGTCCAAGCAGTGTTCGCGCTTGCATGCTTTTCGAATTTTCTGCCAGCGCCTCGCGAAGGGGCGGAATGGCTGCTTCAAAATTGTTGGACTTAAATTCCGCGAGACCGAGATTTAACTCGACTCCCGGCAGCTTGGGATTAAGAGCAAGAGCCTCGCGATAAGCAGCGACTGCATCCGGAAATTGCTCCAAGCGCGAAAGCGCAACGCCCAGACTTGCCCAAGCAGGCGCGTTTCGTGGGTCTTCTTTAACGACTTCGCGCCAGGCATACGCTGCTTCCGGTAACTTCCCTTCCTGCTCCAGTTGCATTGCTTTAGTGGCCCGGCCAGACGGTTGGCCGGCTGCCTGACCTGTCGCAGCCGCCGCAAACAACGTCGCGGCGAGGAGTGTCGGCACGACCGGCCAAAAATTTCTGGGGCAGCGCACCACAGCGGTCATCATCCGCCGCAAGATTATCTCGTCAGTTTTGGAAAACCAGAAACGCAAACCGGGAGTCCCCCGCCTCGACTGACTCAGCTTACTCGCGTGCGCTGCTTTTTACACTGCTCCGAAAAGAAAAACCCCGCTCGCAGGGGTGTGTGCGAGCGGGGCAGGGGCGCGCTTCTAGGAAACTCTAGAAGTAAATCTTTCCACCGAGCTGAAGAATTCTCGGATCGAAGGCACTCTTGAACTGGCCGAAGTCACTGGCGCCGAAGTTGTTGCTGGTTTGGTTGAATTGCGTGTGATTCCACGCATTGAAAGTCTCGAGACGCAGTTCCAAACGGCTGCCGCGCGCTTCGTTGAACGTGAAGCTCTTGAAGAGCGACAGGTTCCAATTGTCACGGCCCGGTCCTCGGAGTGCATTGTGTCCCAAGTCTCCAAACGCGCCGACCGTCGGATTCGCAAAGGCCGATGGATCGATATATTGGATTTGCTGGAAGCACGTGATGGGCGGCGTACAGGTGATCGGCGTCTGAGGATAGGAGATTTTGCCGACCAAGTCCGGACGGTTCGTCGCGTTGGGCAGTGCGTTTCCGCCCTGCTTTCCACTGATGCCGATGTTGAGGGGCAATCCAGACTCGATGGTGACGATACCGGATGCCTGCCAGCCACCGAGCGCCGTTTTCACCAAACGACTGGAGTTGTTGCGGAACAGCGGGATGTCGTAGATGAAGTTCACCACGGCGTTATGCGTGCGGTCAAAGCCGCTCGGTCCAACGTCGTATCTCCAACCGAGGTACGGGTTCGAGACGTTCTGCAAATCTTGGCCACCGCTGCCGCCGGTCGTGCCCGACGTGCTACCTGTGCCTGGATCAATTGCCTTCGAATAAGTATAGAAGGCACGAAGGAAGAGATCGCGGCCGACCTGGGAATTCACGTCGAGCTGCAACCCGTGATAATGGGAATTGGCTTCGTTCGTCGAAAGGCGGACGGAATGGAAGCCCGGAAAGGGCAAACCGGCCGCGGTATTGTAATTGCACGGCTGGCCCGCCGGCTGGCCGCAGGCGGCGCCAGTAAGACCATTGATGATGGGGATCAAGGCAGCTTGGTTCGGCAGATTGTATTCTGTGCGGTCGCTTTGGTAACGATTCGTATTGCCGACATAGGCGACGGACAGCACAGTCTTGGCGCTGAGTGACCGCTGGATGCCAAGGCTCCATTGGTAACTGGCCGGCTGCTTATAGTTTTGCCGATTCAGCCCGGTGATACTGGCGGGATTGATCGGCAGAGTACCCGCCGTTCCAGTACCCAGAGACAACCTCGGATTGTCGAGTTCCACTGGACCTGGAGTGTTGACCTGCAAGCTGAACGGAATATTGGGGCCGGCATCGTACATGTCGTTGCCCTGGATGCGCTCGTACATGATGCCCGAACCGCCGCGTAGAACGGTCTTGCCGTCGCCGAGCAAATCGTACGCGAACCCAATACGCGGACCGAAGCTCGCCCAATGATTGTCTACCAATCCTTTAGGTATGCCATTCTGGCCAGGAATTCCGATACCGTTTAGGTAGAGCGGAACACCTGCGAGAATTGAGTTCGGGCTGGTGCCCAGACCGGGGCTGGCTGGATTAATCGTACCATCCGGATTAAGCAGCGCGGCCTTAGACGGGTCATATAGGTTTGCGTAGAAGTTACCCATCCGGTTGTTGGCTTCGTAGGTATGCGGAACGCCATCCCAGCGCAACCCCAGGTTTAGGGTCAGGCGTTTGTTGACACGCCAGTTGTCTTGAACATACGAAGCCCATGAGACGTTGTTCCAGAGACCCTTGTCCTGTACCGCAAGTTCCTGGTAGGACTTGGCATCGCCGAGCAGAAAATCAGCGAAGTCATTGCCGTATAGGGTTTTCTGACCGGAAGGAGTCGTAAAGGTTCCATCAAAGTTGAACCCGCCTTGTGTCTGACCAAACAGGTCCTGAACTTTCTTATAGATCGCCCAGCTTGCGCCGAACTTGAATTGATGCGCTCCATGAGTCCAGGAAATATCGTCGCGGATCTGATAGTCGTCAGCCTTATTTCTCCAGGGCCAACTTGAGATTTCAAAGTGCGTGCCGGTGGCGCCGTTCAGGTCAATATTCGGAATGCGGGTCAGGTTATTCGGCCCCGTGAACAGCCGCGTGTTGGTTGCGTCGTAACCGGCGGGAATCGCCAGGCTGCTCAAGCCTGAACCTGCGTTCGGAATGATGTTGATGCGATTGCCGTTATAGTTGAACGACGCTTCGTTTAGCAGCGTCGGGCTGATCGCATAGGTTGTGTGCACGACTGCGCTATACGACGGATTGCCGAATGTGTCCCCCACTGTGGGAACATTGGCTCCGCTCCACTGACTAATGCTGTAGCCTTGGCTCACTTGTTCGGCAATAAAGTGACCGAACACGGAGAACCTACTGTTGAAGTTGTGGTCGATGCGGACGACTTCTTCCTTCAGGTTCGTCGGGGTGTTATTTCCGCCGCCGAAGTTCGTGCCGCTAGTAGGCTTCGGGAAGATGCCCGCGTTGACCAACGCGGTGGCATTCGGGTCGATCATACAAGCGGGAATCTTATTGTTTGGAAATGCTGTGCCTTGGACAATACCTGCCGGAAGCACGCCATTCGGGCAATTCTTGGCGAGGACGGACGCAGCAACCTGAGAAGCCGATGGAACGTCGATGACGGTCGGCGTAGCGAGGGCGAGTAGAGAACTGAAGTCTCCGCCATATGAGGCCGGATCGGGCACAGGCTGGTTCGTTGTGCCGCCCTGGATCAACCTGCGCCATTCCATGTTATAGAAGAAGAAAGTTTTCTTCCGTTCAGGATTGTAAAGCTTTCCCAATGTAACCGGGCCGCCGACGTTAAAGCCAAAAACATTCAGCCGCAGTATGTCGGCATGGGCTGGCCTAAAAAAGTTGTGCGCATCGAAAGCATCGTTGCGATTGAACTCCCACGCCGAAGCATGCAACGTGCTGGTTCCGGACTTCAGAACCATCGTCATCGTGGCTGCGGAAGAGAGTCCGTAGTCAGCACTGTAATTTGAAGTCAGAGCGCGGAATTCCGCGATCGCATCCGTAGAAGGCGCAATACTCATGCCGCCCGCGCCGCCGCGGTCGTCGTTCTCGCCGCCATCCAGAAGGTAGATGTTGTGATTCTGCCTCATGCCGTTGAATTCCACGTTGGAATCGCCACCAACAGGAGTATTGACGTAGTTGTTGATCTGACTGGAGGCGCCCGGCGTCAACTGCGCCAGCTGATAAATGCTTCTGCCATTTACCGCAAGCTGAGAAACTTGTTTGTCTGTAATTAGATTACTGACTTCGCCGGAATCCGATTGCACGGCAATCGCGTTGGCTTCCACTGTGACAGTTTCCGACGCAGCGCCTACCGCCATTTGGAAGTCGATACGGAGACGATCACCAACCGTCAGGGTGACGTCCTTCTGTTCGACGACCTTAAATCCACTCGCCACAGCTTTAATGCTGTAGTGACCGATAGCCAAGTCTGGCGCCACATACTGGCCCGATTCGTTGGTTGTGAAGGTTTTCACGGCCCCGGTTGAGGCGCTCGTGATAGTTACCGTTACACCTGCTACGCTGCCGCCCGATGGGTCGGTAATGGTGCCGACCACCGTTGCGCTTTGGCCGAAGGTGCGCGAAGGCATCGCGACCAGGACCGCCGCGAGCAGAAGTAAGTACTTTAAATTACCTAGTTTAGAAGCATGTAACAATCTCGAAAAAAATTTCGAGGTCTGAAGAAACATCAATCCACCCCCCTAGCATTTTGAGAAAGATTCTCGACCGAACACCCCGACGCGTGCACCGTTAACGTTAACGGTTGGTACGGTTGTATTGCTAAAACGAATCCATGTCAAGTGGAATTTTGCTAGTGCCTAATCGTTATTCTAGATTGCAACTGAGAGGTACTAGAACGGCTTACGCTTAGGAGGCAGTTCGCTCGATGGAGAGCAGGCTGTCCAGGCGCGAGTCAGATTGCCGCATCTCACGGAAAAGATGGAGGTTAGTTGACATAACAACGCCCGGACTGAGGTGAACTTTGGGCGGAAATGGGGTCTTGTTGGGCAAGTGGTCGGCTACGAGCCGCACAGCGATCTGCCCTTGGCGATGCGGCTGCTGGTAGATCGATGCGGCGATCGTTCCCTTCTGCAAGTAAGGCGACATCTCCGCGAAGAGGTCCGTGGTAATCAATTTCACTTTGCCAGCCAGTCCGCACTCGCCGACGGCGCGGCAAACAGGCAAACAATTGACAGTGTTCACGTAAATTCCGGCGAGCGACGGGACTTTGCGCAAGAGTTCGAATGTCTTCTGAAAACTTTCTTCTTCGTCTTCGTGGCCTTCGATGACGCGCAGAATTTTTCCGCCGGTACAATGCTTCGGAAACGTTTCGGCAAATCCGTCCGCTTTCTTTCGGTGATCCTCGGCGCTCAACATGCCCACGACGATGGCGACATTCGAACCCGGCGGCACAAACTTTCCCATCAATTCGCCGGCGAGCGAACCGTTGGTCCAGGGCTCAACGCAGACAATAGACGAGCGCTTGCTGTCGGGCGCGTCGGTGGAGACGCAGACGACGTGAATGCCCCGCGCTTCCGCGTCATCAATCAAGGGCTGCAAATCTTTGGGATTTCCAGCGGTCAGAATGATTCCGTCCACCGCCGCTTCCACGAGTTCCTTGAAGGCCTGCGTGTCTCCCTGGCCGAGGACTTGCACCGGTCGATTCACAAACTGCATGCCAAGATTGCCGGCGCGCCGCTCTTCGTCCAGAATGCCGCTCCAGAGCTGGTCGTAGAAAAAATGAATCTCGCGCGGCACACAGACGCCGATCTTCAAGTTGCTCTTGGAGGCGGACAGGGCGCGTGCCGCCAGATTTGGCGTGTAGCCCACTTGGCGCGCAACTTGCAGAATACGCTGCCTCGTTTCTTCGTTGATTCCGGGCCGGCCATGAAGCGCGCGGTCCACCGTGCCGATGGACACGTTGGCCAGATCTGCAATCAGGTGAATGCCGCGGCGTTCTTTCGTCATCGCTGCGATCCTCGACGCTTCCGCTCACACGAAATCACGAATCACCTCGAAACGATTCCATTGGTTGCCATCCCGTCCCAGCGAGGTTTGCCTTTGCCGAGTAGCATACCGAAATCGGCGCCCGAAAGAACATACGCCCGCCTGCCGATTTTGTCTCGCGCCGTGAGCGGGCAACGAACTGGAAGGCGCAAAACAACCTCTTGACAGCGGGGCGGGTGCGCAAAATATAGTTCGCGCTTCGCATTCATTTCACCGGAGGCCGGCCATTCAACTCTTTTTGGGAATCGACGTGGGAACCAGCGGAACGCGAGCACTGCTTATGGATCAGGGCGGCCGCGTCGTGGCTTCCGGTACGGAAGAACATCAAGCGTTTGCGTCACCTGAAAATGGGTGGGCCGAACAGGATCCTCTCGATTGGTGGCGGGCGTGCGGCGTCGCGGTCAAGAAAGCCGTTCATCAACTAAGCGCAAAGCCCGATGAAATTGCGTGCATCGGCTTTTCGGGCCAAATGCACGGCGCTGTAATGCTTGATGAGACTGGAAACGTCATCCGGCCCGCCGTCATCTGGTGCGACCAACGCACCGAAAAACAATCCAAAGACCTCGAAGAAACGTTTGGCCTGGCGCACATCATTCAACTCACCTGCAATCCTCCGCTCACGAATTTCACGCTCACTAAACTTCTCTGGGTTCGCGATAACGAGCCGAAAAATTGGGCGCGCATTCGCCACGTCATGCTTCCTAAGGACTATATTCGCTATCGCTTGACCGGCGACCGCGCGATCGACATGGCAGATGCATCGGGCACGCTGATGCTCGACGTCACGAACCGGCGGTGGTCAGCGGAAATCCTGAATGGCGCAAAGATTCCGTAGGAATGGCTTCCCACGGTCCACGAATCCCCGGATGTCTGCGGAAAGCTTTCGAAAGAAGGCGCCGACGCGACTGGTTTGAAGATTGGCACGCCCGTCGTTGCCGGCGCGGGTGACCAAGCCGCCGGTGCAGTCGGGATGGGAATCGTTCGCGCAGGAGTGGTCAGCGCAACTATCGGAACATCTGGCGTCGTGTTTGCTGCAACCGATCGGCCTGCCCTCGATCCGCAAGGCCGCATCCACACGTTTTGCCACGCGATTCCCGGCCGCTGGCATGTCATGGGCGTTACGCAGGCGGCGGGGCTTTCGCTGCGTTGGTTCCGCGATCAATTCGGCGCAGGAAAAGACGATGGCCGGGATCCGTACGAACGTCTCTCGGACGAAGCTGCCAAAATTCCTGCTGGATCGGAAGGACTCTTCTGGGCTCCCTACCTGATGGGAGAGCGAACGCCGCATCTCGACCCAAACGTGCGAGGCGCGCTCGTCGGCCTCTCGGCGTCACACACGCGAGCACACGTCATCCGGGCGATTCAAGAAGGCGTTGCCTTCAGCCTGAAAGATACTTTCTCGATTTTCGAAGAGATGCGGGTGCCGGTTACGAAAATCCGGCTTGGCGGCGGTGGCGCGCGCTCGAATGTCTGGCGTCAAATCCAGGCTGATGTCTACGCGCATGAAGTTGAATTAGTGGAAGCGGAAGAAGGTGCAGCGTATGGAGCAGCGATTCTGGCCGCCGTCGGCGCCCGTCATTGGACTTCGGTGGACGACGCGTGCGATGCGGTTGTTCGCGTCGCAAGCAAAGTCGGCCCACGTGCCGACGCTTCAAAAACAATGCAGAAGAATTACGCGGTGTATCGCCGCATCTACCCGGCACTTCGCGGCATAAACACCAGCGACGCCGCAAAATAGAGGCCGCTGCTCAGGCAGTCTTTTTGGGACGATACGCGACGCAGTAGATAAGTCCAATCAGCGCAAGCAAGCCGCCCCACCAAATCGGCGCATGCGCTGAATAGAGCGCCAGCTGTTGCACCGGTGGATGCTGCAACTCGTACAGCCCGGCTCCCGTGATGAGAAGGCCGTTGACCAGCAGCGATACTCCGATAAAGAACCAGATCGAAATCATCATCGCAGCCTCCCCTTACCGGAAGTAAATATTCAGTGCGAAGAAAATTACGACGACGATGCCCGCCCAAAACAGCGGCTTCTGATATATGGCCACGTTTCCGACTGACGGCACTTTCGTCAATCCGTAAACCAGGCCTTCCAATTCGCTGTCCGTTTTTGCCTTTGTCACCAGACTGACTACTACCGTCACGATCACGCAAACGACAAACGACCACAGGGCCTGGTACATGTCCTGCGCCAAGGCCTTAGCGTGTTCAGACAATGCGACGTAGCGTAAAGCGGTCGGATCGATTTTGACCCACGCCCACATGCCAATCGAAGAGGCCGTGCCGCACAGCAATCCCAAAAATCCGCCGAGTCCGGTCGCGCGTTTCCAAAGCATCCCCAACACGACAGTGCCAAAGAGCGGCGCAATGAAAAAGCTGAACAACGCTTGCACGTAATCCATGATGCTGGCGAACTGCATCACGAGATACGCCGTGCCGATGCTGATCAGCACGCCAACCACCGTCGTCCAGCGGCCCATACTTACGTAGTGGCTATCGCTGCCCTTGCTGTGAACCAAGGGCCGATAGATGTCGTACGTCCAAACGGTCGTAAACGCGGTTACGTTTCCCGCCATGCCGGACATGAAGCCGGCAATCAATGCCGTGATGCCAAGCCCAAGCAATCCAGGTCCGCAATAGCGCGCAAGCATCAGCGGGAGCACGTCGTTGTAACTGTGCATTCCCGGCGTCACCATTGATTCGGGCACCAGTTTTTCCGGCAGCAAGCCAAGACCAAGCAGGCCGGGCAGAATCACAATCAGCGGGACGAGCATTTTAAAACCCGCTCCGATAATCGGCGCCATTTCCGCGCTGCGAATGTCTTTCGCGGAAAGAATGCGCTGCACGACGAGAAAATCGGTCGTCCAATAGCCCATGGAAAT
>Ga0137412_10004773_pt1 | contig 10005 bp, 9 predicted proteins | sample CZODoug2_1_16fun_FD_122160 | JGI IMG/M metagenome (GOLD analysis project Ga0137412, IMG submission 122160) | Vadose zone soil fungal communities from Angelo Coast Range Reserve, California, USA - CZODoug2_1_16fungal (Hybrid Assembly) | ecosystem: Environmental > Terrestrial > Soil > Vadose zone... | reverse complement strand
ACCGCACCGCTGACCCACATCAGCGGGCTCTTCACCGGACTCATGACATATGCCGAGGGCCGAAAACTCGTGCTGCTCGAGAAATTCTCGGTCGACAGCTGGGTCGAGGCGGTAGAGCGCACGCGGCCGCGGATCGGGAATCTGCCGCCGGCCGCGCTGCGTATGATTCTCGATGCCAATGTGCCCAAGGAACGGCTGGCAAGTCTCATCGCGCTGCGCTCCGGAACCGCACCGCTCGACCCGGTGGTGATCGACGCTTTCCAGGAGCGCTACGGCCTGCCCGTACTCATCCAATATGGCGCGACCGAGTTTGCGGGCAGCGTCGCGGGTTGGGACATCAAGGCGTTCAAGGAGCATTACCGCGCGAAGCGCGGCAGTGTGGGTCGAATTCAAGCCAATATCGAGGCGCGTATAGTCGATCCGGACACGGGCGAGCCGCTGCCCTTCGGGCAGCAAGGCATTCTGCAACTCAAAGGTCAGCAACTCGGTGATAAGAATCAATGGGTGCGCACGACCGACCGTGCGTCGCTCGATGCGGACAATTATCTATGGGTTCATGGTCGCGCCGACAATGCGATCAATCGTGGCGGCTTCAAGATTCATCCCGATGATGTCGCCCGAGTCTTGGAGGAGCATCCGGCCATTTTGGAGGCAGTGGTTGTCGGTGTAGCCGACCGCCGTCTGGGTGAGACGCCGGCCGCGGCGATGATTCTTGCTGCGGATCAAGCGGCTCCTACCAGCTCCGATCTTCGTGCCTTCCTGGCAACGAAGTTGTTGCCCTATCAAATCCCGACGACGTTCTTGTTCGTCGAGGAGTTGCCACGCACTCCTTCGCTGAAGCCCAATCTTCCTGAGGTGAAGCGTTTGTTCGCGAATGTGGCGGAGGTACCGGCATGACTGATTACACAGGCATCCTTATCGAGCGGACGAAGGATCACGTCGCCTCAATCACGATCAATCGTCCGGCGGCGATGAACGCCTTCGATCTCGATATGTGCCTCGCTTTCCAGCGCGTGTGGCGCGAAATGATCGAGGACGAGTCAGTACATGCGATCGTGTTGCGCGCCGCCCCGGGCCGCGCTTTCTCGACCGGCCGCGACGTGCGCAAGAACGAGAATCTATCGGGTTCCGACCAGGTGTGGGATACGCGCGACCCCGGCGAGTGGCTAGGGCCTAAGCAGAACAGATGCTGGAAACCAGTGATTGCCGCCGTACACGGGCTATGCGCCGGTGGCGCTTTTTACTGGATCAACGAATGCGACATCGTGATTTGCTCGCAAGACGCACAGTTCTTCGATCCGCATGTCACCTATGGAAAGGTGTCCGCGCTTGAGCCGATTGGTATGCGTTGGCGGATGCCGCTCGGAGAAGTGTTGCGCATGGCGCTGCTCGGCAATGACGAGCGCATCTGTGCCGCCACCGCGCTCCGTTCGGGACTGGTCAGCGAAGTGGTGGCGAGCGATCAGCTATGGGCGCGTGCGCACCAGCTTGCCGCCCGGATTGCTGCAAAACCATCGATCGCGGTTCAGGGGACGCTGCGCGCCATCTGGGAGTCACTCGACATGGGGCGCACGATCGGGCTGCAAAATGCCGTCAAATATTGCCAGCTCGGCAATCCGCTCGCGACGGCCCAGGTCGACACTGACGCGATCATGGCGTCCGTCAAGACTTTCGAAGTGCGGTGAGCGCCGTTTCTGCCCGGTACCGGTGATCAGGAGATGAGACAGTGAATTTCGAGTTTTCGGCGGAAGATAACGCGTTCCGGCAGGAAGTGCGCGACTGGCTGGTCGCCAACGCCCTGCGCGAGGCGCGCCCCCGCGGCGGCAGGCCGATGCGCGAGTTCGATCTGGAATGGCAACGGCGAAAATACCGAGGCGGTTGGGCGGGGCTTTCGTGGCCGCAGCTGCTCGGCGGCCGCGGGCTGTCGCTCATCCGGCAGATGATCTGGTATGAGGAGACCGCGCGCGCCGAGGCACCTGGATTGGGCTGTCTCAGCATCGCGCTGAACCACGCTGGCCCGACCATCATTGGTCGCGGTACAGAGCAGCAAAAGGCCTTTCATCTTCCGCAGATTCTGCGCGGTGACGTCGTCTGGTGTCAGGGATTTTCCGAGCCGAACGCGGGCTCGGACCTCGCCGGCATCCGGTTGGCGGGACGCGTCGAGGGCGATTCCATCATCGTCTCGGGCCAGAAGATCTGGTCCAGTCATGCACAGGTCGCGGACTTTCAGGAATTACTGGTCCGCACCGACCCCACGCTCGGCCGGCACAAAGGCATCTCCTGGGTGATCTGCGATATGACCAGTCCCGGCATCACCGTCCGTCCGATCAATACCCTGGCCGGCGACCAGCACTTCTGCGAAGTGTTCTACGAAGACGTGAAGATCCCTCTCGCCAGCGTCGTTGGCGAGGTGAACGATGGCTGGAGGGTTGCGATGATGACGCTTGCCAACGAGCGGGGCGGCACCACCTTGAGCCATGCCGCTGAATTGGGCCGCGTCGTTGATCGGTTGATCGCACTGGCACATGAGCGCACGGACGCGAATGGCCGGCCGATGGTGAAGAATGAGGCCATCGCTGCCCGCTTGATGGAGCATCGAGCCGAGGCAGCCGCGTTGCAGGCGCTGACTTACGCGCTCATATCGGGCGATCAAAACGAGGCGAAGCCCGGGAGCAACGCCGCGGTGACTTTCCTCTTCTTTGGTGAGCTGTTGCAGCGGGTGCGCGTCACCGGCCTCGAGGTGCTCGGCACCGGCGCGATCGAGCTATCTCCCGAGGCCGAACCGTGGACCCGCAGCTGGCTCGCGGACCGGATGATGGTGATCGCCGGCGGTTCCGTACAGGTGCGCAAAAACATTATCGCCGAGCGCATTCTCGGTCTACCTCGGAACTATTAATGAGCAGCATCTTGCTGACGGTCCAAACCGACGATCAAGCCGTGATCGAGGCGGTCGCGCCCTTTCTACGAGATGAGTTCAATCTGTCCTCGCTCGCCGCGAATCCCGGCCATCTCGATCCGCACTTCTGGTCGCGCGTCACGGAACTAGGCTGGATGACCGCGACGCTTGACGAGGCGCATGGAGGGATCGGCTTCGACTTGGTTCAAGACATGCTCTTGAACCGTGAATATGGACGTTACCTGGCGCCGGTCTCACTACTCTCGACTGCGCTCGGTATCCGGTTGCTGGCGAGACGCGGAGTAGCGCTTCCTTCGGGCTTGAGGGATGGTAGCGAGCGGATCGGATTCGCTGCCTTCGTGGCAGGGGGCCGGACGGGATCTACTCTGACGGGTGAAGTTCATCTGGTCGACGCAAATGCGCAGTATTTTTTGATCGCCGACCATGGAGGCGCTGCGTTGTTCTGGCGTGATGCGCTGAGCCAAATGACCGCGGTCGAAAGCCTCGATCCGACGGTCACCCTTGCCCGCGCTACGCTTGGGCGGGCGGCTGCGACGTACCTACCAGCAGACGATGGCGCCTTGCCCACTCGGATGCAACTGTTGATCGCCGCGCAGCTGACGGGTATCGCCCTCGCCGCCAGCGACATGGCGGCCGAGTATGCCAAAGTCCGTGTGCAATTCGGCAAACCGATCGGTGCTTTTCAGGCCGTGGCGCATCTGTGTGTCGATGCCGCCGTCAGAGCGCGCGCCAGCGACGCCCAGGTGGCCTTGGCGGCAATCGCTTCGCGCGACGCATGGGGCGATGCAGAACTGCAGGTCGCCGCGTCAGCGCTGCTCGCGGGCAGCGCTGCCTTCCTCGCCGGCACCAACAACATTCAGGTCCACGGTGGCATGGGCTACTCCGCGGAATCGGGTGCTCACTTGTTTCTCAAACGCAGCGTGCTGCTGAAGCGCCTTCTGCCCGGAATCGCTGCTTCCGAGGCCGCGCTGCTTCGCCGCCGAGAGGAGGACTGACCGTGGAGAAGGATCGCATGCTGCCGCTGTCAGGCATCCGGGTGCTGGACCTCGGACGCATCGTCGCCGCACCGTTCGCGACGCAGATATTGGCTGACATGGGCGCCGACGTGATCAAGATCGAGCGCCCGGGGGAGGGTGACGACAGCCGCAACTATGGGCCATCCTTCCTCGACACCCAGCAAGGCGAAACCTTCTCGGGTTTCTATCTGTCGTTCAACCGTAACAAGCGGTCGATTGCCGTGAACATCGGCACGGCGGAAGGGCAACAGTTGATCCGCGATCTCGCGCGGGATTGTGACGTGCTGATCGAGAATTTCAAGGTAGGCGACTTGGCCCGCAAAGGGCTTGCTTACACGGACATCGCCGCCGTCAATGCTCGGATCGTCTATTGTTCGATTACGGGTTTTGGACAGACCGGACCCTACGCACCGTATCCGGCCGTCGACATGGTATTCCAGTCGATGAGCGGCCTCATGAGCGTCACCGGCGAAGCCGATCGCCCGCCGCAGAAAGTGGGCGTCTCGATGGCCGACATCAATTGCGGACTATATTCGACGATCGCGATTCTGGCGGCGCTGCGGGAGCGTGATCGTAGCGGACTCGGGCAGCACATCGACATGTCGCTGCTCGATTGCCTCATCTCGACCATGTCGCACCGCGCGATGGATTACTTTCTCACCGGCGAGGTACCGCGTCGAGCGGGCAACGTGTCGCCCGGCTCTACCCCGGCGCAGCTGTTCGAGTGCAGCGACGGCATGCTGAACGTGCAGGCGGGCACCGACAATCAGTTCCGTAAGTTCTGCGGGTTGATCGGTCGTACCGAGTTGCTTGATGACGCTCGGTTCGCGCGCGGTCGTCAGCGCAACTTGAATCGCTCCGCGCTGTTACCGATGATTGAAGAAATATTCCGTGGCAACACGGTTGCCTATTGGTACGAAAGGCTGATCGAAGGCGGCATCATCTGTTCACCCGTGTATGACTTGAGCCAAACTTTCGCGGATCCTCAAGTGCAGGCTCGAGGTATGAAAATCTCGATGGAGAAGGAGTCGATAGGACGGCTCGATGGGTTACGCAATCCCATCCGCTACTCGCGGACCCAACTTGAAAAATACGTGTTCCCGCCTCGAGTGGGCGAGCACACCGATGAAGTCCTTTCCTCGCTGCTCAACCTGTCGGAAGCGCAGATTGTCAGTCTACGCAAGGCGGGTGCGGTGTAAGAAATGCTTATCGCAAGGATGCGCCGCGCAGACGTGGTCCGTCCGTAAATCACCGAGTCTGAATGAACGGCACAAGTGTTCTTAGGACGCTTCGAGCAGCATTTCGCGCAAATGCCGCATCTCGGCCACGCCAATTCCAAGTCCTTCTGCAAGGAAGGCTGCATCGGATCCCCATTCGATGTCGATCGACTCGAACGCCGCTAGCATGAAACTCGGATGAACACCCGTCAGGACTGCAAAGATTTCCGGGGTGACATTAGGTGGCAATACGGAAGCGAGGCTTCGCCGATAGTGGTTGGAGAGGAGATAGTCCTCCAGGATCGTGGCCCGCGACACGCCAAGCGCCATGAGCGTCAAGGCCACGGCAAATCCGGTACGATCCTTTCCGCTGGCGCAATGCACGACAATCGGAAAAACATCCTGCTGCAGGAACACCTTGACCAACCTGCGATACTCGCCCAATTCTTCCGTGGGGAACAGCTTGTATCGGTCGCGGATCAACACCTCGGCTTGATGAGATGTAAATCCTCCCACGGTGATATTGCGACGGATTCGTTCGGAGAGGTGGGCAATTTTTTCAGGCAAGGAAGTCTGGCCAGAGACACGTAACGCCAAGCCTGAAGGCAGACGGTCTGGCGCCTTCCGACGTTCGTCCTTGTTCCGAAGGTCGTAAACGGTCCGCACGCCTAGTTTTGTGATGCTCTCCAGATCGTTCTCGGTAATCTCCGCCAGCGAGTCAGAGCGGAAGAATCGTCGCCACGCAACGCGTCGGCCATCTGCCGTGCCATAACCCCCGATGTCGCGGAAATTCGCTGCTCCCTCGAGAGCAAAATGGCGCGTGAAGGCATCTGCTATGCGATCGGGGCCGTCGGTCATAAGCCTACTAGCTGACTTGACGGCTATTGCCAAACTTGTGGCGGATCAGATAGTCCAGCCGACCGGGCACGTCATTGTCCAGGAGACATCCTGCAATGGTTTTCAAGCTGCGCAGCTGTCCTGCGCGTCCATGTCCATAGGTGCCCTTCATCACTTCTTTAATGACAGCGTCCCAACGATCGAACGCGAACAGGCAATAGTCGTTCCATGCCTCTTGCCGTTCGAGCCGAACTCCACCCTCGGCGAGAGTCTCCAGATAAAGCTCGAAGATTTCCTTTTCGTGCGCAATCCGGTCCGTGTTGGTCAAGGCCGACATCAAGAAATAGGACAGATCCCGAAGTCCATGTCCGCTGAACATGACCTGCCAGTCGTAGTAGCCCGCCCGTCCGTCCGGATAGGAGAACGTGTTACCCAGATGCGAATCGCCATGCAGGACCGTATGCGGCTTATTCTCCCAATAATCGAATACGGCGTTCGCATTCTTATTCCAAGTACGGAGCAATGCGACCGCGTCGGCCGGAATTTCTTCCTCGGTCGCCTTGTCGAGAAAATTCCTTCTCACGTCGCAAAAAGAATTGCGCAGCCAAGACCATCCGAACCGTTTGGTGCGCGGCCGAACCCAGGCTAAGTCGCCCACCAATCGGTTGCTTTCCCAATATTTGGCATGGAACCGGGCCTGCGTTACGGCGACCGCGCGCGCATGTGCTATCGAACAATCATCGGCCTGCCAATATGGGCGGCAGCCCCGCTCCGTCAGATCTTCCAGCAGGATCATAAAGCGCCCGCCAGGGTAATTCTTGAAGTAGTACGCGGTGGGAGCCAGCTCAGGATTTTCTGAACAAAGTACCCGGTAGAAATTCACTTCTGCATCTTGCAGGTGAAGTATCGCTATACTCTCCCGGTGGTAGGGCGTGCTCGGAAACGCCTTTACAAATATCGATGAAGGAAGCCCCGCATCCTTCCCGGCGTCATTCCAGTGGAGCCGCCATTTCTTGCGGCTGGTCATGCCGTCATGGGCATCGACGACGATCAGTTCGTCCAGTTTGGCGTGCGCAACCCCGCTTCCTAATACGGCATTCAACCAGTCAGCGGTCACGGCTTCGACGGTGTGAGGTTCCGTCAGCGCGAGAGACGGAGCGTGAGCAAGCGCATAATCTGCCGACGCTAAAGTTTCCAATGCATACTTGTGCAGGGCCGGATCATCGACGGAGTAGTGGAATTCATGACTCATGGCGTTGACTCAGCAATACCTTGTCGCACGTTACGAACCCCTTCTTTGGTCATTCCGACAGGCGATTGATTCCCTAATGTGTTAACACAATACATGGTTTGATTTGAAGTACAATAGATGCTCGCGTGTTGGTGGGCCGGTGCGCGGAAGGAATTGGACAAAGGGTTACTTCTTGTTATAAGAACGGCATGGCAAAAGCACAAATCAAAACGCCCCGGGGTATCAATGCGAAGCGGCTTGCTCAGTCCTTGCGCAAGGAGTTGATGGCGCTCGAAAGCGGGACATTTTTCGGATTCGAGGACGATCTTTTGGGTCGGCTGAATGTCAGCCGCCCGACACTACGGCAGGCCGCTCGCGTGTTGGAGCACGACCAGCTTCTGAGCGTGCGCCGCGGACCACACGGTGGCTACTATGTCACCCGCCCCGACGTGCAGTCGGTTATCAATGCGGCGTCGCTCTATCTGTATGAGCGGGGAACGCGTCTTCGCGATCTTGTTGCCGCAGCACGTGGGTGTGTCGCGACGCTGGTGCGCTGTGCTGCCGAATCGCACGATGAAGAGGCTCGGGCGGAGTTGCGCAAGCTGCTCGAAGTCTATGCCTCGACGGATTTTGCGAAACTTCCCCATATTGAGTTTCTGCGTGCGGAGAGTGCCATAGTCAGCCTGCTTGGACGGATGGCCCACAATGCGCCGCTCGAGCTTGTAATACAGATCCTATACGGCTGCGGTCTCGGGGTCACGACCGACAAAATCTTCGAGGGACGACCCGAACGTATCGAGGCCTGTGCTCAGCTGCGTATTAGTTCAATCAAAGCGGTACTGGCCCGCGACGGTGAACTTGCCGAGTTGCTCAATTCGCGCGCCAGCGACCTTCGTCGCTCTTACCTGGAAGAGGACGATCATCATGTCCCGCCAAGCGGCGTCCTCGAGCGACCACAGTCGCCGGCCGCCGCGATGATGGACGTTCCAGTTCTCTAACCCTTGCGTCTAGGGCGTCAGTGCCAGTCGGCGCCGACCGGCCGCAGTTGACTGCGCTGCGGGAGTTCAAAGCAATTCCATAGCATCAGATCGCTATGCGCTTCATTTTTTCAATTCAGATATTGATTTATTGTGCGCTGCGGCTAAGTGGCTACAAATATGGCCATAATTTAGCTATGTCATCTCCATTTTCCGTCTTCTCTTCACAAACAGTTTACACAATGATAAATTGAGCCCCATTGGAATTGGGAGTCGCGCAACGATGGAAAGGTTCGTTTTTAGTGCCGACGGGCATATCCGAGAGCCGAACGACATCTTCACGGGCGGCCTTCCACCATCGATGCAGAAACACAGCATAAGAGCCGAGCGTCGTGGTGAGCATTTGTTCACGTTCGCCGGCGAGAAGATCATCCATCGCCTGCGCATTAGCGCACCCACCGCAGATTTTTCCCGCAAGAGCAGGCTGGGAGCATCCGATTTGACGGGGCGGCTGGCAGACATGGCGGAAGAAGGAATCGATGCGGAGATCGTGTTCCCGAGCCTGGGCATGTTCACCTTCCTTCTCGAGGATCCTGAGGCGGAACTCGCATCGACGCAGATCTACAATGATTGGCACAACGGGTTCTTTGCGGGACACTCCGAGACCTTCGTCCGCTGCGCCGTGCTGCCGGTGCGCCGCTTGGGGGATACGGCATCGGAGTTGAAGCGCGTGGCGGCGATGGGGATTACCGCCGCAATGCTCCCGAGCTTCATACCTGAAGGGATTCCGGCCTACAACGACGATGCGTGGGATCCGGTGTTTGCGTTGGCCGCGCAGTTGGGCGTGGCGTTTGTGCTGCACACTGGTACTGGAGTCGAGAACGTCAAGGCCGAGAAGGGTCCTGGCGGCGCGGTGATTAACTACACCGTCCAGATGTGCGACGCGCAGCGTGCAATTATGGCGCTCGTCGCAGGTGGCGTGCTTGATCGCAACCCACAGGCACAGGTAGCGGTGATCGAATCCGGCGCGAGCTGGCTTGCCGCGCTAGCCGAACGGATGGACGAAGTTTACGAGGCGCACCATATTTTCGTGCAGCCCAAGCTATCGATCACGCCACGCGAGATCATCCAGCGGCAAGTCAAGGCATCGTTCCAGTATGACAGGGCGTGCATCATGTCGCGCTCGATCACAGGGCATCAGGCGCTCATGTGGGGATCGGACTATCCCCATGCCGAGGGTACTTTCCCACGCTCGCGCGACGTAATCGATCGGCTGTTCGACAGCATCGAAATCAGCGAGCGCGAGAAGGCTGACATCACCGGCGGCAATGCGGCTCGGTTGTTCCGCTTCCCTCATCCCACATTCGCTCGGGTGGCCTGAAAGGCGAAAACGGATGTACCGGTGACAACAATCGACTCCCCCACGTTTCGCAAGGCACTTGGGGCCTTTGCGACCGGCGTGACCGTGGTGACGGCACAGGGGCCGGATGGCCGCGACGTCGGTGTGACGGCAAACAGCTTCAATTCGGTGTCCCTCGAGCCGCCGCTGGTGCTTTGGAGCCTCAATCGCTCGTCGGCTTCGCTGCGCGCCTTCACTGAGGGCACTGGTTTCGCCGTGCATATCCTGGCGGCGAACCAGCAGGCGCTATCCGATCGATTCGCCTTTCGTAGGGAGGATCGCTTCGCTGATCTGCAGTTCGAGCGCGGCATCGGCGGGGCGCCACTCCTGGCGGGCTGCGTCGCGCAGTTCCAGTGCCGGTTGGCGTTTCGCTATGACGGAGGCGACCATGAGATATTGGTAGGAGAGGTA
>Ga0137412_10005654_pt1 | contig 10007 bp, 7 predicted proteins | sample CZODoug2_1_16fun_FD_122160 | JGI IMG/M metagenome (GOLD analysis project Ga0137412, IMG submission 122160) | Vadose zone soil fungal communities from Angelo Coast Range Reserve, California, USA - CZODoug2_1_16fungal (Hybrid Assembly) | ecosystem: Environmental > Terrestrial > Soil > Vadose zone... | reverse complement strand
TGGCCTGCACCGGAATATTGCTGTCCACCAGGCAAATGCAGAGAACCAGGTTAGGCCGTTCTTCAAGATAAGGATTGATGAATTTGGGCCACTCCGCAGAGATGGACTTGGAGATCTTGGCGTACCCATAACCCGGCAAATCGGCAAAAAGCAGGCGGGGCAGCCGTGCCGTTGGTGAATCCGATAGAGCAAAAAAGTTGATCGACCGGGTGCGGCCGGGCGAGGCCGAAACCTTCGCAGCCTTTTCACCCAGCAGCCCGTTGATCAAACTGGATTTGCCAACATTAGAGCGGCCCAGGAATGCAAATTCCGGGGCCGCCGCGGTCGGGAACTGATCCGGCGACATCGCCGAAAGCAGGAACTTCGTGACCAGGTGCACGGACTACTGTGCGCGCGGCTGATCGGCGGCAACCGGCGGCTTCACCGCAGTCAGCGCCTCGGGCGTTTCCTCGCGCATTTCCGGCAACGGACCCTCCAGCGCAATCTTCAGCACCTCGTCCATCTGATCGACGAAATGCAGCTTCATCACGCTGCGCAGGTTTTCCGGGAGATCGGCCAGATCCTTTTCATTGCCTCGGGGCAGAATGGCTTCGAAAATACCGGCACGATGGGCCGCCAGCAGCTTCTCTTTCAATCCCCCAATGGGCAGGACCTTACCGCGTAGCGTGATTTCGCCGGTCATGGCGATATCGCGCCGCACGCGAACCTTGGCCAAGGCGCTGGCCAGGGCTGTCGCGATGGTGATGCCGGCGGACGGGCCGTCCTTGGGAATGGCTCCCTCGGGCACGTGCACGTGAATGTCCAGGTTGCGATAAAAGTCTTTAGGCAAGCCCAGGTGCTGAGCCCGGCTGCGGATGTAGGAAAGCGCCGCCTGCGCTGACTCCTGCATTACGTCGCCCAGTTGACCGGTCAAGGTCAACTTGCCCTTGCCGTCCAGTACCTGTACTTCGGTCGAGAGAATGCTGCCACCCACCTCAGTCCAGGCAAGGCCAGTCACCAAGCCGACTTCGCTGGTCTCGTGCAACTGAGAGTCGCGGAACTTGGCCACTCCCAGAAAGTCGTTGAGGTTGGTATCGGTGATTTCTTCCTTGTGCTTGGCTCCGTTGCGGACAACACGGCGCGCTACCTTGCGGCATACGTTGCCGATTTCGCGTTCCAGGTTGCGGACGCCCGCTTCGCGGGTGTAGCCGCGGATGATGTCCACCAGGGCGGTGTCGCTGAAGACCGCGTTTTTATCGCTGAGCCCTGTGTTCTCGCGCTGCTTCTTGACCAGATACTGCTTGGCAATTTCGAGCTTTTCGGCTTCGGTGTAGCCGTGCAGGCGCAGGATCTCCATACGATCCTGGAGCGGCGCAGGGATGGTATGCAGCACGTTGGCAGTGGCCACGAACAGCACCTGCGACAGGTCATATTCCACGTCGAGGTAGTGGTCCTGGAAGCTCGTGTTCTGCTCCGGGTCGAGTACTTCGAGCAGTGCCGACGCGGGGTCTCCGCGCAAGTCGGAAGCCATCTTATCCACTTCGTCCAGCATGAAGACCGGGTTCTTGGTCCCCGCCTTCTTCATGGACTGGATAATCTGTCCCGGGAGTGCTCCGATATAGGTCCGGCGATGGCCACGAATCTCCGCCTCGTCCCGTACTCCGCCAAGGGACATGCGCACGAACTTGCGGCCGGTGGCCTTGGCAATGGACATGCCCAGCGAGGTCTTCCCGACGCCCGGAGGTCCGACAAAGCAGAGGATCGAGCCCTTGGGGTTTTTCACCAGCTGACGGACAGCCAGAAACTCGAGAATACGCTCTTTGATTTTTTCCAGGCCGTAGTGGTCCGCGTTCAATACTTTCTCGGCATGATCGATGCTGCGGGTTTCCTTGCTTTTCTTCTTCCACGGCACGGCCAGAAGCCAGTCCAGGTAGTTTCTGGAAACGGTCGACTCAGCCGACATGGGCGGCATAGCTTCCAGCTTCTTTAGCTCCTGGATTGCCTTGTCGAAGACATCTTTGGGCATACCAGCGCTCTCGATCTTCTTGCGCAGCTCATCAAACTCACTTTTCTCACCGCGGCCCAGTTCCTTCTGGATGGCCTTGATCTTCTCGTTGAGGTAGTACTCTTTCTGCGCGCGCTCCATCTGCCGTTTCACCCGGCTTTGCACGCTGCGATCCATGTTCAGCTTCTCGATTTCGATGTCCAGTACGTCGGCGACGCGGGTCAAACGCTCACTTGGATCGAAGATGTCGAGCAGCTCCTGCTTCTCTTCGATGGAGAGCTGCAGGTTGGCGGCGATGGTGTCGGAAAGCTTGGCCGGCTCATCCATGCGGACGGCGGCGATCATGGTTTCGTAGTTCAAGGATTGCTGCAGCTTGACGTACTGTTCAAACAGGGAAGTGACGCGCTGCATCACTGTCTCAATTTGCGGATTCACTTCCAGCTGCCGGTTGGCGACGCGCACCGTGGCCACAAAAAAGCCATCGGAGTCGTTCATTTCCACAGCCTTGGCCCGCTCGAGGCCCTCGACCAGCACCTTGATGTTGCCGTCCGGCATCTTGACGCTCTGGACGATGTTGCCGATGGTTCCCACGGAATAGATATCTTCCGGGCGCGGCTCATCGATGCCTGCATCGTGCTGCGTCGCCAGGAAGATCTTGCGGTCCCCGGTAAGCGCCTCTTCGAGCGCTCGCACGCTGGACTCACGCCCCACGACAAAAGGCGTCATCATGTAAGGAAAGATCACCATGTCTCGAATGGGCATCATGGGGAGCTTGCGAAGATCGCCTTTATCCCGGGTTTCTTTTGCTTGTGTCACGCGATTTCCTTTCACTTATCTCCCTTATACAGAGGAAACGGAAGTTGCGCCAATGCCCCGGACGTGAGGGGCTTCAACCAATCAACAAGCCGGTTGACCACTCACGAAGAACTAGCGAAGGGTACGGACTTCAGCTTCTACAGGCCAGGAAGCAAATGCACAAAGGGCACGGCTTTACGGGCTGTGGAAAAACTACTTTCTTTGAAAGGTACGGCCTTTAGGCCGTACATAAAAGAGGGCAAAATGAAACGGCTTTAGCCGCTGAGGGCTGCTACAGCGAGAAAAACGATGCCCTCAGGGGCTAAAGCCCTCGATTGAACAGGCTGCGGAAAAACTCAATGCTGAAGGTACGAGTGGGTAGGTACGGGCTTCAGCCCGTACATAAATCCAGCAAAATCACTAGGCCTTTAGGCCCTGAGGTACGCTTTCCATTTCATTTCCCCCGAAACCATCCTTTTTTCCGTAGCCTAAAGGCCGTACCCTTCAAAGAAATTAGTTTTTCCGTAGCCCGTAAACCCGTGCCGAAAGGGCCCTGGTTTGCTACGCGGCTTTAAAGGTTGCTGGAAAATCCGGTTTTGTATCAGGGCACGACTTTAGTCTTGCCGCAACTGCTTGAAACGACGATGGGCTTTAGCCCCTGAGGTACGCTTTTTTGCGCCGGTCTTTGATTTTCCGCATCCTCTGAAGCCGCGCTTTTCCCCAGCCTGTTTAGCTCTGCCGCGCCGTCAGAGCGTTTCGCAACCTCTCAGTGCGTCTATCCGGCTTTCTCCAACAAAGTCACAGAAAGGTCACGCTTCTGTACCATTTCAGCCGTGATATCCAGTTCCTTGATCTTCTTGTTGCTGGGGAGGTGGTACATCAGGTCGAGCATCAACTCTTCCAGGATCATGCGCAGCCCGCGCGCCCCCACCTTGCGCGCCAGGGCTTCGCGAGCCACGGCACGGGAGGCGTCCTCGGAAAACACCAGGCGTACGCCTTCATATTCGAAGAGCCGTTGGTATTGCTTGAGGATGGCATTTCTGGGCTTGGTGAGAATTTCCACCAAGGCTGCTTCGTCCAGTTCATCGAGAATGCCGATCACCGGCAGGCGTCCGACAAACTCGGGGATGAGGCCGAATTTGATCAGGTCCTGAGGTTGGGCCTGCCGCAGAAGCTCGGTGTCGCGCTGGGCCGGCAAGACGCCCACTTCCTGCGCTTCTTTTTCGGATAGCGCCTTGAATCCCAGCGCTTTCTTACCCACACGCCGTCCGACGATGCGCTCCAAACCGACGAAAGCGCCACCGCAGATGAACAATATGTTAGTCGTATCGACCGGGGTAAATTCCTGGTGAGGATGCTTACGGCCGCCCTGGGGCGGAACGTTGGCGACCGTACCCTCGAGGATCTTCAGCAGCGCCTGCTGCACACCTTCGCCCGAGACATCGCGGGTAATCGAGGGGTTTTCGTCCTTGCGGCCGATCTTGTCGATTTCGTCAATATAGATAATGCCGGTCTGCGCCCTGGCGACGTCGCCATCGGCGGCCTGCAGCAGCTTGAGAATGATATTTTCCACGTCCTCGCCGACATACCCGGCTTCCGTCAACGTGGTTGCATCGACGATGGCAAAGGGTACGTCCAGCATCTTGGCCAGGGTGTGGGCCAGCAGCGTTTTGCCGCTTCCAGTCGGGCCTACGAGCAGAATGTTGGATTTGGAAAGCTCAACATCGTTGCCTCGCGTCCGGTTCATCTGGATGCGCTTGTAGTGGTTGTAGACAGCGACCGCCAGTTTCTTCTTCGTTTGTTCCTGACCGATGACGTACTCATCGAGGAAGCCCTTGACCTCTTGCGGTTTGGGCAAGTGGGCTGGAGCCGCCCCCGGCTGGGTCTCGCCCCGGTCGTCTTCGAGGATGGAGTTGCAAACCGCAACACATTCATCACAGATGTATGCCCGCGGGTAATCGCTTGGTGAGGAGATCAATTTAGCAACGGCGTCCTGTGATTTATGACAGAACGAACAACGGAGCGTATCGTCTGTTCCCCTCGGCGTTTTCATCCTGCAACTCCTTTGGCCTGGCGGCCCTTCAGGTACGGGGCCGGTCTATGATTTCGTCAATAATGCCGTACTCTTTGGCTTGCTGCGCGTTCATGATGAAGTCTCTTTCCACATCCCGCTCAATACGTTCCAACGGTTGCGCGGTGTGCTTCGACATCAACTTGTTGGTGATCTCGCGAATACGCAAAATTTCGCGGGCGTGTATATCAATATCGGTCGCCTGACCCGAAAGGCCACCCATCGATGGCTGGTGGATCAGGATGCGGGAGTTCGGCAGCGCAAAGCGCTTACCCTTGTTACCGCTCATCAGCAGGAAGGCCGCCATGCTGGCCGCCTGGCCGATGCAGTAGGTAACCACGTCATTGCGAATGAATTGCATGGTGTCGTAGATCGCGAGACCCGCGGTGATCGAGCCGCCCGGGGAATTGATGTAAAGCTGAAGGTCTTTCTCTGGGTCTTCCCCAGAGAGAAACAACATTTGAGCGATTACCAGGTTTGCGATCTGATCGTCGATCGGAGTACCCAGAAAGATAATATTGTCGCGAAGCAGACGGGAATAAATGTCGTAGGCGCGCTCGCCTCGACTCGTCTGCTCGACCACCATAGGTACAAGTGCCATGCTCTCCCTTGCTTCTACTTCCTGTGGGCTGCGTGCGCCCCACCTTTTAAGTTGGCCGTTTGCGTTTCATCAGGACGCTAGCCTTTCGTACAGCAATGCGCCCATCTTTTCTCTACGTAAGCGTTCCCGGATTCTAGCGAGGCTACCGTCCTCAGTCAAACGCGTGCGCAGTGCATCCACCGGCTCGCGCATTTGCAAAGAGATACCTTGCAGTTCGTTTTCGACCTCTTCTTCCGGCACGTTGATATTCTCTGCATCGGCGATGCGGTCGACCAGCATAGAGCTCTTCACTTCAGCCGTAGCCGAGGGTCGTTGCGCCGCGCGCAGGCGGTCGAAATCAAGATTGCGCATGTCTTCCGTGCGCATGCCCTGCGCAGCCAAGGCACGCAGTCCGCGATCCAGACGAGCGTCTATTTGTTGTTGCACCAGCGATTCGGGAACAGGAAATTCGTAGCGCGCAACCAGGGCGTCGAGCAGCCGGTTTGTGGTCTCCGCTTGCACGCGCCGCTGCTTATCCCGGGCCAGATGGTCTCGCAGTTGCTGCTTGAAATCCGCCAGGCTCTCGTACTGTCCGAGCTCCTTGGCAAAGTCGTCGTCCAGTTCCGGTTCGATCTTTTTCTTGATGCCTTTGACTTCAAGATCGTAGGCCACTCGTTTGCCAGCTAGTTGCCGCTCACCGAAATCCGGAGGATAGCTCACCTCGAACTTTAACTGTTGACCGACGGTGCTTCCGCGCAGCGCCGCGTTAAAAGCGTCAAGCGTATTTGGACCGCCTACTTCGACCATCACATCCTGCCCCGAAATCGGTTGCTGGGGCGCCTTCCCGGTTTCGATCTCGGTTTCGCCTTCCGCCGGCTGCACATCGCCGGTAAAGCTGATCTGGGCATAGTCCCCATCGGCGAGCGGCCGCTCTTCGGTTACGGGCTCCATGGTCGAGCGGGAGTCCCGGATACGCGCGAGCTCCGCATCGGCCTCCGCGTCCGTCAGTTCGGCGGAGGGTTTCTCCACCTTCACGTCCTGGTAGCCATCGATCGAGAATTCCGGAAGCACTTCGAAGGCGGCCTTAAAGCGCAACGGCTTGCCTTCTTCGAGATCGATTTTGGTTACCTGGGGTTGGGAGATGGGCTTGAGCTGACGCTCCGCAATGGCGGTGCGAAAGTGCTCGGGTAGAACCGCTTCCATCACGTCCTGGCGAATTTGCTCGGCGAACCGGCCGCGGATAAGCGACTCCGGAACCTTGCCTGCGCGAAAGCCCGGGATGCGCGCCATCCTTTTGTATCGCTTGGTAACTGCCTGATAATTACGGGTGATTTCGTCTGCGGGAACTTCGATTTCCACTTCTCGAGTGCAGTCCGGATTCAGAGTCGCCGCGCCATGAGAGTGGCCCTCATGTTCATGTCCGGCAGATTCCTCGGTGGCGGTAGACACCCCGCCAGATTGCGGTGTGGTTTCAATCATTTCTGTTGAGCTCAACGTATGCCTTCCAGGTTCGCTCGCTTCCTGCGCGGCTGCAATGGCTAAATCGATGCAAGCGCGGAGGAGCCTGTAAACAGCCTGCTTTCATCGTATGAGGCTTTGCCGGGAGGGTCAAACCCACAGCGCAAGGAATGCAAAGCCGCTATTAACTACAATACACCCTTCGCGGTTACCTCAGACGACCCTAGCCAGGCTTGAAGCAGCCTAGAGTTCCTCCTGCCGCGGCGTGCGTACGTGCGCAACAAACCGCGGATCGGCAGCCCGATAGTGCTTGTAATTGCGTCTTCCGTCGCTGAGTGAGAGGTTGCCGTTGACGGTTCGGCGGATGACATCGGCGTCACGATCATCCTGCCCATCGTCCTGCCACCAGCAAACCTGGCATAGCTCGAGGGCTTCAGGCACAGTCAATGTTCTGTACCCACAACAGAGGCAGCGGGCAGCATGCGCTGTTCTCATCCCTCCAGTATGCGCCGGGTGGGCGCGGAAAAGGTGGTTGCTCCGTTTTCGCGCCCCTTACTACGGTAACTAGTCGACCTTTCTTTGGCCCGGCACAAACAGGCCCAGCCGAACCTTCCAGGTAACGGATTGTCCGGGCCGTAGCGTCACCATGCCCGTATCCATACCCTTCCACCGCTTCCCGAATGGGTCCACGTAGTTGAACTGATCTTCGATGGCGACAAAAGAAGCGGGTTTTGGTGAATAGACCTGGATGGTCCTGATTTCGGGAGAGAGCGCGGACACCGTCAACCCGTAATCAGCATCGGGGTCGATCAGCTTCACTTCGGCTGCGCCGTTGGCGCGTTGCAGGTGAGAGAAATTGTCGTCCAGGAAATGATCGTCGAGCGCCACACCGTTGGGGGCGTTGTAGTCGTATTCCGTGCCTTTGACCGGCTTGAGTTGTCCGGTCGGGAATGCGTCACCGTAGTTGTTCACCGGGGCCATCATGGCGGCGGGGATGTGCAATCGCGTCTGCGCGCGATGCCCGCTCGGTATCTGGAAGTAGGGGTGCCAGCCGATCGACATAGGCTCGGGCTCTTTGCCCACGTTTTTGGCCGTGATGGTGGCGTCGACCGCATCGCCGGTAAGCGCGATGTTCAGCGTCAGGTCAGTATCAGAGAGCCAGTGGCCGCCGAAATTTCCCGCGTGGATGACGCCCGTCACCGTCTGTCCGTCCGCAGTGGTTACAGTCTGCAGGTCTGCCACCTTGGCCTGCGTAATCAATCCGTGTATCGCCACCACCGGGCCACCAGGGTTCTTGCTGGGGAAATTTGCCGGGAGAGTCAGGGTGTGGCCGCGCCATTCGGTGATCACAGACTTGCCATCCGACGAACGTTCGCCAATGATGCGGTTGGGGTAGGGAATCAGAAACGCGCCCCCAAACCCGAACGACCCGTTGCCCAGCTGATCTTTGCCCGTGCCGGTGAGTTGATTGGCGGCGTCCTGGACCGAGGGTGAATGGAGGAGCGGTATCTCCCCTTTACCCGGGATGGCGGCCGTGACTTGCAGCATATTCATGCCGCGCCCGGGTAGCAGGGTCACGGAGAGGAACTCCGGTTTGCTGCCGCCGGTGCCGGCTTTGCGCGTGAGGGTGATAACGTCCTCGCCCCCTATTTGCACCGCAGCCGATGCGGCAGCGGATGGCTGCTGTGCCTTTTCGGGCGCAGCTGGCTGCTGCTGACAACCGGCCGCGAGCAGAGCGAATGTTGCCAGAATTCCCGTTAAACCCTTGGTCCTGTTGCGCATAGACATCCTCAAGAGCCTCTCTTATCACCTTTTGCCGCCGGGAAGGTTCCGGCGTGAAAAAGCAAAAAATCATCTTACGCCGTCTTTCCCGGCAGCCTTACAATCGGGTATGAGCTCCATCCCCCGACCAACCCCAGGTTCGCCTATTAGTTCGCCCGTTGGATCGCCAGTTGGTTCGCCCGCTGTGGCAGCAGCGAACCCCGGGACGGTTCCAAGCGGCCCAAGTCCGCTGATCCTTTTCAACCAGGATCTTATCCGTTGTCAACGCTGCACCCGGTTGCGGAAGTATTGCGAAGAGATTGCCACCAGTAAGCGCCGAGCCTTTCGGGATTGGGTTTACTGGGCCAAGCCGGTTCCGTCTTTTGGCGATGAGAAGGCCCGCCTGCTCGTCCTGGGGCTGGCTCCGGGCGCGCATGGGTCCAACCGTACCGGCCGGCCATTCACCGGTGACGGCTCGGGCGATTTCCTGTACCCCGTTCTCTACGAGGCTGGATTCGCCTCGCAACCTACCGCCGTTTCTCGTGGCGACGGCCTGAAGTTGCAGGACTGCTGGATTAGTTCCGTTGTCCGCTGTGCTCCACCCGATAACACTCCCAAGCGCTCCGAGCTGGCGAATTGCTCAGCGCACCTGGACGAGGAGATCAGGCTCCTGAGCAATTTGCGCGTGGTGGTTTGCTTGGGGCGCATCGCGTTTGACGCCTATTTGGAGCATCTGGCGCGTACCGGACAATCTGAGCGCAAACCGCGCTTCAAGTTTTCTCACGGCGCCGAATACGCGCTTCCCGGAGGCCGGATCTTGATTTCCAGCTTTCATCCTTCGCTGCAGAACACAAATACCGGAAAACTCACCCGCAGTATGTTTCTCGACGTCTTCGAGCGGGCGCGGGTTCTGGTTGGTACAGCGGAGACCGCGCACACGCTTCGCCGATGATGGCTCTGTCTGATGCAGTCGTGATCATTCTCACGATCTCGCTGGTCGCCGTCTTTCCCGCGTGGCCCTACAGCCAGAAGTGGGCCTATTTGCCTAGCGCTGGCGTGAGCGTGGTTTTGCTGATCCTGTTGATCCTCCTGGTGGCGAGGACGGTCTGATGTTTATAAATATGCCCTTCGCCTTGAGAGGCTAACGCCTTTAGAGGCTAGATGGAAAAGACTCTCTGGACGAAGGGCACGGCTTCAGCCGTGCCATATTCACGGGCCAAGTGAGGGCTTTTAGCCCCTGAGGTACGGCTTTTCGATCTTTTTGTGTGCTCGATCACGATCGCGACGAGGGGGTGACGTGGGCGGCATTGAAGACCGATCTCGAACAGCGTTGCCCTTAACCTGTGGAGCGGGAGACG
>Ga0137412_10005653_pt1 | contig 10007 bp, 9 predicted proteins | sample CZODoug2_1_16fun_FD_122160 | JGI IMG/M metagenome (GOLD analysis project Ga0137412, IMG submission 122160) | Vadose zone soil fungal communities from Angelo Coast Range Reserve, California, USA - CZODoug2_1_16fungal (Hybrid Assembly) | ecosystem: Environmental > Terrestrial > Soil > Vadose zone... | reverse complement strand
TCGATATCGATTCCCTCTAACCGCGCGGCAGCAAGTCGAGCAATTCCTGGAAACTTTGATCGGCGGATTTTCCGGACGTATTCAAGTGAAGGTGGGCTTGCCGATAGAAGGGTTCGCGCGCTTTCAAGATATCATTGAGTTCGCGCATCGCTTCCCGGCTGCGTGCCATCGGCCGCAGATCGCCTTGATCGATGACTCGCTGCATATGTTCTTCCGGCGAGGCGCGCACCCAGACAGCGAGGGAGCGCTCCAGCAGCAACGGCAGGGTCTCGGGGTCCGCGGCCAATCCACCGCCGGTTTCGATGACGGCAGCCGGGTTTCGCGACAAGACCGCCTGAAGGCTCTCGCGCTCGAAACGCCGGTATCCCGGCTGTCCGTGCAACTGCAGAATCTCACCGATGGTCGCGCCATATTCGCGTTCGACTTCGCGGTCGAGTTCGAAGAACGGCACTCCTTTCTGCTCCGCAAGCCGGCGTCCCAGCGTGGTCTTGCCGGCGCCCCGAAGTCCGATCAACGTGACATAGGGTTTTTTGGTGTCGGAGACGGCATCAATACCCAAATGTTGGGTGAGAAGCCGGCGCGCTTTGGAGAGGTCGTCGTCGGAGAGCCGCTTGAGCATCTGCACCAGCAGCATGCGGTCGATCGCGGACGGAGGCTCATCGGACAACAGATCGCCGGGCGGAAATCCCATGGCCGATGCGATCCGCCGCAGCACCAAGATGGACGGGTTGCCCTGGCCGACTTCCAGTTGCGCAAGAAAGCGCAGGGAGACCCCCGAATCCGCAGCGAGCGCGTTTCGCGTCATCCCGCGCTGAGCGCGTGCGTCACGGATTTTGTCCGCCAACGTCCGCAGGTACGCGGCATCTTGCGCATCGGCCCGGCGGGATTTGGGGCGGCCCCCTGCGGCGCGGCGCTTGGTTGTTCGATTACTGGTTGGCATGCCGCGCATCGATGGCCAGGCCGGCGACGAACTCCTTGGCGGCGGCCAGCACGGCCTGCGGTTGATCGCGATGCGGCGAATGTCGGCAGGCCGGCAGGGCAAGCGATCTAGCACCGGGAGCCGTGCGGGAAATGCTGTCGATTTGCTCCATGGTGCCATATTCATCGTCCTCGCCTTGGATTGCGAGGATCGGGCAGCGGATCGAGGGCAGCAGGTCCTCGATGTTCCAGCTGCGAAACGCCGGGTCGAGCCAAATCCGATTCCACCCCCAAAAGGCCGAATCGACGTTCGCGTGATGGCGGCTCAGGCGCGCGCGCAAATCCGTCTCCAGGTACGCGGTCTTCGCCGCGTCGATGCTGCGCACCGTGAGATCCTCGACTTTGACGTGGGGCGCGAGCGCGATGATACCCGCCACCTCGCTCTCGGAAGTCGCCGCGTGGATCAATGCAATGGAGGCTCCGTCGCTGTGCCCGAACAACACGGGCTCGCGTACCCCCAGCCGCTTCAGGATTGCCGGCAGCCAGATGCGCGCTTCTTCATGCATGTAGTCGACGGGCCTCGGCGCGTCGAGGGGCGATGAGCGACCATAGCCGAACCGTGAATACACCAGCGTGCGGCAGCCCGTCGCCTGCGCCAACTGCTCGGGGAATTCCCGCCACATCGAGACCGACCCCAGCCCTTCGTGCAGCATCACGAGATCGCCGCCGGCGGCGGCGGGTTGCACGAAGCGATATTCGATTAGACGGCCGTCGCAGTTCAGCTGGTCGGATTGCATGCGGCGCGCAACTTGAATCGTTGAATCTTGCCCGTGACCGTTTTGGGCAGGTCGGCGACGAACTCGATCCAGCGAGGATATTTATATGGAGCGAGACGCGACTTGACGAACGCTTTCAGTTCGTCGGTCAGGGCGTCCGAGCCGACGAAGCCGTTGGCGAGCACGACGTACGCCATGGGCTTGACCAGCCGGTCGGAGTCTTCCTTGCCGACCACCGCGGCCTCGTGCACGGCCGGGTGCGCGATGAGCGCGGATTCGACTTCGATCGGTGAGACGTAGATGCCGCCCACCTTCAGCATATCGTCGGCCCGGCCGGCGTACACGTAGTCGCCGTTGTCGTCGACGCGGAACCGATCGCCCGTCCGCGTCCAATAGCCTTCAAAGGTGGCGCGGCTGCGCGCGTGCTGGTTCCAGTAAAATTTTGCGCTGGTCGAACCGCGCACCAGCAGATGGCCGGTCTCGCCCGCAGCGACGAGATTTCCGTCCTCATCGACGATTTTCGCCTCGAAGCCGGGCACCGGCCGGCCCAAGGTGCCGTAGCGAATGCGATCAGGCCGGTTGGAAATGAAGATGTGCAGCATCTCGGTGGAGGCGGTCCCATCAACGATGAAGAAGCCGGTACGGTTCCGCCAGCGTCGCGCGCTGTCCTCCGGCAATGCTTCACCCGCTGAATTGCACACCCGCAGCGACAAATCCTGAGCCCTCGGCAGCTGCTCGCTCGCGAGCAGCGAGGCATACAGGGTCGGGACGCCCGAGAACACCGTGGGACGATGCGTTCGCAGGCGGGCGGCGATGGACTTAGGCGTGGTGCGTTCCGCCATCAGCACGGCCGTCGCGCCCACCGCCAACGGAAAGGTGAGCGAATTGCCAAGACCGTAGGCGAAGAATAACTTTGCACCCGACAACATCACGTCGCTTTCCTTCAAACCGAGCGTGGCCTGCGCGTACAGCGCCGCGGTCTCAATGAGACTCGAATGCACGTGCACCGTGCCCTTGGGCGCGCCGGTCGAGCCGGACGAGTACAGCCAGAAACACGGCTCATCGCGCAACGTCGGGGCTGGTTCGAATGAATCCGTCGACGCGGCGAGAACGTTGCTGAACGAACGCATGCCAGGCGGCGGTTGCGCCGCTCCCGATACCACGACGTGCTTTAGAAAAGGAGATTGGCCGAGAATCGGCTGGAACTGCGGCAGCAGCGGCTCTGAAATCACGAGCATCGCCGCACGGCTGTCATGGAGCATATAGGCATAGTCGGCGGGTGACAGCATGGTATTGACCGGGATCGGCACGATTCCCGCCTTGATCGCACCCAAGAACGCGGTGAGAAAATCGACGCCGTCTTGCAGGCACAGCATGACTCGCTGTTCCATGTGCATGCCAAAGCCATGCAGGGACGCGGCGAACCGATTGACCCGCGCGGCGAGTTCTCCGTAACTGTACGAACCGCCGTCATCGATGCATGCGATCTTGGGCGCACGGCCCGCACGCAGGTTGCGCTCCAACAGGTCGTAAGCGGCGTTGAAGCGATCTGGAATGCGCAGCGCGGGTGGGCTCGACGCGGTGTCTATCTCACAGAGATCCATGATGCGCACTATAATGCATTGCGTCGCCAATGAGTAGGACAACCGCACCGAAATTCTTGACTTGACGTTTGCCCCGCACTGGAATAAGAATGCACTATATTGCATTTCCATCGGGGACAACATGGCGGAACCCGCAACGACGATATCCGAACCGGGCGCTCTGCCGGTGAACTTCGAAACGCATCCGTCCCGTTACCGGCATTGGCGCCTTACCGTCGCGGATTCCGTCGCGACGGTGACGATGGATGTGAACGAGGAAGCCAGCATACGCCCGGGCTACCGCCTGAAACTCAACTCTTATGATCTGGGCGTCGACATCGAATTGTATGACGCGTTGCAGCGAATCCGGTTCGAACATCCCGAGGTCGGCGCGGTAATCCTCACCAGCGGTAAGGAGCGGGTATTTTGCTCCGGCGCGAACATTTTCATGCTCGGCCTTTCGAGCCACGCCTGGAAGGTGAACTTCTGCAAATTTACCAACGAGACTCGCAACGGGATGGAGGACTCGAGCGCGCACTCCGGCATCAAATTCATTGCGGCCTGCAATGGAACGACCGCCGGAGGCGGCTACGAACTGGCGCTCGCGTGCGATGAAATCGTCCTGGTCGATGATCGCTCATCGGCCGTGAGTCTGCCCGAGGTGCCTTTGCTCGGCGTGCTGCCGGGCACCGGAGGCCTGACGCGGCTGACGGACAAGCGGCACGTGCGGCGCGATCTCGCCGATGTGTTCTGCACGACGGCCGAAGGCGTGCGCGGCCAGCGTGCGCGCGATTGGGCGCTGGTCGATGCGATCGTCAAGCCGCAGAATTTCCACGAATATATCCTTGAGCGCGCCAAAGCCCTTGCCGCCACGAGCGAGCGCCCCAAGGCTGCCGCCGGAGTGGTGCTTCCGGCGCTCGATCGGGTCACCGAGCCGCAGGGCTTCCACTATCGCTTCGTCGACGTCCGTCTGGACGGTGCGACGCAGCGGGTCGAATTGACGATCTCGGCGCCCGACGCCGGCCCGCCGGCCTCCGTCGATGCGGCGCTCGCCGCGGGCGCGCACTGGTGGCCATTGCAGATGGCGCGGGAACTCGACGATGCCATCTTGAATCTGCGAACCAACCATCTCGAGTACGGTGTCTGGGTATTGAAGACGCGCGGTGCGGCGGCCGCCCTGCTCGCCACCGATGCATTTCTCCTCGAGCACCGCGATCATTGGTTCGTGCGCGAAGTCATCGGGCAGTTGCGGCGCACCTTCGCGCGACTCGACGTGTCGTCGCGGTCATTGTTCGCCCTGATCGAGGCCGGCAGCTGTTTCGTCGGATCGCTGCTGGAACTCGCCCTGGCGTCGGACCGCATTTACATGCTGAACCAGCCAGCCGCCGCAGGCGGCCCCGAGCTAGTACTTTCGGAGCTAAATTTCGGCCTGCTCCCGGCCGTGCACGGGCGCTCGCGAATCGAGGCCCGCTTCTATGGCGATGCGAAACTCCTCGCCGAGGCTCGGGCTGCCGTCGGTTCTCGACTCGAGTGTCCCCAGGCGGAATCTCTCGGACTCGTCACTGCAGGGCCCGACGAACTGGACTGGGATCACGAGATTCGCCTTGCGCTCGAAGAACGCAGTGCACTGTCGCCGGACGCCCTGACCGGCATGGAAGCCAACTTGCGTTTCGGTCCGGGTGAGACGCTCGAGACGCGTGTGTTTGGCCGCTTATCGGCGTGGCAGAACTGGATTTTCATCCGGCCCAACGCCGTGGGTGAAGCAGGTGCCCTGAAGGTGTTCGGCACCGGCCGCAGAGCCAAATTCAACCGCGATCGCATCTAGGAGGAGCCATCGATGAACATTTCCTACGCGGACAAGATTCCCAACAACGTCGATCTCGGCAGCGACAAGGTGCTGCAACGGGCGCTCGAACACTGGCAACCCGAATTTCTCAAGTGGTGGGCGGACATGGGCCCGGAGGGTTCGCACACCGCCGATGTGTACCTGCGCACCGCCGTCAGCGTCCATCCGAGCGGTTGGGCAAATTTCGATTACGTGAAAATGCCGGACTATCGCTGGGGGATTTTCCTGTCCCCCGCCGACGGCGAACGCAAAATCAATTTCGGCGATCACAAGGGGGAGCCTGCCTGGCAGGACGTGCCCGGCGAGCATCGGGCCAACTTGAGGCGGATCATCGTTACACAAGGCGACACTGAACCCGCTTCGGTCGAGCAGCAACGTCATCTCGGGCTCACCTGCCCATCGCTTTACGACCTACGCAATTTGTTTCAGGTCAATGTCGAAGAGGGCCGGCATCTTTGGGCCATGGTGTACCTGCTGCAACGGTATTTCGGGCGAGACGGCCGCGAAGAAGCCGAGGCGCTGCTGCAGCGACGCTCAGGAGATCAGGACAATCCGCGGATTTTGGGCGCCTTCAACGAAAAGACTCCGGACTGGCTGGCATTCTTCATGTTCACCTACTTCACGGACCGCGACGGAAAATTTCAACTCCTGGCGTTGACCGAGTCGGGCTTCGATCCCTTGGCGCGGACCACGCGCTTTATGTTGATGGAGGAGGCGCATCACATGTACGTCGGTGAATCCGGTGTCGGCCGCGTCATTCACCGCACGTGCGAAGTCATGGCGCAGCACAAGACCGATGACCCCACCCGGCTTCGTGCGCTGGGGGTGATCGACCTGCCGACCATCCAGCGGTATCTGAATTTTCATTTCAGCGTAACCATCGATCTGTTCGGCGCCGATGTATCCTCGAACGCCGCAACGTTTTATTCGAGCGGCCTCAAAGGGCGTTACGGGGAAACGACATACGCCGACGACCACCTTCTGCGGGACGCACTCTATCCCGTGTTGCAGGTCGTCGAGGGACGCCTCGAGACGGGCGCAGCGCCTGCGCTGAACGCGCTCAATGAAAAGCTTCGCGACGACTACATCAAGGATTCCGTAGCCGGCGTCGGGCGCTGGAACCGCATCATCCGAAAGGTTGGGATCCCGTTCGAGTTGACCGTTCCGCACAAGGCATTTAACCGTAAAATCGGGCCCCTGGCGGGGCTCAAGACAGCACCCGACGGGCGCGTCGTCAGCGAAGCAGAGTGGGCCGGGAAGCAGCGCGAATGGCTCGCCTCCGATGAGGATCGAGCCTTCGTCGCGTCCTTGATGGGCCGGGTTGCCACGCCCGGTGCGTACGCCAATTGGATATCGCCGCCGACGCTCGCCATCAACAAGCAGCCGAACAACTTTGAGTTCGTGCGGTTCAACTGAGCGCCGTCTTGCGGTTCCAGTGAGCGCCGGCTTCGATGGCTGCCGGCCCGCTACCGCGCATCGACTCGATCGGACATCGCGTTCTGCGATACACTAGCCATCAATAAAAAAGGAGTCCGTTTCATGCATCCGCTCAATACTGTCAAGGGAGCCATCACGACAGGCTTTCTGCTCGCCGCCATCATCAGCGTTTGGCTCACCATTTGGGCCGGATCGGGCGCCGGCTTCCATTTCCCGCTGTTCGACCGTTGGTTGCACATCGTGTCCGGTGTCATGTGGATCGGCCTCCTGTACTATTTCAACGTCGTTCAGACTCCGGGCCTCGCTGCGGCCGCAAGCGACAAAGGCGGTCCGGGCGGCGCCGGGATATCGAAGTACATCGCTCCGCGGGCGCTCCTATGGTTCCGCTGGGCCGCGGTTGCAACCTGGGTCACCGGGGCGATCTATTTGAGTGTCGGATATGGCGATGCCAGCGCGTTCCACAAGGCAGGCACGCTCCAATCCGGGTTTCGCGCGATCGGGGTCGGAGCCTGGCTGGGAACCATCATGCTGTTCAATGTGTGGGTGTTCATTTGGCCCAATCAGAAGAAAATCCTCGGCATCGTAGCGGCGACGGACGATGAGAAGGCCGCGGCCCGCAAGATCGCCGCCCGGGCTTCGCGTATCAACTTCATACTGTCGGTGCCCATGCTGCTTTGTATGGGTGGCCAGTCGCACGGACTGCCTTTTTAAGGCGGGCGCCGGGCGCCCCCTTACTCCGTCTGCGCCTCGAAAACCAACAAGCGGGCACCAAGAACCCCGCTGGGGGGAGCGGCAAGGTAGAGACGGTCGCGCTTCACGTACCACGCGCCCGTGCGTGTGCCGAGCGCGGTTGGGAATTTTCCCATGTCCGTGTAGTGGTCCGCGTCGACCTGCTGCACCACGCTTAAGTAGCCCTCGCCGCCGGCTACATAAATGCGCTTTCGGTCGGCGTCGAAGAACATATCGTCCATGTCGCCTGCCGTCGGCAAGGTGGCGACAATCTTGCCGGAATCCATATCCAGAACTGTGAGGCGAGACGGCTTGCGTGTGCCGATAAAGACCCGGCGACTCGGCTCATCGAGAACCATTGGAAAGTTGGCCGAGTGCCCATTGGGCAGCGGCCACGCGACCATCTTTCCATTACTGCGGTTGATGACCTGAATATTCTTTGCGTCGGCCACGTTGACGAAAATGCGAGGCCCCTTCGTTTCGAGTTGGAACCCCTCGGGGTGTCCCTCAAATTTGTATTCCGTTGGGAGGCGCTTGTTCGTTACCGGATCGATCGCAGCGATGGCGCCATCGCCATAGCCAAGATAGATCTTCTTCGCCGACGCGTCGTAGCGCAGGTTATCGGGATCGGAGCCCTCGCCGAAGTCGATGTGGTCAAGCAAGGTGTATTTCGCGCCGTCATAGACATCCACGTGGCCGTTCGCCGAATTGGCGACGAACAGCTTGTCCCATTCCGCCAGGTAGAGCGTACCCTGCGGTTCGGCGAGTCCGTCGATCTGGTGAATCATGCGCCCGGCGAACACATCCACGACTTGCACCGAGTTATTGCCGAGGCCGGAGAAGATCACGCGCTTGCGCTTGGCATCGATGGTGAAGTGGTCGAGGCGGCCCTGAACACCGGGGAGCGGTATCTCTTGCACCTCACGCACGGGCGGAGCCTCGCGCTCCTGTGCGTGAGCAATGGGACCGAGCACGGCCGCCGCGCCGGCACAGAATACATGGATAAGGATGTGACGGAGATGCATGGTGGATGCCTCGCTCACTGGCTGGTTGGGAATCGAAGGGGACATTTCACGGGACGACCTCGAACACGCGCAGTTCGGCGCCGCGCTCTTTGTCGCGCGGCACGGCGACGTATAACCGGCTCCATTCCGGCACGAATACCGATGTGCGCGCAATCGGGCCGGTCGGGATGCGGGCGATGCGCTCGTAGTGATCGGCGTCGATCTGCTGCGTGACATCCACGAATCCCTCGCCGCCGCTCGTATAGATGCGCCGCGTCGAAGAGTCGAAAGAAAGGCCGTCGAGCATCGCCACTGTCGGGACGGATGCGACCACGGCGCCCGAAGCAGAGTCGAGCACGACGATACTCGCGGGTGAGCGCACCCCGAGGAAGAGGCGGTGGCTTTTCTCATCCAAGCCGATGGCCACGTTTTTTTGGATCCCTGGAATCGCCCATTTATCCACTTTCGCTCTCGTCCTGCGGTCGAGCACGACGACCTGGCCCTCTTCCGGCACCAGGACAAATATTCGCTCGCCATGGCTCTCGACGATGCTGCCGCCCGCATGAGCGTCCGTGGTGAGCGCGGCCACCTGCGTGCCGCTCGCGACGTTGAATACGGAGAGGTCCCCTTGCTTCTTGTTGGCATCGCCTCCGCCGGACCCGACATAGATTTCCTTTGACCGCGGGTCATAACCGATCGCGTCCGCTCCGAGTGATACGCCGGCGGTTTGAATCACGGCAAGCGTGGTGCCATCAAGCGTTTTCACCGAACCATCCGCGCCGGATGCGATAAAGAGCTTGTTGAATTCGGGCACGAAGAGCACGCCCTGTGGCTTGGCAAACCCAGCGAGCGTGCGCACCACGCGGCCTGCCCTCAGATCGACCACCTCGATCGTGTTTTTCGCCAGGGCCGCGAGGAAGGCCCGCCGACCCTTCACGTCGATAGAGAAATGGTCGATGCGCCCGTCGACCTCGGGCAGCGGGATCGTTTGCACGAGGTTCAGCGCGGCCCTCTCCGCCGATGCAACGGAAAACGAAAGCAAAAGAGCCAGGGCGACGCCGGCGTGGCGGTGTATTTTCATTTTGCTCCCCGTCCAATATCGCAACGTCCGATGTTCCCTGCGACATCAGGCTGCGTATGATGCGCGCCTGAAGCTTTCAGGAAGCTGTCAGGCTCCTGGCAGCGACCGATCACATCCTTCGCGTAAGCTGCCACTCGCCGTCGAAGTTGAATTCATCGTAACGGATCAAGAAGCGCAGAAATTGCTCAGCTTGGTTCACAGAGAAAAGATCCCTATTTTTTACTCCCATATTCCGGCACGCTTTGGTGTGATCGATGTCAATGCAATCGAGCAAGTTCTCGCATCACTCCCGGATCGACACCCCGATCTCATCGCGTTACAGCTTGGTTATCAATCGCAAGAAGAGAAAGTCCGCGGCGCCATCCTTGCTCAGTTCCCGCTGCTATCGCTTGGAATCAGCGGCGGCCGAGGACTGCTGATTATCGCTGTCGCTCCAGGCAGTGCGGCGATGGAGGCAGGATTGATGCTGGGAGACGTGATCGTGGCCATCGATCACCATCCCGTTTCCAGCGCCGAACAGGCGGTTGCTCTGAGCGAAAAGAGCAAAGGAGACGAGATTCTGTTGCGAGTGTGGAGCCCAAGACGCGGCATGCATTATCCGCTGGTCGATAACACAAAACGAAAATAGGTAAG
>Ga0137412_10005652_pt1 | contig 10007 bp, 5 predicted proteins | sample CZODoug2_1_16fun_FD_122160 | JGI IMG/M metagenome (GOLD analysis project Ga0137412, IMG submission 122160) | Vadose zone soil fungal communities from Angelo Coast Range Reserve, California, USA - CZODoug2_1_16fungal (Hybrid Assembly) | ecosystem: Environmental > Terrestrial > Soil > Vadose zone... | reverse complement strand
CCACCATCGCCCATCCCGATGGCAAGAGGAAGGGCGCCGAGCATGGCGGCCACGGTGGTCATCATGATTGGCCTGAAGCGGAGCAGGCAGGCCTCGAAGATCGCGTCGGATGGCAAGAGCGCGCGCGTTCGCTGGGCGTCGAGTGCGAAATCGATCATCATGATCGCATTCTTCTTGACGATGCCGATCAGCAAGATCACGCCTATCAGCGCCATGATGCTGAACTCGGTCCGGAACGCGATCAGCGCCAGAAGAGCGCCGACACCGGCGGACGGCAGGGTGGACAGAATAGTCAGGGGATGCACGTAGCTCTCGTACAGGACGCCGAGCACGAGGTAGATCGTGATCAGCGCCGCGAGGATCAGATAGGGCTGATTACCCAGCGAATCCTGGAAGGCCCTTGCGCTGCCCTGGTAAGTGCCGCGCACGGTGGCAGGCACGCCGATCCGGTTCATGGTGGCCTCGATCGTGGAAATAGCCGTGCTCAGCGAGACATTCGGCGGCAGATTGAACGAGATGGTGCTGGCGACCAGCAGTCCCTGGTGATTGACGGCAAGCGGGGTTGCGCCCTCGCTGAAATGTGCGACAGCGGACAGTGGAATCATCGTTTCCTGATTCGTGCTGACGGCGGCGCCAGTCGAGGTCGCTCCGTTGCCGGTGGCGCCGATCGAATTGGTCGCGAGATTTCGCGCGGCGTTGGCGTTGGCGGAACCGGCCGAGGCCTTCTGCCCAGCCGCGGCGACGGTGCCCGCGACCGCGTTGGTTGCCTGCGAGCCGCCTACCGAGGCGCCTGAGGTGCTGACATACACGTCTTTTAACGTTTGCGGATTTTGCCAGTAGCGTGGGGCGACTTCCATGACCACGTGATACTGGTTGCGGGCAACGTAGATGGTCGAGACCTGGCGTTGGCCGAATGCATCATAAAGCGTGTTGTCGATCTGGCTGACCGTGATCCCCAACCGGGCGGCGGCGTCGCGGTCGATCACCAGATTGGACTCGAGTCCCTTGTTCTGCTGGTCGCTGTTGACATCGGCGAGATCAGGCTCGCGCTGCAGCGCAGCCGCGATCTTCGGGGTCCATTCGTTGAGTTCGTCGTAAGTGTTGCCCTGCAGCGTGTATTGATACTGTGCATTGCTGGCGCGACCGCCCACGCGAATGTCCTGTACCGACTGCAGGAACAGCGTTGCCCCCGGCACGGCCGCCATTTCGCGGCGCAGCCGCGCGATAACGCCGTCGGCGGAGATTCGGCGGTCGCCGAGCGGACGCAGCGAGACGAAGACAAAGCCGGAATTGGTCTGCTGTCCGCCGGTGAACCCCACGGCGGTCTCGACCGCGGGGTCTTTCTTGATGATCGTCACGAATTGTTCCAGCTTCTGCTGCATCAGCTGAAACGAGATGCTCTGGTCCGCCTGTATCGACCCGATCAGCCGTCCGGTGTCCTGCTGCGGGAAGAAGCCCTTCGGGATGACGTCGTAAAGATAGAAATTGAGACCGAGCACCGCAACGAAGATCATCATCATCGAGCCCGGATGCCGAAGCGCCACGGCCAGCGTCCGCCGATAGAAGTTCAGCATTGCCTCAAAAAAGCGCTCGCTGGCCCAATAGAGCGGGCCGTGTTCCTGGCCGGAATCGCTGCGGAGCAGCACGGCGCACATCATCGGCGTGGTCGCCAACGATATCGCAAGCGAAATCATGATCGCTATCGAGATCGTCATCGCAAACTCGCGGAACAGGCGGCCGACGATGCCACCCATCAGCAGGATTGGAATGAAGACGGCAATCAGGGAGATGCTCATCGACAGCACGGTGAAGCCGACCTCGTTGGCGCCCTTGAGCGCGGCCTGCAGCGGCGACAGTCCGTTCTCGATATGGCGCGTGACGTTCTCCAGAACCACGATGGCGTCGTCGACGACGAAGCCGGTCGCGACCGTGAGGGCCATCAGCGACAGATTGTCGAGGCTGTATCCCATCAGGTACATGGCAGCGAATGTCGCGATCAACGAAACCGATACCGCAACTACCGGCACCAGAGTAGCGCGCAGGTTTCGCAGAAAAGCGAAAACCACCACGATCACCAGCAGCACGGCGATGATCAGCGTCCGTTCCACATCTCTCAGGGACGTCCGAATGGTGGTCGAACGATCGACGGCGAGGCCGATATCGATGGCGGGAGATATCGAAGCCTTCAGTTGCGGCATCAGCGCCTTTACGTGGTCGACGGTGCTGATGATGTTGGCGCCCGGCTGCCTGTAGAGGATAATCAGGACGGCCGGTTTGCCGTCGGCGAGACCGGCATTGCGGAGATTTTCGACGGAGTCGGTGACCTCGCCGACATCGGAAAGGCGTATCGGTGCCCCATTCCGATAGGCGACGATCAGCGATTTGTAGTCTGCGGCCTTGTTCGCCTGGTCGTTGGCATAGATCTGATAGCGCTGGTCGCCGACGTCGATTCCACCCTTGGGGCTGTGGGCGTTGGCGCTGGCAAGGGCGGCCCGCACGTCCTCAAGACCGATGCCGTATTTGTAGAGGGCTTGAGGAATGAGGTCGGCCCTGACGGCCGGCAGCGAACTGCCGCCGACGACGACTTCACCGATCCCGTCCACCTGCGACAGCTTCTGCGCCAGAACCGTGGAAGCGGCGTCATACAAATCGCCGCGGGTCTGCGTGTCCGAAGTCAGTGTGAGGACGATGATCGGAGCGTCGGCAGGGTTGACCTTGCGGTAGGCGGGATTGGATCGCAGGCTTGTCGGAAGGTCGGCACGGGCCGCGTTGATTGCCGCCTGCACATCGCGCGCCGCGCCGTTGATGTCGCGATTGAGTCCGAACTGCAATGTGATGCGCGTCGCTCCCACCGTGCTCGATGAGGTCATCTCGGTCACGTCGGCGATCTGGCCGAGGTGACGTTCGAGCGGACTGGCGACCGTCGTGGCGACATCTTCCGGACTGGCGCCCGGCAGGGTCGCCTGCACGGAGATGGTCGGAAAATCAACTTGTGGAAGCGGCGAGACCGGCAGCTTGAAGAACGCCACAATTCCTGCCGCCGCGAGCCCAAAGGTCAGCAGGGTGGTGGCGACCGGACGGCGAATGAAGGGAGTTGACGGGCCCATCGCTCAGCTCATTCGTTCACCGGCGCTGCGGCGCCGGAGTGTCCGGCAAAGCGGACGGCGAGGCGGTCGAACCAGAGATAGATCACGGGAGTTGTGAACAGTGTCAGCAACTGACTGACCAGCAGGCCGCCGACGATGGAGATGCCAAGGGGATGCCTGAGTTCGGAGCCGGCGCCGGTTCCGAGCATCAACGGTAGCGCACCCAGTACCGCGGCCATCGTCGTCATCAGGATCGGCCGGAATCGCAACAGGCAGGCCTGATAGATGGCCTCGCGCGGTGGCTTGCCCTCGCTACGTTCGGCATCCAGTGCAAAGTCGATCATCATGATTGCGTTCTTCTTCACGATGCCGATCAGAAGGATGATGCCGATGATCGCGACGATCGTGAGATCGTCGCCGGCCGCCATCAGCGCCAGCAGCGCGCCGATTCCGGCCGAAGGCAATGTCGAAAGAATGGTGAGAGGATGGATGAAGCTCTCATAGAGCACGCCGAGCACGATATAGACGGTGACGATCGCCGCGATGATCAGAAAGACCTGATTGGAGAGCGACGACTGGAACGCCAGTGCCGCGCCCTGAAAGGTGCTGATCACACTCAACGGCAGGCCGACATCGGCCTCGGCCTGCTTGATCGCGGTCACGGCCTGGCCGAGCGAGGCGCCCGGCGCGAGGTTGAACGAGACAGTGGCCGCGGGAAATTGCCCAAGATGCGAGATCTGCAGCGGTGCTGTTTCCTCACGTATCCTGGCCATGACGGATAACGGCACCGGCGCGGTGCCGACCGCAGACGGCAGGTAGATATCGGACAGCGAGCGCAGGGACGTCTGTAGGCTCGGGTCTGCCTCGAGGATGACCCGGTATTGATTTGAATTGGTGAAGATCGTCGAGACGATGCGCTGGCCGTAGGAGTCGTAGAGTGCGTTATCGATCGTCGCGGGCGTAATCCCAAACCGGCCGGCCTGGTCGCGATCGATTTCGACGTAGACCGATAGCCCACGCGCCGAGATGTCGCTGCTGACATCGGTGAACTCCGGAAGTTGTCTCAGCCGGTCGACAAGCCTGGGCGTCCATTCGACCAGTTGCGCCGGGTCGGCATCCTGAAGACTGAACTGGTATTGCGTTCGGCTCACGGTGCCTTCGACCGACAGGTCCTGGACCGGCTGCATATAAAGCGTGACGTCCGGGACGGATGAGGTGCGGTCCTTCAAGCGCTGCATGACGGTGGAGATGTCGGATTTGCGCATGTCGTGTGGTTTGAGGTTGATCAGAAGCCGTCCGCTGTTGAGCGTGCTGTTGGTTCCGTCCACGCCGATGAACGAAGACAGGCTGTCGACGTCGGGATCCCCGAGAATAGCGCTGGCGAGCGCCTGTTGTCGCTCCGCCATCGCCGCGTAGGACACCGACTGAGGTGCCTCGGATATGGCCTGGATGACGCGGGTATCCTGTACCGGGAAAAATCCCTTGGGAATGATCGCGTACAGCACGCCTGTAAGGCCGAGCGTGCCCAGCGCCACCAGTAGCACCAGGGTCTGGCGATCGAGCACCCAATTGAGCATGCGCCCGTACACCGCGATGATCCGGTCGAAACCTTCGCGGCTGTAGCGCTGAAACACATTCTCGTTGGCCTCGGTCTCGGGCTTGAGCAGCTTGGCACACGCCATCGGCACCAGTGTCAGCGAGACAACGGCAGAAATCAGGATCGTGACTGACAGGGTGATGGCAAATTCCCGGAACAGGCGGCCGACGACATCTCCCATGAACAGCAGCGGTATAAGCACTGCGATCAGCGACACCGTCAGCGAGATGATGGTGAACCCGATCTGTTTGGAGCCGCGCAAGGCCGCCTGCAAAGGCGTGTCGCCTTCTTCGAGATAACGCGAGATGTTCTCGATCACGACGATGGCGTCGTCGACCACGAAGCCGGTGGCGATGGTGAGCGCCATCAAAGAGAGATTGTTCAGGCTGAAGCCGAACAGATACATGGCGCCGAGCGTTCCCACCAGCGACAGCGGAACCGATAAACTCGGGATCAGGGTCGCCCGCGGGCTGCGCAGGAACACGAAGATCACCAGCACCACCAGGATGACAGCGAGGGTCAATTCGTATTCCACATCTTGCACCGAAGCGCGGATCGTCACGGTCCGGTCGGTGAGAACGGTCAGATCGATCGCGGAAGGCAGCGAGGCCTGCAATTGCGGCAACAGCGCCTTGATCCCGTCCACCACCGAGATGACATTGGCGCCGGGTTGCCGCTGAATATTGAGGATGATCGCCGGCTTCTCATTCATCCAGGCGCCCAGCTTGTCGTTCTGGGCGCCGTCGATGACATCGCCGACATCGCTCAGCCGGACCGGCGAGCCATTCTTGTAGGCGATGACCAGTGACTTGTAGCCGTCGGCATTTCGGATCTGATCGTTGGCATTGATGGTGTAGGCGCGCATCGGTCCATCGAAATTGCCCTTGGGCGTATTGATGTTGGCGTTGCCAAGGGTTGTGCGCAGGTCGTCGATGTTGAGCCCGTACGCGGCGAGTTTGCGAATATCCGCACGAATCCGTACCGCTGGCCGCTGGCCGCCGCTGATCGTGACAAGCCCTACGCCGGGAAGCTGGGATATCTTCTGCGCCAGCCTTGTATCGATGAAATCCTCGACTTGCGTGAGCGGCATCGTTTTCGATGTCAGGCCCAATGTCAGGATTGGCGCGTCGGCGGGATTAACCTTGGCGTAGATCGGCGGCGCGGGCAGGTCGGCAGGCAGCAGGTTGCCGGCGGCATTGATGGCGGCCTGCACCTCCTGTTCCGCGACATCGAGCGAAATGCTGAGCCCGAACTGCAGCGTGATGACCGATGCACCTGCGGAACTTGTCGAACTCATCTGGTTGAGATTCGGCATTTGGCCGAATTGGACTTCCAAGGGGGCGGTGACCGATGACGTCATCACGTCGGGACTGGCGCCTGGATAAAAGGTCTGCACCTGAATGGTGGGATAGTCGACTTCGGGCAGGGCGGCGATCGGCAGGAACCTGAAGGCGAGTATGCCGGACAGCATGATCGACACCATCAGCAACGTGGTGGCCACCGGCCGCAGAATGAAAGGCTGCGACGGGCTCATTGCCTTTGTCCGTTCTCCGAATGTTGTCGCTTGCCGCCCGATCTGGCCGGTTCCGGCGCCGCGGCGTTGTTGGCCTCGGTCCGCACATTGATCTTGGCGCCGTCGCGCAGCTTATCGGCGCCATCGACGACAATGCGATCGCCCGGCACCAATCCGGAGCGAACCTCGAGACGTTCCCCATCTGTAACGCCGAGCGCGACCTTGCGGACGGATACGGTGCTGTCAGCATTCACAACGTAGACAAATGTGCCCGGACTACCGCGCTGGATGCCCGCAGTCGGCATCACGGTGACGTCCTTGTGGGTGTCGACCAGCAGTCCGACATTCACGAACTGGTTCGGATAGAGAACTCTCCCCTGATTCGGAAATAACGCCCGCGCCTTGATCGTCCCGGTCGTGGGATCGATCTGGCTGTCGAAGGTCTGCAGAATGCCGTCGGCTATCTTGTTGGCGCCGCTGCGATCATACGCAGTTACGGGCAACGTCGCGCCACCCTGCATCCGCTTCAGCACGACTTGCAGATTGTCCTCCGGCAATGTGAACAGGACGCTGATGGGTTGCAGTTGGGTGATCACAACGAGACCGTTCGTGTCACCCGGCGTCACGTAGTTGCCCTGGTCCACCAGGCGCAGGCCGACGCGGCCATCCAGCGGCGAAAGGATGCGGCAATATTGCAGGTTCACTTCGGCGGCTCTTACCGATGCCCGGTCGGCTTCCACGGTGCCCTGGTCCTGGGCAACCAGCGCCACCTGGGTATCGAGCGTCTGATGCGGGACGGCGTTCTGCGCAGCCAGGCCCTGGTAGCGGGCGAGATCGACCTGAGCGCCTTTCAACAGGGCCTCGTCGCGGGCCAGTTGCCCCTTCGCTTGAGCTAATGCCGCTTCAAACGGCCGCGAGTCGATTTCCGCGAGCAGGTCGCCTTTCTTGATGTCCTGCCCTTCCTTGAAGTCGACTCTCGTCAAATAGCCGCTGATTTGCGTCCTGATCGTCACTGTCGCGAGCGAAGTGACCGTGCCGAGCGCATTGAGGTTGATTCCGATGTAGCCCTTGCCGGCAACCTCGGGCACGATCGACATCGCTCCCGGATTCCGCCCGCTGTTGGCCGGGCGCGGTGCGGTCTCTTGCCGGCTCCACCAGAGAACGCCGGCGAGAACCAGCAAGGCGAGAGCGGATATCACTGCGAAACGACGGCGGGACCGATCCTTGGGATTCTGCAGAGGATCAGTGAAAGGACGAGCTTGTTCCTTTAGATTTTTTACGGGCTGGTTCATGACGATGCCATCCAGGCGGTTCTAACAGTCCGTGGTCTCCGCGTGGCCCATTGGTGATTGGCCGAAGTACCGACACACGTCTGGAATTTCCAAAGCAGTCCAGTTGCCTCGCGTGTAAGATGGCTGCGTTTGAACGTTTTTGCTGCAGGCTGTCGCATTAATATTCGGAAAGGATTGCGATCCCGAACGGAGCAGGCTGAGCATATCCGTAGCGGAGCAGGCGTCGTATCACGCTGATTTGTCTGATCGGCGGAGCCGTCACGGAACGAGCGCGGGGTGAGGCCGCTTCCGAGGCAAGCGTTTTCCAGGGAGAGCACAATGCGAAAGCTCATCATCATGACCCTCCTGTTCACGCTGGCCGGTCTCTCCGCCAGCCATGCGCGGGGCGGCGGCATGCACGGTCATGGTGCCAGTGGCTTGATGGCCCCAGCGAATCCGAGCGTTCCGCCTTCGCTGACCCCGGATGCACGCCTCGTCGGCGCGGCACCTCTTCCGCCCCATCGCCAACCGACGTCGGCCGATATTGTCTCGCAGGAGATGTTGAACAAGCCCGATCCGGAAGACGCCGCCCTTGATCGAAAGATTGGCAACATCTGCCGGGGTTGTTGAGCGCGGGCGTATCACAGACACGGCGCGAAAGGGTCCCACTACCTCTACGGCGGCACGCCGCTCCGTTGATATGCGCGCGCGGCGTCGGCCGCGCTGCAGAACCCGGAGTTCATCGTCAGAATTGCGGCCGGTCACCAGCCGCTCGAGATTCTCGCAGAAACACGCGCAAGGATTTCCGCACCGATTCTGGTCGACGGCGGATTTTGGCGCGGTCGGACATTGTGAAGGCACTCGCATTTGGCGCAAACGCTGTGCTCCTCGGAAGAGCCACACTCTACGGCTTGACAGCCACCGGCGAAGCCGGAGCACGTCCTTCGCGAAGGCCGAAGCCATCCGGGGGGAGAGTCCGATGCCCTTTAATCTTCTCCAGAGGAAGCGAACCCATTTCGTGCCCAAGACGCGCGAACCCACCGTCCACCCTTATCATCGGCACGTTCCTGGAAGGAAACCCACCGAGCTTTCTGCCGCTGAACAGGTTCGATCTGGCTGCTTCGCCGGTCTCGGCCGATCTATGGGAAGTGGCGGCCGCAGCCTACGGGCTGGCGAACAACCGCGTCTATCACTATTGGTTCGAAGTCACCAACGTGAACCCGAAGACGCCGGCGCCCGAAGACTGCACCGCCCTGGAATTTTGGTCTTCTAAATTCGAGGTTGCAGATGTCGGACCAGTCCCAGTCCGGAAGCCGATCGAGCGGCACCTAATCGGGAATTGGGTTTGCGGCGCCAAGGCATGGACTCATCGAAGCGATTCCGCTGGTGAGATGCAAATTATCAATCCGTTGGGGCGCGGATCACCGGCGAACCACAGCCTGTCGGGCTATGTCCGCCGGGGCTGAATGCCGAGACGGTTGGTGCATACGCTGCCGTACATCCCCACCGCACTGGCGAAGCCGCCGCCAGCGTTCGAATCCTCGGTGTTTAGCTGGCTGACGATTCCGGTTTTGTTGGCGATCACACTCACTTTGCAAAAGCGAGTGCTGGCGATCGCAGCGCCGTTTCCGCCGACGAAAACAGCCGCCAACTGAGGCGGCCTCGCATTACAGCAGTTTCAGGGGCTGCGTTCACCCGAACAGTAATCGGAGGCCAATTACAATAAGCCCAAGAGAGCCGCGGCACCGCTGAAGAGAATTATGAGAGCATAAAGCGGGGCCGAGTCCGAGCGTTTGTACATGTGATGAATCCCGGCGCTCTTGCGCTTCCAGTGAATAGGCTCCTGAGACAAAAAATCGCGCAAAGGTGCGGCCCATCGCTCTCTCGCCAGTGGGGATGTAGGCCGAATCGGATCCGCAGCGACGCTCAATTGCGGGCAAGGCGGACATCGCGCGAGGTCCGAAAAGTGCCATCGGACAGATGAGGACTTAACTGAACAACGTTAGAAGTCACCGGCTTGACTACTTTCCTCGAAACCCTCTCGATATCGTTCCGAAAATTATTCCTCGCATACTGGCGGTATCAGCAATATTGCTGGACGACGAGCCGAACAGCCGGACCACGAGTTGTTTATGCTGCGCAAACGTCGGTCTAAGTCGCAGTCTAATAACTGTTTTTGAACTGCCTGAAACTTCCGCTTCGATCCACCCAAGCGCATCAAGATAAAGCCGAACGGTTTGATGGGACCCGCGCGCCGGAAAAATTCGACCCAAGGAGATTTGCGCACTGGATGTCGAGAGTCCGGTGACACGACCGGTGGTGACGTGATCGTCCAACGCAAGCTTCGCCGCTTCATCGACCGCGAACAGGGCCTCGCTGCGCGGTAATTCGAAGCAGACCAGGAAAGCGATGAACGCGATCAGCACGGCGATGCCGGCCCAAAGCAAATTGAAGAAATCAAGAGAGGAAATTTCGCTCGCCGCATATGGCGAGACGAACGCCCAAACGATGCTCAAAGCAGAGCTTAGCGAGATCAAGCC
>Ga0137412_10005650_pt1 | contig 10007 bp, 10 predicted proteins | sample CZODoug2_1_16fun_FD_122160 | JGI IMG/M metagenome (GOLD analysis project Ga0137412, IMG submission 122160) | Vadose zone soil fungal communities from Angelo Coast Range Reserve, California, USA - CZODoug2_1_16fungal (Hybrid Assembly) | ecosystem: Environmental > Terrestrial > Soil > Vadose zone... | reverse complement strand
GCGCCGGCCCGCTCGGCGGCCTCCGCGAGCAGCACCATCCGCTTCTCGCTGTCCGCCGAGATCCCGCCCTCCCGGACTACCGTGGCCAGCACGTCCGAGTCGACAAAATGGATGATCTCGTCGTCGGGCAGCATCTCGTCCAGCAGCTGCTGCACCCGAAGCTCCACGTTCACGAACACGAAGCTGGTATGCAAGACGGCGATCTTGGCCACGGCGCCACTCCCATCAGACGTCTGAGGTGTCTGTGTAGCCCACACCACAGGCCAGACGCAAGAGGAGTTGTACTCATACTCAGCGCGATCAGAAGCCAAAGCCGGTGCATGACGCGGCGCATGGAGTACTGCATGTAAACTCCAGTAAATTCTGTGGTCCGCGAAAGGGGCGCTGGTCCGTGTCGCAACCCTCATCATTGACGCTCGAGTCTCGAGATCTGCTTCGCCGTCAGATCGTCGAAGGGACGCTGCGGCCCAGGGAGCGGCTGATCGCGGCAGATCTTGCGGACAAGCTTCAAGTCTCCCGAACCCCGGTCCGGGAAGCCCTGTACCTGCTGGCCTCCGAGGGCCTGGTCGTCCCGACCAGACGCGGGTTCGCGGTGCGCGAGTTCACTCCTTCGGAGATCATCGAGATCTACGAGGTTCGCGCGGCACTGGAGGGCATGGCGGCCCGCCTCGCCGCTGAGCGGGGAGGCGGCAGAGCCATCGAGGCCGTGCTCGAGGTGGAGGCCGGCACAGTGACGCTGGCAAAGTCGGCGCGCCAGGTCCTGGTGGACAAGAACACCCTGTTCCACCGGGCGATCTTCGCCGCCGCGGGCAACGAGCGGCTCGGCCGCCTCAACGGCCAGCACACCGAGCACTTCTTCAACTACCGGATCGCCGACCTCTACACCGACGAGGAGGCGGCAGCCTCGATCGAGGGGCACCGGCAGATCGAGGTGGCGCTGCGGAAGCGCGACGGTGACGCGGCGGAGAAGGCCGCGAGGGACCACATCCTCGAAGCGCTCTCGGTGACCCTGCGCAAGCTGCGCTGAGCGCCGGCACGGCGGCGGATCCGGCACCGACCGTTGTGGCCGGCCGACACTTCAGTTTATGCTGCATGCACTGCTGAATGCGGTGGGAGGTGGCGGTGGCGGTGGCGCTCTATACGGCTCGGCCGGGGCAGACGGCGTACGGCTATCCGATCGGAATCATCTGTGCGCGGTGGCACATCCCGTTCATTCCCGGGGATGTCAACCACGCGGCGAGCTTCGACTACCCGGTCCGGTACCTGCCGGTGGACGTGCCCGGCGCCGACATCCTCCGTGGTGCCGCGCGGCCCGAGCGGTACACCGAGGACATCGTGGCGGCGGCCCGGCAGTTGGAGGCCGAGGGCGTTCGCGCCATCACCAGCAATTGCGGGTTCTTCGGGCTCTGGCAGCGCGCGGCGGCGGACGCCGTGTCGGTTCCGGTGTTCATGAGCAGTCTGCTGCTGGTCCCGTTCATCCGTTCCCTGATCGGTTCGGACCGGAAGGTCGGCGTGGTCGTGGCCAACTCCGAGGGCGTGACCGGTGAACTGCTGGCGGCCGTGGGCATCGGCGCCGACGATTCGACGGCGTTCGCCGGCATGGAGTCGTTCCCCCATTTCGCCTCGGTGGTATTGCAGGAGTCGGGAAAGCTCGACACCGACACGATGCGCGACGAGGTGACGCGGGCCTGCTGCGAGCTGCTGATCGACCACCCCGACATCGGCGCCCTGCTGCTGGAGTGCAGTGATCTACCCGTCTACGCCCACGCGGTGCACGAGGCGACCGGGGTCCCGGTCTTCGACTGGGTGGCGCTGATCGACTTCGTCGAGCGAGCGGTCGTCCCGAAACGCTACGCCGGAATCTACTGAGGAGCTGCCGGACATGCCAAACGTCGTCACGATCAACCCGGCCGGCCTTGGCGAGGCGCTGTTCCCGTATTCGCAGGCGACCCGCGCCGGCGGATTCGTCTTCCTCGCCGGCCAGGTCGCGCTCGACGCGCAGAACAACGTGATCGCGCCCGGAGACGCCTACCAGCAGACCGAGGCGATCATCGAGCGCATCCGGGTCATCCTGGCCGAGTCGGGCCTCGACCTCGAGAACGTCGTGAGCGCAACGGTTTTCGTCACTTCGCTCGACGTGCTGCCGGACTTCAACCGGGCATGGGCGGAGTGCTTCGGCGCGCACCGCCCCGCACGGGCCACCGTCGTCGCCGGCCTGCTGCTCGACGGCCTGGTCGTCGAAGTCCAGTCGATCGCCGCGGCCTGAGGAGGACCCCGGGATGAGGACGGTCGTCATCGGCGGCGGGGTCATCGGAGTGACCACGGCGTACTACCTCGCGTCGCAGGGGCACGGCGTGACCGTGGTCGAGCAGCGCTCGGAGCTGGGCTGCGACGCCACCGGTGGCAATGCCGGCCTGATCGCCCCGAGCCACGCCTTCGCATGGGCGTCCCCGAGGGCACCGGCCATGCTCCTGCGTTCGCTGCGCGGCGAGCGCACCGCGATCCGGGTGAAACCTCGGCTCGATCCGCGGTTCGTCAACTGGGGCGTCCAGTTTCTGCGGGAGTGCACGCCACACCGGGCGCGGGTGAACACCCTGGCCAAGCTCGCGCTGTGCCAGTACAGCCAGGGTGAGCTGTACCGGCTGGTGGACGAGGAAGGCATCGAGTACGACGAGCACCGGCTCGGCGCGCTCTACCTGTACCGGGACGACCGGCAACTCGAACTCGGCATGGAACGCATGCGGTTGCTGGCCGAGCACGGCCAGCAGATCGAGGCACTGACCGCGGAGCAGGTCGCGCGGCTCGACCCTGCGTTCACCTCGGCGGTAGGCGTGATCAAGGGGGCAATCCACGGCAAGGGCGACGGCACCGGCAACTCGGAGAAGTTCACCGTCAACCTCGCGAAGATCTGCGAAAAGCTGGGGGTCGAGTTCCACACCGGAGTGGTCGCGACCGAACTGATCGAGCACCATGGCCGGATCACCGGGCTGCGCACCGATCGCGAGCTCTACCGCGCCGACAATTACGTGCTCGCCCTCGGCATCGGCAGCCCCTTCCTGTCCCGCACGGTCGGCCAGAATCTGCCGGTGTATCCGGCCAAGGGCTACTCGCTGACCGTCGACATCACCGACGACAAAGCGGCGCCGACCTACGGCGGGGTCGACGAGGCGACGCTTGTCGCCTGGTCTCGCTTCGGATCAGCGTTGCGCGTCTCCTCGACGGCCGAGTTCGACGGCTACAGCCGCCAGTTCACGCCGGAGGACTTCGCGAACATCCTCGCCGTCTCCGATGAACTGTTTCCCGGCGCGGCGGACTGGGACCGGGCGACGCTGCGCTCGTGCATGCGCCCGATGACCCCGGACGGCCCGCCGATCATCGGCCGCGGCCGCCGCCACGAGAACCTGTACTACAACACCGGCCACGGCCACATGGGCTGGACCATGGCATGCGGATCGAGCAGAGCGCTCGCCGACCTCGTGCTGGGCCGCCGACCCGCCATCGACATGACGCCTTTCGCGGTGCGGTCACGACGGCGGTAGCACACAGTCTTCCCCGCGCCGGGAAGTCGGCACGGGGAGTGGGCAACGGCGCCCGTCACTGTCCCCATCGGAACAAGTGAGGATCCGCTGTGAAACCACGACTCGACAGGTACGAGGAGTTCATCGAACGCGAATACAAGGCGGGCTTGCGAAAGCACGAGGAGTACTCGATCGAGTTCGTCCGGCCAGAGCTCATCTCCATGTTCAGGAACCGGGAGGTGAAGCGGATCGTGTTCACCGGCATGGGGTGCTCGGCGATCGTCTCCGACATCGTCCGCGGGTACTTCACCGAGATCGGCCTGCCGGTGGAGGTGTACGTCCTCAACGACTACGAATTCACCTTCCTGGCGCCGAAGTCCGTGCTCGAGGACCCCGGCACCGTCTTCATCATCAGCTCCTACAGCGGCCATTCGAAGGAGCCGCTGCGCGCCTACCAGGCGATCGGCGACCATCACGACCGGACGATGCTTCTCACCTCGGGCGGCCCGCTGGCCGAAGCGGGCGAGCGGGACGGCACGTCGATCGCCTACTGGCGGCTGCGCGAGCCGGACCGCGAATACCCGCTTTTCCACGTCTCCCAGTACTTCGCAATTCTCATGGACATGTTCCACGAGTTCGGGCTGATCGACGACGACCACCACGATCGGCTGGCGGGACTCTCGGAGGAGCTGGCGGCCGACTTCGACGACCGGGCCCGGGCGCTCGTATCCGAGTTCGCGCGCAACAGCCGCGACGCGAACATCCTGATGATCGCGTCGCCGAAGTGGTACGAGAGCCTGCTGAAGCTCGCGAAGATGCACATCAACGAGATGGCGATGGTGCCGGCGTCCCGGAACTACTTCCACGAGTTCTGCCACAGCGAGGTCGCGACCCTGTCGGACCCCGAGCGCAGGCACAGCGTGCTGTGGATCATCGATCCCGAGGACGACGACTACACCAAGGCGAAGGGGCAGAACCTGGTCGACCTGCTGACCGCGCGGCAGCAGCAGAACGACAAGATCCGGGTGACTGTCCTTCCGTTGCGGGGCGGGGACTTCCTGCGCCGCTATTTCGGCGCGCTGGACATCATCCAGCGGGCGACGCTGGAGCTCGGCCGGTACCGAGAGGTCGAGTCGCGCGATCTGATCTCGTCGGCCGCGGGCAATTCCTGGTACCACAGTTCGACAATCGATGCCGAATTCGAACCCGTCGCCGGTTAGCGCGGGCGCGGTAGCGGGCAGCCACCGGACGGCCGGCTCCTTCTGGCTGATCGCCGCGGGCTTCCTGGGCATGATGGCCGGGGCCGGGGCCCCGTCCCCGGTCTATCGTGTCTACCAGCAGATCTGGGGCTACTCGCCGTCGACCGTCGCGACCGTCTTCGTGGTGTACGTCGTCACGCTCCTGGTGGCGTTGCTGGTTCTCGGCAACCTGTCCGACCGGGCAGGGCGGCGGCGGGTGCTGGTGGTCTCGCTCGGCGTGCTGTCGTGCGCGATGCTGCTGTTCGCGTTCGCGCGTGGACTGCCCGACCTGCTGGCGGCGCGGGCCCTGCAGGGGCTGGCGACCGGCGCGGCCACGGGCGCGTTCGGTGCGTCGGTCATCGATCTGCAACCGGCGGATCGGACGCAGCGAGGCTCGTTCGTGACCGCGGTAGCGCCGACGCTGGGGCCGGGCAGCGGCGCCCTGCTGTCCGCGGTTCTGATCGAGACCCTGCCGTGGCCTCGGCGAACCGTCTTTCTCGTCCTGGCCGTGGTGTATCTCGTGGTGGCGGTCCTGATCGCGCGCCTGGACGCGGATTCGCTCGACGTTCGCCGGCCCCGCGCTCCTGGTGCCTCGCGCGCCCGCCTGGAACTTCCTCGCGCGTTCCGCACGGTCTTCGCGCGGTTCGCGCCGACGCTGATCGCGGCCTGGAGCGTCGGCGGGCTGTTCCTCGCCCTGGCGCCCAGTTTCATGCCGGAGGTGTTCGGGGTGCGCAACGTGGTCGCGAGCACCTTGACGATCTTCGTGCTTCTCGGCGCCGGCGCGGTGACCGCGGCCATCCTTCAGCGAAAGTCGGCCACCCGCCGAGGGACCCTGATCGCCTGTGGTGGTCTGGCGCTCGGCTCGATGATGCTCGCCGCCGGCGTGCTGGCGCACAGCATGACCGTCTTCCTGGCTGGCTGCCTGCTGTCGGGTGTTGCGTTCGGCGCCGGGCTCTTCCTGGCCACCGCGGTGGTGAGCAGGTCCATTCCCGCCGATAAGCGAAGCGGGGCGCTGTCGGTGATCTTCGTCGTCAACTACATCGCCTTCGCCCTGCCTCCCCTGCTGGCGGGCGTCTGCGCCACGCGGTTCGGCTTCACTCCAACGTTGCTGGTCTACCTGGGCGCCACGACCGCGCTCTCGGTCGTCGCGGGCGTGGCGCTGGCAACCGGTGCGGAAGGGGGGCGGCGGGTGTGCACGAGCTGAGCGACCGGCAGATCTCCTTGCTCGTCGGCAACGATCCCCTGCGCCGCTGGGTGGCCCAGGACCGGTCACCGGCCACCCGCGCCTGGTGCTCCGCGGACGGCACCGCCGCCGCCATCGCCCGGCCCGGGCTCGCGCAACGTGATCGGATCCTGGTGCTGGGCCAGGAAGCCGCGGCCGCGAACCTGCTCCGTGACCTGCTTCCGCTGCTGGGGCCGACGTACCGCCCATTCGGCGACCGGCACCTGCTCGACCACATCCTCAGGCACGTGCCCGAGCTCGAACGCCGTGGCGACTTCTACTGGATGTGGTGCTCGGCGGCTCATGGTGTGCCCTCGGAGGTCCACTCCGGACACCCGGCGCCGCTGCCGTGGCAGGGCGACTCGCGCCCGTGCGCGGTCGGGTGGGCGGAACCGGGGGACGCCGAGGCTATCGCCACGTTGCTGGCTCGGAACTTTCCCGACTCCTATGCCCAGCCGGGGCGGACGGGTGTCCAGGGCTGGGCCAAGATCGCTCTCGGGAACCGGATCGTGGCAACGGGAGCGTGGGCCTGGTCGGAGGCCACCGTGGGCCTGATTTCCGGTGTCACCGTCGATGCCGGCCTTCGCGGCAAGGGACTCGGCCGGGCGATCACGTCCTTTCTGGTGCACGAGGCGTTGCGCACCTTCGGAACGGCCGGCCTGCTCGCCGACGAGGACAACATCCCCGCGGTCCACCTCTACCGGAGCATCGGCATGCGATCGATCCCTCTCCTAGCGGCGAGGGTACGGGGCAACCAAGTGAATGCGTTACCACATGCAGTCGAGGAGAAAGCATCATGAGGCTGTTCCGGCGACATCCCGCCACTCTCTTCCTTCTCTCGTCGGCCGTCGTGCTGTCGCTCACCGCTGGGTGCGCGACGACGCAGGCGAGTAACAGCGCTCAGGCGCCGACCACACCTCTCCCCGCGCCGAATCCGGCGCTGTCAGGCACCATCACGATCGGCGCGGTACTGCCGCTCACCGGCGCGAACGCGACCGTGGGCACGGACCAGAAGCGCGGAATCGAGCTGGCGGTCGCGAAGATCAACGCCGGTAACGGCGTGCTGGGCCAGAAACTGGCCGTCGCGGTGGAGGACTCGCAGGGGCAGACCACCGCCACCATCGACGCGGCACGCAAGCTCGTCGCGGTCTCCAAGGTGCCCGTGGTGATCGGTGAGTACGCGTCCGGAAACACCATCCCGATGCAGCAGTTCCTGCAGCAGAGCTCGGTCGTCGGGATCAACGTGGGCAGCTCGTCCATCGAACTGCGCGGGACCGGCGCCAGGCAATTCTCGACCATCGGCCTCGACGACAAGGCCGGCCAGTTCTCCGCGAACGCCTTGTACGACAAGGGATTCCGGAAGGTGGCCATGCTGGCGCCCAACAACGCCTACGGAAGCGGCATCGCACGCAGCGTGACGGACGCCTTCACCGGCAAGGGCGGCCAGGTGGTCGCCAGCGAGCTGTACACCGAGGGGCAGCCCAACTACCGCCAGGAGCTCGCGCGGCTGGCCAACGCGGACCCTGACGTATACGTGGTGACGACCTACGGCAGGGACGGCGCCACGATCAACGCCGAGATGTTCGAGCTGGCCATGACCAGCAAGCCCGTGTTCGACATCTACCTGTCCCAGGACGTCCCCGACTCCGACGTGAAAGCCGTCGAAGGCCGCACCGGGATGGATGTGAAGTCCTCGGTCGGTGGCAGCGAATACGCGACCTACTACCGGCAGACGTACGGCGAGGGCTTCATGACGTCCTTCAGCGGGTTCGCCTACGACGCCGTCTTTCTCGCCGCGCTCGCGATCGAGAAGGCCGGGGCGCCCGACGCGGGCAAGGTCGCCGCGGCGGTCCCCGACGTCGCGGTGTCCTACCAGGGCGTGACGGGGCCGCTGGCGGTCGGCCCGGACGGCCAGCGGCTCGCGCAGCCGTACACGCTCGGCACGGTGCGGGACGGGAGGATCGAGTTCCCGTGATCACCCAACAGCCGCCCGAGCTGATCGCGGACGCGCTGGTCCGGGGCAGCACGATCGCCCTGCTGGCCATGGGCCTGACCCTGGTCTACGCCACGATGCGGTTCGCCAACGTGGCGCACCTCGAGTTCGCGACCGTCGGCGCATACGCCACCATCTCGCTGTCGGGCGTCTTCATCGTCCCGGTGGCCGGGATCATCGGTGCAGTCGTCGCCGTGGCCCTCGGGGCCGCGGTGTACGAGCTGGTGTTCCGGCGACTGCTCGTGATGGGCGAGATGCCCGCGATGATCGGCTCCCTCGCGGTTTCCGTCGTCGTCCAGGCGGTCATTCAGCTGGCATACGGATCCAGGCCACGCAACGTTCCCCACGAGCTGGAGCAGGTGAGCACGGTCCTCGGCGCCGACATGACTCCCAGCCAAGTACAGCTGGTCGCGGTGAGCGTGAGCGCGCTCGTGCTCACGGGCGCGCTCCTGCGCTGGACCCCGCTGGGCAGGAAGGTGCGCGCCGTGGCCGCCAACGCCGAGCTGGCGCGCGTGTCCGGAGTCGGGGAACGGCGGGTGGTCGCCACGGTGTGGGCGATCGCCGGCGGCCTCGCGGCGATCAGCGGGATCGAGCTCGCGCTGGAGTCGTCGGCCACGCCAGCCCTCGGCTTCAACCTGCTACTGCCGGTGTTCTCCGCCGCGATCGTGGGCGGTCTCGGCAGCGTGCTGGGCGCGGTGATTGCCTCCTACGGGGTCGCCTTGCTGGAGGCGATCGTGCTCGCGCTCGACTTCGACGGCAGCGCGATCCCGGTGAGCTACCGGCCGGCGATCGGTTTCGCGTTCCTGATCCTGGCCCTGATCTTCCGGCCGAGGGGCCTGCTGGGAGCGAAGGTGCGCATTGTTTGATTACTTCGCCTGGATTGCGATCCTCGTCTGCTGCTACGCCATGATCGCGATCAGCCTGACCATCCAGTCCGGCGGCGGGGGAATGATCAATCTCGGCCAGGTCGCCTTCGTCGGGATCGGCGGCTACTCGGTCGCGATCTTCAGCCGTGCGGGACTGGGCGTCTGGGCCGGCCTGCTCGCGGGTGCCGTCATCGCGGCGGGTGCCGGCTACCTGCTCGGCCGCCTCGGCCGGACCCTCGGCGGCGTCTACTGGGCCATTACCACACTGGCCGTCGCCGAGCTGCTGCGCCTGATCATCTCGAACACCGACACCGTCACCGGCGGCATGCAGGGGCTCGGCGATGTCGCACCGCTGTGGGGCGAGCTGCACGGCACCGCCAACACCCTGGCGAGGTTGGCCATGGCACTGGCATTCCTGGCCGCGGTGGTGCTGGCGGGCGTCCATCTCGACCGGTCCCAACTCGGCCGCTCGCTGCGGATCATCCGCGAGAACGAACCGCTCGCCGCGGCGCTCGGCATCGACGTCGTGTCCGCCAAGAGCCGGGTGCTCGCGTTGTCCGGTGCGGCCGCCGCGCTCGCGGGCGGGTTCCACGCGAGCGACATCTCGTTCGTCGGCCCCGACCAACTGCTGCCGTTCCAGACGTTTCTGGCCCTGACCATGGTCGTGATCGGCGGCCTGGGCCGGATCACCGGGGCCGTCGTGGGCGCGGTCATCGTGGAGGCGATCTACGACGGAACCCGGTTTTTCCGCGATTTCCTCGACCTGGCGAGCGATCAGATCGCCGCCCTGCGGATCCTTCTCGTCGGCGTGATCATGCTGGGATTCCTGCTGCTGCGCCCGAAAGGCATCATCGTCGACCACCCCAGGAGGGTGCGTGTCTGAGGCATGCGTGTCTGAGGCCATGCTCGAAACGTCCGGCATCAGCTGCTCGTTCGGCGAGCTGAAGGCCGTCGACGGGGTGAGCGTTCGCGTCGAGACCGGCTCGGCCGTCGCGGTCGTCGGGCCCAACGGTTCGGGAAAGAGCACGCTGCTCAACGCGATCTCCGGTTTCGTCACCCCCGACGCCGGAACGGTCACCGTGGCCGGGAAGCGCGTCGACGGCGCCACACCGTGGCGGATCGCGCGGCAAGGAGTTCGCCGCACGTTCCAGCACGCGAATCTGCCGGCCC
>Ga0137412_10005646_pt1 | contig 10012 bp, 10 predicted proteins | sample CZODoug2_1_16fun_FD_122160 | JGI IMG/M metagenome (GOLD analysis project Ga0137412, IMG submission 122160) | Vadose zone soil fungal communities from Angelo Coast Range Reserve, California, USA - CZODoug2_1_16fungal (Hybrid Assembly) | ecosystem: Environmental > Terrestrial > Soil > Vadose zone... | reverse complement strand
TTTCCGCAGCGTCCTCCTTGGATTCCGGGGAATCCGCTGGTGGGGCTTCTGCCGGTTCGGCGGCGGCCGTTTTCGTGTCCGTGCTCTTGGGAACGGTGGCGGTGACCTGCGCCGGTTTTGGAGTTGTCTTCGCGGCGACGGTTTTCGTAAATGGATCGTGCTTCGCAGGGGCTGCTGCTTTGGTCACAGGAACAGTCTTCGCGGGAGGCGTTTTCCCGGCAGGCGTGGCGGTGGCTACAGATGGTACGGAGGGCTTGGAAGCCACGGGATTGGCCGGCGATTTTTGAGCCGCCGCAGTGGCGGGCTTGGCCGGTGCTGGGGCAGGTGCAGGTTTAGAAGCGGTGGCAGCTGCGGGCTTACCGGCGGGAGCTTTCGCCGTATTGCCGTTCAAAGCGGCGTCACCGGCGGCCTTTTTCTGCTGCTGTACGGCGTTCATCTGATCCTGAACGTGTTGCACAACGTTGGGAATCTGCGCCAAGGCGCTCCCTGCGGTCAAGGTGACGAACAACAATGCGGTGCTCAGTGTGCCGGTTTTCCCGGTTTTCAGTTTCATAGAGATCCTCATCGTGCGCCTGCCACGGCCGGAGTTCCGGGTTTCGCGGCGGCCGGCGGCGGCGCCAGATCATGACTGAAGAATGTGGTGGCCACGCAGGTAGCAACCACGCTTTCCCCAGCGGCGTACTGATACTGGCCTTTGGCTTTCGCTTCGCCCGACTTTTTCATGTTCGCCATGAGCAAGTCGGAGACGTTCACGATGCGTTCCGTTTTGCCCAAGCGGTCGAAGAAATTCAGCACGGAGTAGTAGGGCCCATCGATCTCCATTTCGAAGGGCATTTCCGAATAGAACTCCCTGTTGGAGACTGGGCGCGCGGTATAGCGGCGAATCTCGATTCCGGCCTTGACGCCTTCGGCGTCCACCAGCTTGATGAACTGCTCGATTTCTTTGTTGTCGGGTACGATCTTGCGCTCGATCTCGAGCTGCTGCTTGAGATTCGCGACCTGCCGCTCCATGTCAGCCAGCTTGGGACGGTATTGCTCGAGCTGTGTGTTCTCCGCCACCTTGGTATCCAGGGCTTTTTGCGCAGTCGCATTGTCGTCCCGCATGCTGCGGAACATGGTGAAGTAGAGGGCTGCGCTGAGCAAAGCTACGATGCCCACCGCCACCAACCACTGCTTTTCGCCGGTCATCTCTCCGAAATTCGCCATAAGCCGCCTTCCAGGACTTCTGAACTCTTAGGACTTCGCCTTTCCGTTGGACTTGTCGCCCGCGCTGGCGCTGCTCGGCGCCGGACCCTTTTCACAGGTCAGCGAGAACAGGAACGCCTGCATTTCCTTGATCGATGAATCCTGCGAGGTTTCCTTGATTTCGACGTTCTTGAAATAGCCCGTCTTCTGCAGGTTGGCAATCAGGGTCGCCACCGCATCTGAGCTGAGCGCGTAACCTTCGATATCGATCGAAGGACCCACATCCTTCATGGTGTTGAGCCACACGGCTTCGGTTTTGTTGACTGTGTCACCGACGGTGTTCATGAGGCTGGCGGGACCGGCCTGATTGGCGCGCAATTGATCGATGACATCGACGCGGCGCTTGTAGTTTTCCGCTTCGCGTTGACGCTCCATGTAGCGGGCCTTGACGTCGGACAACTCGCGGTTCTTGCGTTCTGCCACCTGCATCTGCGTTTCGATATCGCGCTTCTGCTTGTCGAGCACGAACCAGTAGCCGCCGTTGATGATGGCGATGGCGATCATCGCGGCCAGCGCCTTGACCAGGATCGAGCCGCCTTCCCCCATGGAGGGTGCCGCGGCAGCGGTTGGGGATCCGCGCTTGCCCTTTGCTTTTTGAACTCCGAGCAGATTAATTCGGATCATAGGGTTTCAAAGCTCCTGAGGGCCAAGCCCACGGCCACTGCCATCTGGCCCGCATTCTCCTCCACCATTCCTGCGGCTGAGCCATTGACTGGCGGAGCGATGCGCTGGAACGGATTCAGTACTTCCACCGGCAGAGAGAACTCCTGACGCAACGCTTCCAGCAGTCCGGGGATTTTTGCCGAACCACCCGCCAGGAAAATCTTTTCAATGTGCTCGCCCGAAGTGCTGGCACGAAAGAAGTCGAACGTCTTCTGAATTTCGAGGACGATGATCTCCGTCACTTGCTGGAGGATCGGCAGCTTGGCATCCTCGCTGACCGTCCCTACCTTTTGTCCAAGCTTCAGGGCTTCCGCATCTTCGAAGCTCAGATCGAGTTCCTTCTGCAGAGAATCTGTGTACTGGTGACCGCCCACGCTGACGTCACGCGGAAACAGCGGCGTGGTGCCCTTAACGATGTTGATGTTCATCACGCTGGCGCCCAGGTTCAGCAAGGCAACCACCTGGTTCGGTGCCGGCTCGTAGTTGTATTCGTAACAATTTTGGAGAGCGAGGGCATCGATGTCCACGATAGCGGGAGTGCGCCCGGCCATCGAGAGTACGTTGGTGTAGTTCAAAATCTTGTCTTTCTTCACCGCGACCAACAGAACTTCCATGGTCGGGCTGCCAGTGTCATCGGAAAGGATCTGATAGTCCAGATTCACGTCCGCCAAGTCGAAGGGAATGTGCTGCGCGGCTTCCTTCTGAATCGTGTCTGCCAGTTCGTCGTCGCTCATGGCTGGCAGCGAGATTTTTTTGACGATGACGGAGTGGCCGCTGACCGCGGTGGCGACGGATTTCGATTTGATCTGACCCTCGTTGAACAGCTTGGAGATGGCCGCGGAGACGGTGCCGGAGTCGACGATCATCGAGTCCACCACCATATCCGGACCCAACGGTTCCAGGCCCACGTGCACCGCTTCGATTCCCGTACGAGTCTTCTTCAGTTCCACAGCCTTAATGCTGGAGGAACCAACATCCAGACCCACGATCGACTTTGCGCCAAATCCAAACATGTGTGTCCGCCTTTAGTTAGTGCGCAGCTGCCCGCGCTTTCACTTTCCGTTTCGTCTGGCCTTCCGCTTCGCTGGACTGCTCTTCCATCCACTCATCGAGCTTGGACTTCTTGAAGCGCCAGCGATTGCCCAGCTTGAACGCTGGAATCTTGTTTTCGCCCACGTACTTGTACAGCGTGTCCGGACTAACGCCCAGGTATTCACTGGCCTGGCGGATGTTCATCACTTCGCGTGCGTCCGTACTGCCTAGTGTTTCTTTCACCGGTTGTGTCCTCTCTGCGGCCCGCGCCATTTGGAACGGGGAAGCAGATTCGCGCTGGTACTTCGACAACCACGCATGGCTAACTTCGGTTCCGAGTCTAGCGCAACCCGAAAACAGCCTAGGGCATGGCGAATCTTTGGGTTTTATCGGGTTTTGCTGGGTTTTTCAGGAGATAACTTTCGTCACGGAGGCGTAGCGAGTCTACCTATTGTGTCTACTGCCGTCATTGCCACAAGGGGAGGTATGCCATAGGCGGAGGTCGGGCTGCTGCCTGGGGAAGAGTAACTAAGGTACTAGAGACGGTACCAAGGTTCTACATCGAGCGCGGAGGGCCGTAAGCGATTGATTTTGCGGCGCTTGGCTGGAGTGTGCCGAAGGGTCAGCCGAGGTTCCTGAACCTGCCAAGGCGAAAAATGATGCATCACCACTTGCTTGCGGGTCATCTTCATGGACAGCGGTCCCTGATTTCAGCCGAGTCTCCAACTGTCTATGAATGTTCTCCTGAGTTACCTCAAAAGGTATTGGATTTTGGTCATGGTTGCGCTGCTCTTGGCGGCTGTCAACCAGATTTTTTCGCTGCTGGACCCCCTAATTGCAAAGCACCTGATCGACGGGTACGCCATCAGCCCGCCAAAGGAGTTTTCCGCCTTTCTTCACGGAGTCGGTTTCCTTCTTGGGCTGGCTGTGGGGGTGGCTTTCGTGTCGCGGGTGGCAAAGAACTTTCAGGATTACTTCGTCAACCTGATCACGCAGCAAGTGGGAGCACAGATGTACACGGATGGACTGCGGCATTCGCTGGAGCTACCGTACTCCGTGTTCGAAGACCAGCGCAGCGGGGAGACGCTGGGGAAGCTGCAGCGGGTGCGGTCGGATGTGGAGAAGTTTATTACCGCCTTCGTGAACGTGATGTTTACTTCGCTGATTGGCGTGGGATTCGTTGTCATTTACGCCTTCAAGACGCACTGGACCATCGCCCCAGCGTTCTTCGTGGCTGTGCCATTGCTCGGATGGATTAGCTCGATGCTGAGCCGCCGCATCAAGAAGGTCCAGAAGACGATTGTGGCCGAGACCACCGCGCTGGCGGGAGCGACGACCGAATCGTTGCGGAATATTGAGTTGGTCAAGAGCCTAGGTCTGGCGCAGCAGGAAATCTCGCGGCTCAATAACACGACCGGCAAGATTCTACAGTTGGAGCTGCGGAAAATACGCTACCTGCGCAGTTTGAGTTTCATTCAGGGCACCATTGTCAACGCGTTGCGGACTTCGCTGCTCTTCCTCTTGTTTTACCTTATCTTCCGCCATCAGATATCGGTAGGAACATATTTCTCGCTGCTGTTCTATTCCTTCTTCATTTTCGGGCCCCTACAGGAGTTGGGAACAATTATCGGGACGTATCGCGAGACTGAAGTCTCGCTCAAAAACTTCCAGAACATCATGAATACGCCGAAGGATCCGAAGCCTGTAGATCCGGTGCCGCTGGACGACCTGCTGACATTGCAATTCGACGAAGTGACGTTCACGCATCCGACGGCGTCTGTGCCGGCACTGTCGGCAATTTCGTTCAGTGCGGCGCGCGGGGATACGATTGCGTTTGTGGGGCCGTCGGGGGCGGGCAAGTCGACCCTGGTGAAGTTGTTGGTAGGGCTATATCCACCTCAGCTTGGGCAGATCCTTTATAACGGCGTCGCGGGAAACCGGGTGGATCTGGATCTATTCCGCGAGCGCATTGGGTTTGTCACGCAGGACTCACAGCTATTTTCGGGATCGATTCGCGAGAATTTGCTGTTTGTGAAGCCGGGGGCGAGCGATGCGGAGTGTTTGGACGTTCTGCATAAGGCTTCGGTGCAGAGTTTACTCGATCGCGCGGATCGCGGGTTGGATACGGTGATTGGCGAGGGCGGCGTGAAGCTTTCGGGTGGCGAAAAACAGCGTCTTTCGATTGCGCGGGCGCTGCTGAGGCAGCCGCAGTTGCTGGTTTTCGACGAAGCAACCTCTTCCCTGGATTCACTCACCGAAGAGGAAGTGAGCCGAACCATTCGCGATATAGCGCGGTCGCAGGAGGGAATCACGATCCTGATTGCGCATCGCCTGTCGACCATCATGCACGCGGACCGGATATTTGTATTAGAAAAGGGATGCATCGCGGAGGCCGGGCGGCACGACGAATTGCTCGACAACAAAGGCCTTTACTACGCGATGTGGCGGCAGCAGGTGGGTGAGAACCAGGTGCCTGCAATTTCAGAGAAATAATCTTAGAAGACCCAACCCCTATTTTCACCACGGAGACACGGAGAAACCATCCAAAACTTTTTTCTCTTCTCTGTGTTTCTGTGTCTCCGTGGTGAATTTGCTTTTGGAACGAAGAGAGGACTTATGGCGAAAATGAGGGCAGTTCAGGTGTCCAAGGCAGGTGGCGATTTTGAACTTGTGGAGCGGGAGATTCCGGAGCCCGGTCCGGGGCAAGTGCGCATCAAGGTTGAGGCTTGCGGCGTGTGCCACAGCGATTCGCTGGTAAAAGAAGGTTATTGGCCCGGGATCAAGTATCCGCGGGTTCCCGGACACGAGATTGCGGGCGTGATTGATGCCACGGGGGTCGGCGCGACCGTGTGGAAGCAGGGGCAGCGCGTCGGCGTAGGCTGGCACGGGGGACATTGTTTCAAGTGCGATGCATGCCGGCGCGGCGATTTTGGCCTGTGCAAGAACGAGAAGGTCTGCGGCATTGCCTACGATGGCGGTTATCAGGAATATATGATCGCCCCCGAGGAGGCGGTTGTCGCTTTGCCTGATGGCATTTCCTCCGATGAAGCTGCGCCGTTACTCTGCGCCGGCATCACAACCTTTAACTCGCTGCGAAATGCCGGTGCGCGCTCGGGGGATATGGTTGCGGTTCATGGGCTAGGCGGCCTCGGGCATCTCGGCGTGCAATTTGCCAGCAAGATGGGATTCCACACCGTCGCAATCGCCCGCGGCGCCGACAAAGAACCCTTGGCAAAACAGCTCGGCGCGGACGAGTACGTTGATGCTGACGCCGTCGATGCCGCAAAGGAGTTGCAAAAACTCGGTGGCGCGCGGGTGATTCTGGCCACCGCGCCTGACAGCAAAGCAATTTCTTTGATGACAGAGGGCCTGAGTCCCAACGGAAAGCTGCTCGTCGTGGCGGCGCCTGGTCAGGCGTTGGAAATCAATCCCATCCCCTTGATCATGGGCCGTCGGTCGGTGAATGGCTGGCCTTCGGGGATCGCTCCGGATTCGGAAGACACTGTGCGCTTTTCGGCGCGGACTGGAGTGCGGCCGATGATCGAACGTTTCCCGCTAGCGAAGGCGGCGGAAGGATACGAGCGGATGATTAGCAGCAAGGTAAGGTTCCGCGTGGTGCTGACGATGGGCAAGTAGGGACACGAAAGGCCAGAACTAGCCCAATCGACGGTTTTGGAATTCCAAAACAATGGGATAATCGATTGGTGAGCCAGCTAGTTCTGGAGGACTCGTGGGCGGTCGTTGGATACTTGTGCCTTTCCTCTTTATCACATTCTTGCTGATATTCCCCTCGGGTCTGGCCGCACGCATCCCGATACCCATGGGCACTGAGGATGTTCACGATCTGTTCGCGTCTGCTCCCTTGGTGTTTCATGGCCGAGTGTTGACCGTCGAATCCCGCTCCGAACACCGCTCAATTGAGGAGGACGTTAAACATTTTGATTGGGAAGCGCGATACCGTAGCGCAATGATCGCCACGTTGCAGGTGGATCGCTGGTACAAAGGTTCCTCGCAGCAGTCGGCGGTACGGCTCCTCTTTGTTTATGCCGGCCAGTCCTTCTTGAACGGACACGATTGCATCGACCTGCGCCAAAACACAACTTGGTTAGTCATGGCTAGGCCGCGCGGTAATGGTCTCCTTGAGTTTTCCGACGATTGTTCCGGCGGACTGCCGGTTTCATCGATCATTTCGCCGAACAATTCCGAAACCGGTATGCAACGCTTGCAGAAGGACCTGATCACGGGACTGGAAGACAAGGACCCCGCCATGCGTTTGGAGAACATCAAGAGACTTGGCGGCCTGAAGCTGCAATCTTCAAGCCCAGCGCTCCAGCCATTTGTCGATTACGGTAACGAAACGGAATCGCAATGGGCAACGTATGCGATGTTTCGCGCAGGCGATCTCAGCATTTCGCACAAGGCTGAGGAGTTGATTGAGGCTGGTCAAGCCAAGACAAAAACGATGCCTGCGCGTTGGATGGCCGGGGAGCTGAGGTTTTTGACCGGACCATTGGCTGTGCCCTTGCTGATTGGCTTGGCCAAGTCCAGAGACCATAGTCGCGCGGCTCGAAATTCAGCGATTGATGCTCTCGAAGAGGTGAGGGATCCGAGCACCCTGCCGGATCTGGCGAGTCATCTCAACGACAGCAATCGTCGTATCCAGTTCAACTCGCTAGCCGCAATCGACGCCATGACTCAGGCGCGCGCGTGTACAGCGCCACGCGGCCGGAACGTAGATCGACACCATGTAGAGCTCCATGCGGCGAGGTGCGAGAAATGGTGGAAGAGCGAAGGGAGTTTGCGAAAATGGTAACCGTGAACCTCTGACCAGTGAAGATCCACAGCAAAGTTTGGAGGCGCGGGGCGGAATCGAACCGCCGGTGAAGGTTTTGCAGACCTATGCCTTGCCACTTGGCTACCGCGCCTCGTTTTGCTGAGTTGTTTCAAATGCGTTGAACCTTACCGGGCTTCGTTGGCGGCGGACATACGGACTCTGCTACCGGCGGCATTCGACGCTGCCTGTGCCTGGCTGTGAATTTGGACGCCCGGTGCGGGGATGAAGATGTCCCACAGGACAGTCAGAAGGCCAGCGAGAACCACACCACGCCATAGGTAAGTGAAGACCTCTTCTTCGAAATCGGAAACTGACATAAGTCCTCGCACAAGTCTATCGTGAGAAATGTGATGTAAATAAAGAAGGCCCACGCGGGATGCCGTGGGCCATGCGAGCGTCACTATCCCTAGTGGCTAGCTAAACCCGTGATTACGGCTCCTGCCCACGATGGTTCTGGGTGATCGGAGACAACAACGAGATTGGTGACGGTTGGGCACGTTAATATATCTTTGTCTATTCATTTACTATAGATTGACGCAATGCTTCTGTCAATCAACAAAATGCAGATCCCTCCGCGGGTCGGGATGACAAATCTTTGAGGTGGGTTCGGATGATGTCCGAAAAAAGGGGAAGCGGACAGAGCCGCTTCCCCCACCCCGTGCGACAACAAAAACTCTTAAATTCCTGAGCCATCGCCGGGCGCCGATCCTGGGCCGCCGTGCATGTGGCGCATCATGTGGTCTTCGTGGCGGTTCATCAGCGTGGTGGCCTTGGCCCTCTGGTCGGTTGTGAGGATGGCGAACAATTCCGACTTGACCCGAGCTTTGGTAACGATGAGCTCGGTTATAGCCTGGACCTGTTGGGTAGCAGCGGCGCGGACCGCGGCTTCATTAAACGTTGCGTTCTCTTCGAGGGCGCGCATTTGCTTGTGGCCAGCGGCCAATTGCTGGACCAGCGGCTGAAAATTGGGCTTTTCCTTGTCGAGAATCTGCTTGGCTTGCGCCTGTTGGGCATCCGTCAAGTCGAGCTTATCGGTCATGAATGTCACGATATGTTCCGGACTTGGGCCAAAGCCATCGCCCATGCGGCGGTGCCGGCCTACTGCCTGTGAAACAGCGAATACTCCCACCAGCGAAACAATCGCAGCGATACTCACAGCCTTCGTGATGCGATTCCACTGCATAATCCATTTCTCCTTTGGCCTACACTGATTAGACGCTCCCGCGGGTTCCGATGCCGTAAAGAGTCGGTCAAACAAGGTAAAAGTTTGTCAATCGAGGGCCCCCGCGGGTTGACACTTCTTTACAGCGAATTTCGCGTATTTGGAGCAAAATAAGAGGGTTACAGACACGACGGGGCTCATGGAACGCATTCTGGTCATTGATGACGACGTAGAACTCTGCGCTTTGGTGGCGGAGTATATGGCAGGCGAAGGTTTTCAGGCGGAGTGCGTTCACGCCGGCGACGTGGGCCTGCAACGAGCGCTAAAAGCCGAACACATTCTGCTGGTGCTCGACGTGATGTTGCCGGGACTGAACGGCTTTGAAGTCCTGAAGCGGCTGCGGGCAACCTCGCGCATGCCGGTGCTGCTGCTCACTGCACGGGGGGAGGACGTGGACCGAATCCTGGGTTTGGAACTTGGCGCGGACGACTACCTGCCGAAGCCCTTCAACCCCCGAGAATTGGTGGCAAGGATCCGGGCGATTCTGCGCCGAACGCAAGGGGTGGGCGACGCCAAGCAGCCTGTGCTGCAAGCGGGAGGGATCGAGCTGGACACGGCGACTCGGACCGTCCGGCAGGCTGGCGTCCCGGTGGACCTGACCTCGGTGGAATTTGGGCTGCTCGAGGTGCTGCTGCGTTCTGCCGGGCAGGTGGTGACACGCGAGAAACTGGCGGCCACGGTTTTGGGGCGTAAATTTGCGCCGTTTGACCGGAGCATCGACATGCACGTGAGCAAGGTGCGAAAGAAGCTGGGCGATACAGGCGGGTCGGAAGACCTGATCAAGACGGTGCGCGGCTCCGGCTATATTTTTGCCGCAGCGCTCGAGAATGCCTCGCGATGAGAAGCCTCTTTCTCCGGATATTTCTGTCCTTCTGGACGGCGCAAGCGCTGTTGGTGATATCGGCTATCGTGCTGACGATCGCGCTGCGGCCGCGCCAGGAAGATGTACTCCCAGCAGGTACCGCGGCCCAGGCGGCGGCAGCGTTTGAACTCAACGGGCAGGCCGCGCTGCGGCA
>Ga0137412_10005644_pt1 | contig 10012 bp, 10 predicted proteins | sample CZODoug2_1_16fun_FD_122160 | JGI IMG/M metagenome (GOLD analysis project Ga0137412, IMG submission 122160) | Vadose zone soil fungal communities from Angelo Coast Range Reserve, California, USA - CZODoug2_1_16fungal (Hybrid Assembly) | ecosystem: Environmental > Terrestrial > Soil > Vadose zone... | reverse complement strand
CTCACTATGCGAAGAGGGATTCAAGCGTAGAGGCAGTTTCGGCGTGCGCTCGAAGTCGTGAACGGAGAGCAGGATACGCGGAGGCAAAGGATATTCGCGCACGGACTGGCCGGGGAGTTTGCGAAGCGTCTCCACTTCCAGGTCGCACCACAGGCAGCCAGCCTCGCGAGCTTGCGTCAGCCAATAAAGTTCGCGGTCAACGCCGCCTGTGAGTTTGCCTCCGCCTTCGCGGCGGCGGCAGGTGGCAATAAAATTGGCGTTTCTAGGTTTGTATTTGGTGAGCCAGGCCAGAAATCGCACCCGTTCGGAGTCATTCTCGAGCCAATCGAGGCGCAACTCAATCGTCGGAGTTTGCCGCAGGGCGGAACGTACCAATCTGGACATTTCGGGTGCGGTGGAGGCCGCCACAACCGCGCAAATGCGCCTAATTCCGGTGCCAAAAAGGTTCATGAAATGCCCTAGGCCGCCAATCTATTGAAAAGACAGACCGTAGTATGCCGCATCCGCCGCCCGCACCCGTATCAAAAGTGTAAAACGCCCGAGGCCATTTTGTTGACGCCCAGGGCGGGCCCTGATACTTTCGCTAGGAATAGTCCATGCACGGCCCGTCGGGCGTGTTTTCGAAGGAGTCATGGGATGCGCGCTAGAATCGCTGTTTTGTCTTTATCGGTCTTCCTGGGTGCGGGTTTAAGCTCAGCACAAAACGTCACCCCGGCGGCCCCGGCAATTCCTCAGGTCGACTACAGCATGGTGAATTGCGCAGGGTTCGTCACGGACCAGCGGGTGCCCGACGGAATCCGGCTCATTTCGGCTGAGCAATCAAACTATAAGATTACGTTTATGCGCGGCGATTACGTGCACATCAATCGCGGCCAGGACAAAGGTGTTCGCGTCGGCGACCGGTTCTCCGTAGTGCGGCCGGACAAAGATCCCACCGATGTGCCGTGGTTCAAGTGGCAGGCGAAACTAATGAAAGCCATGGGGACGCCTTATGTGGACGCGGGACAAGTGCGTGTTGTAAACGTCCAGCCAAAAGTCTCTGTTGCCCAAGTAATTTTCTCGTGCGATTACATGCAGCGCGGGGACATCCTGGTGCCTTATCAGGATCGCCCGGCACCAGCGTACAAGGATGCTGTAGCGTTCGATCACTTCGCGCCGGTGAGCGGCAAGCCGGTGGCCATGTTGGTCGCTGGAAAAGACTACACTCAGGTGTATGGCAAACTTAGCCCAGTCTACGTCAACCTGGGTAGCGCCCAAGGTGTGAAGGTCGGCGATTACCTTAGAATTTTCCGCTATCAAGGTTCAATGGCAGAAACCGTGCCCCAGAACAAGGGGTATCAATACTCGGTGTACGGATTCGGAAGCGCCCCGGCGCGTTACGAATGGAATGACCTGCCGCGCGAAGTGCTCGGCGAAGGAATCGTCATTAACGTGAACCGCAATTCATCGACGATGGTGATCACATTCAATTCGATCGAAGTCTACGCGGGTGACTACGTCGAAATCGAGTAGAACCCCGGCATTCCACTGAATGGTTAAGGCTCGCCGCGGTTTCTCCGCGCGGGCCTTTTGTTTTTGCATCACCGTTCGATTTCGACATTCCCAGCCTGGTTGAGGCCTTCAGGCCCCTTCGGGATGTGCGCTTTCGGAGAAGACCTCGCATGTAAATCCAAAGAGGCGAGCCTCGGGATCGCGCCAAGCTTCGTGACGCAACCCAGCCTTCCGGCAGGTCTCCTCGAGGAACTGCTGGCGCGTCAGCCGATGCTCGATGGCAACCTGGGGAAGAAGAAGCCCGCGCTGCGCGTGTAGAAGAACAAATAGCCCGTGATGCCCGATTTCGATTGATTCAGGGGCGATTGGTTCCATGGGGGAAAGCAATGAGATTTCGATGCTAAGCTCGCCAAGCTGGTCGGTTCTCATGGGGGCGAACCGCGGATCTTCCAGCGCGGCGCTGGCAGCGCACCGAACGATGGCTTCTCCGAGCGGCTCGTGCGCTTCAATGACGCCGATACAACCCTGCAAGCATTTGCCCACATGAAGGGTCACGAATACGCCACGGCGCTCCGCGAAGATTCCTTCGCGAGGGAACCCGCTTGGAGGTTGGCGCTGAGAGACAGCTTCGACAACGGCCGTCCGGGCTAATTGCAGAGCGGCGCGCCGACCCGCTTCAGAGAGGGACGGCATCCTGGGACTTCTTGCGGGCTTCGAGCATCCGTAGCCGACGGCGTTGCTTGATGCTGTCGTCGACGTGGCTCCAGAAGCGCCGGAAGTACTGGGCGGCGGAGATGAGTGCGCTGATGACAACGAGCCAAAGCAGAATTTGCCCAAGCAGCTTGAGCCAAGGGTGCCCCACGCCGGCTCCGGCAATGAGTACAGCTACGGCGCACACCTGCAATACCATTTTCGTCTTGCCAAGAGTCGAGGCTTCAATGGTGAATCCCTCGGCCGAAGCGATATTCCGGAGGCCGAGAACGGTGAATTCCCTTCCGATGATGATCACTACCATCCACGCGGAAACTAGCTGCATGCTCACCAGCGAAACGAACGCCGCGGAGATGAGCAGCTTGTCGGCAATGGGATCAAGAAGTATGCCCAAAGTGGTCACTTGTAGGCGCCGCCGGGCCAGATATCCGTCCGCCCAATCAGTCGCCGCCGCCAGGAGCAGGATCAGCACGCCCCAGACCTCGAAGTGCATGGAAACGCCCCACACCACGAGGTTCGGACTCTTGGTAAGGAGGATGACGATAAGGACGGGAACGAAAAAGATCCGCAACAGCGTCAGTGAGTTAGGAAGATTCATGGCGCATGACGGCGGGGGTGCCGCCCCGTGGCTTCAGCCACCGTAGTTTCACTATAGACTTGGTGTAAGGATGCGTCAACACGTCAGAGGCAGTACCGGGAGGGCTCCAAGGAGCCCTAATCCATAGATATTTTGACTTTGGGTAGTTACTTTGAAATCAACCCTGTGTCGAGAGTATAAGCAAGGAAAGCGATACTCTTTCGTAATGCGACTGCTGCAAATCTGTGCAAATGTAAAAAGTGCAGTGGTGCCACGGAGCCAGCGAGATGGGGAGTGCAAGCGTCGCGGAAGTTTTGATAACCCATTTTATTTCAATATGTTACAAGGATACAATTTCCTGATTCTCCGGTGCATCCGGCAAAACGCACGGGCTGATCTAGGAGAGCGGGCTGCAGTTTCCACAACGTTTTCCACAGAAGGTAGGGTCTCGGACCTGAGGGGAAACGAGCTACCAGAGGAGCCGCAAGTGCGTAAAAACAGAGGTTTTCCGCGTTTTTACTCCGCAGTTACCACCTCGAAACCAAACTCGCCGCGCTCAGATGGCCCGCGGGCCGCGAAGGAGCCGGACAGGGAGCATAAAGATCGCGCTGACGAGTCCGAGAACGCCGTGGACGGCGATTCCCACCAGGCGCAAAGGCAACGTCAGCAACCAGACGAACGGATAAAGCACCAGAGCCAGCAGCGCGAGCGGCCAGCACAGGATGAACAGGATGATCCACAGAAAGAAAGCAGCCATGACAACCTCGTTTGCGGCGGGCACAAAGCGGTCGGTGCGAATGGTAACCGCACAACCCCCGGCCTCTACTCTATATTACGAGAGAGTGCGCGGAAAGGTTCCTCCACGGCATACTCTTTGAGCCGCAAGCGCTTGGCGATGGACGCGGGCACCTCCGCGTCGAGTCGCATGTGCGAATCGTCAATTTCCGAGTGGAGGACGCGCCCCAGCGCATGAATCAGGGCAAGTGTGCGACCTTCCGCCAGCGGCAAGCGAATAGAAAGCGTTACGACGGGGTCGGTGGGCATCTCGGCGTCCATGCGCCGAAGCATTTCCTCGATCCCTTCGCCCGCAAGAGCGGACACCAGCACCGGCGCGCCACCTGCGCTAGCGCTTCTCTCCACGCCATTGGTGATGGCTTTTCGATCTTCGGGAGTGAGCCGGTCCATCTTATTCAGCACGCGCAGCCTGGGCCGGCCGTCGACACCAAGTTCCCGCAAAATCTTGTCGACTTCCTCGTCGAGTTCGTCGTGATGCGGATTGGAAACGTCACTCACGTGCAGAATCAAAGCGGCTTGCTGCACCTCTTCCAGCGTTGCGCGAAACGCCGTCAGCAATCCTTTTGGCAGATCACGGATAAACCCAACGGTATCGGAAACCAGCACGCGGCGATTAGAGGGAAGCCGCAGCGCGCGGATGGTGGGATCGAGCGTCGCAAACATCCTCGGGGAAACCAGCACTTCGGCGCGGCTCAGAGCATTGAACAACGTGGATTTGCCAGCGTTCGTGTAACCCACCAACGCGATGGTACCAAGAGGGACGGCATTGCGCGCCTCACGCCGCAGCGCCCGCTGTTTGCGGACTGCATCAATACTGGTCTCGATCTTGCGGACGCGGTCGCGAATCCGGCGGCGGTCGGTTTCGAGTTTCTTTTCACCGGGGCCGCGCACGCCGATACGTCCTGCTCCGCCACCGCCGCTCTTGCCGCCGAGACGCGACATCGCAGTTCCCTTTCCCGTCAGGCGGGGCAGCATGTAATTCAATTGTGCCAATTCAACCTGCAGCTGGCCTTCGCGGCTCCGCGCATGACGCGCGAAAATATCGAGGATCAGTTGCGTGCGGTCGATCACGCGGCATTCCGTGGCTTCCTCGATGTTTCGTTGCTGCACGGGAGAGAGGTTGCTATCGAAAATGATCAGCGGCGCTTTGTGCGCCGTGGCTTCGGCGCGAATCTCATCCAGTTTGCCGCGGCCCACCAGCGTTGCGGGATCAGCGGCGTCACGCATTTGGAAGACCGTTCCGGCGATCTCCGCGCCCGCGCTGCGTGCCAGCTCCACCAACTCCAAAAGCGATTCGCGGCCCTGCTCGCCCGCCGGCATACCGGGAAAGCGAGGAGCACGCTTCCATCCAACGCCTACGAGCAAGGCGCGCTCTGCTGTCGGGACTTGATGTCGCGTTTTCGTCACTGCGGTCGGCCGGGAGTCATCGTGCGGGCTGGCGCATTTCTGGAGGGTCCACCCCTGAATACGATTATACGCTTCTCTCCCTCGCCCGCGCGACCCGTCTCCAATCGCGTAGTCCCTGTGCTTCCCATATGCGCGCCGGATTTTCGGAATCTGTATTGCGCCTTCGGGGAAACTGCTTGAAAAATGGGACCGGGGGAACATTGACGTTTTCGTGCCTACGCGGACAAGCGTTACTTTGCGAAGGCGGCAATCTCGTGGGAAGATAGGTTTATGCAAAAACCCTTTATCACGGCGGTAAGTTTATTGACGGCTGGGATGATGCTGCTTGGGAATGCCCTGGCGCAGCAGACCCCGGCCGCGAAGGCTCAACAACCTCCGGCCGCGAAGGCACAAGCGGCTCCCCCTGCTGGCGCTCAAAAGGCCCCTGCGGCCAAGACGGGACCAGCAACTAAGCCCAGAACCCAGAGCGTCCTGACGCTCAAGACGCAGAAAGACAAACTCAGTTATGCGCTCGGAATGAACCTCGGGAGCAACCTGCACAAGGAGAAGGTCGAAGTCGACCCGGCCATTGTTCTGCGGGGCCTGAAAGACGCTCTCGCTGCCGGCAAGATGCTCCTGACGGAAGATGAGGCGCGATCCACGCTCACGCAACTGCAGACCGAAGTGCGTAGCAAACAGCAAGGGAAAATGAAAGTGGCCGGGGAAATGAACAAGAAGGAAGGCGTCGAGTTTCTGGCAGCGAATAAAAGCAAGGAAGGCGTCGTCATTCTGCCCAGCGGTCTTCAATACAAGATTCTGACGGAGGGTGCGGGACCGAAGCCCACAGCCAGCGATACCGTCGTTTGCAACTATCGAGGCACGCTTATCTCCGGCGCGGAATTTGACAGCTCTTACAAACGCGGCCAGCCGGCGTCATTTCCGGTAAATGGAGTCATCAAGGGTTGGACGGAAGCTCTCCAACTGATGCCGGTAGGATCGAAATGGCAACTTTTTGTTCCAGCGGAGCTGGGTTACGGCGATCGCGGCGCTGGCGCGGACATCGGCCCCGGTGCGACACTTATTTTTGAGGTGGAGCTGCTCTCCATCCAGAGCAAGGACAAGCCAGAAGGCGCGCCAAAATAGGCTCACGCAATAAGTAAATTTGCCGCTCGGTTAAGGTGAGCCGGCTTACAAGAAATTGGCCGGCTATCCCAGACCCTGTATATGAAGCCATTCGAGAATACCAGCCTGTACCGCGGCATCGTCGCCAAACCCTGAAAACCAGCGCACGCCCTGCTCCCTGCGAAACCAGGTGAGCTGGCGTTTGGCGTACCGCCGCGTGGCCTGCTGAATCGCTTCCCGCGCCGCCTCCAATCTAATCTCGCCGCGGAGCACCGCGCGCAATTCGCGGTAGCCGATGAAATCAAATGGCTTCGAATCCTCGCTCAGGCCGCTATCGAGCAACGCCTGCACTTCGCGCATCCATCCTTGCTCCAGCATGGTGTCTATTCTGCTGTGGATGCGTTCGTTGAGCTTTTCGCGCGGCGGCATCAATCCTACCTTTAACACGTGCCAAGCTTCCAGCGCTGTCCGGCCAGCTCGAAGTACTTCGGAGACCGGCTTGCGCGTCAGCACGCAAACTTCGACTGCGCGGATTAGCTTCTGTTCGTCTGCGGGGGCGATTTTCTTGGCCGCTTCCGGGTCGAGCCGCTTCAGGATTCGATGCAGATGGCCGGGCGGGTACTCTTCAACGCTCGCGCGCAGCCGCTCGCGCAATTCTTCCGAGCGCTGCGGAACGTCCGCGAGACCTTCGAGCAGCACGCGCAAATACAATCCCGTGCCGGCGGTGAATATCGGCAGCCGATTCCGCTGCCGCAAGCCGTCCAGAACAGCCAAGGCCAATTGGCGGTGTCGGCCCGCGGTCGCTTCTTCCTGCGGGCTAAGAACATCCATCAGGTGATGCGGAATACCGCGGCGTTCGGAGGGGCTGGGTTTTGCGGTGCCAATATCAAAGCCGCAATAGAGCTGCGTCGAATCGCAGACCACAACTTCCCCGCCGAGCAGCTCCGCGAGCTTCACGCCGAGCGTCGACTTTCCCGAAGCCGTGGGGCCAACAACAACAACGAGAGGCAGGAGCGTTTTGTTTTTACTCATCGAAAGAGGAGATGCCGCGCCCGAACAAAGAGAAAAATAAGCACGAAAAGCGCGAGGAGAAGACTGCCCAGAACTTGTTGGCGCGGGAGTTTCATTATTGTTGATTGAAGTCTGCCGGCAGACTGTTGTAGTAGTACCTGTAACGCAATTCGATATAGGGGCCCTTGAATTGGGGAGGCAAAGGCTCAAAAGGATTTGACGCGCGCACGGAGGAATAAGCGGCCCGATCCAGCGGTTCCTTCCCGGAGTTGCGCTCGATTACTGGTTCGTCGGATGGCACGCTACCGTCGCGATTGATCCTGAAGGTGAGAAAGACGATGCCTTTCTCACCAAGTTCGACCGACCCGGGCATCACAGAAAACCAATTGCGTTTCACCGTTACGTACACGCGGTGGAGATAATCGTTAAAATCCACGCCCTCATCGGGCGTCAGCATTTCAATGCCACCGTAGGCGGTGCCGCCACCGCCGCCGCCGCCCCTTGTACCGCCTCCCGGGAGCTGGCCGCCGCCGCCGATCGCGCGGGGACCGGAAGGCCGTGATCCTTTCAAGATGTCTTGAATACTCTGGCTGGGTGAACGATCCTTCGGAAATTGCAATTTGGCTTGGGGTTGCGGAGTGGCCGGCGCTTCGAGTTTTAGCACGGGCTTTGGAGCATCTGCCTTGGGGGTTGGCGCGCTGGGCTGTGGGTCCGGCTGAACATCGTTCGGCTTGGGCACCGGAGCGTTCGGCAGCTCTTTCGTCGGACGTTCCGGCTGAGGCGCCGGCGTTGGAGCGATCGGCGGCGCAACTTCACGCAACACGCGAGGATCAACGTGCACTTTGGGTACCGCTTGAACCGGACGCGTCGATGGCTTTAGCGATTCCAACGCTCCCGGAGGAAGCAGCACTACCATTTGCCTTTGCGCGAGTTCCATTTCGGCCTGGGTCGGCTCATGCGGCGGGAACAGCTTCGATTGCAACAAAATCAAGGTAATCAGCAGGGAGTAAGCCAACAAAAGCCGCATGGTGACTTGCCACCGGGCCTTTGCTCTTTCCTCCTTATGCTCGGGAACGGTCAGATTGACTTCGCCGGTAATGAAAATATTAGGGTCGACGAGGTCTTCCGGAACATGCAGCGGATACGCGCTCATTTCCGGCGGTGCGGCGCCCGTTGGCACGGCGATACGCTCGTCCAAGTCCGTCGGTTGCAGCGGCGTCGAATGGTCTTCCGTGACGCCGTAGGCTTCGCGATTCACATCGCGGGGCACGACCACGCGCGCCGCAATGGACTCGAGCGGCAAGTTTGTGGGAATCGTCGAGTGCCCGTCCAACTGCACGATGGGCAGCATGGCCGGCACCAGCGTGCGATCATCCAAAGTGGTGGGACGGCGACGCTGCGTTGGCGCGTCCACCGCCGCGGGTGGACGAGCATCGATCGGAACCAGAATCCGTGGAATCATTTTGTTTTGTCGTGTGTGGCGAAAGCATCCAGGCCGGCCGCCTTGCGATCGCCCAGAACGTCGGTCGTCTTACGGCCGCCTAAGACATTGACGCGCGCGGCGTGCTCTTGGATGCTTGCCATTACGCGGCCTGCCAATTCGAGCGCCGCGCGCCCTGCTGCTCCGTTCGTGCGCGGCTCCTTGCGCGAGCGCGCGGCATCAACGAACGCTTCGAGCTCCGCGTGCAAGGGCTCGACCGCAGGTGCATTCAGCTTCTCAAATGCAAACTCAGGGTGCGGACCGGGCTTCTTCACGCCGATACGCAGGGCATCGCGCCGCGCATAATCCAGCGAAATGTACTCGTGCTGCTGGAAAAAGCGCATCTTGCGCACGCGTTCGGTGGAAACCCGGCTGGCGGTGATGTTGGCAACGGCGCCGCCCGTAAATTCCAGGCGCGCATGCGCGATGTCGACTTTGTCCGTCAGGACGGGAATCCCAACAGCTTTGACTTCCACGACCGGTTCATCGACCAGCGCCAGCAAAATATCCAGATCGTGAATCATCAAATCGTAAATCACATCCACGTCGAGGCTGCGTGGCGTAAAGACTCCCAATCGATGGACTTCGAAAAACAGCGGCCTGTTCAGGATCGGCTCAACCGCAATCACGGCAGGATTGAAGCGTTCGACGTGGCCCACCTGCAGAATCCGTCCATTTTTCTTCGCCGCATGGAGCAGCGCATCGGCCTCCACGAGACTCACGGCCATGGGCTTCTCAACAAGAACGTCGAGTCCCATTTCCAGCAGACGGCAGCCTACATCCGCATGCGCGACCGTCGGGACGGCCACGCTCACGGCGTCCGCGCGGCGCAGTTCATCGAGACTCTTCAAGACTTGCGTCTGAAATTCCGCAGCAACGGCGGCGCCACGTTCTTGATTCTGGTCGAAGACGCCAACGAGTTCCGCGCCTTCAAGCTCACGGTACACACGCGCGTGGTTGCGCCCAAATTCGCCTGTACCAACCACGGCGACACGAATCCTCTTCGACTGTCCGGCCACCGCGTTCATTCTTCGTTCATTCCCTTCGAAGCGTGATTTGGTTCCGGCTCGGCGAGCGAAGGGAATGCCTGAATCGCAATTCCCGCTCCATCCGCCAATTCGATCAGTCTTGCGCGGTCAAAAAGAAGTGTCCGCCCGGCATCTACTGCGAGAGCGGTCGCACTCGCACCCCTCATCTGTTCGATGGTCGGCAAACCGACCACGGGTACATCAAAGCGCATATCCTGGCCTGGCTTGCTGACCTTAACTACCACCAGCGGCTTTCCACCCGTGATTCGGGCGGCGCGCGCGATGGTCTCATCGGTGCCTTCCATTGCCTCCACGGCGACGCAAGCGCGATCCGCGATCACCACGGTTTGTCCGACGTCCATGCTTGCGATTTGCCTGGCCACGCCCAGCCCATATGCAATGTCATGCGCT
>Ga0137412_10005643_pt1 | contig 10013 bp, 9 predicted proteins | sample CZODoug2_1_16fun_FD_122160 | JGI IMG/M metagenome (GOLD analysis project Ga0137412, IMG submission 122160) | Vadose zone soil fungal communities from Angelo Coast Range Reserve, California, USA - CZODoug2_1_16fungal (Hybrid Assembly) | ecosystem: Environmental > Terrestrial > Soil > Vadose zone... | reverse complement strand
GAAAGTCCGGCCTGAGCATACCGACGCGGTCCGCGGCTACGTGGTACGCACTGGTGGACGTGTTCTGGATCCCGCGACGGATGGATTCATTGTTGAGCTGACTGCCAGTGAAATGGAGATCAATGCGTTTGTGTCCGACCTCGCCCAGCAAGCAGACCTGCTCGAAGTCGTGCGCAGCGGTGCCTTGGGAATTGGACGCAATGCGCGACCGCTGCGAGTCGTCCGGTAGTGTGTGGTCAATTGGCGCGGCACTGGCCGCGCGGAGCCCGGGCTTCGTTTCCGCCGCCAAAAAGCGTGGTTTTTGGCGGCTGCGTTTGTGGTATGGCGCCTGCGGCGCGTTGGGCGCGCGGCAATTTTGGGAATGATTCTTAGTGAGTCGCGCTCGAATTCTCATCGTTGACGATCTTCCGGAAAAACTGCTGGTTTACAGCAGTCTGCTGGAAGGAATGGACGCTGACATCGTCGAGGCGCGCTCGGGCACCGAAGCACTGAAGCGTGTCCTGGAGGGTTCGTTCGCCGTCATCCTCCTGGATGTCAACATGCCTGACATCGACGGTCTCGAGACCGCGACGTTGATTCGTGGGCATCGCAACGGCCGCGGGACACCCATCATTTTCATCACTGCCTATGTGGATGAAATGCAGACCGCGCGCGGCTATGCGTTGGGAGCGGTGGATTACATCCAGACGCCGGTCGTGGCACCGATATTGCGCACGAAGGTGCAGGTGTTTGTTGACCTGTACAACGCCCATGCGGCGCTGGCTGTCTCCAACCAGGAGTTGGAGAACCGCGTTAAAGAGCGCACGGCGGAGCTCGAACAGCTTAGCCGGCTGAAGGATGAGTTCCTGGCGACGATGTCGCATGAGCTGCGCACACCACTCAATGCCATTTTCGGCTGGGTGACCCTGCTTCGCACGCGGCGCCTGGACGAGCCGACCCAGGAGCGCGCCCTGGAGACCATTGAGCGCAACGCGCGGGCCCAGAAGCGCCTGATCGAGGATCTTCTCGACGTTTCCCGGATCGTTACCGGCAAAGTTGCGCTGGAAATACTTCCGGTCGACCCCCGACGAATAGTCGAAGCGGCCCTGGAGACCATGCAGCCGGCGGCCCAGGCGAAGGGCATTACCGTGGTTCCGCTGCTGGATGCCGGGCGTGCCACTGTGCGCGGCGATTCCGCCCGTTTGCAGCAAATTGTCACCAACTTGCTGTCAAATGCCATCAAGTTCACGCCATCGGGCGGGCGGGTGGAAGTGACCCTCGGCCATCGCAATGGCGAAGCCGAAATCAGCGTCAGTGACAGCGGCCAGGGCATCAAACCTGAATTTCTGCCGCTCGTGTTCGATCGCTTCCGCCAGGAGGATGGCTCCATCAGCCGTCGCCACGGCGGGTTGGGCCTCGGACTGGCCATCGTCCGGCATCTCGTGGAGCTTCACGCCGGGTCGGTTGAAGCCTTCAGCGAGGGCGAAGGCAAAGGGTCGCGCTTCGTCGTCCGCCTCCCAACTCGACTGGGACTCGCGAAGAGCAACGCTGGTGAAGAGGCGGTGAGTGGCCCCACCTCGCCGAACATGCTGTCTGGCATCCGGGTCCTGGTCGTCGATGACGAGCCCGGCGCACGCGAGCTGATTGCGAACGTCCTTCAGGGGTACGGGGCCGACGTCGCGCTGGCTGAGAGTGGGCAGGCGGCGCTAACGAAGTTATTTGAGCATCGGCCCGATGTTCTGATTGCCGACGTGGGCATGCCCGGGATGGATGGCTACGCGCTCATTGAGCAAGTTCGAGCCCTCGATCCTGACTTCGGCGGGCGGACGCCGGCTATTGCCGTCACAGGATATGCGTCCCAATTGGACCGCCTGCGCGCACTGCAGGCGGGGTATCAGAACCACGTGGCCAAGCCTGTGGAGCCGCACGAGCTCGCCATTGTGATTGCCAGCCTGACCGGGAGGTCGGCGCAGGACAAGCGAGTGGGGCTGGAAGACGGTTAAAAAAACCGCCCTCCGCCGCCGGCGCTTATAGAGCAGCGTCGTCGGTTTCGCCTGTGCGGATGCGAATGACGCGCTCGATTTCGGTGATGAAAATCTTGCCATCACCCACTTTCCCCGTTTTGGCGGACTTGAGGACGGCCTCCACAACCTGGTCTACCAGGTCGCTACGCACGGCCACTTCGATCCGGGTTTTTGGAACGAAGTCGACCACGTACTCGGCACCTCGGTACAACTCGGTGTGGCCACGCTGCCGTCCGAATCCCTTCACTTCGGTAACGGTCATGCCGGACACGCCGATGTCTGACAGCGCGGCACGCACGTCGTCGAGCTTGAACGGTTTGATGATCGCAGTGACCAGTTTCATGTCGCGCTCTCCGTCGGAGTTTTCAATACTTTATTTATACGCAGGTTTCCCAGCAGCCCGGATATTTTTGCAGCTTTCATGCCACGCAGCACCGCTCAACACAAATCCATGTATTGGCGCGGCAATTGCGCAGCCGCTCCAGCCGCACGATTGCATTTTGCACCGTTGTGGAGCGGCGGGCCGCGCCGTTCGCTCACCACTGGTGCAGCATAGCCATACAGGGATCGGCTATGCTTCCAGCGATGCTGGGACAAATTGTGATCGTTGGGGCTGGTCAGGCTGCCGACCAAGCCGTTCATACACTACGCCGCAAAGGCTTCACGGGGAAGCTGGCTGTCGTCGGCGACGAACCGTGGCTGCCGTATCAGCGACCGCCGCTGTCGAAGAAATTCCTCGCGGGTGCGTTGGACAAAGAGCGTCTGGTCCTGCGACCCCAGCATTTCTACACCGAGCACAACGTCGATACTCACCTCGGCCACCGGGTGCAGGAAATCGCGCGTGACGCGCGCCGTGTCCGTCTCGATGACGGCTCGGTGCTGCCCTACGACGCGCTGCTTTTGGCAACGGGAAGCCGACCGCGCCCTCTGACGGCTCCTGGTGCCAACCTTCCCGGCGTCCACACACTTCGAACCATTGAGGACGTTGAGCGAATCCGTGCGGATATCGCTAATGGGAAGCGGATGGTCATCATCGGGGGCGGCTATATCGGCCTCGAGGTCGCAGCGACTGTGCGCGAGTTGGGGCTGGACGTGACCGTGCTCGAAATGGCGGATCGAGTGATGAATCGAGTGACGTGCAAGGAAATCTCGTCGTTCTACGAGACGGAGCACGCACGGCACGGCGTCCGGATCATCACCAACTCGAGAGTGCAGGCGCTGGTTGCCGATTCTCAAACAGGCCGGGTCAAGGCGGTGCTCACTGACGACGGCGCCGAGCATCCGGCGGATGTTGTAATCGTTGGTGTCGGCGTGATCGCAGCGGACGACCTCGCTGTTGCCGCCGGGATCGAATGCGCCAATGGGATCGTCGTGAATGAGTATTGTCAGACATCCGATCCGGCGATCTACGCGGCTGGCGACTGCGCCAATCATCCCAACCTTCACTACGATCGGCGCCTTCGCCTGGAGTCGGTCGACAACGCATTCGAGCAGGCTGCCAACGCAGCGCACAACCTGCTCGGCTCACCCACCGTGCACGACAAAGTGCCGTGGTTCTGGTCCGATCAGTACGACCTGAAAATGATCATCGTGGGGCTGTGCCAGGGTCACGACTCGGTGGTGGTGCGTGGCTCGCCAACGGCACGCAGTTTCAGCGTGTGTTACCTTCGCGGCGGCGAGTTGATAGCCGTCGACAGCATCAACAGTCCGAAGGACCAGATGGCGGCCCGCAAGTTGATTGCCGCACACGCCCGCCCCGACCTCGACAAGCTCGCGAACCCGGCAATTGCCCTGAAAGACGCCGTCTGATCTCCTACCCGTGATTTGACGCACACTGTGCGTCGTACACGTGTGACATGCTGCTGTGCGCAAGCGGCGATTTTCCATAACGATGCCGCTGTGACTTCCGGCTCGGCATCCGGCCGCGCCGTGGATCAGGGGACATGGGAAAAACAGTTGCACCAATCGCGCTTGGCGCCTTTTTTATGGCCGGCGTCTTCAGTGACGCACAAGCGGCACCGAGCCTGAGAATTCTGTATCACGAGGGCATACGCCCCCAGGTGAAGCAGGTCGCGGGCCACACCCGAAGCATGTCCTTCGAGGCCTACGGCCGCCAATTCAACTTCCAACTGCAACCGAACCCGGCGCTGATGAATGCCGTTCCCGCCGATCGCACCGACCTCGAGCCGCTGCGCGGCCAGCTCGACGGACTGCCGCATTCCTGGGTCCGGATGACACGGACCCGAAGCGGCTGGCACGGAATGATTTCCGATGGGGCGGGTGAGTTGTATGCGGTGGAGCCTGCCGCCGAGGTCGTCGATTCGGTTGTGCAGCCGCTGGCTGATTCCTCAACGGCAGCTTCCGTTATCTACCGATTGAAAGACGCCTTGCTGCCTGACGGCGCGGCGTACTGTCAGATCCTGAATGTGGATAACACGCCGTATACCGGCGAGGATCTGCACGTCAGCGCAAAGATGATGGTGGATGCCATCGTCAAGGATGCGCCTGTCAGCTTCCCCAACGGCCCCGACCTCGAGCTGACGGTCGGCGTTGTCGCGGACTACGAGTTCTATCAGAAAGAGATCGATGACCCTGAAGGCGCGATCATTGCCCGCTGGGATATTGTCGATGGCATCTGGTCCGGCCAGGTGGGCGTGAAGATCAAACTGGCACCGCTGACGATCCTGAAAACCGCCAGAGAGCCATTCACCCTGACCGATCCCAACTCCTTGCTGCAACAACTTCGCTCCTATCGGAAAGCGAACGCAGCGCAGCTGGCAACGGGTGTTTCTCACCTGATGACGGGTCGTGACCTGGACGGCAACGTCGTCGGCATTGCCTACATGTCATCCGTCTGCAACGGCGAGACCGCCGACAGTCTGTCCGAGGCCACTCATTCCTCATTGGAATCGGCGCTCATCGCCGCCCACGAGCTCGGCCACAATTTCAACGCCCCCCACGATGGAGAGGCGGGAGCCTGCCAGTCCACGCCACAGTCCTACCTGATGGCGCCGAAAATCAACTACAGCGACCAGTTTTCGAGCTGCAGCGTCACTCAGATCACCGCGCGCATCAAGACGGCTTCATGCCTGATCCCGTATGAAGCGCCTGATGTACGTGTTGAAGTGCCCGCTACGTTGGTTGGCGCGGTCGAAAACACGGCGTTTACTGTTTCTTTCGTTGCCCATGCCATCGGTGACGATGCGTCCAACTCTGTCACTGCAAGTGCCTCGATTCCCGCGGGCATCACCGTTCAGTCTGCGACTGCTGCTGGCGGGACGTGCACTTCAGATACCGGCACGGTGTCATGCACCCTCGGGAATATGGCTGCACAGGAGACGCGACAGATTGATCTGACACTCGTCGGTAGTGCCGTCGGCAATAGCACTGCTACCGTGTCCGTTGCGTCACCGAACGACTACGTGTCGAGCAACAACTCCGCCCAGGTTTCCATCCAGATCTCGCAAGGACCGCCGCCTCCTTCGACACCTGCCGGTGGCGGCACGGCCAATGCGTCGGGTAGCTCTTCGGGCGGCGGGGGTGCCGTTGATTTGAGCGTTTTGACGGTGCTGGCCGGGTTGGCTGGGCTCACTGCGTGGAGACGGCGCCTCAGAGCATGAGACCTCAGAGCATGAGACCCCGGAGAATGAGATGATAGGGCATACCACGGGAGAGGGATCATGAACGCTGCGACGACTCCGACTGTGAACAAAAGCATCATCTACGTCATCATCGTAGTTGTTGCGCTGCTGCTGTTGAAGGTGCTGTGGCCGTTCTATTCGGTTCCCACCGGCAGCCGCGGGGTCGTTACCCAGTTCGGGCGGATTGTGGGGATCGAGAACGAAGGATTGGCGGTTCTGCTGCCCTGGCAGAAGCTGGCGATATTCAGCATCCGGGCCGAGCAGGCCAACATCGACAATGCGGGAGGGTCGACTTCCGACACTCAGCCCGTCAATGTCAGTCTGACCGTCCGCTACAGCATCATGACGGACAAGGTCACCGAGGTGTACGAGAAGTACAGTCACAACGGCGATCTGTCTTCGTACGTCCAGACAGCCACCCAGGAAGTCTTCAAGGCCGTGACTGCACGCTACAGTGCGCCGGACCTCATCTCGGAGCGCGCCAAAGTATCAGCCGACATCAACGCCGCCCTGCAGGCCAAATTGTCGTTGTACGGCGCGCAGGTCATCAACATCGACATGCGCAACTTCGAGTTCTCGGAGTCGTACATGCATGCGATCAATGACAAAGTCACCCAGGAGCAGCTACGGCTGGCCGCCGAGAACCGTTTGAAGACGGTCGAGGCGGAACAGAAGCAGAAAGTAGCTGTCGCCGAAGCCGAGGCCAGTGCGATCCGGGCCCGTGCCGATGGCGATGCCTACGCCAACCTGAAAGTCGCCACCGCGCAGGCGGATGCCCTGAAGATTCAGAACGCGGCCCTTGCCCAGAACAAGGACGTACTGGAGTTACGGCGCATTGAAGTCGAGCGGGTGAAGGCGGAGCGTTGGAACGGGCAGTTACCACAGAATGTGTATGCGGGCGCGCCGATCCCGTTTTTCACGCCGGCCGGGCATTGAACGGCTCGCCGGTTACCGAACGGGTCATTGCGGCGCAACGATGGGACGGTAGTGCTTCGTCCGCACTCGATGAAACAACAAATCCGGGCCAGTCAGGGCGACGCCGTCGACACTGACGAGGCCATCCAACTTCAGGGTGGCCTCCTGGGGACACGCGGACTGACATCGAAATCGATACAGCAGGTCCATGCTGAAATGATCCCAGCGCGGCTCGCCGTTATAGGCATAGAGCGAGTAGATCACCTCAGACCCGATTGTCGTCGCGCCTGATTCCAACGTAATCGGCAAGTAGAACGGCCGGTGCGGGTCGTGCGGCAGCTTTGCCAGGTTGTTGTAGCCGCTGCCGTCCCGCCGCATGATTCTTGCGTTGACGAGCGCCTGTTCCGAGCACACACGGACGTGACTTCCGTCTTCCACGCATACTGAAGCTGGAAGGGAGAACTCGTGGTGGTGGTCCAGGGCCAATCCCACCACCAGGACGATTTCCTTCCCGGGGTCCGGGCGCTCGAGCGAAGGGACTACAGGCAAGCCCCACGTTCCGACCGAGGAAAAGCGCATTGCCGGCTCAAAACCAACCGACACCGCGCCGTCAGTCATGTCGATGCGTTTGCGGAGCGATTTGTCCGCAAGCCTGTATTCATCGGCAACTTCGAATGTCGAACAGCCGACGAGAAGCAGACACAACAGTACACGGGCCTTCATCCTGAGGCTCCTGCTCGAATACGCCTCACGCGGCCATTGCACGGCCGGCGTCGTTGCCTATCACGACGTAATTCCGGACGCGCCGGATTTCGTAGAGGTTCTGTAAGCCGTTGAAGACATCACCGACCTCCGCGACATTGCGAAGGTTGGTGTAGATCAGAATGAGAGGGCGCGGGGCCGTTGCGTCGTGGTCCAGCTTCTTCAGCAGGCCCCGCATGATTTCCTTGGCCAGCGCATTGAAAATAAACAACACCAGCGGGCCATCGGGTAGCGCATGAGTGAGCGCGTCCGCGTGCACCGGTTCAATGGAGCGACACTTCTGAGCGGCGGACCGGTAGCTGGCCACGTTGCGGACCGCGACCTCGTGCAAACCCGCGGCGTACTCGATTCCGACAATGTGTTTGAACGGCAGGTCGGCCGCCATGAACAGGACCTTGCCCTTGCCGGAACCGATATCCACAAACGTGAACTTCGCGGCGTCGATGCCGATCGACGCAATGGCGGCGCGAAACAACTTTTCGGTCAGGGGTCGATACACCCCGTTACCGCGTGCCACGTCGGCCTGGGGAACGCCGGCTGCATCCAACTGCAGCTCGCCTGCGGTCTCAACGCCATGCTCACGGTCCCAGGCCAGGTTGAGCTGCGCCTGTTGCTGGTGCTGGTAGTGGAAATAGCGCCATTTCCATTGATCGTAGAGCCAGCCGGACTTGCTTTCTGCCTGACTGAGCTCAGTCAATTTTTGCCGGATTTTGCCGATCATGGGGTGAATTGGGCGGCGTCGGCCCAACCGGCCGACGCCGCGCGCCAATTGAACTATCTGGCCAACTGGAGCAGGGGTGAGGGCACCCAGCCTTCGTTCCCGAGCTCGTCGCTGACCTTCCACCAGATCTTGTCTTTCTCGCCGCTGGGATACAACGTCGTACCCGCCTCGAGGTCACGAATCACCGTGGACTTGTTGTCCGGCTTTTCATACAACTTGCCGGGCTTCGCCATGGCCACCGACTGCTGGACGTTGTCCGTCTTGGCGTCGTGATCCATGGTCTTGACGTCATTCACGAGCTTCGTGTACGCATCCAGGTATGCAATCGCCACAACCTGCCCGATCTCGGTGTTCGCGTAGCTGCTGGCGCCCGCGGCCGCGAAGGCCCCGAAGAACCCGGCGCCACCGCCGGCCCAACCCAGATCGGTCTTCTTGTAGTGTCCCTGTTCGAGAGCCACCTGCTCTGTCGAACGAACGTCCGTCAACGTGAGTACGACATCAGCGGTCTTGCTCTTCATGCTGACGCCGCCAGCCACGACACCGGCAATGCCCGGCAACAGTCCGCCCAACATGCCACCGATTCTCTTTCCGCCCGAGTTGTTGTTTTTCATGGCAACGTCGGGGACGAGCACGTAGTCAGCGGCCTTCATCTGGCCCTTGCCGATGTTGGAACCGCCCCGCATCTCGCCGCTCCCGGCGAGGGCGCGCTCGGTCTGCGCGGCCGCCAGACCCTTGTTCCGGTCGAGCAGTGTGAAGCACTTGGACTTCGACACGAACACCTTGATCAGGGCTTCGGGTGACTCCAGGTTGTATTGAATCCACCACTGATTCTGCGGCTCGGTCACGGCGAGCGTGCCGATCTTCTTGTCGCAGGTCGGAATTTCCGGCTGCGGTGCATCAGCGCGCGCGATGCCGTGGGTGGCCAGCAGTACCAGTGTGACGGCGGCCGGTATGGCAGCGCTCTTTGCCTTATGGTGCAACACTCTCGAAACCCTCCCGGAGCAAACTGTTTTTGTTGCAGACTGTTGTGGTAGCGCTGCAGTTTAAGCCCATCGTCCCACCCTTGGGAACCGTCCCGTCGATCCTCTGTCCGTTTTTGAACGGTGGGTGGCTGGCAGGCCTGTAGCCGTAGCGTGGGAGCCGCGTCATCATGTGTCCTATCCACCAATACCGGAAGGGTCCATGAAAACCGCCAACCGCAAGACCACGTTGCTGGTCATCGATGTCCAGGAATCATTTCGCAAGCGTCCCTACTGGCAGCCGCAGGAGGCGTCCGCTTTCATCGCGAACACACAGGCGATGATTGATCACTGCCGCAAGGAGGGGATCCCGGTGATACAGGTATTCCACCAGGAACCCCAGGAGGATCCGAACGATCCCTTCCACCCACAGTCCGGATTTGTTCGCACCATGCCGGAGCTGCGGTTGCAGGCCGATGAAGTGTTCTACAAGGAAGTGCATTCTGCCCTGTACGGGAAGACAACGGGCGGCGTCACCCTGGAGAGTTGGCTCCGCAGCCACGGCATCGAGGAAGTCCTGGTCACAGGTATCCGTACGGAGCAATGTTGCGAGACCACCACGCGACACGCCTCGGATGCGGGGTTTAAAGTGCAGTTTGTGGGTGATGCGACATTGACCTTTCCCATGCAATCACGAGCCGGCCGGCATTTCTCAACCGCGGAAATCCGCGAACGCACGGAGCTCGTGCTCGACGGTCGTTTTGCGCGGGTCGTATCGACTGCGGAGGCGCTCGGGTAACCATCGTGAGAGACGTCTACTTCCTACTGCTGCCTCAGTTGGTTCTGCTCGACCTGGCAGGGCCGGCCGAGGCATTCAGGATGGCCAACAAGAAGGTGCCTGACAGTTATCGGCTGCATTTCGTGGCCCCTGCCCGCTCGGTACAGGCAGCGATCGGCTTGCAGTTGGGGGCACTCGACCCGCTGCCTGCCAGGTTGGCCGAGGCCAGGGCGT
>Ga0137412_10005642_pt1 | contig 10013 bp, 9 predicted proteins | sample CZODoug2_1_16fun_FD_122160 | JGI IMG/M metagenome (GOLD analysis project Ga0137412, IMG submission 122160) | Vadose zone soil fungal communities from Angelo Coast Range Reserve, California, USA - CZODoug2_1_16fungal (Hybrid Assembly) | ecosystem: Environmental > Terrestrial > Soil > Vadose zone... | reverse complement strand
ATTTCCTGCAGCGCCAGATCACGGCCAGGGTTTTCCTTAAACTCGACAAGTCGAAGCTGCCCAATCTGGTCAACGCCTGGCCGGTGGTGACCAAACAGCTCGCGACCTACGATCCGGGCAACAATTACGCCGCCAATTACATGTGGGGCACCACGGGCATCGGCTACAACGTCAAGATGGCACAGAAGATCCTCGGGCCCGACGCCAGGATCGACAGCTGGGACATCGTCTTCAAGCCGGAGAATCTCGCCAAGTTCAAAGACTGCGGCATCCACATGCTGGATTCCGCCGATGACATTCTCCCGGCCGCGTTGAGCTACCTCGGGATCGATCCGAACTCGACAAAGCAGGCCGATCTGGAGAAGGCCGCCGATCTCGTCACCAGGATCAGGCCTTATGTTCGCAAGTTTCATTCGTCCGAATATCTGGGCGCGTTGGCGTCCGGCGAGATCTGCTTCGTGGTCGGCTGGTCGGGCGACGTGATGCAGGCGCGCAGCCGCGCCGCGGAAGCCAAGAACGACATCGAGATTGGCTACACCATTCCGAAAGAGGGCGCGCAGATGTTCTTCGACAATCTGGCGATCCCCGCCGACGCCAGGAACGTCACCGAGGCCTATGAGCTGATCAACTATCTCTACCGGCCCGATGTCGCGGCCAAGAATTCGGACTTTTTGTCCTACGCCAACGGCAATCTGGCGAGCCAGAAGCTGGTCGATCCGAAGATTCTCAACGACAAGAACATTTATCCCGACGAGGCGATGCAGCAGAAGCTGTTCGTGATCACCGCGCGCGACCCGGCCACGCAGCGCATCATCAACCGTCTCTGGACCAAGGTGAAGACGGGGAAGTGAGCTTCCTCATCCTGAGAGGCCGTGAAGCTATTTCAGATACACGCGGCCGTCCTGGCGGCCGCAAGCCATTGCCAAACGGCGCGGTTGCTCTGAAGCTGCATCGCAAGTGCGTTTGCGCTACCCTGACGACGCCGTTTGCCCAAGGCCGGGAGCAAAGCAATGGTCAATCCTATCGAGCGGCTGACGTCGGAGATGCTGCCCGCCGTCGCGCCACTGCTTCCGGGCAACGGGCCGCGCGATGGCAAGGTCAAGCGCCAGCACGGCTGCAATCGGGAGTGCGACGATGCGTGAGCCCCTGCACACAAATGCCGTGAAGGCAGCTATCCTTGCGACCGGACTTCTTTTCGCAACCGCATCGTTCGCAGACAGCCGAAAATACGATCCCGGGGCGAGCGACACCGAGATCAGAATCGGCCAGACCATGCCCTACAGCGGTCCCGCTTCTGCATTATCGGTGATCGGCAAGGTTGAGGCGGCCTATTTCAGAATGATCAATGAGCGCGGCGGCATCAATGGACGGAAGATAAACCTGATCTCTTACGATGACGCGGCGTCGCCGGCCAAGACAGTCGAACAGGTTCGCAAGCTCGTCGAGGGCGACGAGGTATTGTTCATGTTTCAGCCGCTTGGGCTCGCTTCCAACATTGCAATTCAGAAATACCTCAATGATCGCAAAATCCCGCAGCTTTTTGTAGCCGGGCGTGCGACGCGGTTCGAGAACCCGACCGAATTTCCATGGACCATGGGGTTTGTGCCAAATCTGCGGACCGAGATTCGCGTCTATCTGCGCTTTATCCTGGACAACTATCCGAACGCCAGAATTGGCTTGCTCTATCAGAACGACGATGGCGGCAAGGACTATCTCGCCGGCTTGAAGGAAGGGCTTGGCTCAAGAGCGGCTGGGATGCTGGTCGGCGAGGCTTCATACGAGCCTGTGGATCCGACGGTCGACTCGCAGGTTGTGCGGCTGAAGGCGGCGGGTGTCGATCTGCTGTTGAATATGGCGTCGCCGAAATTCGCTGCCCAGGTGATCAGGAAGGCGGCAGAACTCGACTGGAAGCCCGTTCATCTTCTCGGTGTCGGCTCGTCCTCAATCGACGCCGTTCTGGCGGCCGCAGGTCTCAACAATTCCAAGGGACTTATTTCGGCGAGTTCGTTCAAGGAAGCCAGTGATCCGACCTGGATCGATGACGAAGGCATGAAAAAATGGGTCGCGTTCATGAACGCCTACTATCCCGAAGGTGATCGCAAGAGCATCTTCACAACCTTTGGCTACAGCGCGGCCGAGTTGATGGTGCAGGTGCTGCGTCAATGCGGGGACGATATCTCGCGCGAAAATGTGATGCAGCAGGCGGCAAACGTGAAAAACCTCAAACTGGACCTGCTGTTACCGGGTCTCTCGATCAACACGAGTCAGTCCGATTATCGCGTCGTCAAGGAGTTCCGGATGATGCGCTTTGACGGCGAGCGATGGGAGCCGTTCGGGCCGATCGTGGCCGACTAGCGCACGGTGCCCGTTACTCACCATCTCCCCCGGCGGAGAACGTGCCGGTCAGAATCACGGTAATGCTGGTCACTTCACCAGCGCACACCCGCCATCCGCGATCGGCCGGAACGCCTGCTCGCCCGGGATCGTCGAAACCAGCCGGTAATAGTCGTACGGATATTTCGACTCCTCCGGCTTCTTCACCTCGAACAGATACATCGGGTGGATGACGCGGCCGTCCTGGCGGATGGTGACGTCGCCGAACAGTTTGTCCTTTCCCTTAAACCTCTTCATCTGCGGCACGACGTCTTTTGCGTCGTCGCTGCCGGTCGCCGCGACCGCGTTGAGGTAGGCAAGCGTGGAAGCATAGACGCCGGCCTGGTTGCCGCTCGGCATCTTGCCGTTCATGCCCGGCCGTGCCGCAAAGCGTTTTGCGAACGCGCGGGTGTCGTCGTCCATGTCCCAGTAGAAAGCCTCGAGCAGTTGCAGGCCCTGCCCCACCTTCAGGCCCATGCCGTGCACGTCGTTGACGAACAGCAGGAACGCCACCATGGTCTGGCCGCCCTGCTGGAGGCCGAATTCGGCGGCCTGCTTCACCGCGTTGACGGTGTCGCCGCCGGCATTGGCGAGCCCGATCACTTTTGCTTTCGATCCCTGCGCCTGCAGCAGCAGTGAGGCGAAGTCCGAGGTATTGAGCGGATGTTTTGCCGAGCCCAGCACCTTGCCGCCGTGCTTTTCGATGTAGTTGGTGGCTTCGGCCTCGATGCCCTGGCCGAGCGCGAAATTCACCGTGACGAAGAACCATTCCTTGCCGCCGCGCGCCATCATCGCCGCCGCCGTGGCGTTACCGGTGGCCCAGACGTCATTGACCCATTGGATCGTGTTCGGCGAGCAGGCTTTTCCGGTGAGATCGGAGCTTGCGGTCGATGACGCCAAAAACGTCATCTTGCTGTCGCGTAGCAGCGAATTGATGGTGAGGCCGACAGCCGAGTTCGGCACGTCGACGATGGCGTCGACGCCGTCGACCTCGAGCCATTTGCGCGCGATCGCCGATCCGACGTCGGCCTTGTTCTGGTGGTCGGCATAGACGATCTCGACCTTGATGTTCTTGGCCCCGCCGTTGAAGTCGTCCGCGGCCATGCGCGCGGCTTCCACCGAGCCCATGCCGTTGGTGTCCTGAAAAATGCCGGAGATGTCGTTGAGCACGCCGACCCGCACGACGTCGCCAGAAATTTCCGCTTGCGCGGCGCCCGATATTGCGCATGCCAATGCGAGCGCCACGCAAGTTCCAAGATTTTTCATTGTTTCTCTCCCCTCGAGTTGCTTGTTCAGATTTGCCGGTCCGGCAGATGCAGGACCAGGCCATCCAGGTCCGGCGCAAGTTTGATCTGGCAGGACAGCCGGCTGTTGGCGAGCCGCTCAGCCGCCGCGCCGTCGAGCAGCGCGTCCTCCTCGTCGCCCATTGGCGGCAGGCGGGCGAGCCAGGCTTCGTCGACATAGACGTGACAGGTGGCGCACATGGCGTTGCCGCCGCATTCGGCGACGATGCCATCGAGGCCATGCCGGGTTGCAGCCAGCATGGCGCTTTCGCCATCGCGGGCGTCGACGCGTTCCTGCTGTTCGTTGGGATGAATGAAGGTGATGGCGGACATGGCGCGTCCTTCAGGCCGGCGTGATCGTCACGGGAAGGCTGTCGAGCCCGCGCAGCGTGTTGTTGTAGCGTCGTTTCGGCGTGCTTGATATTTCGATGCGAGCGACCTTTCGCGCCAGCGCCGCCAAAAACGTCTCGCCTTCGAGACGCGCGACTAACTGGCCGACGCACATATGAATGCCCGAGCCAAATCCGACATGACCGCTGGCTCTGCGGGTCACGTCGTAGTCGTCGGGATTGTCCCATCGCCGCGGATCGCGGTTGGCCGCGCCGAGAAACATCAGCACCTTCTCGCCCTCGCCGATCAGATGTCCTCCGATCTCAACCTCGCGCGTCGTGGTCCGGAAGAATGTCTGCACCGGGCTCTCGAAGCGGATCGCTTCCTCGAACGCGTTACGTGCCAGCGACGGATCCTGGCGCAGCCGCGCCAGCTGGTCGGGAAACCGTGCCAGGCAATAGATCGCGGCGCCAAGACCGTTGACGGTCGTATCGATCCCGGCCGAGAGCAGCGAGCGCACCAGAAGCGGCGCCTCTGCCTCAGAGATATCGCCGGCATCGGCGCGCGCGTGGATACAGGCGCCAAATCCGCCGGGCGCCAGGTTGGCGCGCTGGCATTGCTCGGCGACATAGGCCTGATGCGGCGCCGAGCGCTCGATGGCATCCTGGCGCAGCTTGTTCGGCGGCCCGAAGGCGTTGAACACCAGCCCCGCATAGGGCAGCAAATTCTCGCGTCCTTGCTGCTTCAGCCCCATCGCATCGGGGAAGACCGACATCGGGTAGGCTTCGGCGAGATCGGCAATGGCATCAAAACTTTTCCGTGCCAGCAATTCGTCGACCTTGGCCTCGGCGGCCGCGGCGAAGCGCTCACGGACCTGCTTCATGGCCGTCGGCGACAACACCTGGCTCAGCACCGCGCGGGTCCTGGTGTGGGCCGGCGGGTCCGCTTCGAGAATGATGCTCTGCGGTCGCCACGGCTTCTCCTTCGCGAAATCGCTCAATCCCACGCCGCGGCTGGAGCAGAATGTCACGGGATCGTTGAGGACGGCGTGAACTTCTGCATAGCGCGCGACGCCGTAAACCGACCATTTGTCGAGATAGACCAGCGGGCCTGTTTCGCGCAGCAGCGCATGGGTGGGATATGGATCGTCGAAGAACTCGATCGAGAATGGGTCCACGTCGAGGTGAGGCAACGCCGTCATGCGGCCCTGCTCCGCGGCTTCGCGTCCGGCCCTGTCGTTCGTTGGAGTGTTTATTGCCATGGCAACCTCCTGCATAATGTTCTTGCAGAGCCGTGCGCAGTATCTCTATTCGTAAAGCGCGGGCCGGCGTCGTTCGACGCCACAGCCGCGCAAGCCAGGGACCGTTTCGGAAGATCATGAGCAGGAACAGGCAGGCGCGAACGACCCGGCCGGCGGCGGCAACCAAAACCGGGCGGGCCGGCCAGGTGCTCGATCTCGATCGCTACGTTCCGGCGCTCATCACCTTCATCGCCAACAAGTTGTCCCGCAGCGCCACCGTGCTCTACCAGAAGCGGTTTGGCGTGAACGTCACGGAATGGCGGATCCTGGCGCTGCTCGCCATCGAACCGGAAATCTCCGCCGCACGCATTTGTCATGTCATCGGCTTCGACAAAGGCCCGGTCAGCCGGACGCTGGCCGTCATGGAAGAGCACGGGCTGGTCGTCATCAAGCCGGATCGGCAGGACGGACGCACCCACGCGATCTCGCTGACGTCGAAGGGAAGTGCGACGCACGACAATGTCATCGCCGTTGCGCTTGAACGCGAACGCCGCCTGCTCTCCTGCCTGCGCAAGGAAGAGCGGGAAGCGCTGATCGTGCTGCTGCGGCGCGTCCACAGCAATCTCGACGCAGTCAAGGGCGTGGGGGAGCCGGATGCCGGAGCTTGAGCCGACCGAATTTGGCACGGCGATCATCGATCGCGAATCTCCGCGATCGTCTGCGCGCGCCATGTCATCGAGCCGTGACCCGCCGGTATTCCCGGACATCCCATCCCTCCCTGCAAGGCCCGACAGTTCGACTGCTGTTCTCTGGGCCGTCTTGGTCCAAGGTTGTCATAAATTAGTTGCTTTGGCAACAAAATAGCCGAACCTAGCAACGTGTCAGGGTGGCTGTCGGAACAGAGGATTTCGATTCCGAGGGACCGGGCGCAAGGCTGCGGCCGGGGTCAGCCGGCTATTTCGACAACGGGCAGCCGCCGTCCTTTTCAGGACGGAACGCATCTTCTCCGCGAACTGTGGCGACCACTTTCAGCAGATCCCATTTCGACTGCGATTCATCCGGCTTCTTGACCTCCAGCAGATAGAGCGAATGGATCTTGCGCCCGTCAGCGCGAATAAAACCCTTTCCGAACAGCGGATCGTCGGTCGGGATCGCCTTCATCGCCGCGACCACCGCCTTGCCGTCGGCGGCGCCGCCAACCTTGTCGATCGCCTTGAGATAATGAACGATCGACGCATAGACCCCGGCCTGCATGTCGTTCGGATAGTTCTTTTGCGGGTGACGTTCGGAAAACCGCTTGGCGAAGCTGCGGGTGCCCTCGTTCAAATCCCAATAGAACGGGTTCATGATCTGCGCACCTTGGGCGGCCTTCAGCGTCAGCGCCGGCAATCCGTTCATGCCGAGGATCAATCCGACCAGCCTTTGCTTCGTGGTCAGGCCGAATTCAGCGGCCTGCTTCATCGACGTAATGGTATCGTCGCCGGCGTTGGCGATGCCGACGACATCGGCGCCGGAGGCCTGCGCCTGCAACAGGAAAGACGCATAGTCCGCCGTTCCCAGCGGATGACGGACGGCGCCGACCACTTCGCCGCCGGACGCCTTGACGGCTTCCATCGCCTGCTTTTCGAGATCGTGACCGAACGCATAATCGGCGGTGAGGAAAAACCACTTCTTGCCGCCCTGCGCCACCACCGCGCGGCCGAGGCCGTGCCCGTAAGCGTAGGTGTCGTAGGTCCAGTGCACCGTATTGGGCGTGCATTTTTCGCCGGTCAGCAACGCGGTGCCGGCGCCGGAGCCGACGAACACCTTGTTCTTTTGCTCGCTGATGGCGGCGACGGCGAGCGCGATCGCCGAATTCGGCAGGTCAAAGATCGCATCGACGCTTTCGTTTTCGTACCAGCGCCGCGCGATGCCGACCCCGACATCGGGCTTGTTCTGGTGATCGGCGGAGACGACCTCCACCGGCTTGCCGGCGGCCTTGCCGCCGTAATCCTCGACCGCCATCTGGGCCGCGATCACCGACCCGATGCCCTGGTAGGTCGCAAACACGCCGGACTGGTCGTTGAGCACGCCGATACGGACTTTTTCCTGCGCCTGCGCGCCCGATACGAGCAGGACGCCGGCCGCAGCGATCACCGACGGCTTTAGCCGCGAAAAAACATGGCCCATCCGGACCTCCCAGTGTTTACATGACCGATGGCAGTCTTCATGCTGCTTACCGAAATTACTTATAAAATATAAGTATTTTTGGAGATTGTCAATTCACGGGATGCAAAGCGAGCAAATTGCCGATGGGAAGTTCTGCCAAAGGTGTAACGCGCAAGGGAACCGAAAAGGACAGATCGGGGGAGCAGAGTTCAGCCCGGGACCTGGATCTGGAGGCGCTGCGGCAGACCCCGGGCTTCATGATCCGGATCCTGCAGCTGCAGAATTTCGAGGCGTTCTACCGGCATTTCGAACCGCTGCAGCTGTCGCCGGTCGAATACGCCATTCTCGTCACCGTGCGTGACAACAAGACGGTAACGCAGAGCGAGCTTGCGGCCGTGCTCAAGATGCATCTCCCCAACCTCGTAAAGATTCTGTCAAAAATGGAGGATGCCGGCATATTGAAGCGCAAGCGATCGGCGCGCGACAAGCGTGCGGTCGAACTATCGCTCGGTGCGGCCGGCCACAAGCGGGCCGACGAGGCGAGCCGGCTCGGCGAGACCTTCAATGCGCAGATGCTCGCACCGCTCAGCAAGCAAGAGCGGACGGCATTCCTGCAAATGCTGGCGCGGCTGGTCGAGGCGTACCGGCGCGCGCTCGCCTGAAGTCCGATCTATCGCTGCTCATTCCGCGCAGGCGACCCATGCGGCGGAATGATCGTCATCAAGCATTGCCACGGCACCCGCCCGCCGCGTCAGCACCGCGCGCTGGTTGATGTAGCCCTTGTCGGTGATCTCGCCGCCATCGACGGAGGCAGGTTCTTCCAACAGCAGCGCGCGCGTGGCGTGCCCGGACGAATGGCCGCTCGGCGCTTTCAGTTTTGCCAGTCCCGAGGCGATCGTGGCGCGCACCTTTTCATGGACTAACACCTCGCCGACGCTTGCGCTCTCGGCCAAGCCCGCATGCGCGCGGCAGGCGGCGATATTGGGAAACACGAGAAAGCGCACCTCGTCGCCGCCATGGCCGGTCACGACGATGTCCTGCGCCAACGGCGCGAGCGCGGCGATGCCGGCGACGCGCAAGGTGCCGACGTTGACCCAGGTGCCGGAATTGAGCTTGAAATCTTCGGCGACGCGGCCGTCGAAAAACAATCCGCGTTCGGGGCGCGAGGGATCGGCGAATTTCACGGCGTCACCGATCAGATAAAATCCCTCCGCGTCGAAGGCCTGCGCGGTCAACTCCGGCGCCTTCCAGTAGCCCGGCGTGACGTTTGGGCCGCGCACGCGCACCTCCAGCTTGCCGCCCGACGGCACCAGCTTCAGTTCGGTGCCCGGGATCGGCACGCCGATATTTCCGGAGCGTTCCGCCTGGAAGTGGCAGTCGGTCGCAAGCGGCGAGGTCTCGGTCGAGCCCCAGGCCGACACCATCGGCAGCGCGCGGCCGACCGATTTGATCGAGAGTTCCTCCAATGCCTCCCAGAGATTTTGCGGCAGCGCGGCGCCGGCATAGAAGGCGAATTTCACCTCGCTGAAGAATTTTTGGCGCAGCTCGTCATCGCCGCGCAACGCCGCGATCAGCATGTCAAAGCCGCGCGGCACGTTGAAATACACCGTCGGCATCACGCTGCGCAGATTGGCCAGCGAAGTCGCGAACAACCCCGGCGCCGGCTTGCCGCCGTCGATATAAAGCGTGCCGCCATTGCGCAGCACGAGATTGAAGTTGTGGTTGGCGCCAAAAGTGTGGCTCCACGGCAGCCAGTCGAGGATGACGAGACCCTGGCGCGCGGAATCGAGGAACGACCAGGTCTGCGCCTTGGCCTGCTGGCTCGAGGTCAGCATGCGCTGGGTGTTGATCACGGCTTTTGGCGCGCCGGTCGAGCCCGAGGTGAACAGGAATTTTGCGATGGTGTCCGGCGTCACCGCCGCGAAGGCTTTTGCAACCTCTGATGTTTCGGGCGTCGCCGCGATCGAGGCGAATGCGATCGCGTCAGCATCGCCGGCATTGCCGCTGACGAGTTTGGCCGAATGCAGCGGCTTGATCGCCGCCAGCGCCGTGGCGAACGGCTTTGTGCCGGAAACATAGATCGCGCCGGGCGCTAGCAGGGTGATCATGCTCTTGAGCTTGTCGAAATCTTTTGACATCAGCGAATAGGCCGGCGAGATCGCCGCTACCGGCACGCCAACGTGCATCGCCGCCAGCGCGAGCAATGCGTGATCAGCGTCGGTCATTGTTGATTTCCAAGACTCGATATTTCGGTGCGACACAAATCGAGGTCCCGACAGCAGACTAAGCACGCCTGCACCGACACGGTGTAGCTCGGGCTCGTGCCTAGTAATCGCACCAAGCATATGCTGACTGACGGCACTGCGAAGAGCCCCAATAAACTGCCTTGACCTGTTGTTGACGACGCCATTTAGAACAATTCTTTGATTCGAAGTCGAAATCGTGATCTTCGACCAGATCATCCCTGCGTCGGCCATCGCAACCGTAATGGCCTCGAGAGGTATCTGGGATGCGGTTTGACCGGCCCTGACGTACGCGAGTGATTGCTCGTCAAAAACTAGTTCGCAGTCGCGCGAGCCGCGAAACAGAGAGCCAAGAAACACAGGAGCCACTTTCATTATCTTCTCCGTCAGCCATGC
>Ga0137412_10005640_pt1 | contig 10013 bp, 7 predicted proteins | sample CZODoug2_1_16fun_FD_122160 | JGI IMG/M metagenome (GOLD analysis project Ga0137412, IMG submission 122160) | Vadose zone soil fungal communities from Angelo Coast Range Reserve, California, USA - CZODoug2_1_16fungal (Hybrid Assembly) | ecosystem: Environmental > Terrestrial > Soil > Vadose zone... | reverse complement strand
GCCGGACTGCGCGCCGCCATTGCCGCCCGTGAGGCCGGCATGCGCACCGCGATCCTGTCCAAGTCACTGTTCGGCAAGGCGCACACGGTCATGGCCGAGGGCGGCATCGCGGCCAGCATGGGCAACGTCAACAGCAAGGACAACTGGCAGGTCCACTTCCGCGACACCATGCGCGGCGGCAAGTTCCTCAACAACTGGCGGATGGCCGAGCTGCACGCCAAGGAGGCCCCGCAGCGGGTCTGGGAACTCGAGACCTACGGCGCGCTGTTCGACCGCACCAAGGAAGGCAAGATCAGCCAGCGCAACTTCGGCGGGCACGAGTACCCGCGGCTGGCGCACGTCGGCGACCGCACCGGCCTCGAGCTCATCCGCACCCTGCAGCAGAAGATCGTCTCGATCCAGCAGGACGACGACGGCGACGGCAAGCTCAAGGTGTTCGCCGAGTGCACGATCACCGAGTTGCTGCGTGACGAATCCGGCCGCATCAGCGGCGCGTTCGGCTACTACCGCGAGACCGGCCAGTTGGTGGTGTTCCGCGCACCGGCCGTGGTGCTGGCCACCGGCGGCATCGGCAAGTCGTTCAAGGTGACGTCCAACTCGTGGGAGTACACCGGCGACGGTCACGCGCTGGCCCTGCGTACCGGATCGTCCTTGCTGAACATGGAGTTCGTGCAGTTCCACCCGACCGGCATGGTGTGGCCGCTGTCGGTGAAGGGCATCCTCGTCACCGAGTCGGTACGTGGCGACGGCGGCGTGCTGCGCAACTCCGAGGGCAAGCGCTTCATGTTCAACTACGTCCCGGACGTGTTCCGCAAGAGCTACGCCGAGACCGAGGAAGAAGCCGATCGCTGGTACACCGACCCCGATCACAACAAGCGGCCACCGGAGCTGCTGCCCCGCGACGAGGTGGCCCGGGCGATCAACTCCGAGATCAAGGCTGGTCGGGGGACACCGCACGGCGGCATCTTCCTGGACGTGTCGACCCGGCTGCCGGCCGCCGAGATCCTCAAGCGGCTGCCGTCGATGCACCACCAGTTCAAGGAGCTGGCCGACGTCGACATCACCAAGGAACCGATGGAGATCGGCCCGACCTGCCACTACGTGATGGGCGGGGTCGAGGTCGAACCGGACACGGCGGCCGCGGCGCGCGTGCCGGGACTGTTCGCGGTCGGCGAGGTCGCGGGCGGCATGCACGGCTCGAACCGTCTGGGCGGCAACTCGCTGTCCGACCTGTTGGTGTTCGGACGCCGAGCTGGTGACGGCGCTGCCGCGTACGTGTCGCAGCTGGGCGGCAGCTACCCGCCGGTGCGTCCGGACCAGGTCGAATCGGCGACGGCGACGGCGCTCGCGCCGTTCACCATGGACGGCGGCGAGAACCCGTTCACGGTGCACCAGGAACTGCAGCAGGCGATGAACGACCTGGTCGGGCTCATCCGCACCGCCGGCGAGATGACCGAAATGCTGAAGCGGCTCGAGGAGCTCAAGGCGCGCGCCGCCAAGGTCAGCGTCGAGGGTGACCGCCAGTTCAACCCGGGCTGGCACCTCGCGCTGGACCTACGCAACATGCTGGTCGTCAGCGAGTGCGTGGCCCGGGCGGCACTGCTGCGCGAGGAGAGCCGGGGCGGTCACACCCGCGACGACTTCCCGGTCATGGAACCCGAGTGGCGCAAGAAGAACCTGATCTGCTCGCTGACCGACGACGGCGCCGTCGACGTGGTCGAACAACCGATGCCGCCGATGCGTGACGACCTGATCCGCCTGTTCGATCGCGACGAGCTGGCCAAGTACCTGACCGAGGCCGAGTTGCCGGCGGTCCCCGCAGAGGAGTCGGCATGACCTACGACGCGCAGTTCCGGGTCTGGCGTGGTGACGCCGAGAAGGGCGACCTGATCGACTACCAGGTCGAGGTGAACGAGGGCGAGGTCGTCCTCGACATCATCCACCGGCTGCAGGCGACCCAGGCCGGCGATCTCGCCGTCCGGTGGAACTGCAAGGCCGGCAAGTGCGGATCGTGCAGCGCCGAGATCAACGGCAAGCCGCGGCTGATGTGCATGACGCGGATGTCGACGTTCGCCGAGGGCGAGACGATCACCGTGACGCCGATGCGCACCTTCCCGGTGATCAAGGACCTGGTCACCGACGTCTCGTTCAACTACACCAAGGCCCGCGAGGTGCCGGCGTTCGCACCGCCGCCCGGCGTCGAGCCCGGCGAGTACCGGATGGCGCAGGTCGACGTCGAGCGCTCGCAGGAGTTCCGCAAGTGCATCGAGTGCTTCCTGTGCCAGAACACCTGCCACGTCGTGCGCGACCACGAGGACAACAAGGAATCCTTTGCCGGGCCGCGGTATCTCATGCGAGTGGCCGAGCTGGACATGCATCCGCTCGACGCGCTCGACCGGCAGAAGCAGGCGCAGGAAGAGTTCGGGCTGGGCATGTGCAACATCACCAAGTGCTGCACCGAGGTCTGCCCCGAGCACATCAAGATCACCGACAACGCGCTGATCCCGATGAAGGAGCGCGTCGTCGATCGCAAGTACGACCCGCTGGTGTGGCTCGGCAACAAGATCAGCCGCCGCGGGACGTAGTCGCTCGACTCCCCGCGAAGTAGCCGTGTCGCCCCGAGTTGTGGCGTCCCCGCGTCCCGCGAAGTTGTCCGCGCTCAGCGACGTTATGACGTCGCGAAGCGCGGACAACTTGCGTTGGGCATGAAAATGCTCAGGTGGTCGCACGGGGGAACGGCCACCTGAGCTAGATCAAGTATGCACACGGTGTAGCCAATTCGCAACCCGTCGTGAGAAGTTTTGATCTTGCCGCCCGCCCGTTTAGTTGACGTTAGCTGGGATCGCGCGCGGTGCAGAGGCCCGGCACCAGACTGAGCCGGCGTCACGCGCAGTAGTCGGCGCGGGCCCACAGCACGGCCCGCCTACCGTCCGGTCCAGCTCCCGCCAGAGCGGCCGGGGGCGCCGTGCGGCGAGCGCCGTGCACGTCCGATGCTGGCTACTACGCTGCGCGCCTGGTCACCGAGACCGACGTCGCGCCCGCGTCGCGCCCTCCGCAAGTTGTCCGCGCTTCGGGACGGTATGACGTCGCGAAGCGCGGACAACTTGCGATCGATCCCGGGTCAGCACGCGCGTCGCTGATGATCACGGACTTGTGGTCGCTATTCGACCAGAACTCCGTGATCATCAACCGGTTCGGCCCCTTCGTCGTGCCGCCCCCCATCCCTGACTTTGCATCCGAATTCGACGCTCGATGACCGTCCCGACCCTCCGAACACCCTCCGAACAGGGCCGGATCGCCGTTCGCAGCGTCAATCGCGAATGCAATGTCGGACTGTTGGCGCGACAAGGGGCGGTGGAGCGACCGGCGCTAGAGCGAGGCTGACCGCTGCGGGGGGGCGCTCAGGTGCGGCCGATGATCGGCTCGGTCGTGGTGCCCGGATACGGGACGCGTTCGCCGGGCGGGTCCTCCCCGGTGAGCCCGTCCACCGACTCACGGATGAGGTCGGCGTGGCCGGTGTGCCGCGCGTACTCCTCGATCAGATCGACGAGGATGCGCCGCAGGCTGGGTGCTCGACCGTCGGGCCAGGCCCGGCGGGCCAGCTGCTCCACACCGCCGTCGGACAGTGCCTCCGTGACCGCTGCACGTGAGCGGGCCACGGCGTCCTGCCAGAGCGTCATGAGTTGCTCGGGGGTGTCCTCGGCGGCCAGGTGCCACTCCCAGTCGGGGTCCGCGTCCAGGTCCACGATGTCCCACGGGGGACCGAGCTCTCGTCCGAGCAGCTTCTGCGAGAAGTAGCTGTCCTCGACCGGGCCAGATGCTTCAGCAGCCCGCCCAGCGTCATCGACGACGCGCCGACCGTCGCCCTCAAGCCGGCCGCATCCAGTCCCCCGCACTTCCAGGCGAACGTCGCGCGCTGACGCTCCAGCGAGCCCAGGAGGGTGGCAGTCTCGTCGCCCGCGATCGGAGGTTCTAGGAAACTCATGAGCAACGAACCTACTTGAGGGGCTCATGCAGCGCGCGCTTTGATCGACGCGGTACGGCTCCACCGCGCGCCCGGCGAGCCAAGGGAACACCAGTGCGGCTTCTGGCAGTCCATGTCCTGACGATCACGACGGCGTGCCCGCGGGCGGGACGCCGTCGCGGACGATCACGGCGATCTGGGTGCGGTTGGTCAGCTCGAGCTTGGTGAGGATGCGCGAGATCGCCGCTTTCACGGTGGCCGGGCTGATATACAGCTTGGCTGCTATTTCGACATTGGATGCACCCGCTGCCACGGCGATCGCGACGTGGCGCTCGCGCTCGGTCAAGGCGTCCAGCCGGGAATCCGCCGCCGGTCGCGCCGACTGCAGGGCGTCGAGCAGCGGACGGGTCACCGCGCGCGACAGCACGGCGTGCCCGGCGGCGACCGAACGAATCGCGTTGACGATCTCGGTGGGCGGCGTGTCCTTGACGAGGTAGCCGACCGCCCCGGCGCTGATCGCCTTGCGCACCAGGTCATCCGCGTCGAACGTGGTGAGCACGATGACGCGGGGAGCGGCCGACGCCCCGGCGATCCGGCTCGTCGCGGTGACGCCGTCGGTGCCGGGCATGCGCACGTCCATCAGGATGACGTCCGGGCGCAGTGAGGCAGCGGCGTCGATCGCGGCACCGCCGTCGTCCGCCTCGCCGACCACCTCGATGTCGGGATCGACGCGCAGCATCAGCCGCAGCCCGGCGCGCAGCAACGGGTCGTCGTCCACGAGCAGGACGCGAATCGTCATCATCGACTCCACGGCAGCCAGGCGGACAGCTGGAAACGATCATCCGCCGTGACGGCCACGTCAAGGCGACCGCCCGCCTGAACGACCCGCTCGCGCAGGCCGATCAGCCCGGTGCCGGAACCCGGCGGGCCACCCGGCCGATCGACCGGCGGCCACGACGTGAGCGCCAGCGTCAGGCCCGCCGCCGGATCGCCGCCCAGCTCGACCTCGACGCTGCTGGCCGGCGCGTGCTTGCGGGCGTTCGTCAGGCCTTCTTGGACGATCCGGTACATCGTGCGCCCGGTGTCGGCCGGCACCGCGTCGAGCTCGACCTCGGTTGTGAAGTGGATCGTCGCGGCCGTGCCCGCCTCGCCGATCAGTGCCGGCAGGTCGGCGGCCACCGGCTGCGGGGCGGCGGTGTCGTCGTCGTCCGCGGCGCGCCGTGGCCGCGGCGATCTGGGTCGTCGTGCCGCTCGTCGCCGGTACGGTGCGCGTGCTGCGCCGCCCGATCGGATGAGTGAGAAGAGACGTCCAGTGGCGACACCGCTCCAGTCGTCCGTGGGGTGGGGTGACGTGGTCAGTCGGTGGCGAGTTGCGCGTCGCGGAGCATGGCGTTGATGAAGGCAAGGAACCAGTGCTCTAGCTGCTCGTCGGGTCCAAGCTTTGCGACCCTGGAGAGGTAGGTACCAAGGGCGCTGCTGACGGCGGCGACGCAGATGGCGACGGCAGGGTGGTCGGGCGGGGCCCCGATCTGGTGGGCGATCACGGCGGCTCCGGCGGCGCTCGCCTCGGCGCCGTTGCTGGCGTTGACCCGGGCCACCTGCGGGTTGGCCTCGTTCATCGCCGCGGCCAACTGGACGAGCTCGAAGTCGGGTGAAGTGATCTCGGCGGTCATCCAGCGGTCGAGCACGGTCACGAAGTCGGCGTGGCCCGGGGCGGTCAGCGCCGCGGTGAGGCGTTCGGACATCCCGTCACCAACGGCGGTCGCCAGGTCGATCTTGTTGGGGAAGTAGCCGGTCACGGTGCGGGGGGCCAGCTCGGCGGCCGCGGCGATCTCGGCCACGGTGGTGGCTTCGTAGCCGTGTTCGGTGAACAGCCGCATGGCGGTGCGCAGGATCCGGTTACGCCGGCGGAGTTTGGAGCGCTCGCGCAGGCCCAGTGCGAGGGGCGGGGTCTCGTCGGCCGGTGTCGCTGTCACGTCCGCATGATAGATCGCTGAGCAACTTTGCCCTCAGCAGCAAAATTGCTTACGGTGGCAGCCGTAGTCGGGTACGCCGACGCCAACTCCCAGGTCGCTGGCCGTCGAGAGGAACTTCTGTCGTGTCGATCTACCTGTACCGGCTCGCGCGCTGGTGCTTCCGCCGGCGCCGGATCGTGCTGTCGGCCTGGCTGGCCGTGGTGATCGCGATCATCGCGATCGCGAATCTGTCCCACGGCAAGACCACCGACACGTTCACGCTGCCGGGGACAGAGTCGCAGCGGGTGGTGTCGGTGCTCGAGGCGAAGCAGCCGGCGGCGTCGGGCGCGACGACCCAGGTTGTGTTTGCGGTGGACAAGGGCAGCATCACCTCCGCCGAGAACCAGGCGGGGGTGGAGCAGGCCCTCGCCAAGCTGAAGGCGGTGCCGCAGGTCGCGTCGGTCACCGACCCTTACCAGGCCAAGTCGATCTCGCCGGACAAGCAGCTCGCGCTGGCCACCGTGCGCTACACGGTCGCCGCCACTGACGTGAAGTCGTCGACGGCCGACCAGCTCGAGCCGGCCGTCGACGCCGCGAAGCAGGCCGGCGTCGAGGTGGAGTTCAGTGGGGAGGTCTACCCGCGACCCGCTGAGGGGGCCAGCCCCGAGGGCATCGGCATCGCGGTCGCGTTGATCATCCTGATCCTGACGTTCGGCTCCTTGCTGGTCGGCGGGATGCCGATCATGACCGCGCTGTTCGGGGTGGCCATCTCCACCATGGGGTTCACCGCCCTGGCCGCGGTCACCAGCATCGCCAGCTCGGCGACCTCGGTCGGGTCCATGCTCGGCATCTCGTGCGGCATCGACTACGGCCTGTTCGTCCTGTCCCGGCATCGCAACAATGTCATCGAAGGCCACGAACCCGAAGAGGCGGCCGGCCGCGCCGCCGGCACCGCGGGCAGCGCCGTGGTGTTCGCCGCGCTGACCGTGATCATCGCGCTGTGCGGGCTGGCCGTCGTGGGTATCCCGTTCCTGACCACGATGGGCCTGGCCGCCGCCGGCGCGGTGCTCGTCGCGTTGCTGATCGCGCTCACCCTGCTGCCGGCGGCGTTCGGGTTCGCCGGGATGCGCGTGGCCCGGTTCTCCCGTTTCCCGGGACTGCGCCGGAGCGAGCGTGCGACCCGCGCCGCCGTGCACGAGCCCGAGCGACTCGCCGGGACGAGGTGGGCGAGCTGGGTGGTGCGGCACCGGGTGCCCGTGCTGATCGTCGGGGTGGCCACGCTCGGCGTCATGGCCATCCCGGTCACCGGCATGCACCTCGGACTACCCGGGGCCGAGGCGCAACCCACGTCCAATACGGCCCGCCGCGCCTACGACCTGACCACGAAGCACTTCGGCGCCGGCTACAACGGCACGCTGACCGTCGTGGCCGAGAACGTCACCGATCCCGCTCAGGCCAATCAGCTCGCCGCGGCGCTCGGCCGGCAGCCCGGCGTGGCCTCGGCCAGCGTCTCGACCGCTACCGGCGGCATCGCGCTGATCAGCGTCGTGCCCGACACCGGCCCCAACGATCCGGCGACCACCGACCTGGTGCACCACATCCGCGACCATCGCGCCGCCATCGAAGGCAACACCGGCACGCACGTGCTCGTCGGTGGCCCGACCGCGATGAACATCGACATCTCCACCAAGCTCGGCCAGGCGTTGCCGATCTTCCTCATCGTCGTGGTCGGCCTGGCGTTCATCCTGCTGACCTTCGCCTTCCGCACCATCCTGGTCCCGATCAAGTCGATCATCGGGTTCCTGCTGTCGGTCGGCGCGGCGTTCGGCGCCCAGGTGGCGGTGTTCCAGTGGGGCTGGTTGGCCGGCCCGCTCGGCATCGCCAAAACCGAGACGCTGAGCTTCCTGCCGATCATCCTGCTCGCGATCATCTTCGGGCTCAGCTCCGACTACGAGATCTTCGTGGTATCCCGGATCAAGGAGCACTTCACCAAGAACGGCGACGCCCGCCAAGCCGTCATCATGGGCACCGGGCAGTCCGCGCGGGTCGTCACCGCGGCGGCGCTGATCATGACGGCCGTGTTCGCCTCGTTCATGCTCGGCCCGGATCCGATCGTCAAGTCCATCGGGTTCAGCTTCGCCCTCGGTGTGCTCATCGACGCCTTCGTCGTGCGGCTCACGCTCGTCCCCGCGGTCATGTCGATCGTCGGCGCCCGGATCTGGTACCACCCGCACTGGTACGAGCGCTACGTCCCGGACCCGGACATCGAAGGCCACAAGCTGGAGCAGAGACTCGGCGAACACGGCGCCGGACGGCACGCGGCCGCGCCGGCCGGAGTCTGATGTCCGACGCGAAAACTACAGATGACAGCAATATTGCCTGACGCGGCAGCGCGGGGTAAGGTCCCGCACTAACTCACCTCTTGACAGCGTTGTCAGAGCGACAAGTAGCTGCAGGACAGTTCTGATATTCGGTTGTGTGCCAACGTTGTCAGAACGCTGCACCAGGCTTAGGGAGAACACGATGAGGCTGAAGGCAGTGGCCATCGTGGCCGGCGCGGCAGCTGTGCTGCTGACCGGTCTGGCGGTGCCGACGCAGGCGCAAGCGCATCCGGCGCGGGGGTTCGTCACCCGTAGCGGCTCGCAGCTGAGGTTGGACGGCCAACCGTTCCGGTTCTCCGGGGCGAACGTCGAGTGGCTGGGCCTGGTCGGCTACGGGCCGTTGAACACCGAGGCGGGCCAGTTCGAGCGATTCCCCACGCATTTCGAGATCGACGACGCACTGGCCACCGCGAAGGAGATGGGCTCGACGGTGATCCGCGCGCAGACCCTGGGTGACACAGTGGGCTGCGGCAACTGCCTGGAGCCGACGCTCGGTCACTTCAACGCTCAGGCGTTCCGGGTCATGGACTACGCGATCGCGCGCGCCCGGGACTACGGAATCAAGCTGATCCCCGAGTTCGACGGCGATGCCCGAGCCGAGCAGGGCTCGACCGACAGCATCTACTCGGCCTGGCACGGCGGCGCCAGCTTCTGGACCGACCCCACCGTCATCGGCGACTTCGAGAACCACGTCGCGCACATCGTCAACCACGTCAACAGCTACACCGGCATTGCCTACAAGGACGATCCCACGATTCTGGGCTGGCTGGACTGCAACGTCTGCGGGTCGCTGGACGGGACCGTGACGGCGACCCAGGTCACCAACTGGGTGTCCACGATCTCGGGCTTCGTCAAGAGCATCGACCCGCGCCACCTGTTCATCAGCAACACCGCACCGCTTACCGCCGATGCGCCGCAGCTGGCCATCCCCACCGTCGACGCCTACAGCACGGAGATCTACCCGCACTGGTACCAGTACTACGGCGGACTGACCCGCGATCAGGTGGCCGCGCTGCCACACCAGAGCGCGGCCCTGACTGTCGCGGCCGGCAAGGTGTTCTTCATGAGCGAGTTCGGCTGGGACCGGACCAATTTCGCCACCGCCGCCGACCTGCAGACCTACCTCGACGGACTCAAGGCCGACCACAACATCAGCGGCGATCTGTTCTGGGCACTGGAAGCCCACACCGATGGCCACGGCTGGAAACCCATCCCCAACAACCTGCAATGCCAGCCCAGCTGCGACACCAACGAGGACGGCAGCTGGTGGGCCTTCTATTACACGGGTATAGCCACGGCCAGCCACACCGCCGCCGACATGCTGGCCCGCGGACAGATCCTCCGTACCCATGCGTATGGCATGCGCGGGATCCGCGTTCCCCGGCATGACATCCCACCGGCCCCGAGCAACCCGCAAATCAGCAACGGCCGCCTCTACTGGCAGGGATCGGCCGGCGCCGTCAACTACAGCATCCAACGCTCCACCGGTTGGGGTCACTGGACAACGGTCTGCAGCCACTGCGCCACCGACCAGAGCAACGGCTGGCCCACCACCACCCGCGGCTTCTACCGGGTCATCCCCTACAACCTCGACGGCCGACCCGGCCCCGCATCCACACCAGCCCTCAACTGGCGCCGGTCCTGAACACGGTGCGGAGCAACCGATGAGACTCAAGACGTGGACGACCGCCGCGGTCGCAGCCGGGCTGCTGC
>Ga0137412_10005636_pt1 | contig 10017 bp, 7 predicted proteins | sample CZODoug2_1_16fun_FD_122160 | JGI IMG/M metagenome (GOLD analysis project Ga0137412, IMG submission 122160) | Vadose zone soil fungal communities from Angelo Coast Range Reserve, California, USA - CZODoug2_1_16fungal (Hybrid Assembly) | ecosystem: Environmental > Terrestrial > Soil > Vadose zone... | reverse complement strand
CGCGAATTTGATGTAAGCTGCTAATGGACGTGCCGAAGTCCCTACCGTTGCAGCGACGAGTACGGGTGCCATCAGCGGACACGAGGGCTTCACCCTTTAACAAAGACTTGGAGGACCGTCGATGAAACGCCTGCTGCTGCTGGGATGTGCCAGCCTCGCCCTCATCGCCGCGAGCGCGCAAGCGCGCGTGACGCGGATCGAGATCACCAAACAGGAGCCGTTTGCGGCCGGGCAGACCTTCGGCAACGTCGGGCCCTACGAGAAGGTGCTCGGCCGCTTCCGCGGTGAGCTCGATCCGAAAAGCCCGCTCAATGCGGCAATCGTCGACCTCGACAAGGCGCCGCGCAACGCCCGCGGGATGGTCGAGTATTCGGCCGACTTCTACATCCTCAAGCCGGTCGACGTGACCAAGAGCAACGGCGCGCTGTTCTACGAGCTCGCCAATCGCGGCAACAAGGGCTTTCTTCCCCGTTTCAACTACGCGGCCGGCAGCAACGACCCCACGACCGCGCAGCACGCCGGCGACGGCTTCCTGATGCGGCAAGGCTACACGCTGCTCTGGAACGGCTGGATGAACGGCCTACCGGCCGCCAACAACACGCTGCGCATCGAACTTCCGGTCGCGGCCAATTCATCCGGCCCGATCGTCGAGACGGTGTGGGACGAATTGCTGTTCAACGAGACCGAGGCCAAACAGGCGGGCCTGACCTACAAGGCGACCTCGACCGACCAGGCGCAGGCCCAGCTCCTGGTCCGCGAGCACAACAGCGAGGAGCCGATCGTCATTCCTACTGACAAGTGGGAATTCGTCGACGCGCAGACCGTGCGTCTCCTCCCCGCCGGCACGCCGTTCAAGATCGGCGCGATATATCAGTTCATCTACAAGGCGGCCAACCCGCCGGTCACCGGCATCGGCTTCGCTGCCACCCGCGACATTGTCTCGTTCGCACGCTACGCCACCGCCGACGACGACGGCACGCCCAACCCGCTGACGGCGGGCGGCCGCCCGGCGCTCACCCGCACGCTCTCGCAAGGCAACTCGCAGAGTGGGCGCTATCTGCGCGATTTCCTCTACAATGGCTTCAACGAGGATGAGGCGCACCGCGTCGTGTTCGACGGCTCGATCCCGACCGTGGCGTCGGGGCGGACGTTCCTGAACTACCGCTTCTCGCAGGTCGGCCGCATTAATCCGGCCGGTCACGGCTTCATGTTCTTCCCTGGCAGCGAATTCCCGTTCGCCTACGAGAACCAGACCGACCCGTTCACCGGCAAGAGCGACGGCATTCTCGTGCGCTGCACCGCGAGCAACACCTGCCCGAAGGTCATCCACCTTAACAGCGGCACGGAATACTGGCAGGCGGGCCAGTCGCTCGTCACCACCGACCCCCTCGGCCAGCGCGACACTACGCCGCCCAGCAACGTGCGCATCTGGTCGATGACGTCGGTGGCCCATCAAGGCGTCAACCCCGCGATGCCCAAGGGCGTCTGCGCGATGCCCTATAACCTCACGGACTATCGCCCGCTGTTGCGCAGCGCGCTGGTTTCGCTCGACCGCTGGGTCAAGGATGGAAAGCCTGCGCCCGCGAGCCGCTATCCGCGCATTGCGGACGGGACACTGGTGCCGTCGGTCAAGCACAACGCCGCCATTCCGGGATTCGCTGCACCGGCGCGAGGTCCGAATGAAAAGCCGCGCATGGATTACGGGCCGGACTTCGACAAGGGCATCATCGGCAAGGCGCTGCCGGTGGCGCTCAAGGATCAATACCGCGTGCTGGTGCCGGCGATCGACGCCGACGGCAACGAGCGGGCAGGCCTGACCCTGCCGGACATCACGGTTGCGACCGGCACCGCCATGGGCTGGTCGGTGCGGAGCGAGGAAGGCGGCGGCAAGGGTGAGCTTTGCTATCTCGATGGCGCGAAGATCCCCTTCGCCAAAACCAAAGCGGAGCGCGAGGCGAGCAAAGACCCTCGTCCCTCGCTCGCGGAACGCTATCGCGACAACGCCGACTATTCCGAGCGCGTGAAGGCCGCCGCAATGGCGCTGGAGCGCGACGGCTACCTCATCGCGGAAGACGTCAAGCGCATCGTCGACAATGCCGCGAAAGTGACGTGGTAGTGGGTTGATAGCAGCCCTCACTGCTCCAACGCGCTCGCAGCAAAGATCTCGTCGAGCTTCATCAATCTCGGCGTCAATCCCTGTTCGAGCGACATCTGTGCCGCGGTTTCGAGCGATTTGCGATTGGCCTTGATGCCATGCTGAAGCACAGGCGTGCGCAACGCCTTGGCGGCATCTTGCGAGATCGCTCCCGCCGCAACGTGATAGTCGACGTGTTCTAGGCGAAGCGCGTCCGCAATCGCGTTGGCCTTGTCGAAGGCCTTCATCAGGTTAAGGATCACCCAGGATGTTTCTCGGCGATCTCGCGCCGCACCACCATGCCATGGTTGATCGGATAGATGCCGGTTTTGCGGAAATAGCGCACGCCCTCCGCGACCGGGTCCGGAAACAGATATTTGATGTCCGGATGATTGGCGAGATCGATCTTGCTGCGATCGACCAGGTTGTCGTGGCGGATATAGTGAATGACCGCCTCAAGTTCGCCCGACACCATCATGGTGCCGATGTTCTTCTCGATCGGAATCTGGTTGATGGTGACGCCCGGAGGTGCCTTGAAGCCGACCCCGCCGGCGTGGCTGTGGCTTGGCACGCGCTCCATCCAGAATTCCATCTCAGTCGGCGACACACCGAATTCGTGCTGCAGGATGCCGCGCGTCCACAGCGCCGCGGTCTGCTGATATTCCGGTACGCCCACGCGGCGGCCCTTGAGGCCGGCGGGCGTTTCGATACCGGAATCGCGCCGCACCATCATGTCGATATGGAAGAAGCGCCGCGTGGTGAAAATCGGCAAGCCGACCCAGCGGTCGTCGCCTTTGGCGCGCGCCATCATCAGGGAAGAGAACGACATTTCGGAAACGTCGAAATCCGCAAAGCGCAATTGGCGCCAGAACAGTTCCGACGCGTGCACGACGGTCGGGATGAGTTCGATCCCCTCCGGCTTGACGGTGCCGTCGAGGATCGGCCACGAGCGTGGGTTGGAAGCGATGCCGAGACTGAGTTGAAGTTTCATGGGTGCGATGTGCCTATGGAGGAATGAACTGTTAGGCGTGCAATAGGTGATTGTCGGTCGATTCCGTCGTATGGGCGACCCTCATAGGCGCCAGGATAAGGATCGTAGGACGGGTAGAGGTAAAATCGCGTTCTTCACGCGATTTACCGAAACCCATCAACCCCAAGGGCCGTAAAATGATAGGCTTCGGCTTGTGGCTGATGGGTTTCGCCATCAGCGCGTTTACGCGCGTCTGCAACGCGCGAGTGCGGCTCAACCCATCCTGCGAGCGGCGGCCATCAAGCGGATTTTCGGCAAGCCATTAATCCTTCTGCCTTGTTGATTTGCAAGCGAGCGTGAGTGTGGTTCATCAATATTGGCGCCAGATCGGCAATCGAGCAGGGGTGTCCGAAATAGTTGCCTTGCACCAGATCAACCGGAAACGCCTTGAGGAATTCCAGTTGTTGCACGGTTTCGACGCCCTCGATCGTTACGTCCGTGCCCAGTTCGCGCCCAAGCGCGATGATGGACTTGAGCACTGTCCGCGCACTGCGGTCGACCTGGAAGACATTGGCGATGAAACTTCTGTCGACCTTGATCTTATCGAACGCGAATCGCCACAAGTAACCTAAGCTCGAATATCCCCTCCCGAAATCGTCCATGACGATCACGATGCCCATTTCCTTCAGCTGCTGCAGCTGGGCAAGGGTAGACGGGGTGTCGTTGAGAAAGAGCGATTCCGTAATTTCAAGCTCAAGGCGGCTTGGTTCCAACTCGCTCACTTGCAGCGCCTTGGCGACGACGTCGCAAAGGTCACCCGCGACAAACTGTACGGGCGAAAGGTTGACGGCAATTGCGAGTTCATTCGGCCATTGCGCCGCGGTCCTGCACGCCTCTTGCAGCACCCATGCGCCGATTTTGTCGATGATACGGATATCCTCGGCAACCGGAATAAAGGACTCTGGCGAAATCAGCGTGCCATCGACGTCCTGCAAGCGGACGAGTGCCTCGAATCCGGCAAGCTCGTTACCGAATTGCGCAAAGATCGGCTGGTATTGCACCAAAAGCCGGTCATTGGTCACTGCTTCGCGAACCGTCTTCTCAATGCGGATTCGCTCCAATGTGGCCATTTCCATCTCGGGCGAATAGAAACGTACACAATCGCGCCCCTCGTTCTTTGCTTTATAGAGTGCCAAATCAGCACTCTTGAGCAATCGCGCGGCCGTCTCGCCATGTTCTGGCGCCAGTGCAACGCCGATGCTGATTGTAGAGATGATTTCCTGGCTGCCGATCGACATGGGAAGACCGAGCGCCGAGACCAGACGTTGGGCGAATTGTGCGGATTCGTCTCTGTCGTTCGATCCAATCTGCAATACGACGAACTCGTCGCCGCCAAGGCGAGCGGCGACATCATTCGCGCCAATCGAGGATTGCAGGCGGGTTGCGATTTTCTTGAGCAGGATATCTCCCCTGTCATGACCAAGCGTATCATTCACTGTCTTGAATCGATCAATGTCGATGAAGTGAACCGACATGCCGCGTTCGACCGCGCTCTGGTCCGTGATCAGACGGTTCATTATTTCCATCAGGCTGTTTCTGTTCAACATGCCGGTCAGGGCGTCATGATGCGCGAGGTAGTAGATCCGCTTGTCCGATTGCTCCTTTTCCTGTGTTCGGCGGTACCACGCGATGGCTGGTATCGAAAACGCCAAGGATACCAAAGTGCACAACATCACAGCTGAGACGAGAAAGGCTCTTGAATAACGATCGCGCTTGTCGGTTACGTCGACATAGGCGCTAACGACTGCGATTGGGAGATCGTTCACGAAAACCGGATAAAATGCACGCCCGTACAAGCGAGGCAGGCCATCGGTGCCCTCATTCACATCGACGATTGGGGTTCGGGTCCTGATTGCGTTGTGGGCACGTTCATTGTAATCGGATATGTCAACGAACCTTATGTTTTCGTCTTCCGCGACCAGCAAGGTAAAGCCGTGGCGGTCATAAATCTCGTAGCGGAAAACGTGGCGACCGTTGAGACTATTCTTGAAGAACGCCATACTCGACGTCGAAGGGCTCTCGCCGGCCGCGATTTGTTCAAGGTCGCTCAGGTTCCTGGTGAGATGATCTGCCCAGGAACTGGCGGTCGACGTTGCATCTTCGAACAGGAGATGATTCGTGGATAGTCTTACGCCAAGCCATGTGCCGGTCACAACGGCAATAAGTGCAGCTGCCAATAGGGCAAGCGATTGTGTTCGTTTGATCGGTTGAAAATTGGGTTCGCGAATCATGAATGCCCAGTTTTATAGGACTATTGCGGGTCGCCGTTGGGCGATCCCCTGGACGGCTGTTTGGCGATTTCCCTTAGAGCGGCTGTATGCAGCAATTTGTGCTGCGGGCTTTTGGCGGCCCATTCGCTTATAAGCTCGCGAAAAATGTTTGCGGCGATCGCATGATCCGCCGTGGAAGGGGTCACGACATTACGCCTTGGATTTTCCCTTAGCCTCTCGATTTGCTGAAGGCTCTCCGGTTCGTAGATGGTGACGAAGCGTTGACCCAGCCATTCTCCGGAATACTTGCGGATTATGTCCCGTGCATCGCCGGGAAGTTCCGCGAATTTCTTAGCGTTCATGAGTACCGCGACGGGTGCAGCACCGACGCCCAGCAGATAGTGATTGGTGACGAATCGGCTGATGCCAAAATCGAACAGGGTTTGCGGCGATACGGCAACGCCGTCGATATCCCCGCCCGCAACAGCGACGGCGGCTTGGTTGAGGGGCATTTGAACGCCGATCATCCCGAGCTTGTCCAACGCGGCCATTGTAGTGTCATTGTTGGCTCGAATTCGTTTTCCATTGAGGCCGGCCAAGGAAGTGATGGGTGTGCGCATGTGGATGTTTTGGGTTGGGGCCACCATGGTGCCAACCACATGGAATTCCTCGTATCCACGCATGTCACGTTTGGCGACGAGACCCGTGTAGGTTGCGGTCGCACCTGCGCTGTCCCGATATAGGCCGGGCAATTCGATGATGGCATTGTCGGGAAATTGATTGGGTGTGTAGCCCGGGACCACGAAGGCGATATCGACGGTCCCATTTCGCACGAGGTCGACCTGTTGCTCGAGGTTGCCGAAAGCGCCGCTGAAATGCATTTTGATTTCGAGTACCCCTGACCCGTTTACCGCATCTACGAACGGTTTCACGGCAGCTCTGAATAAAGCTGTAGTGTCTGAGGAAAAGTATGAAAAATTGAGTTTAACTGGGGCGGCTGATAGCTGTATCGGCGCCAGCAGCATTGCCCCCAACGCCATGGGCGCAACGACACTTTTCATAAAAACCTCTCATCTCGCTGGGCGACCTTGGCCGCATAGCCGTCAATAATTGCTTGCATTCGGCGCGGCTGGGGCCAACGCCAGGTCGAATCCAAGCTGCTTGGTTGTTGCAAAGTAAACTTGATGTATTCGTTTTTAGGGATTAGCCGCATTTCTCACACCAGGGGTGAGAAATGCGGGCTGGTTGCAGACGTCGGTTCCCTGCCGTGATATTCTTTTTAGTTATTCTAAAGGTGCTGCAGGCAACGACCGGCAGTATCGCTTTCAAGGGAGGATGATATGAACCGGAGTTCATTCGGGGCATTCACGTTGGCGGCGGCGCTCGGCATCGCCGTACATGTGGCCGATGCCCAGCCGGTCGATCTGTCCAGATATCCGACCTGGGAAGGCAAGTGGGGGCGCGATCCCGGCCCACCGCGCTATGATCCAAGCAAACCGGGTCGTCGCGGGCAGCAGCCGCCATTGACCCCCGAACATCAAAAAATCTTCGAGGCGAGCCTCAAGGATCAGGAGGCCGGCGGGCAGGGCAACGATACAACCCATCGCTGCATTCCGGTCGGCATGCCGCGGCAGGCCACGTCAGGATTTCCGATCGACATCAACATCACCGCCAGGGCGGTGATCATCTTGTTTGAATCGTCGTTCTCGTCACCGCGTAAGATCCATACCGACGGCCGCGATTGGCCGAAGGATCCAATTCCGACCTTTGCGGGGTACTCCATTGGTAATTGGTCGGACACGGACGGAGACAACCGCTTCGATACGCTCGAAATCGAAACCCGCCACATGAAGGGTCCCCGCCAGGTCGACAATTCGGGAATTCCATTGCACGACGACAACAAAACCTTGGTCAAGGAGCGGTGGTTCACCGACAAGGCCAATCCGAATGTCATCAAGAACGAAATCACGACCATCGACAGTGCTTTCACCCGGCCTTGGACCGTGATGAAGACCTACACCCGCATGCAAGGGGGACTCGACGAAGACAATTGCAACGAAAACAACAACCATGTCGATATTGGCGGCGAAATCTACTATCTCAGCGCGGATGGGTTTTTGATGCCGGCGAAGAAGGGCCAGCAGCCACCCGACCTGCGGTATTTTACGCAGAAGTGAAGGGTATTGTAGGATGGGTAGAGCAAAAGAGCGCGTTCTTCACGCGTTCTTTTACGAAACCCACCAACCCCCTTGGCCGCGCAATGATGGGTTTCGGAAATGCGCGTAAAGAAAGAACGCGCCTTTCCTCTACCCATCCTACGAATCAAGAAACCGACGTTTTGGGAGGACTCACTATGATTTGCCGTAATACATTCGGCGCCATCGCTTTGGTGGCGGCGTTGGGTATCGCGTTCGAAACCGCCGGTGCGCAGGTGGTCGATCCTGCCAAATATCCAGCCTGGGAGGGAAAATGGGGCCGCGACGCAGGGCCGCCGCGCTACGATCCCGGCAAGCCGTCGCGTCGCGGCCAACAGCCACCATTGACGCCGGAATATCAGGCGATATTCGAGGCGAGCCTCGCCGACCAGGCGCTGGGTGGACAGGGTAATGATACGACCCACCGCTGCATTCCTGCCGGCATGCCGCGGCAGATGTCTTCGGGTTTCCCGATCGAGATCGTCATCACCGCTAAGGCGGTCTACATGTTGTATGAATCGACTTTCGCGTCGACGCGCAAAATCCATACTGATGGACGCGATTGGCCCCATGAGCCGGAAGAAACCTACGCGGGCTATTCGATCGGCAAATGGCTCGACACCGATGGTGACGGAAAATATGACACGCTCGAAGTCGAAACGCGTCACACAAAGGGACCGCGCCAGATGGAGAATTCAGGGATCCCGCTGCATGCCGACAACAAGACCGTCGTCAAGGAAAAGCTCTACCTCAACAAGAATAATCCCAACATCCTGCATGATGAAATCACGACGTTCGACAATGCGTTCACGCGGCCCTGGTCGGTCTTGAAGAGCATGGCCCGGCTGAAAGGCGAACTGGGTGAGGACAATTGCAGCGAGAACAATGCCCAGGTGCGGATCGGCTCGGAAGTCTATTACATGAGCCAGGATGGATTTCTGATGCCCGCCAAGAAAGGCCAGATGCCGCCGGACCTGAAATATTTTATGCAGAAATGATGGCGCGTCTAGGCGATTACGTAGGATGGGTAGAGGCAAAACGCGCTCTTACTTTACGCGTTTTGCCGAAACCCATCATCGACCCACGCGCGGGTTGTTGATGGGTTTCGCAAAAATAAGCGCGTTTGAGACGCGCTTATTTTTGCTCTACCCATCCTACGAAGCATGTCGCTCTTAGAACTTATACATCAGCGCGCCGCGCACCGTGTCACCCGCAATCTTTACTCGGTAGGGCTCGCTGTTCATGACATAGTTCTTGCTGCCGAAATCGTCGTGCAGATATTCGAGCCGAGCGACCCAGTTCCGTACAAAAGCTACGTCGAAGCCGCCGCCGATGCTCCAGCCGGTGTAGATGCCGCCGCAAACCATGGATATGCCGGTCTGGCTAAAATCGAAGTCCGTCAGGGCCACCCCGCCTGCCACGAAGACGAGCACGTTGTCGAACGCATAGCCGACGCGGCCACGGATGTGGCTGGTCCAGCGGAAGTCGTAATGGTTGACGGGGGCGATGGCGCCGTTCCCGTGGGCGTTCGTCCACCCGAAGTCGCCTTCGAGGCCAAATACCCACGCGTCCCGTTGCCAGTTGAAGCCCGTGAGGAGGCCGCCAACGAAACCGTTGGTCTTCGCATTTTTTTCCTCGAGGACACCGTCTTCCCAAACCGTCGTCTCACCCCACAGGTAGCCCACGTGGCCGCCTACGTACCACCCGTTCCAATTGGCAACCGGCGAAACCGGAGCCGCCTTGTAGACCGGCGGTTTGACCGCAAGGTCTGCACCGAGCGCCGGCAGCGACACAATCGGCAGCGCCAAAGCTGCAAGTGCGCAGGCCAGAATCCGGTTCATGGTGTCCCCAACCCCAATGTCCAAATCAACTTCCCCAGGAGATCATAGCAATGCGGCACAGGGCGGCAACGTAAAATTGCTCGAAATCCCCTGTTCACGCGCGGCCCCGATGCCGAGGCATGGGGTGAACTTATTCTAATAACATTAGTTTTTGGCGCCCTTAGCCAGGAAAGCCTTGATCGCGTCGACGTCGGTGTGGCTGCTTTCGAGGTCGCGTGCGATGTGCTCATAAAACTGCGCAATGGCGGCGTACATGTCGCGGGTCGGCGGATTGCCGCCACCGAATCCAGCTACTTCCTCCATTTCGGCGACCCAGCGGTAAGCCTTGCTGTGCATCTTCGGCATCTTTGGCGGATTTTTGGGCGGCTGGATTTCCGACATCTGGTCCAAGCGTTCCGGCAATTTGAAACTGGCCCGGCAAGGGGTAGCCATATTCGGATTCCTGCTCGCGGCCGCGAGTATCCTGCCCGGGACCTTCACAACCAACCCCGTCCACAGCGTATGGTATACGTGCCTGGCGTTTTTCGGACTGGAGCTGTCCGCCCTGGCGCAGGAGCGGATGCAAGCGTGGATAGCCGCCGATCCGACCTCCAGGCACGGCAAGCAT
>Ga0137412_10005634_pt1 | contig 10019 bp, 9 predicted proteins | sample CZODoug2_1_16fun_FD_122160 | JGI IMG/M metagenome (GOLD analysis project Ga0137412, IMG submission 122160) | Vadose zone soil fungal communities from Angelo Coast Range Reserve, California, USA - CZODoug2_1_16fungal (Hybrid Assembly) | ecosystem: Environmental > Terrestrial > Soil > Vadose zone... | reverse complement strand
CACTGCCCTGCAAGGGAAATCGGCAGAATTGGTGGAACTGCAACGTCGCCTCGCCTACCAGCGAGAGCTGATCACCCGCCTCGAAATGCCGCCAGATTCGTTAGTTGAGTGTTATTTGTAGGTCGAGCTGACTGAGCCGTTTCGGATCGGCCAGAATATCCAACTCCACGATCCGGTCGCCGGCGATGGTGAATCCCAGTACAGCTCTCGGTTGCCCATCCACGACGCTGACAATCCCGGCCGCGCCGTTGACCAGCACTCGCACCGACGTATAGCCGAATTGCCGGAAGAATACGGCGCGTCCGGCGACCTGCCTGGCGCCACGGATTACCTGCGCCGCCGTTGCGCCTGTGTCGGCCCGCAGCACGACATCGGGGTCGAGTACCTCGAGCAGCGCCTCGAAATTACCGTCCTGCGAGGCGGCGAGAAAAGCCTCGACGATTTCTCGCTGGTGGCTGACGTTAGTAGCCGGCGCCGGGTTCATTCCCTGCACCCGACGGCGGGCCCGGCTGGCCAGCTGCCGGGTCGCGGCCGGCGACCGTTCGAGCACGGTGGCAATTTCGTCGAACGGAACGGCGAACATATCGTGCAATACGAAGGCCAGCCGCTCCGCCGGCTCGAGCGCCTCGAGCACGACAAGCATCGCCAGGCCGACCGAGTCGACGAGCAGCGCCTGGTGCTCGGGATCCAGGCCCTCCGACGGGCTCACGACCGGGTCGGGCAGGCGTATGTCCAGCGGGTCCTCGCGCCGGGATGTGCGCGAGCGCAGCATATTGAGTGACACCCGCGCCACGATGGTGGTCAGCCAGCCGCCGAGGTTCTCCACGGCGCTGGTGTCCGACCGGCTGAGGCGCAACCACGCCTCCTGCACGGCATCGTCGGCCTCGCTCAGCGAGCCCAGCATCCGGTAGGCAACCGCTCGCAGATGGCCGCGGTGCGCCTCGAAGCGTTCGGCCAAAAACTCGTTCTCGTCCATCGGTCACATTCCTTCGTCGCGGTCTGTCATAGCAATGACCAACGAAACCTGGCCGATGTGACAGAGTTGATCATGCCTGTACAGATGACCATCAACGCCGACAAGAGCTGAGAGCGGCTCGTACCGCTTTTGCATGACAGTCGCGATAAAACTGCTCTGCTTCGGCCGAGAGTGCTCGATCGACACGGACGATGTCCTCATATCGCAGGCCCGGGAGGTCTGGTGGCGGCGTGCCGGTAATGGCTGCGACCCGGGCGGCAACGTCGTCGAAATAGGCGAGGTTGCACCCCACAATAGCCGGATCGATAGTCTGGCCGTGGGCCGGCAGGATCCACCGTGCGCCCAGCGCCCGAATTGCCAGCAGCGAGTCGCGCATCTGCCGCAAGCTGTCGGGCGAGTCATCCCACAATTCCGGCAGCGGGTCCTCGACGCTGTCGCCAGCCAGACATACCCGCAATTCCGGTATCCAGACAATCACATGATCGGGCGTATGGCCGGGAGTGGGTATCAACTCGAGGGTCAGATCGCCGGCATCGATCCGCAGCGTGCCGGTGAAGGTAATCGTCGGATCAACGATACGTACGTTCCCGAATCGAGCTTCGGCCTTGTCTCTAAGGGTTTCAACGGCCTCGGCGTGTCGGCCCAATGCGGCGTGATGGGCAATGACCGGTGCGCGATCGACCACCGCGGCATTTCCCCAGACATGGTCCCAGTCGGCGTGGGTATTGATGACGAGCAGCCGCGGCTCACTTGGTACGAATTTGTCCAGCGCCTCGGCACATAATTCCGGCGTGCTGAGCGTGTCGATCAGGACCGTGTACCGCTCGGCATGTACGACGAAGGCATCGACCTCGTCGCCGTAGCTCAGTACGCTGATCCGCTCGTCGACCTCGGAATGGCGGATATGCCGCAGCGTGTCAGGCGATCGCATGCTCGGCAACGTTGTCGAGGTGACGTTTCAAGTAGCGCATGAATGGCGTCCCGCCGGTGCCGGTCTCAGTGGAGTTGGCGTCGCTCAGTTGACCCTGCCGATGCACGTACGATGCCGCGTACCGCAGATGCAGCTCCCGAAATTCGTGCATCGCCGCTATACATGCGTTGTAGGTCGACAATACCGGTGCGTATCGTTTGGTCAGCACGAATTTGCGCAGGTCCACCCTGGGCCCGATCTCGTTGATGAATGCCCGGTGACGTGGCGGGATGTACGCGCGCAACGACAGCATGAAGTCCCGTAGCGGATCGTCCTGGTCGCTGATGCCCAACGCCGCATCGAGGAACGGAATGATCGCGCTCTGTGCGCCCGTCTCGCCGCTGAACAGCTGCGGTACCCCGTTGTATTCGACCACCCCTTCGTAAACGAGCCCGTTGGGATAGGCCGGATTATTTGCCCAGCCGAAGAGGAACTGCCGTACCCGGTGATAGTAGATAAACGGCTCGCACCGCTCTGGCATACGCGACAACACGGAATGCATTGCGGTCAGACTCGCCGCGACCTCGCTCAGCGCCGCGGCGAGCCGATCGTTGTCGGCCAGCTCGACCGCATCCTGCGCTTCCACCATTGCCCGCAAACCCGGCCCAGCAGCAGCTTCGATGGCGACGTGCACCATGACGAACCAATCGTCATCCATTCCGCCATAAAAATCCTGCAGGCGGACGAGATTTTCCAATTCCAGCGAGCCCTGCGCGTCGTACCGTCCCCAATTGTGCAGCTGATGGCTGGCGTACGACAGAATCGGGGGACGGCCAAGCCGGGTCGCGACGGCGTACCACGGGACCGCAATATTCGCCGGCAATACCTGAGTGGGCGGATCACTGTCGTTGAGATATCCGTGTGCCAGGTAGCTCAATAGCAGCATCGCGCGCTCCAATTCGGGGCCGTCGCGAAGGTCAGCGGGGTCGAGCGGCGGGATGTCCTTTACGTGCCGGCGGCCGCGGCCCATCCGGAGGCTCTTCGGCAGGCCGGCGGCGATCTCGTCCCACACCGCATATGGCCCCGGCAGCGCGGTCAATGGGTCGAGCGCCGGCAGGAAGCCACGCTCCTCGTCGACGTCGAAATCAGACAGCTCGATCGCGGTCACGATCATCACTATGTCATTGCAGACGCGCCGACGCCGATCGGCCGGTGGTGGCCGATCGGCGTCGGGTGGCTGCGGGCTCACGCTGACCACCAACGCTGTTGATCATGACGGTGTTGCCGGCTCTATCGGCGTGTCGTCGGCGTGTCGCGTCACTAACGTCATGATCAACACGAACGGTGCGCCGCTCGCGTCAGCGCCTAGGTGAGCCCCTAGCCGACCGCGGTTACCTCGATCGTGGGAAGGGCGGCGAGCGATTTCGCCGTCATTTGCTGCGCCGCGGCGAAGACGGTCTGCTGCTGTTCCTTGATGCGGTCATCCAGCACCCGGCTGAGCTCGAATGCGAGCCGGCCGGTCTGGGCGACAGTGGTGTCGTCGACCTGCGGTTGGATCGCGGAGGTGATGACGATCCCGTCGGCGGTGCCGGCCGCGGCCTGGGCGACGCCGACCGAGAACGACTCGCGCGGGTTGGCCGTGCCCTGGACGTAGTAGTCGCGCAGCGTCCCGAGCAGCGCGTGCCATTCGGTGACCTCGCCCTTGAGACCGGTCGCCGCCAGGTCGGACTCGGCCAGGCCCATTCCGCGCTCGCCGGGCCGGAAACACCGGGCGTAGGAGACAAGGGTCGCGACCCACAGTGACTCGACAATCACGTCATCGCGCTCGTCACGGCGTAATTCGGTAATCAGCCGCTCGCAACACTTCAGCACGAACTGGAGGTCGTCAAAGATGGCGGTGAGATCGGCCAGCGCAAGCGCGGCCGGGGTGGTGAGCTGCCGGGCGGCCGAGGGCGGGGCGGTCTGCTGCGACATCGGCTGCTCCGATCAAGGCGGTCAACCTAAAGCACATCGCATCGACGGCCGTCTTCGGGTCTCAATTTGCGACACTCGACCCCGGAATGGCGCCGCCGGCCACAGTCGGGGGGACGTTGTGGCCGGCGGCTCGCAGCGGAGACATACCCGCACACGGGCAGGTCTCCGAAGACCTGATACTTCCTAGACGCTACGGGGCGCCCAACCGTTGTCTGGCGTCGCCCTGCGGACATATTAAGGAATAACGTACCCGTCCGCGAGTGCCCAGCGCGCCCAATCAGCATCTGGCACTAGGGTGGTGGGGCGGTGCTTCCGCGGGTGATGAGCTCGGCGGCCGGCGTCCAGACCGTCTGCGGTGCCCGGTCCTCGAGCAGGTCCAAGAGCACCTCGGCGCCGCGCGCGCCGAATGCCACTATGTCGCGTTCGGTCGCGGTCAGGGACGGCTCGATCAACTCGTAGAGCGGCGAGTTGCCGATCGCGACGATCGAGATGTCGTGCGGCACCTTGAGATGATATTCGCGGGCCACCAGCAGGCCGGCGAGCGCCATAATGTCGTTGTCGTAAATGAGTGCGGTCGGCCGATTGTCCGCGGTGAGCAATTCGCGGGTGGCCTGCGCGCCCTGCTCGCTGCTGTAATCGGTGAAGATCGTGCCGGTCTCGACCAAGCCGAGGCGTTTGATCTCGGCGCGGAGCGCACGACCGCGCGACGCGGTGTGCTGGAAGTCCTTCCGGCCGGCCACCCGGGCAATTCGTCGATGGCCCAATTCGGCGAGATGGCGCACTATGGCCTTCATGGTGACGATTTCGTCGAATCGCACCGACGCCAGCGTGCCGCGAGCCTTGGTGAGCCCGAATATCGTCGCCGGCATTCCCAGTCGCTCCAGGTGCGCAACCCGAGGATCATTGACGCGCAGATCGCTTACCAGCACGCCATCGACCCGCCGCTCGGCCCACCATTGGTCGTAGGCAACGAGCTCCGCGTCGACGTCATCGACAATCTGCAGGACGAGGGCGATCGACCTCTCGGACAGCACCGCCTCGACCCCGGAAATCACCTGCATGAAGTACGGCTCGGAGCCGAGTGTGCGCGGTGGCCGTGCCAACACGAAACCCACCGCCCGGGCGCGCGAGTCCGAAAGCGCCCGCGCCGCCGTACTCGGCCGCCAACCCATCTCATGTGCAATCGTAACCACCCGCTGCCGGGTCTGCTCCGAAACGCCGGGTTGCCCATTCAACGCACAGGAAACAGACCCCTTCGACACGCCCGCCGCGCGGGCGATATCGGTGATCGTGAGCCGTCGCATCGCACCATCATTCCACGTCGCCGGCCGGCCCGCCCACCGGTTAACCAAACCGGTTTGCCTTGCGGCGGAATTCGAGGTACAGTCCGCCCACAACAACGTTACGGTCGCGTTAATGACCGCGAATATCAGGGTCTGGCACGCCTGCCGCAGTTGTTAATTGATGGACGATTGTTTGGCCAATTCCGGCGTTACCGTCTGCACCCTCGAGGTGTGGACTATCGGTGGCGAACGCGTTCCCTGCTCGCCATCCTCTTTAGGTGTCCATCGACCGAAGGAGCGACGAATGCGGAAGAGCCCAGACGAAGTCACGGCACCCCGCGGAATCAGCCGGCGCAACATCCTCAAGGCAGCAGGTACGGCGGCCGCGGCGGTGCCTTTGGTCGGCGGCCTCAGCGGCGCGGCACAGGCCGCTGGTACCCGTAAACCCGTCCGCCCGCATTGCGCCACATCGTTTTACGTCAGTAGCGCCGGGTCGGATACCGCGAATGGCCTGAGCACCTCGACTCCCTGGCGCACGGTGTCCAAGGTCAACCAGGCGCTCTCTGCCGGGACGATAGTGCGCGGCGACTGCGTCAGCTTTCGGCAGGGTGACGAATTCTTCGGAACGATCAACTCGATTCCCGTCGCGGCCGTCACCGACCCGGTCTTGACCTTCGGCTCATACGGCTCCGGCGCCCGGCCGCGGATCAGCAACTACAAGGTCTGCAGCTCCAGCGCCGGTTGGTCGCAGGATTCGACCAACCTGTGGAAGATCGACATTTCGGCCGGGTCGGGCGCGTACACCGGAAATACGACGTCGACCAACGTCAACGTCGGATTCATTCGGGTCAATGGGGTCATCAAAGGATTCAAGAAATTCGACCTGGCGTCGGTGGCGAACGACTGGGACTTCTACGATGACGGTACGAAATACCTGTATGTGCACCTCGGCGCCAATCCGGCGCTTTCCGGAGATGTCCGGGCCGCGGTAGACGGCAATATCTTCACCGCCCAGTCGGCGGTTGCGGTGCGAGGGTTGGAGCTCTGCGGAAGCGGCGGGCACGGTTTCCGGGCCCCCGCTCCGGATGGGAGCATCACACTCGACAACAGCGTCATTCACGAGATCGGTGGCTCGCAGCTCATCTACAACGGTGGCCCGCCGCTGACCAGGTACGGCAACGGCATCGAGATCTGGATCGGGGCCAGCGACATCTCGATCACCGGAAACCAGGTGTACGACGTCTACGACGTGGGCGTTACCTACCAGGGATCGCAGGTCGGAGCGCAGCTTGGCTGGACGAATGTCCATGCCACGAACAATACGATTCACAACTGCACCCAGTCGTTCGAGATGTGGTCCGACGGCACCAACATGAATGCCGGCAGTGGCTTCGTCAACTGTTCCTTCGCCAACAACACATGTTCTTCGGCGGGCTCGTCCTGGGGTGCCGCCGTCCGGCCCGACACTGCCGGCAAGAGCACCCACCTGCTCTTTTATGACACGCAGCTGCCGACCGACCTGGCAATTACCGGCAATACGTTCTATGACGCCGTGCAGAACTATTGCTACCTGAGCTCGACCAATCCGCCGGCGGGCATGGTCGTGGACAACAACGTCATCTCGCTACGGGCCGGCACAAAGCTGCAGTACCAACGCGCACAGACGATCGAGCAGGCAGCCGCGTGGACCGCGGCGTCAGGAATGGACGCACACAGTACGTTCAAGATCATCTGAGGAAACGGTGGTCCGACTCGGTTCGGGGAAGGTTCTCCGAGCCGGCCGGGCCAGTCCGAGCAGCGCGATTGCGGCCAACACCATGACCGCTATTCCGTATTCGCGGGCGGTGGGGAGCAAACCGCCGCCATGCACGACAAGGAATCCACCGACCACCGCTGGCAGGCCGAGGGCCAGATACGACACCACGTACAGAGTGGACAGTAAACCCGAGCGTTCGTGCGGCGCCGCCAGCGGGATGGCGGTCCGTATCGCCCCCTGGAAACCCGCGCCGAAGCCGGCGCCGCCTATTACGGTCCCGACGAAGAACGCCGCCGTTGAGGTATAGGAAATCGCGAGCAGCGTGACACCGACACCGACGATGAGCGCGGCGGTACCGAGCGCCATCACCGTCCGCGGTGCCGTATTACGCAGCAACAATACGGCTACACCTCCGCTCCCAGCGAGAACGAATAGCGCGAATCCGCCTAGCAACAGGGAATTAGAGCCGACCACGGTCCGGACGACGGCAGGTCCGATCGAGGCGTAGAAACCGCCCAGCGACCATACGGCGACGAGTACGGGGATAGCGAGCAGCACGGCCCGGCGAGCCGCCGATGGAACGCCGAATTGTGGCCGCAGAGAGGCGAGCGCACCTGCCTTGGCCGCGGACGTCTCGGGCATCAGCATCACACCGATTCCCTGCAGGATGAAGATGCCGAGCAGCACGAGGTACACCAGGTGAACCGGCGCCGGCAGATACGAGACGATCAGGCCGGAGAGGATGCCGCCCGTCGCGGTGCCCATAATCGGTGCTACCGCATTTGTGATCGTGCCCTTGGCCTTGTTCAGATCGAGCATTCCGGCGCCGACCGCGCCCACGGCCGCGCCGGTCGACAGTCCCTGCACGATGCGGGCGATGAATAATCCGGCCACCCCGCCCGCCGTCGTGAAAATCAGCATCGCTATCACCTGCAACGCCAGCGCGACGAGCACCGCAAACAGCGGGATTGCAATACGCCCCCAGAAGCTGCTCGCGCTGGCTTGCGGCATTGCAGCTGGCGCCGCCGGGGCGGCCGCGCCGGCAGGCGGCGGACTGGATTGAACCTGCTCTGTCACGACCCTTCTCTCTCACTCCCGTTCCGGAACGCCGGACGAGATTACAAACGCATAATGACGATCATGCCTCAGACGGTCTTTTCCGGCTACCGGCAAAGATCATTGATCAGACATACTTCGCAACGCGGCGAGCGCGCGAGGCAGGTGTAGCGGCCATGCAGGATCAGCCAGTGATGGGCGTGCAGCATGAACTCTGACGGGATCACCTTCTCCAGCCCGAGCTCGAGTTCGAGCGGGGTCTTGCCGGGCGCCAGGGCGGTGCGGTTGCCGACGCGAAACACGTGGGTATCGACCGCCATCGTGTGCTCGCCGAACGCCATGTTGAGCACGACATTCGCAGTCTTGCGGCCGGCGCCGGGCAGCGATTCGAGCTCAGTGCGGGTGCGCGGCACCTCGCCGCCGAATTCGGCGATCAGCTTCTCCGAGAGCGCGATGACGTTCTTCGCCTTGTTGCGATACAGCCCGATGGTCTTGATGTAGTCGCGGACCGTGTCCTCGCCGAGCGCGATCATTTTCGCCGGCGTGTCGGCGATCGCAAACAGCGCCCGCGTCGCCTTGTTGACACCGGCGTCGGTCGCCTGCGCCGACAGCACCACCGCGACCAGCAGCGTGTAGGGGTTGAGATGCTCGAGCTCGCCCTTGGGTTCGGGATTGGCTTTGCGGAACCGGCTGAATGCCTCGTAGACTTCCTCGGCCGTCCATGGCTTTGGCTTTGTCGCCCTCTTGGCGGCCTGTTTTGCCGCGGGTTTGGGTCGCGCCTTGGCGGTCTTCGCGGACTTCTTCTTCGGTACGGACCGAACATTGGATGTGCTGGCGCGTTGAGGGCGGGTGATTTTAGCCATGGACGGGATATACTGACACGTCATGACCGCAGGCAACGATTTTGATCCCCAGAGCGCGCTCAAGGCGGACGGCCTTGAGGCGAGAGACCTTGAGGCGAACGGCGTTGAGGCCGAGCCGAAGCTTTTCTCGGCATTGCTGACGCCGCACCGCTCGCTCAACCGCACCGGCTTTATCGTGCTGATGTCGTTCGTCACCGTCATCAGCTTCGTTGCGGGCGCGGTGTTCTGGTGGCTCGGCGCCTGGCCGATCTTCGGCTTCTTCGGCCTCGACGTCCTGGTGATCTATTGGGCGTTCAAGGCCAATTTCCGCGCTGCCAGAGCGAGCGAGGAAATCACCGTGACGCCGTCGGAACTGCGGGTGCGCAGGATCAGTCATCGCGGCCATGTCGCGGAGTGGGTGCTCAATCCGCTCTGGGTGCGGTTCGAGCAGACCTCGCATGAGGAGTTCGGCATCGAGCGGCTTGAGCTGGTCTCCAGGGGGCGCCGGGTCAGCATCGGCAGCTTCAAGATAGTGTTGGTGTTCCGCATCTTTCAATTCTTTGTTGCCATCGATTATCTTTGGTATCTGACGTGTACCAATCAAACCACTGTGTCTTAAGGAATGACAGTTGTCTGGCCCAACTGACTTGTACTATTTGGCTGCACTATAATACTTCTCCCTCATGCCTTCCATGGCTGAATGTCGTCGATGACTCTCACTGACTGAATCATGTTGATCAGGTTCAGTGGCTTCAGTTTGGTGTTGGGGTGTTGGCAGTCTGCATCTTTGTTAGCATAGATTATTTTTCTTTATCCAACCGTATATCTTTAATCCACATATTTTGCCAAATATTTACAAGATAAATCATTATCTACCCATCTCATTCCCAGTCCGATTTCCTGATGTCCTCCACGGAAGCTGAATATGTGGCACTTTTGGACGCTGGACGCGAGGCCTGCTGGCTCGGAAATTTGTACGGTGAACTTGGATTCCCTCAGAAATCACCAACTATTATTAGAGGTGATAACGAAGGGTCTGTGATCTTAACTCACAATCCACAATTCCATCAGCGGTCCAAACATATTGCGATACACCACCATTGGGTTTGCGATCTCGTGAACACCAAGCAACTTGATATACAAAATTGCCGCGACCCTGAACAAACCGCGGATGTATTAACGAAGGCATTACCAAAACCCAAGTTTACGAGGCATAGCGAAG
>Ga0137412_10005633_pt1 | contig 10021 bp, 8 predicted proteins | sample CZODoug2_1_16fun_FD_122160 | JGI IMG/M metagenome (GOLD analysis project Ga0137412, IMG submission 122160) | Vadose zone soil fungal communities from Angelo Coast Range Reserve, California, USA - CZODoug2_1_16fungal (Hybrid Assembly) | ecosystem: Environmental > Terrestrial > Soil > Vadose zone... | reverse complement strand
CGTTGATTGTCATCGCCATCGTCTTCGCGTGGCTGCCGGCGCGTCTGGATCGTCTTAACCGTTGGACCGTCGACGGCGACACTGTCCGCTACCTGGGGCTGATCATTACCGCCGTTGGTGGATTCCTGCGCGTCGCCACCGTCTTTGAACTCGGCCACCGCTTCAGCATCTTCGTCGCGGCGCAACCCGATCACCGTCTCAAGACCGACGGTTTCTACGCTTTAATCCGGCATCCCAGCTATCTTGGAATGTTAACAGCAATGGCAGGCTGGGCGCTGGTGTTTCGCAGCATGATCGGATTGCTTTTCGTGGCGGCGACATGCGTTCCGATTATTGCGCTCATTCATGTCGAAGAAGATTTTCTCGTGCGTGAATTCGGCAAACAATATCGCGCGTATCAACAACGTACCCGCTGGCGATTATTGCCATTCATGTACTGCACGCCGGCCTTCGTTCTACTTTCCGCGTCCCTTCTTAATTTTTAATTCCTACTTCTGCCTTTACTTGCGCCGATCGATAAAAAAAGCGCCCCGCATTTCCAGCGGAGCGCTTTTGTGTCGAGCAGAACGATGCGCTACTCAACTTCAATAAACTCCGGATCGCCCGCGCAGATTACGCGCTCCGAATATACGAAGCCGTCCACGTCAACTGCGACCCAGCAGCCGTCCACGAATGCGAAGTACGTGTTCCCGATCAATCGGAAATGGTTAGCCCCGAATCGTTGGACGAAGAACTCCTTCGGATGCCGCCCAAGACTGAACACTTCGCTATGACGCGACTTGAACTCTTGCACGTTCACCCTGGTCGATTGATTCACGTTCGTCGACTGATTCACTTCAGTCCGGCTCGTGCCCGAACGCATACCAGATTGAGTTCTGCCAGGTTCGTTCCTGTTTACGCCAGGTTCGTTCCTGTTTACGCCAGGTTCATTCCTGTTTACGTCAGGTTGATTCCGGTTCACGTCCTCCCGAGTGCGGCCCTGCACGTTCTGCTGTCCACGTACATTTGCGCCCGTCTCAGGTTTTGCCGTTTCAGGTTTTGCCTGAGCTTTGTTCTGCTCCTGCGCGGGACGCATCTTCTTCCCTTTCGCCGGCGCAGCCGGCTGTGTTTGGTTTGTCTGCCCCTGAGGTTGCGTCTGTTGTGGCTCCGCTGCCTGGCCTAACGCCATGAGCGGTAACCCCAACGCTGTTATTGCTGTTATTGTCAGTATCCTCATTATCCCTCCTTTCCCCAGTACATCGTATCTCCTAAAAATGTTGGACCTTCCGATTGCAGCCGTCGACTTTCCTTATTCTGTTTCTCACAAGAGTTAAATTTCAGCTATTCTCCGCGCTTTCATGAACATAGGACTCGATATGCATTGCCTTTTTTACCGGAAAAAATTTCGGAAAAAATTTCGCCGAGAATTGAGAAACATTAATTCCGAAAGCGCCGATAAATTGTTCGGAGAGACTGCATGAAAAACTTGCTCCGCTCGACAACGAACTGAAAAACCGACTCGCTTGTTTCTACCTCTCACTCCCCACTCCCCACTCCCCTTATTCCCTGCCATGGCAGTTCGTAAATCTGAACGAACCAATCCGTGTGTGCCAGTCGTTCGAGTCACTAGTCGTGGGATAGTAGGTGCTCGTGTACCAGAATGTACAATCATCAGCCGGATCGATCGTCATCTGGCTGTAGTCTCCGAAGTTGGTGTTGTTTGGTCCAAGTTGGACGCCACTGCCATCGATCAGAGACATCTCGAGCGGCAAGGTGCCCGGCGGATCGTTCGGACGCCGGCCCGCGTAATGGATCGAGGGAGACACACTCGCGCCCGAGACGTTGAAACCGAGTGCGATGTTCTGTTTTGCGTCCATAGCGATACTCCCAAGCCACCGGTCATTGGCATCGGGCGCATAAGTCCCCTGCTGATAGATTTCCCAGGGACTTCGTGTTCGCCCACGTGTTGTCGTGCGCAGTTCGTACCAGCGGATGCCCGCGTGATCCTGCGATGGATCGCCTTCGGCTGCCACGGTGTGGTCGAACAGCAACGATTGGCGAGGACCGAAATTGCGGTACGTCAAGCGCTGCATCATATAGCCATAAGAAAGCGAATCGATTCGCTGAAGCACTTCCGGCTGTTCGATACAGAAAAACCCGTCGTCGCAGGCGTTGGAATTGAACGGCTGTGGCACAAGGCTCTGCGTCGGGATAAATGTGGAAGACGTGGGAGAGTCCCAGTCCACGTGGAATTCGTACACTTGGAGCCGGTCTGCGGGAAAGCCCAGGTGCGAATCCTGCACCTGCACTATGTACTCAGGCGTGCCTCTCAGGGGCAATCTCCTACCCTCGAGGTCCGCCGCCAGCATATGGCTATGGGTCACTTGCGGAGGAGTACTCATGGGAGCTGGCACAAAGAAGGTCACGAACTGCGGCGCTGGGTTACCCGCCAGCATTGCCGATCGCTCGAACGCCGAAATCGTGTTGCCCAGTCCGCTGAAAATCTTGTTGGGGTCAGCGGTCGCGTAGTAGGCGTCGGAAAACACAGCAATCTTCGGGTAATCGTTGAAGTAGCTTGATAGACCGTTGTCGGTGTTGTTGACCTCGAACGCGTACTGATCGTACGCCCCGGTCGGGTCCGAAGTCTTCGAGACAGCCATGCACAAGTCGCTACCGTTCTGTCCACCGCCCGGACGAGCGATGATCCATCGATTGGAGTATCGATCGAACCGTACAACTGCATCGCTCCAGATCTGGCCGCCTCCACAATCAGGCTGGTCCTGCCAAAAGGTGGTGGTGCTTACGGGACCGGCCAGGACATTGCCGGACTTGTCATAAACTGCGATCGCGGTGTTGACCACCTGCACGTAGTGATTGAAGCCCACAGCCCCGCTGTCGTCGGATGCATAGCGGTCGAGAGAACAATCGTCGCTGGCCGGCAGTTTACCGACATGAAGCCCATCGAAACTCACGATCGGATCTGACAGGAAATTTCCGCCTGGCTTGCTGATAGGACCGGGCACGGCTGGACCGATCGCGTCAGGGCAAGTGAGCATTTGGCTGAGCGGTATCGACATGAAATGCGAATGTGCCGTTCCTGTGGTCATGATTGAGCCAGGAGGAAGCTGCGCATCAGCCACGTCCACAAACGTTCCGACAGAACAGGCTGCAAGCAGAGCAACAAGAAATACCTTCACGGGAACGATGGCGTTGTTGTTTTCATGCCCGTGGAGTTTCGCAGAGCTCTCGTGGACTTGTCGAGCCCAACGCTCGAATAGCCGTGGCTCTCAGCGAAACCGCCCGATGTCTATGAATCCGACCGCGCAAAGATCATCGCGGTGCGAAGCAAATCTCATGGATTGGGCGCTTGGCACCATTTAACGGGAGACTGGTCGAGGCCAAGTGCCTTGACCACGAACGAGGTCGCTTCGTTGAAGTCCTTTGGCGTTGCGCCGGACCAGTATCCTGTGGTGCAAGTGGCGGTGTCGCAATTGCCGCCCAGTGTAATCCATTCTTCAGTTCGCAACACATCGCAGACACAGATCGCCTTCTTGGGATCAGATGGATCGACCGTGCAACGCTTATTAAGGCACCACGTCCAGGGAGTGCCGTTAGGGCACCGAAGGACCTTCTTACCTTGCTTGAATTGTTCCAACGAAAACGAGGAGTAGACGGTGCGAATGCCATTGGCGTCAGTGCTGGGTTGGATTGTGTTGCATGGCACCGAGGACATGCTCACGCCCTCTTCCACAGCGCAGAAGCAAATTGCTTTAGTTGGGTCATCCGGCTGCGGTATGCACAAAGCCGATGTACAAAGCGCGTATTGATGTTTGCATAGCTCCATACCTGGCTTGGCTGCCTGCTCATAGCCGAAGGCAATGGTGAAAATGGTGGCCGCCGCAGTAACCAGGAAACAGGCGCAAGTCAGTTTGATAAGGGTCATGGTTCTTCCTTCTTTCCTCCGCTATTTGACTATGTGGGGGGCCTGGAAAAGGCAAAGAACCTAGCAGGAAAATCCTCCGCCCGATTCAGACCGCGTCTAGCGGCCGGAGTTTCAAGAACATCTGACCAGATCGTCAAGGACAATTGCCACAAGCGCGGATCACCGATTCGATGAGAACTTAGCATCGGCCAAGTGAGAACGTGCCGAGATTATCGCTCTGCGATTTGATTAGTGCTGGCTTGTCACGTCGTAGCGAGTTCGCCAAGATGGGCACACGTGCGCACCCGTCGGAACTTCATTTCCATCGCCGGCAAAAGCCTCGGTCTGGCTGCACTTTCTTCGGCAACGGTCGGGTCGCTATTGAGAAATGTCGAAGCAGCTTCGAAGAACGTCGCGCATCTCACGCCGGAAGAAGCCGCCGCGGAGGAAGATTACTGGGCGACGATCCAAAACTCCTTCAGCGTTACGCGCGGCATCATTAACCTGAACAACGGCGGCGTTTCGCCCAGCCCGCGGATCGTCACCGAGGCGCTCGTCCGTTACATCTGGGAACAGGAAGACGCCACCGCTTATACGATGTGGCAAATTCTCGAGCCACAATCGGAAACCATTCGCACCGGCCTCGCCGAACTGTTCGGCTGCGACCGCGAAGAAATCGCCATCACGCGCAACGCTTCGGAGTCGCTTGAGACTCTGCTCATGGGCATGGACTTCAAGCCGGGTGACGAAATTCTCACCACCACCCAGGATTACCCGCGCATGCTCACCACGATGCGTCAGCGAGAAAAACGGGAAAACCTCAAGCTCAAGCTCATTCAAATTCCGATTCCGCCGAAGAACCTTAATGAGATCGTCGCTGCGTTTGAAAAAGGAATCACCGATCGCACTCGCATCATCCTGATCTCACACATGATCAACATCACCGGCCAGATCACTCCCGTGAAAGCAGTGTGCGACCTGGCGCGCGCCCGCGGCATTGAAACCATCGTCGACGGTGCCCATTCCTTTGCCCAGTTCTATTTCAAACAGAGCGACCTCGGTTGCGATTACTTCGGCACCAGTCTGCACAAATGGCTCTACGCGCCGAAAGGCACCGGCATGCTTTACGTGAAACGCGATAAGATCGAAAAACTCTGGCCGCTCATGGCCGCGGAAGCGAAGCAGGTATCGGACATTCGCAAATTCGAAGAGATCGGCACCCACTCGGCTGCGCCGAAGCTTGCCATTGGCGAAGCGCTTCTGTTTCACAACGGCATCGGCGGCAAACGCAAGGAAGCGCGCTTACGCTACCTGTCCCGTTACTGGATGAACCGGCTCAAAGACGTGCCCAAAATTCGGTTCAACACTTCGTTCGATCCGAACCAATCATGCGCAATCGGAAATGTTCACATCGAAGGCACCGATCCAAACGCTGTGACGAAATATCTGTTCGATAAACACCACATCTTCACCGTGCCGATCGTGCACGAAGAATTCCACGGCATTCGCATCACGCCCAACGTTTACACTACACTCAGCGAGCTGGACCGTTTCTGTAATGAAATGGAGATTATTGCCCGCAAAGGGTTGCCCTCGTAAGTTAGGCCGCAGTCATCGCAAGAGGAGCTGTCACTTCCGTGCAGGCGGCTGATCACTCATCACTGATCACCGATCACTATTCACCCTCTCACGATGCCCGGCATCGCAAACCCGATCGCCTCGAGGTCGGTGGCGAGCGTCTTTGCCTGCTCGGGTGTGAATTCCACCAGTGGCGGCCGCACTCTGGTCCAATCCGGGTCGTTCCCGTAGATAGCAATGGCCTGCTTCAACGCAGCGATCATCGACGGAAATTTCCGGTTACTAAAGACCTCACGCACGACATTCAATCTTGATTGCTGTTGATCCGCGTTATCCGTGTCACCCGTGGTGTTCCACTCTTTGTAAAGCTTGTGAATGGCAGCCGGGTTCACGTTGGCCGTCGCGGAAATAGTACCGGCACCGCCGTTCCGCATATTGGCGAGCAGGAAAGTTTCGCTGCCGACGAAAACGTCAAAACTAGTTTCGTTATCGATATCGCCACCGCGGCGAGCACCAAACGTCCCCTCACTTTTTGAATGTTGGATTTTGGAGTTTCCCTGGGATTTGGAGCTTGGAGTTTGGGATTTCGAGCTCGTCTCGTAGCGAGCTCGGCCAGCGAATGCTTCGAGAAAAGTCTTGGTGTTATTCCAATCGCCCGAGCTGTCTTTCATCCCGGCGATTGCATTCGGATAAGCCGCAAGAAGTCGCTCGACCAATCCCGTGGTGATACCAACCACCGCGACCGGCGGAATGTGGTAGAGATAAATTTTCAGTCGCGCATCGCCAACGCGCTGCACCACTTCGCTGAAATACCGGTACAGCCCTTCTTCGCTGACATCCTTGTAATAGAAAGGCGGCAACATCAGCACGCCCGCGCAACCGTTGTCGACGGCCTGCTTAGTGAGCTCGACCGTTTCAAGGATCGAGCAGCACCCGGTTCCCGGCATCATGCGCGACGGATCGACCCCAGCCGCGACCAGCTCGTCGAGCAGCATGGCGCGCTCTTCCATCGACAGCGAGTTCGCCTCGCTGTTCGTGCCGAACACGGCAAGTCCGCAGTTCTGTGACAGCAACCACTGACAATGCGCGATGAACCGTTGACTATCAGGCGAGAGATCATTCTTAAACGGAGTAACGACCGGCGCCAACACGCCACTTATACGCACGCTCTGAATCATGGCTTGCCTTTAAACATCTGAGCTTAAACCTTGCGCCCCTACAATCTTTCTTCGCCGCCGAGAGGGGTGGACGAGCTTGGCGGGCGCTTCTTGCCAGTCATCACGCTTTCCGATAAACTGACGCTGGCAGCTGGAAAAAATAATATGTCAGTCGCCGAACTCGAAAACGTGATCAAGGCGTGGCCGCCAATATCACGCGCGGTGCGGGTACCTCATACCGATGCGGATTACCGGGACCTTGTGCAGCTACTCGATCGGCTCACCGATGAAGTCGGCGAAGACGAAAATCATCCGCTTGCTTCGCTCATGGACGTGTTAGGCGTGCTCATTGAGAAATATGAAGACGAGCATGTTCTGGAGCTAACTGAATAACTTCGCTTCGATGAAATCGAAATTCACCCAGCGGCGCTACCGCGCTCCGAAGCGTTCATCTTGCGCGATGTGCAAACCGCAACAGCGCGGGTGGGCAGACAAGAAGACGCCCCAGCGATTTGCGACGCGCGATCGCACAGGAACAGCAGATTCGCGAATGGGAGCGTGCATTTCTCCGTTAACCGATCACAGATCACGAATCACTGATTACCTCGCGCAGACGACCTCTGCGCCCCTTGGCACGCCGTAGCTTTACGCGAAGGCGGATCAACTATTCACTTAACCTCGCCGCGGCGACCGAAAGCGGATTACGCCGCTTTTTTCTTCGCCACTGTTTTCTTGGCGACGATGACTTTTGGGAACTCCACAACTGCTACCTTCGCAGCGTTGCCATTCTGACCAAAGGTTGACTCGAACGTCAGTTTTCCGTTGGCGATTTCGGTTAACGCGATATCGGCTTCGCGGAGTCCCGGAGCGCATTGCACCAGGGGACGATGCCCGAGCGAAAGCTGTCGGACACGGCGTGAGACCATGTTGACCAAGATTTGCTGATTAGTGATTACTTCGGAGGCGGCTTTAACGAGATCGGCATTCATAATAATTTGATTCTGACTGACTTTACCCGGCACCAACGTGCGCACCGAGTTTGGCGCGCACCGGAGGCTGACTTGCCTCCTTCGTACTTCGTGACCTCTCACTATCGCCCAGAAAACCAATTCCGCAACACGGCGTGGGGAGAGCGCCGTCGCCTCGTGTCACGCCGGCCTGCTCGCGAATGGAGCGACCGGGATCAGCGACATGGCCGGTAAAGCCGCCGCGGGTAGCGGTCGAGCGCAGCGGGAGGCTGCCGAGATTCAAAGCGGATCAACTCTAAGCTCCTATGTCTAGCTCCCATCTTGTACCGCTTTCAGCCTTCGCCTGTGCCAGAACCAGTGCACCCGCAGTATGATCGCCATCAAGAAATAAACCCACCCGCACCACGCGATTTTTTCTATCGGCAAAGTAAAAGAAAACGCCAGCGAGATGAGCCCCATGCTTACCGGGATGCTCCAGCCCGTGAGCTCACCGCGCGTCATCAATCGTTCCCGCGCATTCAATCGCAACGGCTCACGCAATTGCCAGGCACGAAGATTCAGGAGCAGGATTTCAGCGGAAATGGCAATCAACCCGAGCGCGTAAATCGCAAAAATCGTTCTAGCCTGTGATTCGGTGGTGTGAAGCGAGAACGGCTGGCCAACCTGGCCACTGCTCAGAAGGTACCACATCGCCCCGAAAATTGCCTTCAACGGATAGATAAAGATCAGGATCGTCACAATCATTGCCCAACTGATCAAGATCGAAGCGCCATCTTCGAGACCGTAACGCCGGCTCCACAACCAATGGCCCCGCCAAAAGATGCCCAGCACCGCGATGCTGCAGACAAAGGTTGGGACATTTTTGAAAGCCGCCAGGAGCGCCACGATGTTATCGGGGATTTGTTGCGCGGCGATCACCAACATCGAAATAGCGAACGCGAACGCAGCATCGATGAAAGTTTCCAGCCGCGTCATCTCCATCCCGCGCAACCGAAACCCGCGCAGCCGCGGCAGCGCATCGAGGTCTGCCGGCAGTGCCGACGCGATGTCATCATGGTGTGCATTCATTTCTTTCATCATGACGATCCGCCATCAACTTGTGAATTCTTGATTACACCGATAAAAGCCTTCCTCCTCCTGTCACGCCGTCTTGCTTGCCATGCCGTAGTCCGACGAAGGCAGGTCACGTCGTAGCCTTAGCGAATGGAGCGACCGGGGCGAGCGACATGGCCGGTAAAGCCGCGAGGGTAGCGGTCGAGCCGAAGCGGGAGCGAGCGAGATACAATGGAGCGACTGGGATGAGCGATCCCGCAGCCGCGGGACCGCGAGGGTGTGCGGTCGAACGCAGCGGGAGCTGCTGAGATACAACGCAACTCAACTCTTATCCTTACATCTGACATCAAACATCAGCGCGTCAGCGCGTCTTCCTGCTTCTTCCTTCGTCCTTTCTTTGTTTCCGCTCCTCACCTGGCCGGTAATTCTGCCCCGAGCCGGATCTCAACGCCTTCGCGAGCGCCTTCAATGACCATTGCCTTTCCGCTCTTCGAAACCAGATTTCGCGCCTGCTCAATCATTTGATCAATCATGTCATCGTCATGACTTGGATCGTGGTGAAAGAGCAAAACCTTTTTGACGTTTGCATCGAGCGCGAGCAGAACCACGCTGCTCAGCGAACTATGCCCCCAGCCGACATGTCGCTCATATTCTTCGTCGGTATATTGCGCGTCTAGAATAGCGACGTCACAATCCCGGAGAAACTCTACCATTTTGTCCCGTTCGGCCCCGGCAAAATTTCGAGCTTCGTCACCGTCAATTCCATCCTTTTGGGCGACTTGCAGTTTGAGACGTTCGTACGGTTCGTTGTCTGGCATGTATGCGATCGATCCGGCACTGGTAAAGAGACGATAGCCGGAGCAGATGCCGGGATGATTCGCAAACTTTGCCTGCACCTTCACTTTGCCGATGTGAAACTCCATCTCCTTTAGCTCCTCGATAGCGAGATGGCTCGGCAACTCACGCAAACTGACCGGAAAAAAGGGCGTCTCCATCTGGCTGGCGAGGATCGTGCTTAAACCAGCGCGCGCTCCTTCATAACCTAAGATCCGGATCAGGTTTTTCGGGTTGTACACAGGGGAAAAATACGGTAGACCCTGGATGTGATCCCAGTGAGTATGTGTGATCAAAAGGGTCAGTTTGATCGTCTGCGGCCCCAGTTCCTTCTCTAGCGCAAGGCCGAGACCGCGAATCCCCGTGCCCGCGTCGAGCACAATAATTTCGCCATCGGCACGCACTTCCACGCAGCTCGTGTTGCCACCATAACGGACCGTCGCTGGCCCTGGCACTGGGAGCGAACCGCGCACCCCCCACAACTTCAATCGCGGCGACACCGACCCGAATTCCTCGGATGATTTCGTCGC
>Ga0137412_10005632_pt1 | contig 10022 bp, 10 predicted proteins | sample CZODoug2_1_16fun_FD_122160 | JGI IMG/M metagenome (GOLD analysis project Ga0137412, IMG submission 122160) | Vadose zone soil fungal communities from Angelo Coast Range Reserve, California, USA - CZODoug2_1_16fungal (Hybrid Assembly) | ecosystem: Environmental > Terrestrial > Soil > Vadose zone... | reverse complement strand
TGTCGAGAACCGCGCTGATTGTGCTCGCAGTGTCAGCGGTGCTTGCGATGACGATCCGTGGAGCGCTCGGTGCAAATCGGCGCGACGAGGATCGCATCGGCTTCGGACTATGGGTTGCGGAGACGGTGCTTCTCACGCCGATCATCTGGCCGCACCATCTGACGGTGCTCTTGATTCCGCTCGGTCTGGTGATCGGCGACGTTCGCTATAAAAATGGACCCGCCTTTCGACTCGCCATTTTTAGCTACTGCGCCGCCGAGGTTGAGTTGCTCCTGGGTTGGGTGGCCCTTGGTGCCCGGCCTCTCTACGTTTTCCAGATACAATTCGCCACTGCTTGCGCCACATTGCTCGCAGTGCTCCTCGCGTTTGGAGCCGCGTATGCGGCCGCCATCGGCAGTCTCACAGTTCAACCGGCATCGGCGCGAAGCGAATTCGAAGGAACTCGGAGCTAGAACGTGTTCGCCATCACTTTCCAACTCGCGCGGATTGGCTTCCGCTTTGGCTGCCGAGCAACGACAGATTCGTGCGCGCCGGCTCGTAGTCCGGCATCTCGCGGACCAGACCCTGCCATACCGCCGATGCTCGTAGAGGCTTTCCCTCCTCAGCATAGATCACACCCAGCGCGTCGCGCGCATCGGGTTGATCAGGGTTCAACTGGATCGACGCCTGCATCTCGCGCTCCGCATTCGCAAGCAGTCCACGCCGCTCATAGGCAAGTGCCAGATCGAAATGTGATTCGGAATGATTGCCACCGAGCAGCACCGCATTGCGCAGACTTTCCGTCGCGGCGTCCAGCTCGCCGATTTCGAGCTGGGCCAACCCCAGGTTCAGGAACAAGTCCCAATTTTTTAGTCCAAGCGCTGCAGCACGCTGATACTCCGTGATCTCGGCTGTTCTGTCGCCCGTCATTCCTTCCGCAAAACCCAGATGATAGTGAGCAAGCGCATCGTCCGGATGTTTGCGCACAACTTCGGTGTGACGACGAATCGTCTCCGGGTAATCTTCGACGGTCAGCGAATAGTCGGCGCCGATGTCGCAGACCGGACGCTCGCCTCCGCCGGCGCCTGTGAAGCACGCAATGCCCAGTGAGAGCAGGATGATCGCCGTACCAAAGGAGATTCCGCTCTGGCTACTCATACGCTTGTGCCCGCGGCTTTCAACCAGCTCTGACGAACGACATCAGGGCGGCGTTGATCTGGTCCTTCTCCGTCGCGCGCATGTCGTGCCGGCTCTCACCGTTCATGCGAGCCTCGGCCGGCACCATGTGATGTGGGTCGATGACGAATTTCTTCGGCACGCCTGAGTCGAATGACTGGTAGGCCTCGGGCGCCTGCTCGAGCGGAATCAACTCGACATTAACGGCGTCGGCAATTTTGATGCGATCGTGAAGGATCGCCATCATCAGGCTGCGGTTGTACTTCATCACCGGCGTCTGACCGGTCGTAAACGAATGCGACTTTGCCCATCCGAGTCCCAGTCGCATCGTCAGGTTCCCGCGCTTGGCGGCTTCATCTTTGGCGCCGGGATCTTCGGTGACGTACAAGCCTGGAATTCCGATCGCTCCGGCGGCGCGAGTCGCTTCCATCAACTGATTGAGTACGACTGCGGGCTCGTCTTTGCCGCCGTGTCCTTTGGCCTCGAAGCCTACGCAGTCGACGGCACAATCCACTTCCGGAACCGCCAAGATTTTCTCCAGCTGTTCGGTGATTGAGCCGCCTTTGGATAGGTCGATAATTTCACAGCCGAATGAGTGCGCGTGTTCAAGGCGCGCGCGATTGAAATCCGCGACGATCACCACCGCAGCGCCGAGCAAGAATGCCGCGGATGCGGCCGCAAGTCCAACCGGGCCTGCGCCGGAGATCAGCACAGTCGAGCCGGTCGTTACGTTCGCGCTGACGCATCCGTGATAGCCGGTCGGCAGAATATCGCTAAGGCAGGTAAGGTCCCTGATTTTAGCGAGCGCCTGATCTCTGTCCGGAAACTTGAGCAGGTTCCAATCGGCATACGGCACCATCACATATTCGGCTTGTCCCCCAACCCAACCGCCAAGATCGACGTAGCCATACGCGCCACCCGCTCTACTCGGGTTCACATTGAGGCAGACGTCGGTACGGCGCTCTTTGCAGTTGCGGCATCGTCCGCATGAGACGTTGAACGGCACCGAGACCAAGTCGCCCTTGCTGATGAACTCAACGCCGCTGCCGCATTCGATAACTTCGCCAGTAATCTCATGCCCCAGAACCAATCCGGCCGGCGCCGTGGTGCGCCCGCGAACCATATGCTGGTCGCTGCCGCAGATGTTGGTCGTAACAGGCTTGATGATGACGCCGTGGTCGATTTTCTTTCCACGCGGCGTCTTCAATTGCGGATAGTCGATGCTCTGTACCTCGACTTTGCCCGGCCCGAGATAGACCACTCCGTGATTGGAAGCCATAAGGTGTTCTCCTTTGCTCTATCGTCGCAACGCTGGTCGCTACCCATGAAATCTCGGGCACGATCGACGCATAGACGACGGCCGTCTAATGCCAAAGGCGTGAAAAGCGACGGCACAAACGGAGTCGGAGTGGTGAAAAATTGGCCGAACGGCCTGGAGAAATAGGCGACGCTAAACGATAAAGGTCAAATTGTCGATGACCTCGTCATTGTTTATCAGCACGACTTTCTTGCTCGCGATTTTCCACGTTCCATCGATCAGATGCAGGCAATGTTCGTAGCGGCCGGCGAAGACACGCTCTTTGCCGCGACGGAGTTCATAAAGAATGAACCCCGACGAAACCGTCGCAGCATTCTCAGTGGCAGTTTCAATTTGCACGTTCGAAACCAGCCGCTTGGTTTTCGATGGAGGACTTTGCGCGTGCGCCAATCCCGATTCGAGACGGCCGATGCGATCGGTGAGTCTATGCTTGTCGTCGAACACCAATGATATTTCGCGATTGGGATCCTTTCCTTCACCGTTACATGGAATCCAGTAAGTGGCATTTTCGTCGAGCATCGCCAGCCATTCCTGATAACAGTGATCGTCGAGGAGACGCGCCTCGCGGTACAGGAGATCTTCCGCATCAGAACGGCTCAGAGTTCGCATCGCAGGAGAACCCCCAAGACTCAATGCGTCGGGACGATCCGGAGTTGCGGCACGGTCTGCGGCTTAGCCGTGTCGCACATCAGTGATCTCCATCTACGATAGAACGCGCGTTGCGGCGTCTCGTCGGTGATGTGCCCGGTGATGATCCCGTTGCCTTCGCTATGTTCGCGCTCGATTCCGCGCGACAGCTCGAGCCACTCAGCGCCTTTCACGCGCAGGCCGTCGCTGCATCGATTGAACATCTCCACGTCATCGGGAGCGCCGCCTCCTGCAGAGCCGTAAAAGGACTCGTGCGCGCGCAGCCGCGCGACGTTTATCTCCTCAGGCACGCCTTTGAGCGTGGTCGGCAATAGATGCACATCCGTGCGGGTCGCACTTATCGGTATTGTTTTGCGCAACTGGATTCCGATGATCAGAAGGTTGGGAAAGATCGCGAGATTGACGTTCGACGCCGCGAAAATCTCACCGGCCCGCTGTTCTCCATAACGTCGAATCATGCTGCTCATGTAAGCGTCGCTGCTTTCCTGAGATGCCTTTCCGCGGAGCATAGTTGGCATTGGTTTGTTGCCCGGCCGAGACTTGGGCGCCATGTCCAGGATCGAATGACCGTTGCCGAGATCTTTGCTTTCGCAGGCGGAATCTTCGGTGAAGAGCCGACTCACTTTGCGGCCGAGATCTTTTCCCTGCAGATCGAAGAACGCGCGATGAACGAAGTTGGGATGATAACCATCTACCCCGTTCTCCATCTGGAATTTCCAGTTGCCATCGTAGCCGTACTTATGTATTCCAGCGCGCGCCTCGAGCTCGCCTTCCGGAGATAGCTCGGTAAAAAGATCGATGTAGCGCTTTGCATTGCCAAGGTAATCGGCCAAGCCGTCAATCTCGGCATTGAGACTCGCAAAGACCAGTCCCCGATACGTTTCGACGCGGGCCGCTTTGATGAGGCTGAACTTCCGGCGATCAAAATTGCTTCCGTAACCATCGGCGTAGGGCACCCCGATCAGCTCGCCTCTACTGTTGTAGGTCCAGCCGTGATACCAGCAACGGAAGGTCGGCGAATTGCCGCGCTCTTGCTGGCATACAGTCGAGCCGCGATGCATGCAGCGATTCATGAGAACATGAATGTCGCCGTTCTCATCACGAGTCATGATGGCGGGCTGGGTTCCAATCGTCACCGTCTTGTAGTCACCGGCCGCGCTGATCTCGTCCTGATGGCCGACAAAAACCCAATTGCTTTCGAAGATGCGCTCCATCTCCAAATCAAAGACCTGCTGCTCGAGATAAATCTTGCGATGGACTCGCGTCTCCTGCACCAATTCTTCGAGATTCAAATGTGACGGCATGCTGCGCTCTCCTGTCTCAGTGGCTAAGCAAAAACCGCTTTCGATTTCTTTCCAACTTTGCGCCCGAAGCGGCGATTTGCAACCTCAACATTTGCATCGGTTTGAATCGGTAGCTCATGCTTTCGCCGACGAATGTCGGGCCGCGGCCATCGGTACTCGACGTCGAGCGAACGAAGTGTTTCGCCGCAATGGTCACAATTGATTCGTGCTCTTAGCCGGCCGCCGCACAGCCGGTGACGCACTATCAGCCGAGTCTCGTGCGAGCCCCGAAACCATCTCTCGCCCCACTGCATGAGGGTTATGATCACCGAGAACAGGTCCGCTCCTTTTTCAGTAAGTGCATACTCGTGAACATCCTGGTGCTCGCCGGATGTCTTATGCTGCAGTATCTGCGCATCTATTAATCGCGTGAGCCGATCGGAGAGAATGTTGGTCGCGATGCCGAGCGTTTGACTCAACTCCGTGAAACGGCAGATCCCGTAAAATGTCGCTATCAGCACCAGGTAGGTCCAACGATCGCCGAGAACGTCGATCGCATCGTGCAGAAATGGACCGGTGCGCGCCGCCTTGGAAGATATCGCGCTCGAACGGCGGCGCCGACGCATTTCGGGATACGTACCGCGGCCCGCACTCGAACCTTTCTCCATCGAGATCTCATCCGCGCTGACAATCTCGCCGCATTTCGCGCAGACGCATTGCGGCTCCGTCTTGCTTCCGCACGAGCGATGCTGGAGTGTCACCTCACCAACCATCGCGTCCACTCCGGTTCCCCAGCGGCGCTCCCAGCGGCGAATCATCAACGCTAGAGCGTAGAGGTCGCGCCCCATCGCGGTCAGGCGATAGTCGTAACGCGGCGGATGCGCTTGATATTGCGCTCGCCTGACAATGCCTTGAGCCGCCAACAAGCGAAGACGATCGGCCAATAGCTGGCGCGCGACTCGGAGGTGCTGCTGCCATTGCTCGAACCGTCGCAGTCCGAGAAACGCATCGCGCAAGATCAGCAACGTCCAGCGATCGCCGATAGCGTCGAGGGCTCTGACTACTGAGCTTCCCTGGATTGGGAGTGAACCGCCTCGGGATTTAGATTTCATCGGCGAATTTTCTGCTTGCACATGGCGTCGAGCCAGTGCTACTGAGTCTCTCTATGCAAGTACGTCTCATTATGCAAGCAGATAGCTCGTTATGAGAGCCGCCGTGGCGGATTATCTTTCTGCTGATGCCGATTCGATAGTTGCGTCAGCACGATCATTGGCGCCGCTAATTGCGGAATCTGCCGGCGCGATGAACTCGGAACGCAGGTTACCCGCACCGCTGGTCGACGCGCTCAGGGATCTGGGCGCTTTCCGGATGGCTGTGCCGCGAGTCTATGGCGGCCTCGAGCTCGATCCGATCACGCAAGTCCGCGTGGTCGAAGAGCTCTCCCGGATGGATGGTTCAGTTGGCTGGTGCGCGATGATCTCGACCGCGGGAAGTTTCGCCAGCGCCTTCCTCGCGAGCGACGTGGCGGAACGTCTGTGCGGCAACAAAAACTTCTCACTGGCCGGCCAGGTGGTGCCGAACGGACGCGCGGACTTGGTCGAAGGCGGCTACCGGGTCAGTGGAAAATATCGATTCGGCAGTGGATGCCAACATGCGTCGGTGATGGTCGGCGGATGCATTGTGTTCGAGGGCGGCAAACCGCGCCTCCTTCCGAGCGGACGACCCGAAGCTCGCGTGATGTTATTCCCGCCGTCGGCGTGCGCGATTCTCGACACCTGGAATACCACGGGCCTCGCCGGCACCGGCAGCCACGATTTCGTCGTCGACGATGTATTCGTGCCCTTCGTGGAGAGCTGCAGTTTCCTCGAACGGCCGCATTGCAGCACTCCGCTCTATCGCTTCGCTCCACTGTTTCTCGTTTCTCATGCGGGAGTACCGCTCGGCCTCGCACGCGCCGCGATCGACGCCGTCATTGAGCTGTCGCAAAGCAAACCATTGATACCGGATCCTCACAAAGTGGTCGGCAGCCGATTGTTGCGCGACGATTCGCGGGCGCATGAAGCAGTCGCGATTGCGGAAGGCAGCTTGGCCGCGGCGCGCGGTTTTACTTACTCCTTGCTCGAAGAGCTCTGGAGCGCGCTCAACCGCGAGGAAACACTTTCATCTCGCCAGCGTGCACTCTATCGAATCATGATCGTGCAGGTTCATCGCGTCGCGAAAGAGGTGATCGCGTCGATGTACGATCTGGCGGCGACCAGCGCCATCTACCGCAGCAGTCCGATCGATCGGATCATGCGCGACATCCTGACCGCATGTCAGCATGGGATAGTGCATCCGAAGATGTATCGACCGGCGGGACGCATGCTGCTCGGACTTGATGCCGGCGACCCGATGTTCTAGTGCTCATTTCGATGATTCCAGCCAATCAACTTCTGAGTGAGATCGTCACCTCAATCCGTGAAGTGATCGCACCCGCGATCAGTGAGCCCTATCCCAAAGCGCAAGCGTACATGGCCGCGGTCATCCTGGAATTCGTCGCGCGCCAGGTTGAGGAGCGCAGCGATATCGAAGAGCAAAAGCATGCGGCGATGCTCGAACTGCTGCGCGATCTTTCGCAATTACCAGGCGTGAATCGACTGGTTCGCGGCGACGAGCTGAACGAAATTGGATTGAACAAATTGATTGAGCATCTGTATGCGGAGCGCGGCCGCCTTGGCGAAGAGACTTTTGCGGCCGCCAATCGCCGGGTGCGTCAGACGCTCAGAAAACTTCTCGACCAGGAACTCAAGGTCGCCGGAAAGAACGAGGACTGAACGGTGGCGACGTCTCCCACAGTCCAGGAAAAGATCGCCGGCTATCTCCAATCCAAAATCCCGCGCGCGCGAAACCTGGCGCTGTCCGATTTCGTTCACTCGGCCGGTGGATGGTCGCACGAGATTTACGTATTCTTCGCGACTTGGAACGAGGACGGGCGCGCGATGCGGCAGGGCTTCTGTCTGCGCAAGGATCCGGGGATTTCGCTGCTGCGCGAACTCTCGAACCTGCGCGAGCAGTTTCGCGTTATCAAGGCGCTCGAGCCGACACCCGCGCCGACGCCGAAAGCCTACTGGTATGAGGAAGATCCATCGCTGCTCGGCGGCCCCTTCTTCGTGATGGAAAAAGTCGAAGGCGAAGTGCCGAATCCGTGGTCGCGCGCCGGAAAGCAGTTTTATGCCGATGCGGCAAAGCGCGGAAAGTTGCCGCGCAGCTTCGTCGAGGCCCTCGCGTCGCTGCACAACCTGGACTGGCGCACGCACGGCCTGGACTTCATCGGCGTTCCCGGCGACGGGAAAGATTTCGCGCTGCGCGAGATCGCGAAGTGGGAGTCGCTGATTGATCAGTCGATTCGCAAACCGGAACCGGTGCTCACCGAACTTTTGCTCTGGCTCAAAGCGAATGCGCCCGAGACCCGGCGTCTCGCATTCGTGCACGGCGCTTATCGCACCGGCAATCTCATTATAAAGGATGACCAGATCGCCGCGATCATCGACTGGGAACTGCAGGTGATCGGCGATCCGATGTATGACGTGGCTTACGTATTGTCGAACCTGAACCGCGAGGGCTCTCCGCTGCTCTCATGTGTCGTCGAGCGCGAATTTTTTCTCGATTACTATCAGCAGCTCACCGGACTCACGATCGACCTGGAGGTTTGCCGTTACTACGAAATTCTCTACATGATGCGCAGCACGGCGTTTTGGCTGAGCGCGTCGGGACTCTTCGCGGAGGGCAGAAACAAGGATCTGCGCCTCGCGCGCACGACATACTCGGTGCCGGTGGTTCTCGACATGGCCGCCAAGGCGCTCGGCTTCTGAAAAGTTTGCGAGGTGATAAGCGATGCTGACTGCGTGGGACGAACTCATGTGCCATCAAATGCCGGCAACGATGGACCATGTGCACACGACCAACCCCGAATGGACCGAGCGCGTCTATGTCAGCATCTATAATGTTCGCGACAAGAACACGATTCTCGGTTTCGGCGTCGGGCAGTATCCCAACAAAAATGTTCAGGACGGATTCGCGACCGTCTGGCATGAAGACAGGCAGTACAACTTCCGCGCCTCGCGAGCGCTGCGTCCACGAATCGATGAAGTGAAAGTCGGCCCGCTCTCGGTCGAGACGCTGGAGGGACTGCGCCGCTTCCGCATCAAACTGGACGACAATCCTTCGACGATCCGGCTCGACATCGAATGGACCGCGCGCGACGAAATCGCGAAAGAGCCGTCTGCACCGGCGCCCCCTGCACCCGCCAAGAGCCTTACCAGGAGCCTTACCAAGAGCCTTGCCCCGGACGCCATCGACGCGCTGATCCGGCTCGGCCAAATCGGCCACTTCCGCGGCATCAGCGCCACGCTCGACGAAATCGAGGCCGCTTCCCCGGAATGCGCCGCCTGCGTGGCGGAACTGCGTGCGATCGCCAATTCGTTCAATCTGACCCGGTTTCTGACGGTCCTCGACGCGCAACGGAGGACGTGATGCGCCCCAGGGAGGCCGGAGATATCGTGCTCGTGGTCGACGATTCGCCCGACACCCTGCGCATGCTCACCGATGCGCTGGAGGAGGCCGGGATGACGGTGCTGGTCGCGCTCGAAGGCGCGCAGGCTCTGGCGATCGTCGGCAAGATCACCCCGGACGTCATCCTGATGGATGCGGTCATGCCGAGCATCGACGGCTTCGAGACCACTCGGCGTCTCAAGCGCAACAAAACACTCGCCCACGTGCCGGTCATCTTCATGACCGGACTCACCGAAACCCAGGACATCGTCAAAGGATTGGAGGCCGGCGGAGTCGACTATGTGACGAAGCCGATCGTTCCGGATGAATTGCTGGCCCGCATGCGCGTCCATCTTGCCAATGCGCGCCTCGCCCACTCGGCGCGCGCAGCGCTCGACGCCTCGGGACGTTATTTGCTGGCGACCGACACTTCGGGGGGCGTGCTGTGGTGCACGCCGCAGACCGCAAAGCTGCTCAGCCTCGCGTTTGGGGACTTCCACGGCGAGGGATATCTGCTCCCTGCCAATGTGCAGGAATGGTTGCAGAAGCGGACGCGCCAGGACGTTAAATCCGCAGCCGATTCGATTGCTCTTGAGGCAAGCTCACCCAAGCTCCAGCTCTCCTATGTGGGCCAGGTCGCTGCCGAGGAAATCCTGCTGCGGCTGGTCGAAGGCGAACTTGAAAATGACAACCTCGTCCTCAAGCGCAAGCTTCCGCTCACCCAGCGCGAATCGGAGGTGCTGATGTGGATTGCGCGCGGCAAGTCCAACCGCGACATTGCGGAAATCCTGGATCTCAGCCCGCGCACCGTGAATAAGCACCTGGAGCAGATTTACGCCAAGCTCGGCGTCGAGAATCGCGCCTCGGCGGCGGCCCTCGCCGTGCGTACGCTCGGACCGCGGTAAGCGTTTGTATTCACTCAATCTTGATATTCGCGTCGCGGATCACCTTCCCCCACTTCGCGATCTCCTTTCTGATCTGCGCTGCAAATTCCTCGGGCGTATTGGTGACAGGATCGAGGCCGAGCACCGCGAAGCGTTCCTTGATGTCCGGCAGCGCGACGATTGTCTTGATCTCGCGGTAGAGGA
>Ga0137412_10005630_pt1 | contig 10024 bp, 5 predicted proteins | sample CZODoug2_1_16fun_FD_122160 | JGI IMG/M metagenome (GOLD analysis project Ga0137412, IMG submission 122160) | Vadose zone soil fungal communities from Angelo Coast Range Reserve, California, USA - CZODoug2_1_16fungal (Hybrid Assembly) | ecosystem: Environmental > Terrestrial > Soil > Vadose zone... | reverse complement strand
GCCGCGATCGGCGCCCCGGAGCCGGGCGACCAAAGGATTACCTTGTCTCCGACGGCCGGGTCGACGCCAGCTGCCGTGGTGACCGGCTCCGAAATCGCAAACAATTTGCCGTTCGCGGCCGCGGCTTTGCGCAGGTCATTCGTCACGTCCACTGCCGCGCCCACCACCATCACCGCCGGCGGGTCACTCGAGCCGACCTCACCGACCACGGCGAGGCCGGCATGGATACTGACAGCGATGTTCATTTTGCGATTGCCTTCGCGTCCGAGCCGGTTGTCGAGGTCCGAGATCACGCGCTCGATCGCACCTGCCGCCTGCAGCGCGCGTCGCGCAGCCCGTGCCGGCTCGCGTTCGAGGCCGAACAGCGCGCAGATGCCGTCGAGTCCGATGGTGCTGAGCGTCCCGTCGGCCGCGCGGATCGCATTGCCGAGCGCCTCGCCATAGAGCGTCAGCAGGTAAAGCAGGTCCTGCGGCAACTCATGGTGGGCGAGCTCTTCGCGGTTGAGAAAGTCGCAGAACATCACGACAACGTCGCGCTCGGCACTGCGCTGCGGCGCCGTCGGCCGGTAGATCGCCCGCGCGGTACGCACCAGCGGCACCACCGATACGTCGCCGGAAGGACGCAACTGGCACGCCAGGCGCACGTCGGACGCGGCGCCGATCCGGCGCAGCGTGGCCCGCTCGTCCGCGCCCTGCGCCGGGCAGAGGTCTTCGCCGGCCGTCACCCGCACCCGGCAGGTCGAGCAGCGCGCCCGGCCGCCGCACATCGAGGCATGGGGAAGGTGGAAGCCCCGGCTTGCTTCCAATACCGACCAGCCGCGCGGCACCCGCACGATGCGCTCGGGATACGAGATCGAAATCAGCCGCTTGCGACTGCTTTCCACCCAATTGCGGACACCGCGCGCGCCGAAGGCCGCACCAATGATGACAAAATAGCTGATGAGAAGCGTGTTGTGCCAACGTGTGATCCCGGCGCGTTCGGAGGAATGGTCCGCGCCCAGATAGTCTTGCGCGGCCGCCGCGGCCGCCGGATTGGCGGAAACCTCGCGCCCCATCGCAATGAAGCCGAATCCCGAGAACACCGGCAACAGCAATGCGATCGCGAACAGCACATATCGCGTGCGCCGATACCAGGGCCGTCGGCTGAAGGCGAAGTGCAAGCCGAGGCAGCCGTGTACCCATCCGGGCGCCAGCAAGCCGAGCTGCATCCCCTGCGAATCCGCAATCCACAGATTGGCGATCACGCGGGTGTAGTCCGATGACAGACCGAACAGGTCGTACGCCAGCCGCGTATTGGCGAAGTGATTGATCAAGATGACCGGCAGCGTGAAGCCCAGCGCAATGCGCAGGAGCTCCGCCGGCGGTAGGCGGAAGGTCCGCCGCTCGTACACCGCCCACAACGCCAGGAAGAAATGGACCATGGCGGCGCCGTAGAGCAGCGCCGTGCCGGGCATGCTGGACCAGACCTCGATCGCGAACTCGAGGCCCTTTTCAGCGGCGGCGAGGGAGACGAGCCCGAGCGCATGGTTGACCATGTGCGCCGTGATATAGAAGAAGAGAACGAGGCCAGACGCCATCCGCAGATTTCTGCGAAGCGAGCTGAACGACATGTGCGAGAAGAGCTTCTCGCTCCCCGGCAGTCGGAAGTTGATCGAATCGGCCAACGACATCGTTCAACCGGTGCGTTCATGCCTTCTGAGAATCAGGTATACATGTTCCCTTTCAACAGTGACAATCCTGACGTCGCTCGGTATGTCCAAGTACCGCAACCAAGTACCGCAACCGGTTTGGCGCTCCCGCCTGCGCCGAGGGGGCGAACTTAGGCCAGATCGGACACGGCGCCGCGAGATCGTTGCCCGCGAAAGCTTCGCGGAATTCATGCCTAAAGAAGGGTTGACGCGGCAGGGTAGGTACCGATCGCCGTTTTTTTATGCGCAAGCGTCTGTCGGGGCGTGGCCTCCGGCGCGGAGCGCTTGTGACGCCCGCCCAGACAGATTGCCGCAAACCGCCTCGATCACTATCTTACCTTGCAGCAGCGGGACGAAAGTGGAGAGAGGTCGACTTCGATGGCCTTGATGCAATGGCTTGGATTGAGCAAGGAGCGGGCTGATGAAGCCGCCCTGGCCGCACGCGTCACGGCACTCCAAAGCGCGCTGAACACGTGCAAGGAAGTGGCGGCCCGCTGGGCGCGCATCCGGCGTGAGGTTTTGGCGGCGTCGGCCGCGCTGTTTCTGGCGTTGGGCTTCATGCTCGGCGTGTACCGCGACACCATCCGGCAGAGCATCGTCAATTTGGGCACGACGATCGGCTTGGTGCGTACCGTCTCCGACGCCGAAGCGGCTGAGACGGCCTATCAGAAAGGCGACTACGAAACCGCGCTCCGGCTTGCGCGTCCGCTCGCCGAACAGGGCGATGATCGGGCACAATCCGTCCTCGGACGCATGTATGCGCGCGGCCGTGGCGTACCGCGCGACGACGTCGAGGCAGTGAGATGGTTCCGCAGCGCCGCGGAGCAAGGCAATGCCGCCGCGCAACTCAATCTCGGAAACATGTATGCGGATGGCAATGGCGTGCCGCAGGACTATGCGGAGGCGGCAAAGTGGTATCGTCGCGCGGCCGACCGCGGCGACCCGCAGGCCCAGTACAATCTCGGCCTCGCCTATGCCAAGGGCGAGGGTTTGCAGCAGGACAATGTCAGCGCGCACGCTTGGTTCAATATTGCGGCCTCGCGTTTCCCGGGATCCGACCAGATCAATCGCAACCTGGCGATCTCGAATCGCGACGCCGTGGCCAGCAAAATGACGGCCGAAGAGATCAGCCAGGCGCAAGAACGCGCGCGCGAGTGGAAACCCAAATAGCGCGCGTGTGACGCTCTATTTCGACGCCGGCGCGGGCGCCGGCCCCGACCCGACCGAAGCAATCGCCCCGGAAAGCCGGGAGAAGAACGCTTCGATCTCAGACATGCGGACCGGGAACGGAAAATAGATGCGTGGCACCTCAGGCGACCCTGTCGTTTCCGGCGCTGCGGCGGTCGGGACCTTTTCCGGCGGCCCCATCCAGTTGGCCGGAGGCGCTGCGCCCGGCGGCATGGCGTAAGGGTCGGCGGGCGGGCGGGGCAAGGCCGCCGGTTGTGGCGCAGGCGGCGGTGCCGGCGTGTCGACGTTGCCGAGGATGATCGGCACGCCGTCCTTGCCGCCCCCGATGATCACCACCTTGGAATTGGGCGACTGCGAAAGTTGCAGCGTGGCCTCGATGCCACGCCAGCGTAGATAGGAGTCCGAAATGCCCTGGCTGACGATCTGCTGGAATTCGTGGATGCCCTCCGCTTCGATTTTCTTGCGCTCCGATTCCTTGACTTCCCGCTCGACGCGGAACGTGTACTCCTGCGCGATGTAGTACTGCTCCAGCTTGCGATTGATCGCGGTGACGATCGTCTGCGGCAGCTCGATGCCGAGGATCAGCGTGTCGACGAGATTGAGCATGGCGTACAGCGGAATCCGGTAAGGCGCGTAATCCTCGCTTTCCTGGCGCTCCATCATCTTTTCGCCCAGCATCGCCTCCGCGCGGGCGCGGATCTTGTCCTGAATCTCCTGCCGCTTGGTCGAATAGACCTCCTCCGCGAGATAGTCGGCGATGATTTCGCGCATCCGGTTTCCAATTTCGGGGACCACTAAGGTCATGACGTAATTTTCCCCGATCGACTGATGCAATTGGGGAACAGAGTCATGCTTCAGGCGGAACCGGATGTTGATTCCGGCAGTGACATTGACGCCGTCCTTCGAGATCGCCGTGTAGGTGTCTGTCCGGGACTGCAGCCTCAGGTCATACAGAAACAGTCTGTCCCACGGCAAAATGAGCCGCATGCCCTCGTCTTTCAAATAACGCGGATCGAGCACCGTTCCGCCCCGGAACCGTTTCCACAGGACGCCGACGTAACCGCTCGGGACGTTCACCACCATGTACGGGTAAAGCACGATGCCTGCGAGCAAGATCGCCATCGCGAGGAGCGACAGGGTCGTAAGCTGGTTGAGAAAGAACCGCCGCCATGTCCGCCGCCGTGGCGCGCCAGCTGCCGGGATCGCGTCCCGATCGAGAGACAGGCGAGATGTGTTCATCAAGCGCTCTCCACTGAACGCGGCGCGACAAACCGGCCTTCGTCCATGCGAAGGCTGCGCGCCGGCAGCTTCAACTCTTCGAGGTAGCGGTCGTCGTGGGTTATCGCGACCACCGTCGCGCCGTTCCGCATCAATTCCGGCAGCAGCTCGTCGTAGAACTTGCGCCGAAATTCGGGATCCTGCTCGGCGGTCCATTCGTCCAGCAGCAGGATGGGACGTTTTTCCAGGAGACTTACGATCAGCGCGAGACGTTTGCGCTGGCCCCCCGACAGGTCGAGGGTCGTGAACTCACCGTTGGTGAGGCGCGTCTTGTCGGTCAGCCGAAACTGCGCCAGCAGTCGACCGAGGTCCGCCGCGTCCTGGTCGGTGATCCCATAGAGCCGCTGGAAAAGATGGTAGTCCACGAAAATCGCCGAGAACAAGGAACGATAGCGGTCACGCAGTTCGTCCGTCACGGGTACGCCGTCAAGCGTAATCTCTCCAGAAAGGGGCTGGTACAAGCCCGAAAGCACCCTGAGCAACGTCGACTTGCCCGAACCGTTTCCGCCGATGATGAAAACGAGCTCGCCTCGGCGCAAGTCGAAGTCAACCGGTCCTACCTGGAAGACCGCTTCGGACGATTTATCGACGTAACGGAATTCGACCGCACGCATCTCGATTTTTTCGAATTTGGCCAGCGCCTGATCGGAGCCGCTCCGTCCTTCGACGGACATCTCCCGCAATTTCGCTTCCAGCCCAGCGATATTGTCGGCCGCCGTATTTGCGGCTGTCAAGATCGGCAATGCCTGGACCAGGCTGAAGCAGGCACCGACGATGAATAATGTGGCCGTCGTCGTCTTCGCGATCGTGCCGGCCGACGCATCGCCAAAGATCGGCGCCACGAACACGATGGCGCCAAGCAAAAGGTAAACGGAGCTTTGCGAAAATACCAACCTTTTGAAGGTTTCGCTCTGCGTGCGGATCTTGGTGTTGGCGGCGGTTCTCGAGACCTCGACGATGTCGTCGAACAACTCTTCGCTGCGTGCGCGGTTGAGCCGCACCTCCTTGAAGCCTTCCAATAGATCGGTCTGACGGTCGAACAGGCGATTTTCCCATTCGGTCCCCTCGCGCGTTCCTTCCGCCAAATCTCGGCTCTTGGCATGCAGCATCAGGGCCGTGAAGCCGACGACCACCACGATGAGCGCAAAGGCCAGAAGCGACAAATAGGCGATGTAGATCGCGACGAAGAAGATGAGAACGACGCTTTGCGCGGCGAATGCGCAGATGTTGGTTGCCTGCGTGAGCGTGGCCGTATCGCGGGTGATCGCGGCACCGATTCTGGCGCGGCCGATCGCATCGAGCGGGATGAGCTCCGCATGTCGAACCTGGTCCAACAAGCGTATCCGCAATTTGTGAATGATGGCCTCGATCTCCACTGTCGCGGTGATCAGGATGTAGTGTTGCGACTTGATGAAGAGAAACAGCGCGACGAGAAACAGCGCCGCCGCCCAAAGATTGCCTCTCCCATTGCCGGCAGTTTGCGCGCCGGAGTTGACCGCCGCCAGGATTGCGGCATTGCTGATCCCGCCGAACGCCGACATCACGAGCAGCCGGACCAAGGAGCCCTGCATCTCTCGGCGGACAAGCTCAAGAAAGGACATTCTGACTCTCGGCTCAATTCCACTCGGCGGAGCGCGACATCAAGCAATGCAGACGATCGCCGGCTTGACCGAGAGACCTGTTCAATTGCGCTGTGGGTCGCGGCGAGAGTCGACACGACGGGAGGGAGCCGTCAGCAGAAGAACCAGCAGCACGGGGATGGGCGTCACCAGCAGCGCAATGACAAACGTACCCACGAACCCCAAGCGACGATGGATGCCGCAAAGTCCCGTCAGAAGGCAAAATACGACATAGACGATCGCTGCAACTGCCGTCATTGGGGAATGTCTCCCGTTCCGCTGCTGCCCAGCCTCGATCGCACAGATCGTCGGGAACGAGAACGCCCAGCCGAGCCTGTCGCGCTCATGCTCCGGTCGCCGCGCCCTCCGTGGTCTGCGCGGAAGAACTGGACGAACCGGTCGCAGGAGCCGCGCCGGATCGGCCGGCAAACTTCGCTTTCTGGGCTTTGATGAACTCGCGATAGTCGGGAGGATTGAAATCGAGCAGCGTGCCGCCCGAAGCAAAGTGCTGAATGAAGACCTTGCCGATCACGTAGGTTGCACCGGCGGAAACCACCGGCATCGTGACCGCACCGATCGCCGTCCCGATGCCGGGTATCCCCTTCAGAAGGCTTCCGACGCTCATTGCAGCGGTCGTCGCGGTGCTGGCCGGGAGCACTGACCCGGCGAGGCTCGCGATCATCGATTTGCCGAGGTTGTCGGAAAAAGGAACGCTGTAGATCTCCGAAAGGCGGCGCAGCATCTGGAGCTGGACCCCACCGACCGCGGCCACATCGAGAAGCGGGATCGGCACAAGTCCAGCCGCCCCCGACCATAGCGAAAAGCGGTCGACCAATTTCGAGGCCTGCTCGTCGCGTTGTTCGTCCGTCATGGGAGCCGGAGCGGGAGCGTCGGCCGCCGCAGACGCGCCCGAAGCGGATGCGGCCGAAGCAGCCGTCGTCGAAGCAGGCGTTCCGTCAGTCATAGAGGAGATCCTTGCTGTCTAGCCGCCTGAGCGCCGACCCGGCAGCCGCGATGAACGTACTCGGCAAATGTACGCGACCGCCACCGATCACTTCGAATCAAGTCCGCTTGACCGATCGACCGACACCCTCGATACCGTATCACCAACGCACGAGAGGTGTCGATGGTTGAATGTCGCCGGCGCGCACCGCCCGAGAGCTTGGTTGGCTGTCGTTTAGGCCTGAAATCAGGGGTTTAGTGCCCGGGGGGTGAAACGTGCCGAAGCGTGTCGGGGTCTGCCGGTGCCCGCGGTCGCGAGACTTGCCCGCAAGCTGGATTGCCCGCATCGGCCAACTGGATTGAGCCAGTCGACTTACCTACATTGAGCGTGTCGGCTTATTATTGACAAAGCAGGCTGGCGCCACGACGATTTCGTCGCATCGCACGCCAAGAAAAGCTCCAGACGGTCCCGCGGGAACACGTGAACAAAGTCATCGCATCGTCGGCCGATCTCGAGCGCGCGTCTGAAACGAAGCTTCGAAATGATCGGGCGCACGATCGGGAAAGCAGCGTGCTGCCGCTGTCGTCGGCGCAGCTGGGGATCTGGTTTGCTCAGCAAATCGATCCGTCAAGCCCTGCATACAATATCGGCGAATACATCGAGATCAACGGCGAAGTCGACGCTCTGCTGTTCGAGCGGGCCTTGCAAAGGGTCGTGGCCGAAAGCGAAGCGCTGCGCGCGCGGATCGTCGAGCAAGCGGGGCAGGTCGCACAGGTCGTCGGTCCCGCGCCGGCCTGGTCAATGCCGCTGATCGACGTAAGCGACGCGCCCGACCCGCGCGCGGCGGCCGAGTTGCGGATGAGATCCGACCTGGCGCAAACGGTCGATCTCCGGAACGGCCCCCTGTTCGGTTTCGCGCTGTTCAAGGCGTCGGCCCGTCAGTTCTTCTGGTACGCCCGCTACCATCACATTGCGGTGGACGGCTTCAGCATGTGGCTGGTCGCAAGCCGGGTGGCGGATGTCTACACGCAACTCTACCGCGATCGAACCGCAAGCGGTGGATCGTTCGGCTCGCTCGCAACCCTGTTGGAAAGCGACGCCGCCTATCGCGCATCCGAACGGTTCGCGCAGGACCGCCAGTATTGGACCAGCCAGCTCGTTGATCCGCCCGAGCCGATCACGCTTGCCAGGCGACCTTTGCCGCAAGCGGTCGGCTTCCTGCGCCGGACCGCCTATCTGCAGCAGTTGGAGGTCGACCGGCTGCGCGCGCTCGCGCACCGCATGCAGACCAAGCTGTCTCGGGTGATCGCGGCCACCACGGCCATCTTCCTTCATCGCCTCACCGGCGCAAGCGACGTGGTCTTCGGCCTCCCTGTCGCCGCGCGGGATACCGCCTCGCGAAGCGTTCCGGGAATGGCCTCGAACGTGCTGCCGGTGCGCCTGATCATGCATCCCGGCATGACCGTCGCGGAGGTCATCGATCAGAGTGCCCTGCAGATTCGTTGCGCTCTTGAACATCAACTTTATCAGCTTGCGGATCTCCGGCGCGACTTCGGCGCTGGAGCCGATCGTGGGGCGGTGTTCCGGCACAGCCTCAATATTCTGCCGTTCGACTACGACCTGAGTTTCGCCGGCAATAGCGCCACCTCCCACAATCTCTCGCTCGGGCCGGTCGAAGATCTGTCGATCGAAGTTCATGAGCGTGCACACGACGGCTCGCTGCGCATCGATTTCGATGCCAATCCGGCATGTCATACCGAGGACGATCTCGCCGAACATCAGCAGCGATTCTTGAGGCTGCTGGCGGCGGTTGCCGAACCCGACCGTGCGATCGGCAGCCTCGACATCCTGGGCGAGACGGAGCGCGACACCCTGCTGCGGGTGTGGAACGACACCGCCCATGGTCCCGACAGCTCCGCGGTGCCCGCGGCCACGCTGCCGGAGCTGTTCGCGGCGCAGGCGGCGCGCACCCCTGACGCGTTGGCGGTGGTGTTCGAGGATGCCACGCTGAGCTATGCCGCGCTCGACCGGCGCGCCAACCAGCTGGCCCATCACCTGCGCGCGCGCGGCGTCGGCCCCGAGGTGGTGGTCGGTCTCTGCCTCGAGCGCTCGCTCGACATGGTGGTCGGGCTCATCGCCATCCTCAAGGCCGGCGGCGCCTATCTCCCGCTCGACCCGCAGTATCCCGCCGAGCGCCTCGCCTTCATGCTGCAAGATGCCGGCGCCCCCGTGCTCGTCACCCATTCCACGCTCGACCACCGAGTACCCGATAATGGCGGCGCGCGTGTCCTCATCGATGCCGATGCCGCCGCCATCACCCGCCAGCCCACCACCGCCCCCGCACCAGACCTCGACCCATGCCATCCCGCTTACGTCATCTACACTTCAGGCTCCTCAGGCGCCCCAAAAGGCGTCGTGATCACGCATCAGAACGTCGTGCGGCTGTTCGGTGCGACGGAACACCTGTTCCATTTCGACGCCCACGACGTGTGGACGCTGTTCCACTCCTTCGCATTCGACTTTTCGGTTTGGGAGATCTGGGGCGCGCTGTTGAAGGGCGGCCGCTTGGTGGTGGTGCCGTTCTCGATCAGTCGTTCGCCCCGGGAATTCCTCGAGCTCATGGCGCGCGAAGGCGTGACCGTGCTCAATCAAACGCCGTCCGCATTTTATCAGTTGATGCAGGCCGACCGTGAGAATCCCGATGTCGGACGCACGCTCGCGCTTCGCCACGTGATTTTCGGCGGCGAGGCGCTGGAGCTTGGAAAGCTCGATCCATGGTATCAGCGCCACTCCGATAACGCGCCTTTCCTCGTCAATATGTACGGCATCAGCGAAACGACGGTGCATGTCAGCCACCTCGTGCTCGATCATGCGGCCGTTAAAAGCTCCGGCGGCCTCATTGGACGCGGTATTTCGGATCTTCGCGTTTACGTTCTGGATAGCGGCCTTTCACTTGCTCCTGCGGGAGTTGCTGGCGAGCTCTACATTGCGGGGGCTGGACTGGCGCGTGGCTATCTTCATCGCGCCGGCCTGACGGGTGAGCGGTTCGTCGCGGACCCCTATGGTGCTGCGGGCAGCCGGATGTACCGGACCGGGGACTTGGCGCGCTGGCGTGCGGACGGCGTGCTGGAGTTCCTGGGCCGCGCGGATGCGCAGGTGAAGCTGCGCGGGTTCCGCATCGAGCCGGGCGAGATCGAGGCGCTGCTGACGCGGGACCTGTCGGTGGCGCAGGCTGCGGTGATCGCGCGCGAGGACACGCCCGGCAACAAGCGGCTGGTGGCCTATGTGGTGGCGGCGGCGGGCGCCAC
>Ga0137412_10005629_pt1 | contig 10024 bp, 13 predicted proteins | sample CZODoug2_1_16fun_FD_122160 | JGI IMG/M metagenome (GOLD analysis project Ga0137412, IMG submission 122160) | Vadose zone soil fungal communities from Angelo Coast Range Reserve, California, USA - CZODoug2_1_16fungal (Hybrid Assembly) | ecosystem: Environmental > Terrestrial > Soil > Vadose zone... | reverse complement strand
GACAAGAGTGGTTTTGGTGGGACAAAGCATGATTTTGAACCTTTAGAAAGAGACGTACTTCGCAAAGTACCTCTTTTTGGCCCAGCTTTAGCAAAACATCTTTTACCTTCTAAAAAGAAAGAACCTTCTTTTTCGGGAAAAAAGTTTTAACAAAAGTTTTAGCAATGACGATTGCTAAATATGCAAGCTCTGCTTGCGAACTTAACGTTAAGGAGTTGTTTTTATGGGACAGCAACAACAGAAAATGCACGGACTTGAAGAAGCTCGCTCTGCGGGTAAGAGTGTTGTTAAAGATGCACACGACACTCAACAGAGTGGGATTAAACAGAACTTTAAACAAAATGTCACCAACCAACATATCAGTGGGAGTGTGAAACACGAAAGTGGTGTTCCTAATGATATTGGTTTTGGTCAAATCGAGACAGGGAAACATAAAAAATACTAATATGCCACATGACTCAAAAGGAAATTTGCTTCAGGTAGGAGATAAGATTAATATTCCTGCCACAGTTATATCAATTCAACCAGGAGAAGAATATTGTAATCTATCAGTAGAATATGATATTTCAATGCCTCCTTATGAAAATAAAATGAGTGGAACTTTTAATACAAAACAAGTAGAAAAAGTATTAACCTAACGTGAGTGAAGGAGCTTCTCCCTTGAAGATTGTACTCAATTCTTATACAGGCATTGGTGCTTGGTTCACACTACGTCTTGTTGAAGAGGGACATAGTGTGGACTATTATCAAATGAATAAGGATTGTTTAAATATTTTAAATGGATTAGCTCCTTCACCACTCAAAGAAAAGCCTAATTATGCCAAGTATGATTTAAGTATCTTTGACCTTACTGGCAAAGAAAAGCTTGCTGAAGAGAGTGCTTCTCTTTGTCCTACTATAGGAGATTCTTCTCTTGCTACTCAACTAGAAGATGACCGCCTGTTCGGTATTCAAGTAATGGAACAATGTGGCGTTAAAGTTCCTCCTTACGAAGTCTTCGACGATATAGAAGATGCTGCCGCATTTGTACGAAAAGAAAAAAAACGTTACGTATTTAAACCTGACGGAGGACAAGACCAAAAAGCTAACACTACATACGTATCGCGCTCCTACAAAGATCTACTCGATTATATGTCCAAACTTGGTGAAACTACTAAAGGAGCCACTTTTCTTTTACAGGAATTTGTAGAACAAGGTACTGAGATTTCTACAGAAGCATATTTTAATGGAGAAGAGTTCTTTGCTATAAATCATACGCTTGAAGAAAAAAAGTTTATGAACGGCAACATCGGTCCTGCTACTGGTTGTGCAGGCAACTTAGTATGGCTTTGTCCTGAAGGTAGAGCTTCTAAAACTTTCAAAGAAGGTTTAGAAAAACTAGGAGATTTTCTTGCAGCAAACTCTTATAGAGGAATGGTTGATCTCAATAGTATTGTCACACAAGGGGATCTTTTTGGACTCGAATGGACACCACGTTTTGGCTATGACGCATCTTCTACCTTGTTTTCGCTTGTACAAAGAGGAGAACTGGGTAACTTTCTTTATGCTATATCCACAGGTCAAAAAATTGCTCCTGACATCTTTAAGGAAGACTGGTTTGCAGCAGGAGTTAGAGTTACAATTCCGCCGTACCCTGCTGAATTAGAAGGGATACAGCAGGTAGAGATACCTATTAATGGGATAACGGAAGAGAATGCTCATAAGTTTTATATGTGGGACGTGATGGAGTCTGAAGGAAACCTTGTTAGTGCAGGTCAGGGATATGGAGTTATCTGCGTGCCGATAGCCAGAGGACAAACTAACAATGCGGCTTTCTATAATGTAAAACAGCTTATAAAAGAACTTAGAATACCCGACATGCAATATAGAACGGATTTGCACGAATATTGTGGAGCACGTTATGACATACTTTCTAGACAAGGATGGTTGCGGCCATGATAAATATACAAGTCATACCTCATTCTCAACAACGTTATGAGACTGTTGGAGATTGGTGGAAAGACGAACAAGGTATTCTTCAAATAAGAGTATCAGAGTTTGACGATTGGAAAATGGAATCTGCTGTTGCCGTGCATGAACTTATAGAAATTATTCTTTGCCACGCGAGAGGAATTAAACAAGACATAGTAGATGATTTTGATAAAAACTTTGAAGCTAACCGTCAAGAAGGAAACACTGACGAACCTGGCGATGATCCTAAAGCTCCCTATAGAAAAGAACACTTCTTTGCAACTTCTATAGAACGTTTGCTTTGTGCCGAGCTTGATATTAATTGGAAAGAGTATGAAGAAAAAATTAACAATTTGTAAAAGAGTAGGAGTTTCTTATGGGAGCATCAAATGATGTTTGTGTTCTTTCTGCAATAGTTCAAGACTCTACAGGACAAGTTTTTGCTAATGGAACTTGGCAACTTATTTTTAAAGATGCTCCTAATGTACCTGGGCCATCCACAAATACTTCCAGTCCTTTTACAGGTGGATCAGGACTTCCTATCACAAGATATTACAGTGGTAGTCTTGATGGCACAGGAGCTTTTGCTCAGAATAATATTATAAGAAATGATGTGATAGCTCCTGCGGGCAGCAAATATACTCTTATAGTAGCACCTAATGCTAGCAGCAATGCTTATCAAGTCGATTTAAGTCTTAATAGTTCTGTTGTAAATGCTTCTGCTGCAATAAATGCAGTTATAAGTAATATTTTTGTTCAAGCTTTTCCTGTAGCACACGCATATAAAGATAGTGAAGTTATTCCTGTGCCTGGGAGCGGAGGTCTTTACTATAATGTTACTAACAGATCTTTACGTGTTTGGGACGGTGCTACTCAGACTTGGCTTACACAGACTACTTTTGTAGTTCCTTTTGTTCCTATAGCACATAACTTTTTGACAGGAATGGATAGTGGAGGTAACTTTAGTTCTGCACAGCCTTCAGCGTCAGATTTAAGTGATGGTCTAACTGGAACTGGTCTTGTTGTAAGACAAACTTCTCCAACAATAAACTCACCCTCGTTAACATCCCCTTCTTTGGATGGAGCATTCTTTACTTTCTTAAGTAAAGATCTTTCTTCTTCTCCCGCGTCCACAGGAGATATAAGACTTAGTAATGGAACAGTAGTAAAATATCGCAATCTTCTTAATAGTGGTGATATTACTGCTTTTCAATTTGGACTAGGGGCTACTGACGATATTTTACGTATTAGTGGCGGCGGCCCAATACAAATACCAAGTTCATTTTCTCCTGATGCAGGAGTAAGCACTTTAACTATCCCTACTGGAGTAAACGGCAATGTTGTTGTAGCTCCTTCAGGAGGAGTAGGAATTGTTGCTGTTGTAACGTTTAACTCTCTTTCTACTTTAGCCGCTAACGTAGCTTCATCTCTTTTGTATCCCGTCCCTACAGGAAAAGATGGCTTTTACAGAGCTTCAGCTTATGCAGTAGTAACACAGCAAGCAACAACATCCTCAACGCTACCTAATGTACAGATAGCATCTTACACAGATGCAGATACTAACGTAATATCAGCTTTGCTAAATATGACTGCTAATAGCGGAGGCTCTCCGGCAAATCCTGCGGTAGGATTTAACTCGTCAAATGCTGCTGCCGCAACAGGCTTGTTAGGAACCGTAGTATTTGCGGCAAAAGGCAATACAAACATTAACTATTCTACCGCTAACTATGCCAGTGTAGGCGCAACGCCTATGCAATACAAGATTCGTATCAAACTAGAGTACCTAGGTGCCTAAAGGAAAAGGTAATTGTAAGGGAGGGAGATAGTGCAAGCACTTTATGATAAACGAGGACGGCGGAAAACATGATACACTCAAATTATTTTTGGCCAGTCTTTGGGCTGGTGGTGCTTGGCTTTTGCGGTTTTTTATCACTCGCTACTACTCTCGTAAAGATGAAGTTCAAAAACTTAAACGAGAAAACAAGTTGGAAAAGCTTTTGGAGTCAGATATTGATTCAAGAAAGAAAGGAAAGGCTCATTCTAATAGTAAGTAAGACAATGTTCTTAAGTGCTGGTTTGCTGATAGGATTTTTTACAGGTTACTTTACGAGAGAGCTGAAACAGTTTGATAGGACAGATACAATACATAATATAAAAATTGTTTCTACTCTTCCTGAAAGAAAATATGTGTATGAAATCTTATCTAACCACGAACAAGATAGAACACAATTCTGCGAAGATTTTGATCCGAAGTTTCCAAAAGATTCCGTTCTTGAATATGTAACTTTCGAGAACAGAGTTTCTTGTTGGAGTGTTGCTGATAAAAGACTTGGTTACAAATATAAATGAGGAGAGTAAAAAATGTCTGCTGTAGAAAAAGAGAAAGACAAGAAAGAACCTATTAAACCTTTGCCGAGCGATCCTGCTCCAAGTGATCCGCCACCGGATAAGCCGCCGCATCCTTAAAAGTATTATAGTTAAATTTAAAAGGAGCCTTTTTTACAGGCTCCTTTTTTAGTTTGCGCTCTCTTAGAATAACATAGATTGTCAACATGTGATACATATTTTTAAATCCGTGCCGTTCTCGGTAGCGTTTTAGCATATTTGTTAAAGTGCCTATACGAAGATCATAGTTAGATGCTATTTCTTTTAGAAACTTTCCTTGCGAAAGCTGTTCTAAAACGTGCATAACAAGAACTTCGTTTTGGCCTTTTGTGCGAGCAGGATTAAGTCTTTTCACCTTTCTTATCCTCTTCATAAGTTTTTATTAGAAATAATCCACATTTAGTACAAAAGATTGAGATTGTTTTTGTAGTTTTATTTACTATTTGGAAATTGTGAGTTGTTTCAAGTAGCATACAAGATTGCATTTAACTTGTTACCTTTCTTTGAAAATTTTTCATAATTTTAACATGCCCTTCAGTTAAAAGATTTTTCACTTCTTTAAACTCAAATTTATCATTTATCAAAGGCTGTCTAGCTACTATTTGTTTTTTAATTAAATCTTCTAATTCAAAAACAATATCTGAAGCTAATTTTCTTCCTGTAGCTAATGCTGCATATGCACAGCACAGAGTTCCTAGTTCTTTTTTGTTTAACATAAAAAGATCTCAATTTTTACGACGTGACTTTACGTTGAAAATTTTCCGGCTTTGTACCATGTATCCTCATCATAATTTCGTCTTCTCTCATAACACGAAGCACATCCTTACCTTTAAATTTTGTAGCATGTCCCATCATATTAGAATAGACGACGTGATCGCCAGCTTTTAGGAATTTGCAGAGTGGCCCCAAGCTTACAACTTTACCGCTAGTAGGACGTCTCATAGAATCTTCCGGAACTACCATTGATGCGCCGAAGCCTTTACAAAGAGTACATTGTTGGAATCCAGAAATAATACTGCTACCTCTTTTATCAGATACCTGACACTTTGTACAAGGCATCAGACCGCCACTTACAATCTTATGTCTGTCTTGTTCCTCACGTTTCTTTTTAAGACTTTCTGCAAAATGCGGTGGCAAGAGTTCAAGTTCTTGTTCTGACAATAAGGCTGCTGCTGCGCTAAACTCAGGATTATGTGCTACTACTTTGTTTCCACCGCACGTAGTACAGAGTTGTTTTGTATGCCCTTCTCCATCACAAGCTTTACACTCAAAGCCTGTACGGAAAGCATCTTCGAGAATGAGAATATTATTGTTAAGAGCTTCTAGAGCTATTTCGTCGTCGATGATGGCTAGAATAGGTAATGTTGTAATTGAGCCATCTGGATTTATTTTAATATTTTGCTTAGAATTATCTTCTTTTAAGATTTCTTCTAGTTGAGCTATAGTAGGTCTTTCTCCTTTAAACATAGAAGCCGATTCTCTCATTCCCATTTGAGGATTAAAAACATTTTCATATTCCATTTCTTTTGTACACTCACTAGGAATACAAGAGGTTCCATTTTTATGTAATCTGTTGTTAGTTGAACATCTCCAATAACCATCTACTATTACATCTCCTGATGTTGCCATTTTTTCTTTTCTCCTTTTAAGGTTTATTACTATGTCCGTTCCTACTATTACTCGGTATTTTTGCTAACCGCTCTCTTTTTCTTACTCCCGTATCTGCATAACAAACATTTTTTCCTACACTCTTTTGTGATATGTAGCCTAAGCTTTTCTCTGCTGTAAAAAGAATCCTATCAAGATCAAAATCTGTCACATGCCTATAAGTAGCTTTAGCTATCTCTATTCTTGTTGCAATACCTGTCGCTTCTACATAATCCATAACACGTTCCATAGCAACAAGCATGTTACTTTCGCCTACATTACGAAAAGTAACATCAAGTGTAGCTAAAACATCTTCAATAAGCTTTATCGCTTCTTCTACATGCGGCAATTCTATAGAAAGAGAATCGCTTTCAGCGATACTTAAAGTCATGCAACACTTTAAAATATGAGATAACATACGAGCTTTAAAGTTACCTGTTACCTCAGTGTCAAATTTTTCTGGCTTGATGTCGTCATAGTAATCTTTAATAGCTTTGTAAGCTGCCATATCAAATTTGAATTGGCCTTGTAAAGTGTTTTGGATATACTTTAAATCTTCTATGAGATCCTGTTCTAACTGCGATCCTTGTTTTGCTAAAGGCCATGCTATTTTTTTAGCTTTGTCAGAAGCAAATACAAATATACATCGACTAGTAAACCCACTGTTAATGGAAGCCATTGCATCTTTGTTGAGCTTTCGTATATAATCAGGCACACAACCACCAAGCAAGCCAACACAAAGATCTTTAATTCTTCTCGATCCCTTGGTCTTAGTATTGTAATCAAACTCATTTTTATCCCACAATTCACACAGCAAAGGTAACATCAACTCGCTGCCGTTTAAAAGCATTGGTAATTCAGTAGAGATAATAGACGCGCTTGTATCACTAAGAACACCTAGCGTTCCCTGTACTAATGTAACGTTCGGATTAGGATTCGATCCCGTTACCGACATACCCGCATTACTTGTTGTAACAATCTTTGGGAATCCGGCGGCAAGTATATCAATGATCTTTTCTGCTGTTGTTCGGTCTGAAATATAGTTAGTTGTGTCCGAAAGTTTAGTAAGGGATATTGCTGGATTAATAGCGGTTCCTTTTCCAACTCCAGGGGGACCAACGAGTATAATGTACTGGTTGGCATAGATTTTATAAAATCCTCTAATAACATATACGCTCCTTTTTAAAGTAGCAGAGAGACAGTGGATTGCGGTCCATTTATTGTAGATAAATGGGGACTCTGTATCTCCTACATAATCTTCGTAGCTCTTTATCCAATTACCTAGTTTGCGTGGCACGCTAGAGCTTCCTCTTGCTTATCTTTTAGTTGTTTATAAGCTTCTCTCAAAGATTCCACATCAAAATTTTTAAGCTTTATACTTTCTCCCAAGTTATAACCTATCTCTCCCTCAATAGGAATATTAATATTAAATCCATTGGCAAACATAATATTTCTATCAAAAGATTTCTTAGTCGCTGGAAGAGAAGTTTCCAAGCTTTCAAGATCATCATCTATCTCCTGTACTAACGAATCATGAGATTCTTGTACGACAAAATTAGAATTGTTATCATCAAGCCAAAGAACAGCAAGACCAGTATTATCGCCAACAGTGGACTGAGGTATATGCGAGTATGCTTCATTAAATAATGAGTAATTAGGATTGTTAGGACGTAAACCAAAAAACTGGCGTTCACGACCCAAAGGAGTACGTAGAAATCGTTTAGTAGTAACTTCGTTACGAATGTTAACATGAAAGATGTTCCTTACTGAAGGATCAAATTGATGTACCTTCTCAAGTATTTCGTCGCATTGTTTAGGAGGAAAAGCAAAACCTTCGCTAGCCAAGATTTCGGACATACGGGTTCCACGCATACCGTAATTGTTTGCATGACGCGGTTTTTTTCCACCGAGATAACGCATAATGCCGGCTTTTGTTGCCGGATTTTTCCACTCAGCTTTACTGTAATCGGATACTCTAATTCCGAATACGAATGCTGCAAGTTTAGTATGTCTGTCGTTATCGGGCCAACTTGTAGAAGATAATTCTTGTATAGCATTTTGATTTCCTGACAAGGCCGCAACGGGCCATTCTTCTGCTGACATTTGATCGCAAGAGAAAAATATCTTTCCAGGTCTAGCTATAAGACACTTTAAAAATTCTTCCCCTAATTCTGAATGTTTCGGAAAATTTTGCCCATTACCGCCGTATCCGAAAATATGTTTCTTAGAACCTCTTCTTCCCGTAACGGTAGCGGCGACGTTATATGCACTATAGTAAATATTCCTGTGTAACTTCGCGTTAACGTATGTGCTAAGTATTTTAGCAAGTTCACGTATTCGTAGGACATGTTTTAAATTCTCGTCCGCTGTTAAAGCGAACATCTTCATTAATGTGAGTTGATCTGCGGCTTCGTGTTGTTCGTATTCCCCTGTTTCTTTATCTTTTCTTCTAGATGTGGGAACCGCGTAGCCAAGTCCTTTGAGGCAATTAAGTAAACAGTTAGCACCAGAAGAGCTATTAATATTGACTGTAGAAGAAAAAGAACCACTCGGTTGAGAAGGCTTGATTTGGATAGGAGCTGTTTTGCCGCCGACATAAGTGTAGACTCCCCAATTAGAAGTAAGAGTAGTGCAAAGAAACTGCATCTCTACTTTGATTTTTTGCCGCAACTCTTCGAGACGAAGTGGATCTGTTAGGATTCCTCTTTTAGAGATTTTGTGATACACACGGGCTAAAGCGTGTTCGTAGGAAGAGGAAATCTGACTATACACAAATATTACTCCACAATCTACCTAATTTTATAGCTGATACAGTGGATTGTGAAATATTAAATTGTTTGGCAATATCTCCTTGATTAGTTCCTTTTTGTCTCGAAAGAATCTTTATTTGTCTTGCCTGATCTTCTGTTAAGATTGCCATATCTCCACGTTGACAATTAATCTGATTTGTTACAGGCTCCAAATGTTTAGGATTTACACAAATTTTTCTTCTACATTTATGATCTAAATGTTTTCCTGCTGGAATAACTCCTACTAATTTTTCCCAAATAACTCTAGTAGCTTGGATAGCACATTTATATCCTTTTGAGGTATTTGTTATAGTTCCGTAACCACCTCTTATAGCTCCAAGCCAATCCCAACAAGGCTCTTCTTCAAAAAAATCGACTAAACTAATTTTGTATGGAGGATTTGGTAGTCTTTTAGGCATTTATATAAGATGAGGACGCTCCTCAAATTCCTTTTGTTGTTGTAAATATACTTCGTATGTAACAACACAGTCTAAAGCATTATAGCGCATATAACTAACTTTTTGTCTAGGATTCCATTTTTTTGACTCGTCTTTATAATAAGGTGTGCGAGTGTACTGCTTTGTCATAAACTGAAGGCTTCTAGGTAGTTCAGGCCAAAGAATATGCTGTCTTATGTAAGTGTCTTGTAGCTTCTCTTTATTTAACGTAAAGCCCAAAGCTTCTAACCATATTAAATCAAAGTTAAAAAAGTTCTGACCTACAAGCGTGACGCTACTAAGAAGCGCATCAAGCCATCTCCACAGCAAAACTAACTGATGTGTTTCGTAGTCCCATAAAGAAAATGATATTGCTTCTGTAGGAGAGTTAGCTAATCCCATTACATATGGCATTCCAGGATGGCCTAAAAGATTAGGTCGTACTAATTTGTTGAGAGCTTTTTTTCTTATTTGATGTCCGATTGTTTCTATGTCTCCTGCACAAAGAATCTTTGACTTAAAAAGTTTATCAAAAAAGTAATCTTTTAGCTCTGCGAAGGATGGTTCAACAACAAACTTATAAGAGGGAAGTGCCTGCAAACTTCCACTCTTTCGGACATATTCAAGTTCATCCTTCGCTCTACCCAAGTCGAGATTGATATAGATGTCTCTATATTCCCAGTTTTGATAAATTCTCTCCACTGGCCATATAGGAATACAGTAGTGTGGATAAGAGATAAGATGACTAGAAAGTAACGACCCAACTTGTTTCTCAAGAGAAACTTCAAAAGGTTTCTTTTTATTTGCGACATCTGG
>Ga0137412_10005628_pt1 | contig 10024 bp, 12 predicted proteins | sample CZODoug2_1_16fun_FD_122160 | JGI IMG/M metagenome (GOLD analysis project Ga0137412, IMG submission 122160) | Vadose zone soil fungal communities from Angelo Coast Range Reserve, California, USA - CZODoug2_1_16fungal (Hybrid Assembly) | ecosystem: Environmental > Terrestrial > Soil > Vadose zone... | reverse complement strand
CCACCAGTGCATGAGGGTTGCGTTCTGCCTTCGACGGATCAATAAACAGCCCCTCGCCCACTGGGTTGCTGTACATGACAATCGGTTCTGCCCCAGTGCCATGACGCTGTCCTGACGGTGGCAACCCCTTCCAGCAGCCCCCCGCTGGATGGATGTCGGCAAAGTCGCGCGAAAGGAACCGGCGGCGGCGGCGCAGCTTGCGTTCAGTCACCTCAAAGATCGTGAACGGCAGACACCCGCGTAGGATCAATGAGGATCCGATGTCTTCCTCCATGGCTGCTTCGATGTCCAGTTCGCGCAGGTGATTGCAGACGGTGCGCGCCGCATCTTCGGCCGCCTCGGCGCTCCTCTCCTTCAGATGCACCTGCAACCGACCCTCAATCAGGCGCTCGCCCTCGGAAAACAGGCGCCGCTCGACATCGCTCAGCGACTGTGCTCTGGCCTGTGTTTCCACTTCATTGAAGCGATGGGCCGAGCGCGCGTTGAAAAGGCCCTGCGCTTTCAGTCTTAGCGACGAAGTGGCTGCCGCCTGCACGCGGCCGCTCAGACAGATCGACAGGCAGGGCCGCAAAAGGACAAGGGTGTTCAACATCCCGGGCCGGACCGCATGAGGGTGCCACAGCATCGACACGACGCGGTGATGCGCCTCAAGGCCGGCACTCACGGTGCGGAAGCCTCGCAGCTGGACTGGGTCGAGACGACCGAGCGATGAAACGGCTTCTCGTACACTGTGAAGCCCGGTCTGCACCGATGGCTGGACGAATCTTCGCCATGGAAAAAGCAATTCGGCGACCCGGTTGGCCAGGCGGTCAGCATCCAGCGCCGATGCGGCGATCGCCTCAGTTGCAAGCGTGGCCTGCAGGCTGCGCGCTGCCTCGATGAAGCTGACTGCACGCGGATCCGGCGCGATGGCGCGTCCCCACATTGACGCTATCGGAGATCGGCCAAATCCGATCGGCGCTGATTTCAGCGCCACCAGAACGGATTGCGATCTGGGAAAGAAATTGGCCCCCGCGTCCTGTGGGAAAAAGCCCTGCTCCTGCGCATCGCGCCAGCGCTGGACGTAGTGCGAAGCGCAGATCTGCCCGATCGGGTCCTGACCAGGCTGCCCCAGATACTGCTGGAGTTGCGGCTCGACAAACGAACTCGATTGCACGAACCACTGCCACTGGACCGCATCGGGCAGCGCTCGCAGGGCTTGATCGATTAGACCCGATATCGCTTCTTCGCCGTCCACCCGCGTGTCGACCGCCGGGAGATCGAATTCGAGTGCGTAGCCCAGCGCACCGTCCTCGAGCAGATGTAGCGGACCAAAGTCCCCTACGCTTCCGCACATCAGGTAAGGCAGTAGATCCGCCAGCGGAAGCGTGTCGCGCTGTGCCTGACGGTCGAGGCCAAAGCGACCCGCCCACCTCATCACCGTGGCTCCGAGCCCGGCTCATTCGTACTTGGGCGAGTGTCCAGCTCTACGTTCGATCCATCCGTCATCACCCAGTCAAATCCGGCAAGTGGAATCGCAACCCATCCGCCGAAATGCTTGTTGCCTTCGGCGTCCACCCACTCGTACAGGTAGGCCATGCGAATATCGGGAGGCGCTAGTACCGGACGCGGCGCGCCGGGAGGACCGACTGAAAGAGCTGGGCGGTGCAACGGTGCCTCTAAGTAGGGCTCGGTTCGGTGAACGCTGCGAGCCTGCTGCAAGGCGTCGTGCATCGATTCGGTCGGCACCGCGACCTGGGTTGCCGGGGTCGCGCAGGCCCACGCAAGCAGGCCTGCCAGCGAAGGCCAGATGCGCGAGTTCGAATTCGGATCCGTCACGGAAGAGCCGAGTGCGTTTGAGTCGACAGGCGCCCGCTGGGTGGAAATTTCAGCTCATTGGCGATCACCAGGCTAACCAAAGTTCCTCCTCCGACCTGCAATGACGGGGCATACAGGTTGTAGTAGTCGGCGACTGACTGCTCCAGCGCGTTTGCGGCTCCATCGGCCGAGCCACCGATTGCGTCGTGCGAGGCGTTGCCGATGAATGTTGACGACGAAGCCAAGGGTCCGGCGTTGACCTGGTATTGCTGTTGGCTCAAGCGGCGCCCGAATCCGGACAGCGCGCCCCCCGCCGCCGCCGCGAGCGTCTTGCGTCCGGCGTTTTGCACGATCTGGGCTCGAAGACCCCGGATCCCGTCTGGGTCGACCAGCCAGCCAGAGACGTCCCAGGTTTTCGAAGCTCCGTCCGGAAAGTTGCAGGTTAGACGGCTGACCTTGAAATCGATCCGGCCGGCCGGTAGCTCCGGGCGACCCTGCACGAGGGCGAAGCAGCCGTCCAGATCGGTGGTAAATAGGTTGGCAGCTTCGTAGCGTCCTGTCAGCGCAACGATGCTTTCGCGTTCGGGCCCTCCGACGATCGCGACCACCCCGTTGAGCAGTCGACCCTCGACGAATCCGTGCGGTGAAAGATTGGCGCCCGCTGCTTTCGAACGCGCGTGCTGCGAAGATTCAAATGTAGCTCCAGGGAGAAGCGCCGGCGCTGCCGACTCGGGCAGATGGGGCTCCTCGTTCGGCGCGTCGCCGTCGCCAGCCGGTTTGTCGTGCACGCGTCGCGCGTTCACGCGGGGAGCCCCGGATGGATCCGAGGCGGCCGATTCCGACAGCCGGGTTTGCATTTCGTCGACCGTTCGTTGTAAAGCCTCGGACTGATCATGCAGCCTCTGTGTCTGCTGCTCCTCGAAGCGGTGCAGCCGTTCGTCCTGATCGTGGCTGGCCTGGCTCAGTGTTGATTGCAGCTGTTGAACCACTTGGCGCTGAAATTCGTGGACGAACCGTTCGTTCGGGACTGCGCCGCCAAAATTGGTCGCGGGTTCGGTGTTCGAGTCGGTCGTCGATAAGCCAGGTACGGCGGCGGCCGGCGAAGCGCTGTGCGCGACCAGTGCTACCAGCGACGCGATCGCGGCAAGAGCGGCAGCGATCAGAAAGCCAGGCCGACCCGGGGGGCGGCCAAGCTCGCGGACAGGCGAGTTAGCGTCCATAGACGAGGTAAATCCGCGTGGAGATCTGTTGAGGGCCGATCTCGTAAGCATCGGCGGCCATCGCGCGCAACGCGCCAAGCTGCGGAACCAGGATCTGGATGTTGGCCGGAACGATCGGTACGGTCCGCTGCGGAACGGTCGATGTCACACGTGCAATGACTCCCGATTGACGGAAGGACTGCCAAAACTGTTCGGCTACCACGTGATAGGGTGCCTCGTTGAGCAGCACGCGGGACGTCTTCTCGACGCTAAAGCCGGCCGGAGCAGACCCCAACATCAGAGCCCGCAACAGCGCGGTCACCGACAGCCCATTGCCTGCCTCGCCGTCGGCCCGGGTCGGGCCGTGCACTGTCACTACCGGGGTGTAGGGTAACGAGCTGCTGACCCGCGCCAGATACAGCGTTCCAGTCACGCGGCCCCGCAGGGTCAGGCGTTGCTCGATCTTCGCTGTGCGCGGCCGAATAATCAGCGTGCGGGCGTCCAGCAATGAGGCGGAAATCTCGTCGTCATGCTCCCAGGCGTCATCGAACGGCTCGGGCATGGCAAGCCGGGTGTCCGATCCGAGCCGCACCGGTACCCGCAAATAGTTGGTGCCGTCCCATTCGATGTCCGCGGCTTGGGCGGCCGCCATCGTCGCCACAAGTAATAACGCAGCCACGCCTCGGCGCGTCGAGGAGATCATGTGGGCACCGACAATCAATCTTTCGGCGCAACGCCTGATGTATCGCTGACTTCGAAGCCGTCCAACAGGATTCCGACGCGGTTCCTGTCGGAGGGAGTGCCCAGCGCCAGCCGCAAACTGACGATCGCACCCCGGCTGTCCATCGTCAAGCCGCTTGCATATACCACCCGCTGTCCGCGGATCGCATATTCGAACCGTCCGGGTGCAATTTGCCCCAACCGCTCGCTGGTAGGAGCTCCATAGAAGACTCGCGCCTGATTTTGCGTTTCGACGTCACGCCGCAATGCCATTCGCGCCGCTTGTAGGCGAGGCAGGAATTCCGGCGAGGCGAACGACTCCAACTCATCGAATCGCAGATCCATCCCGTGTACGCCGCTGAAACTTGTTCCGAGACCGGCCAGGTAGCGCGCCGCTCCGCGTACGTTTTCCTCGGTGAGCCCCGGCGAGTACACGCCGGCGATGGCACCCGGTACAACTAGCACCGGCAATCGGGTGGCGGCCTGCCGGGCGCTCCACACCGTGTACACAGTGAAGGCCAGACTGCCGAACGTGATCATAATCAGTACAGCGCAGACGGCAGCGGCAAGCTGTGTAGAACGCCGGATCGACGCCTCCAGACGAAGGAAATCAGCCATGGGCATAGGCCTTGCGCGTCTCTCACGTGACGTAGCGGCGTACGCGGGTATCAAGCAGACCGGACAGCGGCAGACCGACTCGGTACGTGACGTGAATCAGGTGCCCCTCCGGCTTGCCAAAGGTCTGCTTGATGTAGACGGCAGCCACGAGCATGGCCACGCCCAGTGCGAGAAGCGGATCGATGGTCCGCAGCATGAACAGCGGCACCATAAAGCTCATCGCGTACTCACCGATCCGGCTGTTGCGATCGATGAGGTGCGGAACCGGCCTCACCCGGCGCCCCCGAGGGCTTGGGCCGTGTTGCGCATCGAGACTACGATTAGCGGCACGAAGAACAGCAGTGCACCGGCGGCCATCACGCCAAGCGCGTGCATGAAGCCGCGCTCAAGGAACATATAGATGCCGATGCCAACGACGACGGCAGATCCAACCAGGCCCCACGGCCCGTACAGGACCGCGCGAAAAGCGCTCCAAAGCGTAGATCCGGCATCGCCCCCGGCCGACTGCGCGATTGCAACGGCCGGTGCGAGCAGCGCGGCCACGATGAACAGAGTAACCGCGCATGCGATTTGTCTGGTAGCCATCTGAAAGTGCTCCATGTGCGATTCCTTGAGCTCGTTCACCGGATCGGGTGAACCGATCGCTGATGGCAATGATGGAGCGTGCCACGCGCGCGCGCACTACCGGAATCGGTGAACACGGACTTGCCGAGGTAAGTCGAATCGCGCCTTAGCGCTGAAGTGCGATCGCGATTGCTGCGCGGTGCTCAATTTCGCGGCGACGGCGTGACTGTCGAGGCAACGTTCACTGGAGGCTTCGCGCGATGCATCCAGCCGTTCAGCACTGCTGCTGTCGCCCGGGCATGGCGTACGCCCGCTGGTTCACCCCTCCTGAATCAGCTCAATCTTGTACCCATCCGGATCCTGCACAAACGCGATCACGGTGGTGCCGCCCTTCACCGGCCCCGCCTCGCGCGCGATGATGCCGCCGGCTTTGCGGATTCGCTGGCAGGCCGCCGCCGCATCGGGCACCTCGATCGCCACGTGTCCGAACGCGGTACCTAGCTCGTAAGCCTCGACCCCGTAGTTGTAGGTCAGCTCCAGCACGGCCTGCTCGGACTCATCCGCGTAGCCGACGAACGCCAGCGTGTACTTCTGCTCGGGCCGGTCGGTGGTGCGCAGCAGTCGCATGCCCAGCACCTTGGTGTAGAAGTCGATCGATCGCTGAAGGTTTCCCACCCGCAGCATCGTATGCAGCATTCTCATCGGCGATCTCCTCCGGACGGCAATGGCACGAACAGCCGGATGTGGCGCATAAGCGTACCCTCGCAGGCGGTCATTCGGCGTCTGCCACGTCTCACCGCGCGGCCTGCTCGACCAGCAGTTTGATGCCGGCGATGTTTGGCAGCAGCGTCTCGGGCACTCCGTGGCGCCGCTTCAGGTAGTTCGGTGAGTTATAGGAAAGCCAAACGCTGCCGCGCGCGTCCTGCCAGGCCAGAGCCTTCAAGGGCAGGTCGATGGCGATACTCGGCGCGGCGAGCATCAAAGGCGTGCCGGCCTTGGGACTGCCGAAGATCAGCATCTGCGTCGGCCGCATTTCGAGGCCCGCTTTGGCCGCATCGCCGCTGAAGTCGATGCGGGCGAACACGGTCAGCCCCTTCGATTTCGCCAGGGATTCCAGGCGGTCGATGGTTTCCGGGACAGGGTGGTCGCTTGCCACATTCGCCAGCCCGGTTTCCGAGCTCGCGTCGGGACTGATCACGCTTGCGGCGATTCGCATCCAGGGGAATAGCTTCATTCGAATCTCCTCCGTTCTCGAATCTAAGACGCCCCGCTTCCTCGCGCGTGATACATGACCTCGAACCGACGGCCCGGGACGTCCGAGAAGACGAGGTTGAGCGCGCGTCCGGTCAGCGGATCGAGCGTCGCGATCGACGGCCGGCCGTCCGGATCGTCTTCGCTGATGACCGCGCTGGCTGGTTCGCCGAGCGGAGGCGAAATTGCGGTCGGAAGCAGCAGGCGCACTTCCGGCCGCCCGAACGTTGCGCTGAGCGCGGCGAAGAAGGATCCTTGTAAGAAGGCCAGCGCTGCCTCCGGCGCGCGCCACAGATAGAACGTGGCGTAGGTTGGCGTCGCCGGATCGACCAGGAAGTATTTCTCGGCAAGCCCGGCCATGCCATCGAACAGGGGTCCGCGCTCCGCAGCGCGCCGGCGGACGTTTGCTACCGCTTCGGCGCCGCCGGTCAGAATGATCTTGTAGTGCATGGCGAGCATCGGAGTATCCCTGAAGCCCGGCGGCTACAACGGCAAGTCCGCCAGCTCTTCGTCCTTGATCCGGCTGCGCGCCGCGTGGAAATCCGGCATCAGGCGCTCGACCTCCTGCCAGAAGCGCGGGCCGTGATTCAGCTCGGCCAGGTGCGCCAGTTCGTGCGCCACCACGTAATCGATGACGGGGACCGGAAAGAAAAGCAACCGCCAGTTCAGCCGGATGCGGCCGTCCTCGTTGCACGAACCCCACTGGGTGCGGGCCTTGGACAGCTTCCAGGAAAAGGGTCGTACGCCGCCTCGCGCGGCCAGCCACTGCACCCGCTCCCCCAGCACCGTGCCTGCCTGCTGCATGAGCCAGTCCTGCACCGCGCTGCGCAGGTCGGCTTCGTGCCAGCCGGCCGGCAGCGCAACGTGCAGTTCGCCTGCGCGCAGCGCGACCGTGCGTTCTTCGCAATCGGCCTGGCACACCCTGACCGTGAGGTGCTGGCCCAGGTAGGGCAGCTGCGCGCCGTCGGCCAATCGCTGCGAGCGCGGGCCCCGGCGCGAGCGCCAGTCCTGCCACTGGTCCAGCTTGCTGCGGATCCAGCGCTCCTTCTCGACGATCGCTTCCTCGATCTCGCGCAGGCTCACCCACCGTGGCGCCGATACGGTCAGGCCGTGGTCGTCGATCTGAAACCCGATCGTGCGGCGGCGCGCGCGCCGCAGGCGGAAGTGGCACACCTGCCCGCTCAGCAGCACGCGGCGCAGGCGGCCGGTCTCGTCGACGCGTGGCTCCGCGGCCCGTGGCGTTGCCGGCTCGGGCAGCGCCAGGCTCAGCTGCGGGTCGCGCATCAGGGGCGCGCGGGCGCGGGCGGTGTCACTCGTTTTCGCAATCGGGCGCAGGCGCAGAGCTCGGTACATAGGGGTCGTGTATCGATGCGGGGCCAGGCCCCGCATCTTGGTCTCGATTCACGATTCTACGAGACCCGAGCGCCTAGATCCGCACCACCAGTTTGCCGTTGCCTGCACTCGATTCCATGACCCGGTGCGCTTCGCCGATCTCCTCGAACCTGAACACCCTGGCGGGCTTGGCTCGATACGTCCCGGCCGCCACGCGATCGACGATCGCCTGCAGCGGCACGTCCGACAGCGCAAAGCCCGGAGCGCCGAACATGAAGCTGCCGAAAAAGCTGAAATGGACCCTGCTTGGCATCTGAAGCAGCGGGTTAAACGCATCCACCGGCGCCAGGCCGCCGAGAAACCCAGCCAGGCAGAGCCGTCCATCGGGTCGCGCCATGGCCAGCGAATCGAGCAGCGTGCTGTTGCCGACCAGCTCCAGTACACGGTCCACACCCTCTGGATGCAGCGCACGGATCCGGCGCGAGAGCTCGGGCTCCTCGAGCAGCGCGCGGCCGGCTCCGAGCGCCTCGAGCGCGGCGAGGCGCTCGCGTTTGCGCGTGGTCGCAATCACGTGAGCGCCTGCATGGGTGGCGATGTTCAGCGCGGCCTGGCCCAGGGCGGAGGTCGCGCCGCGGATCACCAGGGTCTGCCCCGCGGATAGCGCAAGGTTGCCGTGCAGGCAGGCCCACGCCGTCGCGTAGGACTCCGGGAGCGCGGCCAGTTCTTCCCAGGGCAGATCCGAGGCGATCGGCACCACGTTCGAGGCCGGAGGGCAGGTGAATTCCGCGTAGCTGCCGTCGATCGTCCGCCCCATTCCACCCATCAGCGCCGCCACCGTCTGGCCCGGCCGAAACGCGCGGTCTGCACTGTCCCTGACCAGGCCGACGCACTCGATTCCGCTGACCGGCGCCGCTTCCGGCCAGTCCCCGCTGCGCATGTGAGTTTCCGCGTGGTTGATGCCGAACGCCTTGACCTCGATCAGTACGTGGCCCGGCTTCATTTTCGGCATGGGCAGGTCCTGAACGGTCAGGACTTCCGGCCCGCCGAACGACTTCCTGATGATGGCTCGCATGTGCGCTACTCCCTGGGTTAATCGAGGGATGAAGCCTAGTGGCGGGGCGCGTTTGATAATATTACAAAGATTTCAAGATCATTGTAGATTATCGATAATGAGTGACTTCACGCTGCACGAGCTGCGCTGCTTCAACGCGGTGGCCAGGGAAGGAAGCTTCCAGGCCGCGGCCGACAAGCTGCACCGCACGCACCCGACCGTGTTTGCTGCCGTTCGCAAGCTCGAGCGCCAGCTTGGACTGCGGCTTCTGGACCGAAGTGGCTACCGTGTCGCGCTGACCGAGGCCGGCCGGTCGTTTCACAGCGCTGCTCAGGGCCTGCTGCGCGAACAGCAGGGGCTGAACACGCATGCGGCGCAGCTGGCGATGGGGCAGGAAAGCGAGCTGCGGATCGTGATCGGCGACCTGTGCCCGTTGACCGCCACGCTCGGGCTGCTAAGACGGTTCTTCAGCGCCTGCCCGGGAACCCGCCTGCACCTTCATTTCGAGGCGATCTCGGGGCCCTGGGAGCGACTGTTCGACGGTGAGGCGGACCTGATCCTGCACCACATCGACGCCAGCGACCATCGGCTCGAATTCATCGAGCTGTTCGACGTGCGACTGATACCGGTGGTTGCGCCGGGGTTCCTGCCCTTTCGCGTCACCCGTTCGATCAAGCCCGAACAGATGCGGGACTTCTGTCAGTGCATCATCCGCGACACGGCGCGCCATACGCCAGCGCGAGACTACTTCGTGCTGGAAGGCGCTCAGCAGTGGACGGTGGCCGACCAGTTGATGAAGAAGGAAATCATCCTGCAGGGTATGGGCTGGGGACACATGCCCGCCTTCCTGATCTCGCAAGAGCTGCGCGAAAAGCGCCTGCTGTCAATTGCCGGCAGGCATTTTCCGGGAAGCACGCAGAGCATCGTGGCCGCGCGGCGCCGCGACGTTCCGCACGGGCCGATTGCACACCGGCTGTGGCAGTTCATCGAGGAGCAGGCGCCCGCGGTGGGTCGAAGCGTTCAATCGGCGCGACCCGTCTCGCTGCGGCGCCCCCGAGCTGCGGCGCCGTCTGCCCGGCGGCGACGGTAGTTCTCTAGACGCTGCCGGTGCCGCGGATTTCGGCGCCTTCCTTGACTCCTACTCCTCAAAGCGACTCGTGGCGTCACGATCGCGGTCGTATCGTCTCGTGAGCGGAAACGGCGGCAACCAGGACTCGCGACGGACGATCCAGCTTTCGTAGGTTGGCATCAGCTGGTCAGGGGCATCCAGGGATCCTAGGTTCACTTCGATTTCGTCTGCGGTGCGTGCGAAAATGGGCGAGCCGCAGCGGGGACAGAAAAACCGCCCGGCGTAGTCGCGTGTTTCGCCATCGATCGTCACCGCATCCTGAGGGAACACCGCGGAAGCGTGAAAAAGGGCCCCATGATGCTTGCGGCAGTCGAGACAGTGACAAAGGCCGACCCGGTATGGGAGTCCCGACGCCACAATTCG
>Ga0137412_10005625_pt1 | contig 10026 bp, 7 predicted proteins | sample CZODoug2_1_16fun_FD_122160 | JGI IMG/M metagenome (GOLD analysis project Ga0137412, IMG submission 122160) | Vadose zone soil fungal communities from Angelo Coast Range Reserve, California, USA - CZODoug2_1_16fungal (Hybrid Assembly) | ecosystem: Environmental > Terrestrial > Soil > Vadose zone... | reverse complement strand
CGCAGGATGGGCTCCAGGTCCTGTGGCCGCTCGACACGCCAGGATTTGAGCCCGAAGGCCTCGCCCAAGGACTTGTAGTCCGGGCTATAGGGGGTTCCATCCGGCCGGTTGAACTCGGTCGCCACGTGACGATCCATCTGTTTGCGCTGGCCGCCGCGGATCGACATGTACCCGGAATTGTTCTGAATGACAAACACGACCGGAATGTCGTTGGTCACACAGATCGCGATCTCCTGCGAGGTCATGAGGAAATCGCCATCGCCGAGGATACAGACGACCGGCTGGTGGGGCGCCGCCAGCTTCGCGCCGATAGCCGCAGGCACTGCCCAACCCATCGAGGAGAAGCCACCCGAGGTCAGATGAGTCCGCGGCTGATAGACGGGGAGTGTCTGCTTCACGGCGCCTTGCGTGTTTCCCGAGCCCACGACGAAGATGGTGTCGCGTGGAAAGACTTTACGCAATGCCCCGATCGGTCGCTGCGAGGTAAAGGGAAACCGGTCCGAGTCGCGTCGCGTGGCGAGCAGCTTCTCCCACTCCTGTTTGAGCTCGGCGAGCACGGTGAGATACGCCGCCCGGTCGACGCTCTGGCCACTCAGCCCCTGGGCGATCTGGGCCAACGCCTGCCCTCTGAAAGAGAGCTGGCGCAGCCCTTTTCCGTTTCGCCGCCGACAGTCCGCGAGGCGATTATCGCGCTCGAGCTGGATGGCCGACTACGCCGCCGACGCGTTCCAGGTCGCCGCGCGCACCCTCGCCGACTATCCGCTGGAGCGCGAGATCGGCACGGCCCGCGTCGTGATGGCGCCGGTCGGGGTCGTCGGGCTGATCACGCCCTGGAATTCCAACGCCGGCTTCATCTGCAACAAGCTCGCCTACGCCATTGCCGCGGGCTGCACGGCGGTGATCAAGCCGAGCGAGATGAGCGCGATGCAGACCGAAGTGGTGCTGCGCGCGCTGCACGAGGCGGGCCTGCACGCCGGCGTCTATAATGTGGTCAACGGGCGCGGCACCGATGTCGGCAACTCTATCACCGCGCATCCCGATATCGCAAAGATCTCCTTCACCGGCTCGACGGCGGTGGGCAAGGCGATCGTGCGGGCGAGCGCCGACAGTCTGAAGCGGGTGACGCTCGAGCTCGGCGGCAAGTCGCCGACCATCGTGCTTGACGATGCCGACCTCGACGCGGTGATCCCGGGCGTGATCGAAGCCGGCTTCATGAACTCCGGCCAGGCCTGCGTTGCCGGGACGCGCGTGCTGGTGTCCGAGCGCCGCCGCGCAGAGTTCGAGACGCGCCTCAAGTCCGCGATCGAGACGCGGGCGAAGGTCGGTGATCCCCGCGATCCCTCGACCACCGTCGGGCCGATGGTGAGCCTGACGCAATGGGAGCGCGTCCAGCGCTACATCCGCCTCGGCCGCGAAGAAGGCGCTCGCCTGCTGACCGGCGGCGAAGGCCGTCCCGAGGGACTTGACGGCTATTTCGTGCGCCCGACCGTCTTCACCGATGTCACGAACGACATGCGGATCGCGCGCGAGGAGATTTTTGGACCGGTGCTTGCGATCCTCGCCTATCGCGACGAGGACGACGCGGTCGCGATCGCCAACGACACCAGCTACGGCCTCTCGGCCTACGTGTTCGGCGATCAGGCGCATGCGCAGGCGATCGCGGCCCGCCTCGACAGCGGCCGCGTCGTGATCAACGGCGCCGCCCACGAACCGCTGGCGCCGTTCGGCGGGATGAAGCAGTCCGGCCTTGGCCGCGAGAACGGCGCCTTCGGACTCGACGCCTATCTGGAGCCGAAGACCTTGCTCGGCGCGCGTGCGGCGTGATGCGATCGGCGCATCGGCCTTGTGCCGGCGCGCGTCTTACGTTTGCCTTGTCAATCGGGTTTTCTGGTCCGCGGCCGGCAGATATGCTGTCGGCCGCCGACCGCGCGGAGCACTGGCCTGCGGTTGGCGAGGCGGCGCGCTCGCGAAGCACGACCGGCCGATCCATCTCCAGGTGCAGTTCTCGCAGGTACGAATTCATGAAGCGCGCCCAGGGCCTCGACATTCCCCACACTCTCGACGAAATCTGCGACCCGCAGCGGCTCGCGCTCGTCGTCTACGACATGCAGATCGGCATCCTCAAGCAGATCAACAATCCGGATGCCGTCGTGGCGAAAATCTCTCGCGTGCTGGAGGCCGCGCGTGCTGCCGGCGTCAGGACTTTCTTCATGCGGCACATGTCGCTGCCGAAGGAGCTGATGGGCGCGTTTTGCTATCGCATGGCAATGGCTTGGCAGCGCACCGACGATCCGGACAAGGTCAACCCCTGGTTCTTGCGGGATTCGCCCGGCTTTCAGATCACGCCGGAACTGGCGCCACGTCCCAGTGAGGCCATCTTCGACAAGCTCACCATGTCCGCCCTCGAGGGCACGCCCCTGTCGATTGCGTTGCGCGACTGCGGCATCACGTCGATGGCCTTGGTCGGTGTTGCCATGGAAATCGGAATCGAACCGACGGCGCGGCACGCCGCCGATCTCGGCATCGTTCCCGTCATCATCGAAGACGCTTGCGGCAGCGGCCATGCCGAAGCCGCCCAACGGTCGATCGAATCGCTGAAATTCGCCGGCGACGCCATTTTCACCGACGTGGAGGCCTTCTGCCGCACGGTGCAGCGCGTCAGGGAATGACCAGAGCTATTTCCGTTCCGATGGAATCGGAACGGAGCTCTAGATTCTTGTTTTGACGCGTTTTCTTCACGCGAACCGGTATCCACTTCGCTGGAAAACGCTTTGGCGTATGTTGTTGCAGCGGAGCAGCGACGCCCTTGCCTCCGGTGCGCCCGCGTTGCTAGGTTTTCGCGAAGGTGCCGACTGCGGGTGCGCGTGTGCGCGCTGTAGGACATCGCAGAGCGGCAAATCGGAGGGCGATCGTGATCGATCAGTGTGGGTCTTGCATGGGAACGAGAATGGTGACAGCGCATTTGCCGAAGATCGCTCGTTTGCTGCTTGCGGTTGCCGCTGCAAGCGCAATTCCGGGGTCCCTGGCGCGGGCGGCTGCCGTTCCCGAATGCTCGATGTCGGTCACATTGGCGGACTGGGGCGAGAATTCGGCCGGCGACATCGACGTCGCGTCCGGAGGCAGCTGCCAGTTCGCCATCACGATGCGCGGCACCGTGAGCAGCTCGGACATTTCGCAAAAGCCGACCCACGGCAAACTGAAGAAAGTCAACCTGACCACGTTCGAATACCGGACCAAGGCCAAATACAAGGGAAGCGATACGTTCGCCATCAAGGTCATCGGTCAAGGGCCGACACGCTCCGGCACGTCGGTCGTCACGGTGAACGCCACGATCAAGTAGCGTTCGTTCGTCGATTGCAGGGCAGACGCGTCGCGGGACCGCGAGCCAGCCCGGATATTTGCTTCCGGGTCATGCAGGCGCGAAGCCGGCGTCTCCGTCACGATGAACGCTCGGTCGCCCGAAAGTTGCCGAGGTACGCAACGCAAGCGTCCTCACGGCTGAGGCCGCACCAAATCGCGATGTTGCAAAATCACCCGCGGGCCCGGAAATCGATCGCATTGCCCAGCAATGCCGATTGACAGGGCTGGCAGGTTTCCGGAAAAGCTGCGACAATGCGTCGCATACAAGGGCGGTCAGCCTTGGCGATGACCCTTGAGATGACCCTTGAGATGACCCTTGGCGATCCCTTGTTGCGGAATGGCGTCCTCATGAAGTGGTTTCGTTCGAACATCAGGCATGGAGCTCGGCTGGCGCTGTTGGCGCTGTCGATCCAGTTCGTGCTGTCGTTCGGGCATTTTCATGCCGTTGCAACGGAATCGGCAACGACAGAATCATCGTCGCAGCGGTCACAGGTTTCGATCGACGCCGCCGTCGCTTCGGTTGCGTCCACGCATGTCGAGAACGCGTCCCACGACGAGCACCGATCGGATCGAGATTCGGATCGCGCGGCAGATTTTTGCGACATCTGCGCCGCCGTAGCCATGACCAACACGGCGATGCCGGCGCCGGCGCTGCCTCCGTTGCAGCAGCCCGATGCGGTCGATCTCGCTGATTGGCACGCCGACCACTATGTGGTCGTGGTCGATATCGGTCGGGTTCTGTTCCAGCCTCGCGCACCGCCGATCCTCTGACATCTCAGCACGACCAAGCCTCGAACGCGGCCACGCGTCGGCTGCCGTTTGATCAATGAGGAATCTGACCGTCGACCATCGACGGCGGGGGTGCGCGCGCGAGGATCACGATCGCGGCGCCCTGGAATCGGAAATGAACATGTCAGGAAAAGCCGAACGATACGCCGCCATTGGCGTGGCATCGCTGTTGTTATGCGGACTGAACGATGCGGCATTCGCGCAAGCGGCGCCCGCGCCGGAGACCGATCTTCCGCCCGTCACGGTGACGGCGCCACCGAACCGCACCGCGCCGTCCGGACCACGAAAGCCGAAGACGCGCGTCGCGACCGGAAGCGCACGTCGCGCGAGGCGACCTTCGGCAGCATCGACTGTGCCCGCGTCCGCCGAACAGCTCGCAGCGCAAGCCGTCGCGGGCCAGAACTCGCGGCTCGACCAGGCCCGCGCCAATCTGCTGGCGCCGACCGGTGCCAATAGCTACGAGATGAGCCGGCAGTTCCTGGAATCGCTGCCGCAGGGGACCAACACCACCCTGGACAAGGCACTGCTTCAGGCGCCCGGGGTCTCACAGGACTCGGCGGCAAGCGGCGAACTGCACGTGCGCAACGAGCACGCCAACCTGCAATACCGCATCAACGGCGTCATGCTGCCGGACGGCGTTGGCGCCTTCGGCCAGATCATCGACACCGGTATCGTCGGAAGCATGGCGCTGGTCACCGGCGCGCTGCCCGCGCAATACGGCCTGCGAACCGCCGGCGTGCTCGATATCCAGACCAAGGCCGATGCCTTCAACAATTCCGGCAGCATCGGCGTCTACGGCGGCAGCCACGGCACGTTCACGACCAGCGTCGACTATGGCGGCACCATCGGGCAGACCCAGTACTACGTCTCGGGGCGCTATTTCGGCAGCGACGTCGGCATCGAGAACCCGACGCCGGCCTACAATGCCATTCACGACAGGACCGATCAGGAGAAGGGGTTTGCCTATGTCTCGACCGCGATCGATCCGACCAGCCGGCTGACCTATATCGGCGGCGTCTCCAACGGCAACTATCAGATCCCCAACAATCCCGGCCAGTCTCCCGCCTTCACCGCCTACGGCGTCTCCAATTTCGATTCCGCGCTTTTGGGCGAGCGGCAGCAGGAGTTCAACCAGTTCAACGTCGTGGCCTATCAGAAGTCGGCCGACGGGCTCGACTACCAGATCGCCTATTTCAATCGTTATAGCCAGCTGCACTTCACGCCCGACCCGGTCGGCGATCTCGTCTTCAACGGGGTTGCGTCCGACGTGTATCGCCAGAGCACCATCAACGGAATCCAGGAAGATACGTCGTACAGGCTGGGTTACGCGCATACGCTGAAGTTCGGCTTTGGCTTCAGCGCCGAGCGCTCGCTCGTCAACAACGGCTCGACGGTGCTGCCGCTGGACGATGCCGGCAACCCGGTCGATGCCCCGCTCTCGGTGTTCGATTCCAGCGTCAAGACCGGGTACCTGTTCTCCAGCTACATCGCCGACGAGTGGAAGATCACCAACCAGCTCACGCTCAACGCCGGCCTGCGCTTCGACCAGATGTGGCAGTATGTCGATGCCAACCAGCTCAGTCCCAGAATCAGCCTGACATGGAAGCCCTACGAGGGCACCATCTTCCATGCCGGCTATGCGCGCAACTTCACGCCCCCCGAACAGGTGCTGGCCGCACCGACCAATCTGGCGCTGGTGCAGAACGCGACGGCGCAGCCCGCCGTCACCGCCAACGACCCCGTGCTGCCCGAGCGCTCGCACGTGTTCGACATCGGCGTCACGCAAAAGGTCTATGCGATCCCCGGCCTCGAGATCGGCATGGATGCCTATTACAAGATCGCGACCGATCTGCTCGACGACGGCCAGTTCGGCGCGGCCTACGTCCTGACCGCCTTCAACTACGCGAAAGGCACCAACGAAGGCGTCGAGTTGACGGCGACCTACAACAACGAGAACCTGCACCTCTACGGCAATGTCGCCATCGCAAAACAGGTCGCCACCACCGTCGTATCGAACCAATACCTTTTCGATCCGGACGAGCTCGCCTTTATCGCGAACAATTATGTCAACACCGACCACGCCCAGACGCTGACGGCATCCGTGGGCGGCTGGTATCAATGGCACGACACCAAGTTCAGCGCCTCACTGATTTACGGCAGCGGCCTGCGCGACGGCTTTGCCAATACGGGCACGGTGCCACCGTATACGCAGGTCAACCTCGGCATCTCGCACGACTTCAACATCGTCGCTGCGAACAAGCCAACGACGTTGCGCTTCGACGTCGTCAATCTGTTCGATACCGTCTATCAAATCCGCGACGGCTCCGGCATCGGCGTGTTCGCGCCGCAATACGGACCGCGCCGCGGCTTCTACGCGGGGATTAGCCAGAAATTCTAGAGCATGATCCGGAAAGGTGCGAAGCGGCTCTCCCTCGCGACAAACCTGCAGCCTTTGCGCAGAGATCATGCGCAAACCAGGAGCCAGCGTCCTGAGAGCGCGTGAGGCGGACGGTGAAGTCGTGTGGACCTGACACCCCAGTGGTTGGTGTCTCATCGCGAAGTGCGCGAAAGCGTCTCTGCGAAGACGGTGACGACAAAGCCTAGTCTCGCCGGGGAGAGCACGTATAAGCCGTAAAGCCATTGCGCAGGGAAAGCCGGAGTGCCGCCGCTGAACCTGTATGCTCGTGTGCGTCGCTTTTCTAATATTGCACACGGGACCGCGGGTGCAGCGCGCCTTCGGCTTTCCCTGCGCCCTCTTCTAAGTGAGAGGGCGAAACGAATAGCAAGACTCGGGCAAATCATGTCGCGAGAACGAGAATGTATGGTCAAACCCATCGCCGTCATCCTGAGGTGCGAGCGCAGCGAGCCTCGAAGGATGCATGGCACCGCTGTGGCCGTCGATCCTTCGAGACGCGCTACGCGCTCCTCAGGATGACGGGTCAAACAGCGGTGCAGCGAGATAATTCTTGTGTCGTCCTGGCGAAAGCCGGGACCCATTACCCCGAATGTCAATTGTAGCGCGACGCTGGGGCCGCCATCCCTTTCACAATCACACGCGGTGGTTATGGCTCCCGGCTTTCGCCAGGACGACGACGGATGAAGTTACCCCTTCCCCCGCCGCGACATTGCGCCGCTGACCGCGTTGCGGCGCAACAATCAAAATGAGACTGCCCGTCAAACCATCCCACGCCGACGACATCCGCGCCGCGCCCGGCTTCGGCTAACCTTGCGCGCAACAGCCGGACGCCGGCGACAACACCCAGGGAGGAGCGCGATGTTGAAAGGCCGTGTGGGACTGATTGCGTTGAGCAGCCTGTTGCTTTCGGGCACCGCGTTCGCACAGGAGAAGATCAAGGTCGGCGTCACCGCAACGCTCGAGGGCACCTACACGGTGCTCGGCGAAGATGGCATGCGCGGCTTCCAGACCGCGCTCAACGTGCTCGGCAAGAAGATCGGCGACAAGGAGCTCGAATTCGTCGTCGCCTCGACCGATGCGACGCCGGACTCCGCGGTGCGCGCGGTGCGCAAGCTGATCGAGCAGGACAAGGTGCAGATCCTGCTGTCGCCGCTGTCCGGTGACGAAGGCATCGCGGTGAAGAATTTTGCGAAATCGCGTCCCGAGCTGACCTTCGTCAACGCCGCCTCCGGCGCGCAGGAAGCGACCTATGTCGATCCGGCGCCGAATTTCTTCCGCTACAACATGGACGGCGCGCAGTGGCAGGTCGGCCTCGGCAAATACGCCTATGACACCAAGGGCTATCGCAAGATCGCGACCGTCGGCGAGGACTATTCGTTCATCTACACCCAGGTGTTCGGGCTGGTGCTCGAATTCTGCGGCGCCGGCGGCCAGGTGACGAACCGGCAATGGGTGCCGCTCGGCACCAAGGATTTTGCCTCGGTGATCGCCGCGCTGCCGGACGATGTCGACGCGATCTATCTCGGGCTCGGCGGAGCCGATGCCGTCAACTTCCTCAACCAGTACCAGCAGGCCGGCGGCAAGGCGCATTTGATGGGCGGTTCGATCATGATCGACCAGACCATCCTGTCGTCGAAGGGCAGCGCCAAGAACGCGCTGGTCGTCACCATCGCGGCGAGCGGCCAGGCCGACACCTGGGAGGACCCCGCTTGGCAGAAATTCGTCAAGGCCTACCAGGACTCTTTCCCGGAGAGCAAACGCTTCCCGAGCCCGTCGCTGCTCGCGACCAATTATTACGACTCGACGATGGCGCTGATCCTGGCGCTGCGTCAGGTCAATGGCGACCTCTCTAACAACCAGGCCAAGCTCAAGGATGCGCTGGCCAAGATCGAGATCGACGCGCCGAACGGCAAGATCAAGCTCGACGCCAACCGGCAGGCGATCGGCACCAATTTCGTCACCGAGGTGGTCGACGACGGCAAGGGCGCGCTGTTCAGCAAGGTCGTCAAGGTGATCCCGAACGTCAACCAGACGCTCGGCTACGATCCGGCGGTGTTCGCCAAGATCGGGCTGCCGAGCCGTACGGTTCCGGAGTGCAAGAAGTACTGACATATTTTTTGCAGTTGCGAGCAAAGCGGCCGTGGCGAAGGCGCGCGGTTGCATCGAAAGCCCTGCTCGCCCTTGCTTTCCCTGCGCGGATGATGAACGCTTGTCGAAAAGACAAGAACATCCCGCGGGAGGGGAGGCATGAGCAGGGCGCTTGCCGTCTTCCACGGCCAGTTCGGTCGTGCGACGGTCTATCAATTGAACCGTCCCTTCAACGTGCATGCGCACCGCGAAGGGCACCTGATTTTTCATGTCGGCGGGACGCCAGCGCAGATCGACGTTTCCGACCAGCGCCTGCTGCTCAAGGACGACACCGTCGTCGCGGTCAACCCGTGGGAGCCACACAATTTCCTGCCGTCGGACGTCGACCATGGTGCGATCTTCTTCGTGCTCTACGTCAACGCCGAATGGTTCGGACCGCAAACCGCGCATCTGCAGGGCCTGCGGTTCGGCCGCACCTTCTTCCGGCGCACCGAGGCGCTCGACAAGCACATCCGCCGCACCGCAGCGCTGGTGTGCGGCGCGCCATCGCTGCGCAGCCTCGATAGCGAGCTGCGGCAGCTGATCGATTCCTGCTACGAGGAGAGCTGGCAGCCGTCGGAGGCGACGCAGGAGGCGCGCGCGGCCGCCGCAATCACCGATTTCCGCGTCCGCAAGTCGATCAAGCTGATGTCGGAAAGCCCCGGCGCCGAGATCGAACTCGACTCGATCGCCCGTGAATCCGGCCTGTCGCGGCCACATTTCTACCGGTTGTTCCGCACCCAGACCGGCGTCACCCCTCACCTCTACATGAACACGCTGATGATGGAGCAGGCGCTGGACGCGCTGGTGGCGACCGAGGCCCCGATCGCCGATATCGGCTTCGATCTCGGCTTCTCCTCGCAAAGCGGCTTCACCCGCTTCTTCGCCGCCAATGTCGGCATGGCCCCGACCGACTATCGCCGCGCCGCCAAGGTGTTGCGGCCCTGAAGGAGTTCCGGCGGACACGATAAAAGATACTCTCGATCAAATCCGCAGCTTGCCCCCTCGATAGGATACCGGACACGCGACCCGATAGACGGTCGCGGCATCGAGGGAACGCGACGGAGATGGCCAGGTTCATCGAACGCCATCCGGCCTGGGCGCTGATCGTGATCGTCGCGGTCGCGGTGCTGCTGTGGCTGGTGTTCGCGATCTGGCCGCCGGGGCTCGAGCAGGCGATCGGCCGCAAGCGTGTGTTCCTCAACGCCGTCCTCAACGGCGTCACGCTCGGCGGGCTCTATTTCCTGGTGGCGAGCGGCTTCACGCTGATCTTCGGCCTGATGCGCAACGTCAACCTCGCGCACGGCTCGCTCTATCTGTTCGGTGGCTATATC
>Ga0137412_10005624_pt1 | contig 10026 bp, 11 predicted proteins | sample CZODoug2_1_16fun_FD_122160 | JGI IMG/M metagenome (GOLD analysis project Ga0137412, IMG submission 122160) | Vadose zone soil fungal communities from Angelo Coast Range Reserve, California, USA - CZODoug2_1_16fungal (Hybrid Assembly) | ecosystem: Environmental > Terrestrial > Soil > Vadose zone... | reverse complement strand
CGTGCCAGCGGAGTGCGGGTGCACGGCGGCCGAGTCGCTGTGGCAGATCCCGCACGCCTCCACCCGGATGCGAACCTGCTCCGGGCTCGGCTCGATCAGGGGTCGTTCCGTCGGTTCCAGGTTGCCGTCGGGGCTGACCTGAACGGCGCGGTAGGTGGTCATCGGAGTGGTTCTCGCTTTCTGCGTATGGACATAGTGCTCCTGGTGCCCGGGTTCGGTTCCGGATCAGCGTCCGACGGCCGCGTAGCCTCCACTCCACCAACTCGTCACGAGTGCCGCGTACTCGTCGGCCGCGTCCTCCCAGATGAAGTGACCTGCCTCGACGATGTCGAGCTTGCTGTTGGCCAGCCGCTGGTGCAGGAACTCGCCGTTGACCGGTGGTACCACCGGGTCTCGCCGTCCGGCGATGATCTGCACCGGCGTCTGGACGTGGGGTAGCAGATCGCGCAGGAGGGGCAGGTCGGTCGGATAGCTGCGCACGTAGCGCATCGACTCCACGAAGCGGTCGCCGTCGTAGGAGGCCAGGTAGTCCTCCCGGACGAAGTCGGAGAGCGCGTAGTGCTCGATGGCGGTGAGGGCGTGAGCGACGATCGGCCCCGGGTCGGCGCCGCGGAAGCCGTCGAGATCGGGGGCCTCGACCCAGTCTTTGAGCGGCCCGCCCAACTGCAGCGGATACGCCGCGCCACCGCTTCCGACGACCAGGCTGCGTAGCCGTCCCGGGAACAGCACCGCGGCGAACAACGCGGCCGCGGTGCCGGTGTCGGGGGCGAGGACGTGCGGCGCCTCGAGCTCGAACGTGTCGGCGACCCGAATGAGGAACTGGCCCATCGCCCGCGGCGACAGCAGCGCGTCCCGGCGTTGCGAACGGCCGAACCCCGGCAGGTCCAGCGCCACCAGGTGCATGCGCTCGGCCAGCCGGGCCCAGGTCGGCTCGAAAGCCAGCAGACTCTCCAGCCACGGGCTGAGCAGGAGGGCGTGCTCGTCGCGGTCCTCGCTCTCGGCGAAGCGGATGGACAACCCGTCGATGATCCGAAAATGTGTCTCGATCGGGGTGGTCGACCAGGTGCCCACTCGGTAGCTCCTCAGTTCTTGCCCTGCTACCCGTCCGGCGGGTGCATCGACTCAAGTGTCGACTCGCGCGCCCCGCGCTCGCATCCGCCAGGGGACAGCACGATTGGGTGACGGGTCCGATCGCTGCCGGTCAGCTGCGGCTCACGTCGGTACGACCGCCGCCCGGGCATGCTGATCGGTATGGGCGCCTACCGAACCATCGTTGTCGGGACCGACGGGTCGGACACGTCGTTCCTCGCCGTCGACCGGGCCGGCGCGGTCGCCGCCGACTCCGACGCGCTGCTGCTGATCGTCACCGCGTACGAGCCCGAGCCGGTGGACCAACGCGCCGCGGACGCGCTGGGCAATGAGGCATACCAGATCGTCGGCACGGCGCCGGCGGAGTCCGTGGTGCGCCGAGCCCGCGAGCGGGCGATCACCGCCGGCGCGCGGCAGATCGAGACGGTGGCCGTCCAGGGCAAGCCGGTGGACGTGCTGCGGCAGGTGGCCGCCGACCGCGGCGCCGACCTGCTCGTGGTGGGCAGCGTCGGCCTGAACACCCTCGCCGGCCGGATACTCGGCTCGGTGCCAGCGGGTGTCGCTCGCCGGGCCGGCATCGACGTGCTGATCGTCCACACGACATGACGTGACGGAATCACTGCCGGAACTGCCGGAACGCATCGAGCAGATCCTGCTCGGCGGCCCCCGCCGCTACACCCGTCGCGAGGCGGCGGCCGCGGCCGGGATGTCGCTCGACGAGGCCAGCGCACTGTGGCACGCGCTCGGGTTCGCCCATACCAGCGATGACGACGTGGCGTTCACCGACGGGGACGTCGCCGCGCTGCGCATCGTCGCGACCCTGGTCGAGCACGAGGTGGTCGATCGCAACGCGCAGACGTCGATGACGCGCATGGTCGGGCAGACGATGTCGCGTCTGGCCGAGTGGCAGGCGGGCTTGCTCGCCTCGCTCATCCTCGAACGTCCCGACGTGCTGGCCCGCGAGGGCGATGTCGCGCAGTTCGTCGAAGAGATCGTGCCGCTGCTGGAGCGCGTCCATGCCTTCGCGTGGCGACGGCACCTGGCCGCGTTCGCCGATCGGGCGCTGAGTGCCGGCGCTGACTCACCGGCCCGCGAGACCGTGGTCGGCTTCGCGGACATGACCGGCTACACCGCTCTGACCCGGCAGCTGACCCAGGCGCAGCTCGCCACGATGCTGGACACGTTCGAGGCGGCGGCGTCCGACATCGTCGCCGAGAACCGTGGTCGCATCGTCAAGACACTCGGCGACGAGGTCTTGTTCGTCGCCGACCAACCCGTCGACGGGGCGCGGATCGCCTTGCAGCTGGTCGATCGCGCAGCTGCGTCCTCGGTGCTGCCCGAGCTACGGGCCGGCGTGGCGGCGGGCGAGGTACTTATGCGCTACGGGGACGTCGCGGGCGCCGTGGCCAACATCGCCAGCCGGCTGACCATGCTGGCCCGCCCGGGCACCGTGCTGGTCGACCGCGCGATGGCCGCCGAACTCGACGACCGCCCCGAGTTCACGCTGCAGCGGCTGCGGCAGGTGGCCGTGCGGGGCTACCGGCACCTCGAGCCGTGGGTGCTGCGTTGGGCGTAGGCAAAACCTGGCGACTCACGAGATGCCGCCGTCCACGGCGATCTCTTGGCCGGTGACATACGACGCGTCGGAGGAGGCGAGGAAGGCGACGACGCCGGCTATTTCCTCGGGCTGGCCGAGCCGTTTCATGGGTGCTGCGCTTGCTATCCGGCGCATGCGGTCGGCCATCTCCGCTTGGGGTAGCTGGGCACCGGATCCGGCTACGTCGATCGCGCCCGGACTCACGGTGTTCACTCGGATCCCGCGCTCCGCGAGTTCGGCGGCCGCGGTACGGGTGAATGAGCGCACGGCCGCCTTGGACGCGGTGTACACGATGGTTCCGGGACGGCGCCAGGCCGGGTCGACCGGCGCCAGGCCGCACAGGATGACTGAGGCTCCGTCGTTGAGATGCGGGATTGCCCTTTGCAGGGTGAAGAAGGCGCCCTTGGTATTGGTCTGAAAGACCTCGTCGAAGAAGGCCTCCGTGGTGTCCGGCAGCGCCTGGAATCTCTTGAGGCCGGCGTTGACGAACAGAACGTCGATCCGGCCGAGTGCACGCGCGATGGTGGAGAAGAGCGAGTCGATCTCCTCCGGCTTGGCGACATCGGCTGGGACGGCGAGGACGTCGTCACCGATCGACGCGGCGGCTTCGTGGAGCCGCTGCTCGTCCCGCCCGGCGATGGCAACCGCGGCGCCCTCCTGGTGGAGCCGTTTGGCCGTCGCCAGGCCGATCCCGCTGCTTCCGCCCGTCACGACGGCCACCTGGCCGTCAAATCTGCCCATGGCGTTGGCGCTCCCTGTCGTCGACCGGTGACACCGCTCCGCAATCACTAGCATCACGCTAGTAGCGTGGAGACCCTAGCATGATGCAAGTGAATGGAGCCGCCTGATGCTCGGCCGGACCTACGACGACCAGAACTGCTCAGCGGCGCGGAGCCTAGAGGCCGTTGGCGAACGCTGGAGCCTGTTGATCATTCGGGACGCTGTCTTCCGCGGGACCACGAGGTTCTCCGAGTTCCAGCGCAACCTGGGCATCGCGCCCAACGTGCTCACCAGCCGCCTGGAGCGGTTCGTGGATCTCGGCCTGATGCGTGCGCAGCCGTATTCCGCCGACCACGGCCTGCGCGAGTACGTGCTCACCCCGAGGGGGCTCGACCTCCAACCTGTGATCATCGCGCTCACTGCATGGGGCGACCGCTGGGCCGCACCCCAGGGGCCGCCGGTCGTGTACACGCATGAGGGTTGCGGCGGGCACATCCACCAGCGCCTCGATTGCGAGGGCTGCGACACCGTGCCCACGCCGACACAGGTCAGGGCGCGGCCGGGCCCGGGCGCGCGGACCGTCTAGGAACGACCGGCGCGACTCCGGCGACGATCGCCAGGTGTGGAGACCGGGCTAGTTCACCGACCAGGTGCCACCGTCCTCGGTCACGGCGAACGCCTGGTAGCCGGTCAGGCTCTGGACCCACTCCCGGGCCTGCCGGCCCATGGCGAACCCGGCGGTCGCGTAGACATCCGCTTCGGTGAGGTGAGCGCCGACGATCGTCAGACTCAGCAGACCCCGCGCGGGTTGTCCGGTGTGCGGGTCGAGGATGTGCGCGCCGCGCTGCTCGACGCCCGAGGTCGCTACCGCGAAGCCGGTGCCGGCGACCACCGTGGCGATCTTGCCGGCTGCGCGCGGGTCGGCGATGCCGATGCGCCACGGCGTTCCGACGCCGGCATCACCGACGCACTGGACATCGCCGCCGCCGTTCACGGAGTGGCTCGTCGCTCCGGCGTCGGTCAGCAGGTTGCTCACGCGCTCGATCGCCCAGCCCTTGACGTATCCGGACGGGTCGAGCGAGCCGCCGGCGTCCGCGGAGAAATAGCCGCCGGTGATCCGGCGATACCGCTCGCACTCGTCGAGCACGAGCCGCACGTCGGGTGAGCAGTCGGCGAGGCGGAGTTCACCGCGTCCGAGCCGGCTGATCTCGCTGCCCTCACGGTAGGTGGAGAACGTCTCGTCGATCTCGTGCAGGAGCCAGGCCGCGTCGTCGAGCACGGCGTCGTTCACGCCGGGCGCGCGGACGTCGAAGGAGAACACGGTGCCCATGCAGTGCACGACGCGGCGGGTCGAGGCGCCGGCCCTCACTTGATGCCGGCCTGGTCGAGCGCGCTCTGCAGCGACTGCAGGTAGCCGTCGCTGGTGTAGGTCGCGCCCGAGACGCCGTCGATCTGCGAGCTCTGCGCGCTCAGGGTCTGCTGCAGCAGGATCGGGCCGGCCTGGCTGTTGATCTCGGCCGAACGCGGGTCGTCGGCCGTCAGTTGCAGGAACGACGCGTTCTGGATCTTCTGGCCGGAGACGACGATCTGGACCTGCACGACGCCGTACCGGGTCTGGATCGCTTGTCCCGCAATGGTTTTCGCGGCGGACGACTGACCCGGTTTGGGCGGCGCCGAGCTCGACGGCGCCGATGCGCCCCCGGACGTGGACGACGGCGCCGAGCTGGGCAGGGAGGCCGCCGGCAACGCCGCACCGCCGGTCAGGCCGGAATGCGTCTTGAAGCTCAGCAGGGCGGCCAGTCCGGCGACGGTGCCGACCAGGGCGAGCAGGATGCGTTTCATAGCGGGTGATGTCCTGTCAGAACGTGAACGACTCGTGGTGGATCTGCCGGCGGGGGACGCCCGCCTGGCGCAGCGCCCGGCGGGCTTGATGCGTCATGCCAGGTGGCCCGCAGACATAGACGTCGTGCCCCCGCAGGCCGGGCACGAGCCGATCGAGCGCGACCGGGTTGAGCGGATCGGCCCGGCGCCCGCGACCACGCCGTCCGAGCAGGTAGTGCACGCGGGCGCCGCGGTGACCGGCGATCCACTCGAGCTCGTCCCGGAACACGACCTCGCCGGCGTTGCGGGCCCGGTAGACGAGCGTGACCTCACCCGGGCCGCCGGGCAGCGACTCGAACAGCGCCCGCAACGGCGTGATGCCGACCCCACCGGCGAGCAACAGCACGTTCCGCTGCCGGCGCCGGGCCGCCGTGAACGCCCCGAACGGTCCTTCGGCGAGCACCGGGGTACCGGGCCGCACCGCCGCGAGCGCCCGGCTGTGGTCACCGGCGGCCTTCACGGTGATCCGCAGCAGGTCCGGACGCGGCGGCGCGGACAGCGAGTACGGGTTGGCCGCCCACCACATGCCCCGGGCGAGGAACCGCCAGCGGAAGAACTGCCCCGGCTCGGCGCCCAGTTCCTCCAGGTGCCGCCCGGTCAGCCAGACCGAGACGGTGTCCGACGATTCGCGCCGGACCTCGACCACCCGCATCCGGTGGCGCAGCCCCTGAGCGACCGGACGGACCAGCCGGAACCAGAACAGCAACGCTGCCACCGCGATGTACATCGCCGCCCACAGCAGCCGGGCCGGACGGTTGGTGACGAAGTCGGCCCCGGTCGAGAACTGGTGGCTGAACGCCAGCGCCACGGCCAGATAGGTGTAGAGGTGGATGAAGTGCCACGTCTCGTAGCGCAGCCGGCGCCGGGCCGCCCGGGCCGAGGCGACCCCGACCGCGACGAGCAGGCCGGTCGCCACCGTGGCCATCAGCACGTCCGGGTAGGTCGTGAGCAGTCCCCCGGTCTCGTGCACGACGTTCGTGTGCGCCGTGACCGCGTAGCCCCAGATGATCAGCAGCGTGTGGGCGACGGCCAGGCTCACCGTGTACCGGCCGGCCATCGCGTGCCAGCGGGCGAGCTGATCGGTGCCGACCCCGCGTTCGAGCGCCGGGACCCGGGCCATCAGCGCCAGCAGGACAACGACCAGGTAGCCGGCCAACAGCCCGGTGATCCGGCCGGCGTTCGTCAGCCAGCCGTCCAGGCCGACCACGAACGTCGTGTCCTTCCACCAGAGCGCCAGCACGGCGGCACCGCCGGCCCAGATCACGAAGAGCGCCAGCCCCCGGCTGATCCGCAGCGGCTCGTGCGGTCGGCGGGCCACCGGAGCGTCGAGCGTCGCCGTCACTCCCTGTCCTCTCCGTCGACTGCTGCCAGCATCCGGTCCGGACTTCTCCGTTGCCTCTGAGGAAGATGTGAACTCGGCTCACAGAGCTGGTTCAGAGCAAATTCAGAGCCAGCAAGGCCGTCGCTTGCCGCATTCTGGACAGGTGACTCCTGCCGCCGGCCGTTCGAGTGCCGCCCTGACCCGCCCCGACGGGACGCCGCTGCGTGCCCTGGTCGTCGACGACGAGGCCAGCCTGACCGATCTGCTCGTCAGCGCGCTGCGCTACGAGGGTTGGGACGTGCGCGGCGCAACGGACGGCGCGAGCGCGGTGTCGATCGGCAGCCAGCTCCGCCCCGACATCGTCGTCCTCGACCTGATGCTGCCCGACATCGACGGGATGGAGGTGCTGCGCCGGCTGCGCGCACAGCACCCCCACGTCTGCGTGCTCTTCCTGACCGCGCGCGACTCGGTCGAGGACCGCATCGCCGGCATCACCGCGGGCGGCGACGACTACGTCACCAAGCCGTTCAGCCTCGAGGAGGTGGTCGCCCGGCTGCGCGGCCTGGTGCGCCGGGCGGGCCTGGCCCGCGCGCGGGTCGGGCGCGAGATCGTCGTCGGCGACCTGGCCATGGACGAGGACGCCCGCGAGGTCCGCCGCGGGGGCGACCTGGTCGAGCTCACCGCGACCGAGTTCGAGCTGCTGCGCTACCTGATGCGCAATCCCCGGCGGGTCCTGTCCAAGGCGCAGATCCTCGACCGCGTCTGGAACTACGACTTCGGCGGCCGGGCCCACGTCGTCGAGCTGTACATCAGCTACCTGCGCAAGAAGGTCGACGCCGGACGGGCGCCGACCATCCACACGGTGCGCGGCGTCGGCTACGTCCTCAAACCGGCCGTCTCGTGAGGACCGGCGCCACAACGGTGCGGCGCTGGGCGGCGCGACAACCCTTGCGGGTCAGGCTGATCGCCATCCTCATCGCCCTGCTGCTCGTCGTCTGCGCCACCGTCGGCGTCGCGACGACGCTCGCCCTGCGTGGCTTCCTGATCAAGCGTCTCGACCAGCAGTTGACCTCGGCCGGCACCCGCTACGCGACCGCGCTGGAGCACGACGACCACGACGCCGACAACGCCGAGACCGGCACGCTCGGACAGGCGGCCGGCACCCTGGGCGCGCGCTCGCTGAACGGCACGGTCACCTCGGTGGGGGTCATCGCCGACACCGGCCAGCACGTCACGATCACCGACGCGGACAAGGCCGTGCTCGCGACGCTCCGACCGAGCCCCCACGATCGCAGCATCCGCCTGCCGACCCTGGGCAAGTTCCGCGTGCAGGTCACCGCCGGCCAGGACGGCGACGTGCTCGTCACCGGGCTCCCCCTGCACGGCGTCGAGGAGACGCTGCATCGCCTGGAGCTGATCGAGGCGATCGCGTTCGCCGTCGTGCTGGCGGTCACCGGCGTCCTCGGCGTGCTCGCGGTCCGCTGGTCATTGCGTCCGCTCTCCCGCGTCGCGACAACCGCGATGCGAGTGTCCGAGCTTCCCCTCGCGAGCGGCGATGTCCGCCTGCACGAACGGGTTCCCGACGAACCCCCGAGCACCGAGGTCGGTCAGGTCGGCGTCGCCCTGAACCACATGCTCGACCGCATCGACGCCGCCCTGTCCGAGCGGCAACGCAGTGAGGAACGGTTGCGCCGCTTCATCGCCGACGCCAGCCACGAACTGCGCACTCCCCTGTCCGTGATCCGCGGACACGCCGAGTTCGTGCAGCGTGACCTCGCCAGCGTGCCCCCGGGCGTCGCGCAGTCATTGCAGCGCATCGAGGCCGAGTCCGTGCGGATGGGCCGACTCGTCGACGACCTGTTGCTGCTCGCCCGCCTCGACGAGGGCCGCCCGCTCGACCGCGAGGACGTCGACCTCACCCGGCTGGCCATCGACGCGGTGAGCGATGCCCAGGTCGCCGGCCCGGACCACCAGTGGCGACTGGAGCTGCCCGGCGAGCCGATCGTGATCACCGGCGACCCGTACCGGCTGCACGAGGTCGTCACCAACCTGCTCAGCAACGCCCGCATACACACCCCGGCCGGCACCACGATCACCCTGGCCATGACGGCCGACGCCGCGGACGCCGTTCAGATCGAGGTCCGTGACGACGGACCCGGCATCCCGGCCGAGATCCAGCCGACCGTGTTCGAGCGGTTCACCCGAGCCGACGACTCGCGCAGCCACGCCAACGGCAGCACCGGTCTCGGCCTCGCGATCGTCGCCGCCGTCGTCGCCGCGCACGACGGAACGGCGACCGTGCAGAGCCGTCCCGGGCAGACGATCATGACCGTCCGGCTCCCCCGCGACCAGCTGACCTAGCCCTGGATGACGCGGGACCGCGCGCCGGTTCGCGCCTCGATCGCGTGCACGACGGCCGCCATGTCGAGCGGCCCGTGTCCAAGGTCCAGCGTCTCGCCGAACAACGCGTGGCAGACATCGATCAGGGGTATCGCCAGGTTCGCCTCCCGGGCCGCCTCGACGATCAGCCGGTTGTTCTCCAGGACGTTGGAGATCGAGGCCCGCACCGCGAAGTCACGGTCGACCAGCTTGCCGCTCTTCTCGCGCGACACCGTGCTCGACATCTGGCCGGCGTCGACGACGGCCTGGAACTGCCGCATGTCCAGTCCGTGCACCTGCGCGAAGTGTGCCGCCTCGGCGAGGCCGGTGACCAGGCTGATCAGGAAGATGTTGGTGGCGAGCTTCATGAGCAGTCCGTTGGGAACCGGTCCGCACCAGATCGCGTCGTGACACATCGGCGTCAACAGCGGCCGAATCTCGTCCACGACTGTGGCCTCGCCGGCCAGCATCGCGACCAACTCCCCCGCCTCGGCCGGCCCCCGGGATCCGGAGACCGGAGCCTCGACGTAACGACCCCCGGCCGCGCGGACGTCGGCTTCGAGTTCGCGGGAGTAGCGCGGCGAGGTCGTCCCCATGTGCACGATCGTGTGGTCGGCCACGTTGGCGGCGAAGGCCGGGGTACCGCGGCCGAGCACGGAGTCGATCGCCCCACCGTCGGCCAGCATCAGCAGCACCACGCGCGCCCGCTCGAACAGGTCGGCGGGGCTCGTCGCGACCCGGGCGCCGGCTGCGCGCAGCACCTCGCACTTGGGTGCGGTGCGGTTCCAGACGACGAGCGGCACGCCGGCGGCGGCCAGATGTTGCGCCATGGGTTCGCCCATGACGCCCAGACCGATGAACCCGATGTCAAGGCTGTCCATGCACACCTCACGGCGGTCAGCAGGTACGCAGCTGGCCCACTGCGATCGATCACATTGCCCGTCAAGCCTAGGCGTGACTGATCCGATGTGGCTCGAGCAGCCGCGGCGCCAGGCGGCTCGTTCTGACCGTTCGAGCTACATGACGTCGATGGTGCGCG
>Ga0137412_10005622_pt1 | contig 10026 bp, 7 predicted proteins | sample CZODoug2_1_16fun_FD_122160 | JGI IMG/M metagenome (GOLD analysis project Ga0137412, IMG submission 122160) | Vadose zone soil fungal communities from Angelo Coast Range Reserve, California, USA - CZODoug2_1_16fungal (Hybrid Assembly) | ecosystem: Environmental > Terrestrial > Soil > Vadose zone... | reverse complement strand
CATTGTCTTGCGCGCCATCAAAGGCGATATTTGGATTTGCAGGATTGATGGAAATGGAAGGATAAAACTGAGTGAGCTGTAAAGGAGCGTTGTTCAGGTTGATCCATGTGACGCTGGGAGCTTCGGCGTCATCGGTACGCCAAATTCCGCCGTCATTCCCTAGATACAGGCGCACGGTAGTGCCCGTCTTTACAAAGGCCATGGCGTGTTGGTCGACGTGAGCAAAGGCTGCTCCGCTTGTGGTGGGGATGGCCGACGCAAACACTCCGCCAGTCGTTCCGTTCAACGAACGCATTATCCATTCTGCCGTAGTGCCCAACGCATTAATCGCAGAAGATCCGCCGAGGTAAACGACATTTGCGTTCGCGGGGTCGACTTTCACTACGTTGTCGTACCAACACTGGTGCTGACAAATATCCGGCGCACCCGTTTGCGTCCACGTGGTGCCGCCATTGGTTGTGACAAAAACCCCCAGATTGGTTTGAGATTCGGCCGTCGCGTCAGCGATAGACGCATAAAGAGTGCTGCCGGTCGTGTCACTGGGCGCAATCCCGATGTCGATGCGACCCATCGTTGATTGGGCCGGAAGCGTTGCGGCAGTCAACCGCGTAAACGCGATGGAGGCGCAAGTTGAGCCAATCCCTGTTGCCTTATAGATTCCGTTTCCATGCGTCGCGGTAGAAGAACTCCCGAACGTGTTTCCGAGCGCAGCGTACGCCACTGTGGAAGCTCCGAACCCAACAAATGTGGCCATTTCTCCCGCCAAAATATTTGACCAGGTTGCTCCGCCGTCCTGCGAGCAGTAGACGCCCTCGGCGGGTCCCTCAAGAGCTTGTTGCGCAGCTACCAACACCAAATTCGCGTTGCTGGGGCTCACCGCGATGTAGCTCATGCGCATTCCACCCAGCGTGAAGAATCCAAAGGGAGTGATGCTGCTGAACGGACCAATGAAGGGACAAGTAGCACTAGGCGTTGTGCAGGTTTGCGTCCACGTCTGGCCGCTGTCCGTGGACTTCAGAACGCCGGCGCCGTAATAAATGTCAAAACCAATGCCCGCTTGTTCGCCGGTACCGGCGTAAACCGTGGTGGGGCTCGATGGAGCAAAAGCTATGGAGCCCATTGCAAGCGAGGCATTCTGGTCGCCAACGGCGGTCCAAGCGGCGCCTGCATTCGTGCTCCGCCAAATACCGCCCTGCGCTCCACCGATCAGGACCGTGCTGCCGGTCGTATCACTCGGGTCCACGGCGATCGCCGTGATGCGCCCGGTGACTGGACTAAAGATTCCGCCGGTGGTGGGAGCAGGTCCGATGGGATTCCATGGAGCCGTAGAAAGTGTCGGAGCAGGAGTAATTTGCGGCGCCGAGAAGGCCACGAACGAGCCGTCCGGCCGCTGTACCAATTTTCCTTCCGCGACCATCATGCGCTGCATGTGCTGCCAAGCTCTAAAGTGCGCGCCTGCGGGGATGTGTCCATTGACGGAGCTGCGCTGCTTGTAGAACCATTCTTCGCGTTTGCGGAGCGCGTCCGCGCTATCCCTGTCTGCTTTGAACGCGCTTTGCGCATCAGGGTTCTTTTCAATCTCATTAGAGGGGGGCAATTTGTTTGGTATCGGTCGCTGTGCATTTGGAGTCGCGGCGCTGGAGGGCGATTTGGATTTCTCTTGCCCTTTAGCGGAAGCCGCTAAGGACAGAAAACCCACGATGCCGAGCGTGACTAGAAGCGCGCGAGAACCACGGCAAAGCGGCGATACGCCTGCCCGCGTACACCGCTGGGAAGAGAGATAAGTCTTCATGAGACCCCCGCGCGAATGTGGTTAGGACTCTCCTAGACACCATCCGACCTCGCTCCGAGTCGCTCGATTGGGTCCGAAAGTTGTCCGTACGTTCCGTTTTCCTGAAGCGCAGAGAGGGTACACCGATCGTTAACAATAAACAACGTCCCCACGAGGTATAGAGTCTAGAGAGTTCTAGACTAGGTAGCCCGCGCGATTAGCGTTAGGATTTTGTGTTAGTGCCTGGTAAGTCGGGTTATCGGACAAGTGCCGATCATTGGCCACAAGCGGGTTGTGGGAAATTAGGCCGCACCGACCCAATTCAAGGGGTCTCCGAAGCTCAGATTGTGTGTTAAGAAGTTTCAAGCTATCGCGTCTTAGGTTGTAGAGAGCCGAGGAGGGATGCTTGGCGGCCGCGATAGAACCCATCATGGTGACGCGAGCGGTCACGCAGCTTGAGGAAGTCTTTCGAGCACACCAAGTCTGTGTCCTCAAGGCTGCGTACCGCGTAACGGGCAGCATGGCGGACGCGGAAGACGTATCGCAATCCGTATTTCTCCGATTGGCCGGCGGGGCGATCAATCCCGACCGTATCTCCAATCTCCAGGGTTATTTACGCAAGTCGGCGGTCAATACCGCCCTGGATCTGATCCGGTCGAGGGGCCATCGAGAGGTAGTGCCGATTGAATCGGCCGACGAACTCCAATCCAATTCCAATCTTTCCCCTGAACGTGTGTTCTCCTCCTTAGAAATCCAGAATTGGCTTCGCCGGGAGCTTGCCACGCTGAATCCCCGCACTGCCGAGATGTTTGCTCTCCGCTATCTGGAAGGGCTGGATAACCCCGAAATTGCCCAAATAATGAACACATCTCAGGCCGTAGTGGCCGTGACCCTGCATCGCACTCGGGCACGACTGAAGAAGCATCTTCGTGCCTTTAGGAAGGGTGCATTATGAAATTATTTCGATCGAAGCAAGACACCGACCTGGATCAAGCGATTTCCGAACTTCGCAGCGAAGAGCCCGATGCTAAGGCGCTCGCTGCATCAACGGAGCGCGTTTGGGCGCGGTTGCAAACAGGCGAAGGCGAGGCAGTCGCAACCAATTCTGCGCAGCCTATTCGTGGCTGTGCCGATATTCGCTCTCTGCTGCCAGCCTTTAATCGCCAAGAGTTTCCTCCGGCTCGCGCACTAATCGTGAAAAATCACCTGCGGGAATGTGTATTGTGCCGTTCGTATGCTTATGGCCTCGGGGTCGACGGCGCTACGAGTGTCGCCTGGCGGATGGAGCAGGGGGCACGCGGGTTTCAGTGGAGCCTTGTCAGACTGACCTTCGCGGCGGCAACTGTCGCCTTGCTGGTCGCCGCGGTCTGGGCTGGACGCAATTGGTACGTCGCAGGCCCTCCTGGCAGTCGCGCGCGGATCGATTCCATCGAAGGGCAAGCATATCGCATCGGCCCTACCGGTGAGCGGGCATTGAAAGAGGCTGATGAAATCGGCGAGGGTGAATTCATTCGAACGGGTGCCAATTCCCATGCCAGGGTGCGGGTCTTCGAGGGCTCACAAGTGGAAATGAATCAGCGCGCGGAATTGGCCGTCAGCGCCAGCCGTCGCGATACAACGATCCATCTCGACCAGGGCAGCATCATCGTGCAAGCCGCGAAGCGTCACACCGGGCACCTATACGTTCGTGCTCCGGATTGCACGGTGGCCGTCACCGGAACGGTCTTTTCCGTGAATTCCGGCACTAAAGGGTCGCGCGTGGCCGTGATTGAGGGGGAAGTGCACGTTAAACACGCGGGATCGGAATCGATTCTGCACTCGGGTGATCTGGTGGCGACAACGCAGAGCGTTGGCGTGGTACCCATCCGCGAAGAGATTGGATGGAGCAGAGACCTCGATCACGAAGTGGCATTGCTTGCGCAATTCTCAAAGCTTCGCGCGAAATTGGAGGAAATCCAGACGCCGGGTCCGCGGTATGAAAGCAAAATCCTACCGTCGCTGCCGGCGGATACTGTCCTCTATATCGGCATTCCCAATCTGGGAGACACGCTGCAGCAGGCCAATCGAATCTTCCAGCAGCAGGTTGCGCAGAGCACAGTCCTGCAAGATTGGTGGAACAAAGGTGGCAAGTCGAACCAGCATCCCACTCCTCAGGAGTTGATCGATCAAATTCACGCGATAAGCCAGTATTTGGGCGATGAAGTGGTGATTACGGCCTGGGCCAACTCCGTTTCTGATTCGCACGGTCCACTGTTGCTAGCGGAGGTACGGCAGCCTGGACTGAAGGATTACTTGCAGCAACACCTTGCGGACACTTTGAGGAGTGGGCGAAGCACTGGCAATCTACGGGTCGTGGATCCGAAATCGCTCTCGTCCCTGGCCGCGGAGGAGCGCGGGATGATAATGCTGGTCACACCGAAGACGCTGGTCGTCGGTGGCGACGCCGCTTCGGTACGGCAAATGAGCGCGCAGCTCGATGCCGGAGCAACTCTCTTCGCCGGTACGGATTTTGGGCAACGGATCGCGAACGTCTACAGCCGCGGCACGGAGACTGTCGTTGCTGCGAATCTCGGCCAGATCGTAAAGAGTGTGCACACCCAACAAGAAGCATCTCAGGCCCTTCGGAACAGTGGCTTCAATGACATAAAGTATTTGATCGCGACGCGCGGCGGGTCTGCCGGTCAGGGTGACAACCGTATTACGCTGGAATTTGACGGCCAGAGACACGGCATCGCTTCCTGGCTGGCCGCTCCATCTCCTATGGGTTCGCTGGACTATGTTTCCTCCAACGCCGGCGCAGCGGTTTCCTTCGTTGCGAAACATCCCGCGCTCATGCTGGATGACATCTTCAACACCATCGGCGCTTCCGACCCCAATTTCAAACAGGGCCTGGCACACACAAATTCAGAACTCGGCCTGGACCTTCGCAACGACCTGGCAAGCGCGCTGGGCGGAGAAGTGACTCTGGCGCTCGATGGCCCGGTCCTTCCGACGCCTTCGTGGAAAGCAGTTATCGAGGTTAACAATTCGGGAGCGCTGCAGGTGGCGATAGATAAACTCGTGAGTACTTTCAACCTCCACGCGCAAAAGGAAAAACAGCCTCAGATAACACTCAATCAGGCACAAGTTGATGGACGAACGTTCTATACGATCCAGTCGCAAATTGGCGGGCTTGCGACCGAGTATGATTACATTTTTGCGGACGGATATATGATCATGGCGCCTTCGCGCGCGCTGCTGCTCGCCGCACTGCAAACTCATGCAAGCGGCACTTCGCTGGCTCGATCCGCGTCGTTTCGCGCTCTCTTCCCCAGCGACAACCAGGCGAACTTCTCGGCGATGATTTATCAGAATCTCAGCCCGATACTGAAACCGCTCGCTTCTCAGCTTTCGTCCGGGCAGCTAGCGGCTCTGCAACAGTTAGCTGCCGACTCCAAACCAAGCGTATTCTGTGCTTACGGGGAAAGTGATCGCATCGAGGTGGCCAGCACCGGCAATTTGTTTGACTTTAGTCAAGGCCTTCCTACCTTGATCCACTTGCTGGATCTCACCGACCACGGAACCTCGCGCCAAGCCAATCCGTAATGATTGGTACATGATGATTCCAACCATCGAGCTCAATGGGCTCGAAGTACAACTCGGCGGCCGAACGATTCTTCATGGTCTGACCGGCATTTTGAAGAGTCGCGCTATTGGGCTGCTCGGACCCAACGGCGCTGGCAAGTCGACCCTCATCAACACCCTTCTAGGTTTTCACTCCCCCTCCAAAGGAAGTGTGCGCGTGCTCGGCTTGGACTCCCATACCAACGGTCAGGCGCTCCGGCCCCTTGTCGGTTATATGCCGGAGAACGATGCTTTTATTTCAAAAATGTCCGGGGTCCGCTTTGTTCGCTACATGGCAGAGATTTCCGGCCTTCCCCCCGCTCAAGCGATGGAGCGTGCGCACGAAGCCTTCGTATACGTGGGGTTGGGCGAAGCGCGTTATCGGCCAGTAGGAACATATTCTCTCGGCATGAAACAACTGGCCAAGCTGGCCCAGGCTATCGCGCACGGCCCCAAGGTCCTCATTCTCGACGAACCAACAAATGGCATGGACCCGCCTGCCCGCAAGCGCCTGATCGAACTGATTCGCGAAATCCGGGAGGTAAGTGATATCTGCCTGCTGCTTTCCTCGCATCTTCTTCGCGATGTGGAAGAAACTTGCGACGAGGTGCTGATCTTGCGCAACGGGCAAATCGCCTCGATCTGCAATCTCGTTGAAGAGCGGCGCGCTAATCGCAAGTTCCTGGAGCTCGAAACGATTGGCGCCGAGCAATCATTTACGTCCACCCTTGAGGGTCTCGGCTGTGAATGCGCGGTTTTTAGCAACGGCCGCATTAAGGTGGTCATGCCAGACAAAGTTGAAATCAGGGAGGTGTTCAAAGTCGCGCTGGACAACGGCGTGCAGATTCGGCGGATGAATCACCGGCGCGATTCATTGGAAGACATTTTCCTCAACGCGATGGAACAGACGGGAGCGGTCGATGGCCATATATAAGCGTCGATACGTTCCGTACACCGGCTCTTTGACGCCGGAATGGGCACGGTTTTTCGTCACAACGCGTTATGCGTTCGCCGAGCTGTTCAAATCCCGTTTTTTCGTTCTTCTTTTAATTCTGAGTCTCGTTCCAATCCTGCTTTTCGCGGGCTACATATTCATCGCCAATAACAAAACGCTGCAATTGCTTCTGCCCACGGGCCCTGCTGATATGTTCTCAGTGGAATCCAAATTCTTCACGCTCATCATGATCGTGCAAACGCAGATCGCGTTTCTCTTGAACTGCTGGGTTGGCCCTGTCTTGATCGCCGGAGATCTGACCAACGGTGCCCTTCCTCTTTTCCTGAGCCGCCCCTTCAAAAGGTCCGACTATGTTCTTGGAAAGCTCGCCGTCCTGGTCTTGCTGCTTTCAGCCATTACCTGGGTTCCCTGCTTGCTCTTATTCAGCCTGCAGGCTGGATTGGCCGGGGGCGGATGGATGTGGTCCCACCTATGGATGGTCGTTCCCATACTGTTGTGCTCCGCGATATGGATTCTGACGCTTTCCTTCATTTCTCTAGCGGTTTCGGCTTGGGTCAAGCTGCGAATTGTCGCCACTGGAGTAATCTTCATCGCCTTTTTTATCCCCGCGGGACTCGGCGAAATGTTCAACTCCGTCATGGACACCTATTGGGGGCGACTCCTGAATTTTTCGGAGATGTTCCGGCTCATCTTGGCAAAAGCATTTCGGGAGCAATCCGGGATCCTGGGCTCGACCAGATGGAACGAAATTCCGATCCCTGCCGCCTGGGGCGTACTGATTTCCCTCTGCCTGCTATCGCTGGTCATTCTCAATGCGCGTTTGCGCGCCCGCGAGGTCGTGCGCGGATGACTCCGAACGCTCGCCAAATCGTTTTCGAAAATGTCTCCAAGTTTTACGGAGAAGTTCTCGGCGTGAACAAGGTCAGCTTCTGTCTAGAACCGGGGATTACAAGTCTCGTCGGCCCGAACGGCTCAGGCAAGACCACGCTGATGAATTTGCTGACTGGCCTGATCAAACCTTCGCAAGGCGCGATTTACGTTCTCGGCCTTACCCCACAACAACCAATCGAGTTCTTCCGGCAAGTCGGATATTGCACGCAATTTGATTCTTTCCCTCCTGGCACGAATGGCTACGACTTCATCTACTGGCCGCTGCGCCTGCATGGATTTGGCGGCGACCAGTCAGCGAAGCTCACCAACGAAGCTCTGGAGCGCGCTGGCATGGCGCAAGTAGCGCAACGCAAAGTGGCGGGCTACAGCAAAGGAATGAGACAGCGCATTCGGCTGGCTCAGGCCATTGCGCATCATCCGTCCGTGCTAATTCTCGATGAACCGCTCAACGGTCTCGATCCGATGGCCCGCGCCGAATCGATCGCGCTCTTCGAAGCGATTGCTAAGCAGGGCATGCACGTCATTATTTCCAGTCACATTTTGGAGGAAGTCGATCGAATCTCCGACCGCGTCGTGTGGATGAGCAGCGGTTACGTTGTTGCCGAAGGACAGATTCGCGAGGTTCGCAAGGAAGTCCGCGATCATCCGATGCAGATCCTTGTCCGTTGCTCGAATGCAGCGCGTTTGGCGGCCGCGGCATTTGAACTGGACCACGTGGTCGAGGCCAAAATTCTGAATGATGGCCATGGCGTCTTGGTGCGCACGCGCGATGCGGAGCAGTTCTATCTTCTGCTGAACAAGATCGTTTCCGGCGGCCTAGTCGAAGTCGATGCCGTGGCGCCGGCCGACGATGACGTTAACTCCATCTATCAATACCTCATCGGATCAGACGGCGGACCGACATGAGCGCTCAAAGTTTAGTCGCGCTCGGACAGAAGTGGTCGAGGGAACAACCTTGGCGACTCTATGGAAGCCAGGTCTCCGTCCTGGTCCGCAACGAGGTTCGCCGAAACCTGTTGACGCGCCGCCGGATTTGGATTTATTTGCTCGCTTTTCTTCCGGTATTGATGATCCTGGCTCACGTGATTTTCGACAGAAACGAAGGTGCAGGCCCGGCCCAACTCGAGAACGATACCCAAGTCCTCGCGGGAATCGTCCAACTCTACTATTTGCGGCTGGGTATCTTCTTCGCCTGCATGGCGATCTTTACGTGGCTATTCCGCGGTGAAATGGTCGAACGCACTCTGCATTATCAATTTCTCGTCCCGGTGAGAAGAGAAGTCCTGGTGGTGGGAAAGTTTTTTGCCGGGGCCATTATCGCCATCGCTCTCTTCGAAATGGCCGTCCTTGCTTGCTTCTACCTTATGTATAGCCGCTTTGGTTCAGCGGGCAAATCGTATGTCTTTGATGGGCCTGGCGTCGGGCAGTTGGGGTCATACCTCTTAGTGACAGCTCTCGCTTGTCTCGGCTACGGCGCCGTGTTCCTCGCTTTCAGCCTTCTCTTCAAGAACCCGATCATCCCCGGAGTTGTGATAATGGGATGGGAAGCGGTCGCCCCAATCTTTCCTCCCTGGGCCCAGAGGCTCAGCGTGACTTTCTATTTGAAGCACCTCTGCCCCGTTAGTTTGCCCATCCGTGGTCCCCTGGCCATTTTCACGATCGTGACCGGACCCATCTCGCCATTTATGGCCGTCCTCGGCTTGCTCTTTCTGACGATCGCGATTCTTGCTCTATCTTGCTTCCTTATTCATCGGATGGAGATCACTTACACAGCTGAGTAGGCCCGACCCCCGTACAAGTGGCTGGTTAGTCGGGAAACCGGACAAGTTCCGTACCCGGACTTCATTTTTCCGATTAACGGCGTTAATCAGGCACTAGCTCAATAACCAGCGGAAAACCTTTTACGATCAAGATTGCTATTCAATAGCACGAATCCTAAAATCCCAGCATCATGCGTGCTTTAGCAGTTTGTTTTTTCCTCTTAGCTGGCTTTCTGCCCTCCACTGAAACAATGCAGGACCTTCGCTCCCGATACGGCAAACCCGACGTCGAGCGATTTACGGTCCGTCCCGGTATGAGTATCACCGTGGAATACGGTGACGACGATCAACTCTGTCAGGTAGTGATAGAACCAAAACAGCCCATTATTCACAAGGCCGAACCGCTGAGGTATATGTCTCCCGAACTTGTGGGCAGCGTTATCGATGAAGTTGCGCCGCCGGGTCAGAGGGGTCCCCTAGTCAATACTTTGCTGGAATCGATGGGTTGCGCGGAAGGGCGGATCGAAGAGTATTCGAATGTTTGGATCAGCCGTGCAACAGACACTTGCCTCCCGCTCAAGCCCGAACGGGAGAGCAGTGCAAGGATTGTCTTCAAACGGCAAGCCTGTCCTCCTACTCCGTACATTGATGGTCATGGTTCGGGACGCGAGTAGTTGCACTTGTCCGGTTACCGCGTTAATCAGGCAGTAGAAGCGGTTGCATCGGAACTGTCCTCCAACAACCGATTCGTATTACATTTCCCCTATGCCAACGGTCAATTGCCCACACTGTGCGTCGCCGGCTGTGAGAGTAGGTTTGATGGATGGCTACAAGTTTTATTGTTCTCATTGCGGGTGGAATCACGAGATTGTGCGGGGAGAGTTGTCCTTCTCGATTAAGGTCAGTCTCGCTGTTGTGGTTCTTGCGGTGATTTTCGCGCTGGTAGTGCGTGTGAAAAACCCCGGTGAAGGCGGGCTATCAGCGGGTATTCTACTAGCCTTTTCCGGGTTGCCTGTGTACTACGCACTCTCCGCATTCCAACAGAT
>Ga0137412_10005621_pt1 | contig 10026 bp, 15 predicted proteins | sample CZODoug2_1_16fun_FD_122160 | JGI IMG/M metagenome (GOLD analysis project Ga0137412, IMG submission 122160) | Vadose zone soil fungal communities from Angelo Coast Range Reserve, California, USA - CZODoug2_1_16fungal (Hybrid Assembly) | ecosystem: Environmental > Terrestrial > Soil > Vadose zone... | reverse complement strand
AAGGTTTTTTCCCATTGCTCGCGCGTGTTGGTGAACAGGCTGCCGCCGCCGCCGATGCCGGCGTTGTTGAACAACAGATGGATCTTGTCGGTCGCCTGCTGCTCGGCGAGTTCATCACGGAAGCGCAGCAACTGATCCTCGATGGAGACGTCGGCGATATGCGTGGTGATGCGCAGGCCCTGCGGCAGCTTTTCCACCTCGCAAAGCCGCTTGGTTTCCGCCATCGCAGCTGCCGAGACATCGCACATCGCGACATTGCAGCCCTCGGCGACGAGTTGGCGCGCGAGCTCGCGGCCCATGCCCGTGCCGCCCCCGGTGATAACGGCGATCTTTCCGGCAAAATCCTTCATGGGGGGATCGCTGACCTTTCCGGTTCTGATTGCGAGATTTTAGCCGGAAGCGAGAAGTTTTGAACCTTCGCCCCTCGACGCGTTTTCTTGCTACGAGCCGGTTTCCACCCGCAGATCAAGTCCGAGGGCATGCTTCGCTTGAAAACGCTCTCATGCACAAGCCACAGAAATCTTGGCAACTCAAATGCTTTTTCTGATGTTTTCACGGGGCTGCAGGGTGTTTCTGCAGTTCAATCATGAAGGCCGCGAAGTCGCCGCGATAACCCATTGGCGATTGAGAAGCCGCCGCTAGCGCATTGAACCAGCGGCGTTTCTTTCAGGCACTCCCCGAACCACAATGTGCCACCGACCTTGGCGCGGATGCCCATGTCAAACCTAAAATCTTGCGAGTGTCGATCCTGCGCGACGGACCCGATCAAATATTGGATCAGGCAGCTACTCGGCTTCTTCGTCGCCGCTGTGGTGACCGCCGCTGCCTTGCGTCATTTGCTTCACGTTCCCCGCGAACAGATTCGCAACCCGGTTTTGAGAACCGCCGCCATCGCGATATTTCTCGCAGTGGTTCTCTTCCGATGGAAGCGCCGGCCATGACAGCGCTGCCGCGCGGATGTCGGGCTCCTCGTACTCCACCGTTATCGAAACGCGCGGAACATGTTTGCTGCCGATACGCGTCAGCCAGGTCGGCGGCTCCAGTTTCACTGGATGCATCCTGACAACCCTGAGAGCTGGATTTTGTGACAGCCACAGGTCTCTCTGCTTTTCAGCATCCTGCTTGTCGGTACCCAGAATGAGATGCTCTTTTACGAGATCGCCCAGACGTTCCATCTATTCGAACTCTCAAAATGACGCCGGTGTTTCATTTCGCACGCTCCAGATGAGCCGATTTGGCGCAGCGGGTGCGTCCTCGCATGTTCTTGCGAAAACATTCGCAAGAACCATGCCAAGCGGACGCAAGCCTTAAAAAAGGGCGTGTGTCGCGTATGCTGCACAGGGCGAGAGTTTAACAGTCGCGGTCAGAAAAACCCGACGCTGATATCCAGGCCGTTCGTTGCCAGCAGCAAGGATACCACCAGCCCAACGCCGCAAAACGTGGCAATGACTCCAAGAGTTTCGAGTTCAGCCTGACTTGCGGGAAACGCGAGCGAGAGCACTCTTGCTATGGTAGCCCTTTGCGATCTCCAGGCTCAACCCCTTCGGATGAGATCAGCTGGAGCGTTGGTAATCAGCCCGCGCTGCGGTCGGACGCCGAATGCGGCGCACCGAGGGCGAGTGGCTCGCGTGGTTCGCACCACGCCAACGTAACCGGCGAAAAAAGGGCCGCCCGCAGGCGGCCTTCCGTATTTGCGATTCAGCTCTCTCACATTGCAACGAGAGCGCCCTTGCGTCGGAGATAGGTCACGACGCCAATCCGAGCCCGTCCCTCTCCGGTTCAGGCGCGCCGGAATGCGATGGCGCCTGCGATGGATCGGGGCCGGGTCCGTACGGCGTGGCCGTCGTTGCCGCTTTGAATGATCCACTGGCCGTTTTCCTGGCCGACAATTTTCCCGACGTGATGGCGCCACACCACGATGGCGCCAACCTCGGGACCGCCCGCGTTTGACCCGTATTGGGCCCATGACCGGGCGAGATTGAATGAAGGGCCCGGATCGCTTCCGACTTGCCCGCGCATGAACCACCCGCACCACGCTCGCGGACGCCCGGCCTGCTGGGAGGCATGATGGTGATGATGGTGGCGATAATGGCTGTGGCGTTGGTGATGGCGCGACCTGGCCTCCGCCGTTGTCGCACAAGCACAAAGCACGGCCGTTGCAACTAAAATGTTCCGGAACATGAGAATCCTTATGTTGGGAAAAAGCGCGCAGCGCGATCTGAAATCCCGCCAGAAAAGCGGGACTGATTAAAGCCCGTTTGAAATTGCCGATGGAATTGACCGGCAATACAAGGCTTGATGTTCAGGACTCAACTGCCCCGAATGTCTAAAATGAGGCAAACAAAGCATAACCGCGCAGGTCTGCCCTGCGTGTCAGGCCTATATGCTGTCCAATATTGTATCTCTGCTGCAAACGACGCGGTGGCGTCGCCGCCAGCCGATGCGGTTACTTTCACATTACATGCGCGAGCGCCGGACGCTTGATTTCGCCTCGCTTTCAACGTCCTTCATCGGTGCCGTTCGGCTTCGGTCGACGGCCGCAGCCTTGGCCGCGCCATTTGCGCCTTGACCTCAGTCCCACACCTATGTGCGCTCAAACAGCGCGACGTCCCTTCCCATCAGCAGCCTGCCGTTGGCGAAGCGAACGGTGATCCGCTTGCCTTCGGTGCACTCAATAATCTCCCCGGTCTTGCCCTGAAGGTCCATCTCGTCGTTCCGAAGTGGCGCTTTCGAAACGAGTCTCACCCGATCGCCTATTTTGGGACCTGTGTCGGTTGGCGGTTTGCGCTTTTTCATTGCTGTTCCAGCCATGGCTGCATGGTTAATTTGTCTTGCCATCGCGTTTGATTGAAGCGGCTAATAGTGCCGCCGGTTTTGAAAATGGTGGCCGGATCTGATCCGGCTGCGACGCCTGGCAATCTTTCGCAAACGATAGCGCCACCCCGTCATGCCGCAACCGGATCCGCGCCTTAACCTAACCGGTCAAGGTTACCGTGCGCACGAGCAGCGATCGTCAGTCGAACGGTCGCAGCGCCTAGACGCCCAACGCTTCGCGTCGAGTCTCGGCGCTCCGGTTCAAGGCATGGGGGAAGTTGCGACCGCCGCTTTGCTCCGACGATTCTCTTCGGACGCGACCGCGCTCAGCTTCTATCAGCAGGAGGTGGCGCCGCAATTCGACGCTGTACTGGTCGATCTGGTGGCCCAGCTCGCGGCGCTCGAACGGCGTGAGGATCGGGTTTGCAAGGTCGCTCCGGGCAACCCTCAGCAATTCCGTCAGCCCATTGATGCTGCGGGTCAGAGCTTCCAGCTCGATCATCTCCGGATTTCCTTCGAAATGAGCAAGGCAGCGTTCCTGGAAAGATGACTGGGAATCCCGCCCCCGGCGAACTGCGAGGATGTCCCCAAGATGTCCGGAGTCGCGTTGAGCCACACCAAGGCGTCCCTGCAATCGAGAAAAAGGATGCGCTCTTCGCGCCCGGTCTTGCCTTCCGAGGCCATGTACAGAAGAAACGATCCATCGTTGGTTCGAAACAGCGCTTCGCGCGCGAAATACCCGGTCGGCGTTTGCGCATCAGCGATCGGATGACAGCGCGAGAGCACGAGCTTCATGGATTCGGGCCTTCAAGGTGCTTGCCCCATCAGAACCCATCTTGGTTAATAAATCGCTGCCCGCCCCGGTGGCGGGAGTGGCACAACGGCCAAAGCTCCGCGCGCAGCACCGCCCGGCACCGGAGCGAGCGATGATGTCGCCGGGACCTAAGCAGACTAGCCCGGTGCTTCCTACGCTGGCGCTCCAAGCAGCCAAAACCCAAGGCCAAATTCGTCAAATACTGGGGAAATCCGTAGAATAGTAGAATAAAATTCGACGGGAGACCTTATATTCTCAAGCTTGAAAGGCCCGTATTATTGAACTTTTAGAAATTCTATCTATTGTACGTTCTACGAACAGAGCCGAACCGGCTCCCTCTATAGGACGAAATCATGAGCGAACAGGAACTGCGGGAATTCAAGGCCGCAATGGAAAAGCTTCGCTTAGAGAATACTTCGTCCCGAGAGAAAGCTACCCAATTTCTCAAGGAAGAGGGATTCTTGGACGAAAACGGCGAAGTGTCCAAGCGATATTCCACGGCTGTTGCTGCTGCGTAATTGCACCGGCTTTCCAGTTCGTTTGTCCTTGGTTTCCACGGCTGCGACCAATCGGTCGCCGATGATCTCCTAAACGGAAAAGACTTTGTTCCTAGTGCCAACGATTGGGATTGGCTCGGGTCAGGCATCTACTTTTGGGAAACTAATCCCCTGAGGGGGATGGAGTTTGCCAAAGAAGGTCGCTCGCGCGGCAAGGTCGCAAACCCCGCCGTTATTGGCGCCGTGATTGATTTGGGATTTTGCCTTGATCTGATTTCTTCTACCGGCATTGAAGCCGTGAAGGCGGCGCATGAGGACTTCCTCGCTTACGCCAAAGAAGCCGACAAGCCGGTCCCCAAGAACCGACTTGGCTCCGATAAACTGCTCAGAGAGCTTGATTGCGCGGTGATCAACCATCTCCACAAGGTCAGAGAAGCGGCTCCGTTACCTGCCTTCCAGACAGTTAGGGCGGTGTTCATCGAGGGCAATCGTATCTACGACGACGCTGGCTTTTTCGAAAAGACCCACATTCAAATTTGCGTGCGAGACAAGTCTTGCATCAAGGGCGTTTTTCGCGTTTCGGACGAATATTTGCGGGCTTAGACTTCTTCGCTTCGGCTTTTCCCTTACAGCTTGTGCGGCATGTTCAAATGCTCTCCTGAGAGCGGCGTCAAAGCGCGCCTTCGCTTCTTCATCGCTAAACTCTTCAGAGACTTCCTTGGCCATGAGAGTACCCGTCGAACCCACCAGGAAAACCCGACAAGAGAACGCGCGATCTAACCCCCGCCTCAGCGGCGACACCGTTCCAATCAATTGAAATTATTTGCAATTTTGGTCGGAGCGAGAGGATTTGAACCTCCGACCCCTAGTCTCCCAGACTAGTGCGCTAACCGGGCTGCGCCACGCTCCGATGCCGTTCCCATAGCTTCGATCCGCCTTGCGCGCAAGGCGGCCGATCGGGTGGAAGCGTCAGTTCCGCTGACGGCTAGCCTTCCTTCAGCGCCGAATCGAGCAATTGCCGGCAGGCGATCAAGTCCTTCAACACGCCTTCCAGACGCCCGACATCGACCGGACGCGTCAGAGTCTCGACGCCGGGAATCGGGCCGCCGCCGAACGCCGCCGAGAGTTCCTCCTCGTCGTTTTCGAGAAGGCGAAAATCGATGCCGTCCGTCCCCTCATAATCGTCGTCATCGACGTCGATGCCGGCGACAGGATCGTGATCCATTTCCGAAATGGTTAAACCGACGGCCTCTTCGATGGCACCGAACGAGGCGATCGCCGATCCATCCGCCAGGCGCTGGACCGACGCGATGCCGTGCTCTTTCAAAATGCGCTGCACCCCGCGGATGGTGTAGCCCTCGCCGTAGAGCAGGCGGCGGATGCCCCGCAGCAGATCGACATCGTCCGGGCGGTAGTAGCGCCGGCCGCCGCTCCGCTTCATCGGCTTGATTTGCGTGAACCGCGTCTCCCAGAACCTCAGGACGTGCTGGGGAATGTCGAGATCGGCAGCGACCTCGCTGATGGTTCGGAACGCATCCGGGGATTTCTCCAAATGCCCGCTCCTCTCGGCCAGCCCGGCCGAATGAATGATTAGTCGGCTTTGGCGTCGCCGATGCCAGTACCGTTGCCGTTGATTCGCTGCTTCAATATGGCCGAAGGTTTGAACACCATCACGCGACGCGGAGAAATCGGCACCTCGGTGCCGGTCTTCGGATTACGGCCGATACGCTGGCCTTTCTTGCGCACCATGAACGATCCGAACGACGACAATTTCACCGTCTCACCCTTCTCAAGGCAGTCGGTGATCTCTTTCAAGACCAGTTCGACAAAGGCGGACGACTCCGTGCGCGACAAGCCCACCTTCTGGTAGACGGCTTCGCACAGATCGACGCGTGTAACTGTCTTTCCGGTTCCGGTCATCGCCTGCCCCACTCACGGCGAACATATCTATCTGAAATTATGAGCTTAACAAGCGATGGTCAACAGCGCTCATCAATGCAGTCGCATGAAAGACGGTTGCAATACAGGTAATATTTTAGCGTCGCTTACCAGCGCAACAGCGCCGAGCCCCAGGTGAAACCGCCGCCCATGGCTTCAAGCAGCACCAGATCGCCCTTCTTCACACGCCCGTCCGCGACCGCAACCGCCAGCGCCAGCGGTATCGATGCCGCCGAGGTGTTGCCGTGCAGATCGACGGTCAACACCACCTTTTGCGGTGCAATATGCAATTTGTGCGCTGAAGCATCGATGATTCGCTTGTTGGCCTGGTGTGGAACAAACCAGTCGATGTCTTCGGCGGTCGTGCCGGTGGCCTCGAAGGCATCGACGATCACGTCGGTAATCATGCCGACGGCGTGCTTGAACACTTCGCGGCCCTCCATCCGGAGGAAGCCCACGGTGCGGGTCGTGGACGGACCACCATCGACGTATAATTTCGACTTATGCCGGCCGTCGGAGCGCAGATGCGTGGTCAATATCCCGCGGTCGGAGGACCTGCCGGGCTGCAGCTCGGCGTCAAGCACGATAGCGCCGGCGCCATCGCCAAACAGCACACAGGTGCCGCGGTCGCTCCAGTCGAGAATTCGGGAGAATGTCTCGGCGCCGATCACCAGCGCGCGCTTGAACGCGCCGGTCCGCAGGAAATTGTCCGCGGTGGCGAGCGCGAAGATAAACCCCGAACATACCGCCTGCAGATCGAAGGCTGCGCCGTGATTGATGCCGAGCGCGTTCTGGACCTCGACCGCGGTGGCGGGAAAGGTTTGGTCCGGCGTCGAGGTCGCGAGCACGATCAGGTCGATCGACTGCGCATCGATCCCGGCATTGGCAATGGCGGCGCGTGCGGCATGGATCGCCAGATGCGAGGTGAACTCGCCCTCGGCGGCAATATGGCGCTGCCGGATGCCGGTGCGCTGCACAATCCACTCGTCCGAGGTGTCTATCCGCGCCGCCAGTTCGGCGTTGGTCAGAATCCGCTGCGGCAGATAGGAACCGCAGCCGAGCGCCACCGAACGTATCGCAGTCACGAGACAGCCTCCTGCGAGGTCTGCGCAGGGGCCAGCGCACTGCCGTCGCGATTGAGCATCTGATTGATCTTGGTCAGGAGATCGTAGCGGACCATCTCATAGCCAACATCGACCGCGTAAGCAAAGCCTTCGGCGTCGGTTCCGCCATGGCTTTTCACCACGATGCCGTTCAGGCCGAGGAACACCCCGCCATTTGACTTGTTCGGATCCAGCTTGTCGCGCAACGCCTTGAAGGCATTTTTTGCGAGCAGATAGCCGATCTTGGAACGCCAGGTGCGCGACAGCGCCGCGCGGAGAAAATCGTTGATCTGGCGCGCCGTCCCCTCGGCCGCCTTCAAGGCGATATTGCCGCTGAAACCTTCAGCGACGATGACGTCGGCGGCGCCCTTGCCGATGCCGTCGCCTTCGACGAAGCCGATATATTCAAGCTGGGGAAGATCCATCGCGCGCAGCAATTCGGCGGCTTCCCGAATTTCCTCGCGGCCCTTGATTTCCTCGACGCCGATGTTGAGCAGGCCGACCGTGGGCCGCTCAAGATCGAACAACACGCTCGCCATGGCGCCGCCCATGACCGCGAGCGCCATCAAGTGATGCGCATCGCCGCCGATGGTGGCGCCGAGGTCGAGCACGACTGAATCGCCGCGCATCGTCGGCCATACCGCAGCGATCGCCGGTCGGTCGATGCCGGGCAGCATGCGCAGACAAAATCGCCCCATCGCCATCAGCGCGCCGCTGTTGCCCGCGGATATCGCGACGTCGGCATCGCCCTTCTTGACGGCGTCGATGGCAAGCCACATCGACGAGGTCTTGCGGCCGCGGCGCAACGCCTGACTGGGCTTGTCGTTCATGCCGACGGCAACATCGGTATGAATGACGCGCGAGACCGCCTTCATCGCCGGATGCTTGGCGAGTTGCGCTTCAATCAATGACCTTTCGCCGAACAGCAGGAATTCGGTGTCGGGGTGCCGGGTGAGCGAAATTGCGGCGCCGGGAATGACCACCGCTGCGCCCACATCGCCACCCATGGCGTCAAGCGCGATTCGAACCTTTTGAGGCATGAACGTCCCGGAAACCTGATCTTGTGCGGTCTTGATGCGCTCGGCCGCGGACTGGGATATCGCCACGGATGGCGGCGATCGGCGAAGCGCAAACGCTGCACCCCGGCCGGGCCGCGACAATAGCGTGTCTCTGTGCCGACACAACCTCTTGACCGCCCTCTTTTTGAATGCCGGGCGGCGGTAAGGCGGAACCGATTCACACAGATATATCCAGATAGTTCAGTGTCTTGGTGTGAAATATCGAACCGATCTCGGATCCATATTTGTTGGAATAGGAATGCAACGCTTGTTCGGCCCGCCTTCAGCGGTTCTCTAGCGGTTTTCTAACGGTTCCTGGGCTTCTTCGCGTCCGTCGGTGTTGCATCGAGCCGCAGCGCCTTGAGTGCGGCAAACGGGTGATCCTCGGGATCTGCAACCACAACCGGCGGCTCGAAAACCGCGTCCGGCCTGCGTGGATAGGGATCAATCCCCAGGAACAAGGCGTCGGTTGCGAGCCGGCCAAGATCGATGACGCCGCTTTCGATCGGTTCCGGCGGGTCTGGAATCTCGGCGTCGCTTTCGGCGGCTTCATCGACAAGATCGGCCAGTTGTGGAACTTGCTCAGGCGGAGCGAAGATCAGATCGATCGGCTCGTCGATGTCGTTTTCGATTGGATCGAGCGTAACGACACAGGTCTGCCCGACCCGCGCCCGAACGCGCCCCTCGACATGGACGCGACCTCCGCTCTCCGGAGTCACATCCAGCGAAGCACTCGCCGACAGAATTTGGCGCAAGCCGGCGACTTCAGCCATGGCCTCGCGTGCGGCGGGGCCAGCCTCGATATCGCGATGCAATCCGGTGTCCGGTATTTGCGCCACGGTGATCGGAACGCTCCAGGAATCGGCCTTGTTCGTCATGCTGCCCGCTCTGCTCATTGCTGTACGCCCACTCGCGCCGGCGAAGGAAACCTCCACGCTCCGCTCCGCACCGTCGCATCGTCCCATCCTGTCAGCGCCGCAATGGCCGCCCCAGCATAGAACGCGAGCTGCCGAGCTTTTTCGATTTCCGCTCCGTTCAGGATATTCTTGCACAGCGCCCGCGCCAGCGGTTCCTCGCCGGCGGTCAAGGCTTGATCGTAGGCCGCCGCCCGGCCGTAGAAGGCCTCCCCAAAGGCCTGCATTCGCTTCGGGACGGTGAGATCGCCGACGCCCATTTCGCGCAAGTTCGCGTCCATATCGTCGCAGAAACCATCGAACAGCGCCTGGGAAAGTTCCGCGCCCCCCTCAATCGTCTTCAGCCGCCGCAAGACCATCCACAAATGCAGCACCAGCAGATCGAAACGGCCATTAACCGTGTCCGGCACGCCCAAGTCCCGATAAAACAACGGTTCTCGCGCTTGCGTCACGATCATGCCATAGATGCCCTCAATGGTGCCGCGCGACGGTACCCGGGGTTTCCTGAAGTGATTGAACGGCCAAAGCATTGCGGGTTCCGCCAGCGAGCCATCCGGGCCCGCGCATGTTGCAATCCAACGTGCTGCCCGGTATGTCAACGCCTCGCGCGATGCAAGGGGACGGGACCAGTTCCGGCATGATTGAAACAAGCCAGACACGCCCAAGCGTGTGCTCGGCGCGCAGCTTGGCTGCGCGCTGGCGCGGCATGCGCGCGACCGCGGCCGTCGCTTTGGTGTGCGCGGTACTCGGCGGCTGCACCGGCGAGCAGTTCCAGAAGGGCTACATCCTGCCAGCGGGCGCGCTGGAGCAAATCCCGATGGGCGCGAGCCAGGATCAGGTGCTGATCGTGATGGGAACGCCGTCCACGGTCGCAACCCTCAACGGCGA
>Ga0137412_10005620_pt1 | contig 10027 bp, 11 predicted proteins | sample CZODoug2_1_16fun_FD_122160 | JGI IMG/M metagenome (GOLD analysis project Ga0137412, IMG submission 122160) | Vadose zone soil fungal communities from Angelo Coast Range Reserve, California, USA - CZODoug2_1_16fungal (Hybrid Assembly) | ecosystem: Environmental > Terrestrial > Soil > Vadose zone... | reverse complement strand
CTTAACAAGTTCGCCCTCGCCGCAGACGATCATCTCCGGAAATCGTTTGAACCACCTGCCCTCTGGAACTTCCGGCTCGGTGACGAGCCAGTCAGCAAATTGCTCGAGTTGATTGGTAGAAATCTGGCGCTCTGTAATTCGATCGAGCAGATGATTCAGCAATGCCGGCGGAATGTTTTGCCGCCGGATCTTAGGCATGTTGTCGCTGACCGTAGAAACCGCGGATAATCTGCTCGCGAATTCTCGCCTGTTCCGCGGGATCAACGGTGTTCACCATGCGTTCGGCCAACCTCGCCAATTCATTCCCGGTTAATTGCCGCTCCGCGTCGAGCTGGTAAGCAAACCGGATTACGCCCACTTGTTCTTCCGGACCGAGCCGTTTGATTTCTTCGATAATCTGACTCGCGGTCACGCTAAGATTCTAACGCGCCGGTTCGACTCAAGCAATGAGGCGAATTTACCCGCCTCTTCCTTTTTCCTTCTTACTTGCGCGCTCCGCGCGCGTGTCCCTCCGCCCTCCTGATCGCACCGTAGCCTCGGCGAAGCCCGATTGTCTTCGCATCAAACATCAAACATCACTTGTCGCGCCGTAGCCGACGCGAAGGCGGAAACCTCTGACCTCAGTCCTGCGTCCTCTGTCTAGCTCCCACCTTGTACCGCTTTCAGCCTTCGCCTGTGCCAGAACCAGTGCACCCGCAATATGATCGCCATCAAAAAATAAACCCACCCGCACCACGCGATTTGTTCTATCGGCAAAGTAAAAGAAAACACCAGCGAGACGAGCCCCACGCTCACCGGGATGCTCCAGCCCGTCAGCTCGCCGCGCGTCATCAATCGTTCCCGCGCATTCAATCGCAACGGCTCACGTAACTGCCAGGCACGAAGATTCAGGAGCAGGATTTCAGCGGAAATGGCAATTAACCCGAGCGCGTAGATGGCAAAGATCGTTCTGGCCTGCGCTTCGGTGGTGTGAAGCGAGAACGGCTGACCGACCTGACCACTGCTCAGAAGGTACCACATCGCTCCGAAAATTGCCTTCAGCGGATAGATAAAGATCAGGATCGTAACAATCATCATCCAGCTAATGAAGATCGACACACCATCCTCGAGACCGTAACGACGGCTCCATAACCAATGGCCTCGCCAGAAGATGCCGAGCACCGCGATGCTGCACACAAAGGTCGGGACATTTTTGAATGCCGCCAGGAGGGCCTGGATGTTATCAGGGATCTGCTGTGCCGCGATCACAAGCATCGAAATCGCGAACGCGAAAGCTGCGTCGATGAAAGTTTCCAGCCGCGTCATCTCGATCCCGCGCATCCGAAAGCCTTTCAATCGTGGAAGACTGTCCAGATGTTCAGGAACCGCGGAACTGATTTCCGCCCAGCGTTCTTTCATGCCCTGCGATGCTATCGCGACATTCGAACTTCCTAAATCTTAATTCTTACCTTTAACTTTCCCCTTGCCGGGGCAGCACATCGAGGTCGACGGAGACCGCAGACGCTATTTCTTGATGCCGCTTGGTCATCAGTCAGCCCGAAATCCGGAATGAATGCGATGAACCTATCGCGATTTTGTTACGATTCTGAAGAGGTCGAAGACGGATCAACTCCGTAAAGGAGCGTGGCTCTAATGGAGCTTTACGCTCTTCCCCTATTTACAGTTCACGGATCACCAATCACCGATCACTAATCACTTGACCCCGAAAACAGAAAAGCCGCCGAGGCATTCGCGTCCCCGGCGGCTTGTCGTCGATTAATTTAGCTTTATCCCATCCCGAGGGAATCGAGCGTCGGCTGGTCGATCGCCGCTGTCGTGGTGAGTCCGTTATCGCCCTGGTAAGCGGTAAGCGCTTCGCGGGTCAATGGCCCGAGCAACCCGTCCACCTCACCCTTGTAATAGCCCATCTCTTGCAGCACAGCCTGCACGTCGGCAATCACTTTATCCGGTGGCTCAGCACGGTGACCCACATAGATCGGTCCGTCGTAGGCATAATATTCGGCCGAAGGTTCATAGCCCCATGCCGGATACCAGTAGCCGTTATTCCAGAAGTAGTAACCGCCACCGATCAGCTCCACGCGGTTGTAATGCGATCGATACCAGCCCTGATCGTGCCGCTCCGGATGATACGAGCGGAATGCTTCGTATTGCGGACCCTGCCAGCTTTCGCTTCCCTCAATCCGACGGCTCTGATTAAACGTAACCGCCGGAACCTGCTGCGGCTTTGGCTGCGCACGGAAGTTCGCGTGTTGCGATTTGATCTGCTGCACCTTCTGCGGATCCGGCTTCTTCGCTGCGCCTGCCCCTTTAACTTGCTTGCCGGCTGGCGAAGCCGGACCTGGCGGAGCTGCAGTGGCCGCAGCCGTTGCAGGAGTGGCTTTCGGCGGTGCCTTCGTATTTGCGGGAGGCGTTTTCATTCCTTTCCGGCGTTCTTGGGCCTGCTGCTTCGCACCGGGCGACGGCGCACCGGCCGGCTGACCGGGAACATTCGTTTTCGGTGTGGTCGCAGATTCTGGGCTTGCCGCAGTTTTTCGGCCCTTTCCTGCAACGGGCTCAGTCGTAGCTCCGCGCTCGGTCGTCGCGCCACGTTCCTTCATCGCTCCGGGTTGCTTCGCGGGCGGGGTCTCAGGCTTCGCCGGTTTTCCCTTCGGCTGTTGTGCTTCAGTCGTGCGCGGTTTTTCGGGGGCGCGCTTGCCCTTTGCTGGTGTCGGCTCTTGCGCCAACGCGGCTCCAGACAGCGCCAGTGAACAGCCTATCAATAAACTAATAAGTTTTTTCATAATAATAGTGTTTAGTCGTTGAACGTTCGCGATCTATTCAGGCCTTTCCTGTAATTCGCCTCAGCCGCGCGCGGTAAAACGCTGTTACGCGGCATCGATCGCCTAACGATAATTCGCGCTATCGCTATTCACTGGTTCCCTCGCTCGTGACGACCGCGGAACTTTCTGCTTCCAACTGATCACCAATCACGGATCAGTGTACTTTTTTCCTTCTCACTTTCCGTTTTTCCTACACGGTCACAACGCCGACGAAAAGCGAACCATGAGTGCGCAAAGGAAGTATGGATTTTATGGCTGACAACAATAGTGGTGGCGGCAGCAGCGCCGCAGTCGTGGCCATATTCGTAATCTTTGTGATCATCGTGGCCGCCGCGCTCTTCTTCTTCGGCGGCCAATTTTTCGGCGGTGGCGGCGGCGAGACCAAGAAAGTCGATGTAAACGTCAAGGCGCCAGCCGAACCTGGAAAAGTCGTGCCTTCAAAGTCGCCCTGACGAAGTAAAGCTGCGACTACTCTTCCGCGCTTACAGTTTAACAACAGCGATACCTTGGCGAAGGCGGATCAACTGCCGAAAAGGTGCGTGGCTCCAACGGAGCTTTACGCTCTCAACCGAGTTCACCGATCACCGATCAATGACTCTTGGCTTCTGACCTCTGGCGTTTGACACAAACGCCCTACAACCCCGGCACCTCGAAGCCGATCGCTTTGAGTTCTGTAGCGAGGGTCTTTGCCTGCTCGGGTGTGAGTTCGACCAGCGGCGGCGGTCGCACCGTACGCCATACCGGAGCGGCAACACATGATCAAATTCAGACGCGGGTCAGCGCATTTCATTACCGAAAGGCGATTTAATTCGAGAACATGAGCTTGTTCGATCGACCTTCTTAATTCCCCTTTGTCGCCATGCTCGCTTTCATCTTCGACATTGACGGTACCCTGGTCGATTCCAATGAGCTCCACGTCGATTCCTGGGACCGCGCATTCCGCCGGTTCGGCAAACAATTTCCTCAGGAAAAGTTACGCGCCCAGATCGGCAAAGGTTCCGACCAATATTTGCCCGAGTTTCTTACGCCGGACGAGATCGACCGTTTCGGCAAAGAGCTTGATGATTACCGGTCCGATCTGTTCAGAAAAGAATATCTCCCAAAAGTGCGGCCGTTTCCGAAAGTGCGGGAACTTTTTCAGCGAATCCGAGACGACGACAAACGTATCGTGCTTGCGAGTTCCGGTAAAAAGGCTGACACGAAATATTACATCGACCTTCTTAAGATCGAAGATCTCATCGACGGATATGTCTCCGGTGACGATGCCGGTAGTTCTAAACCTGCGCCCGATATCTTCGCCGCTTCATTGAAAAAGCTTGGTGACATTTCACCTGCTGACGCCGTGACGGTCGGCGACACAAGGTTCGACATCGAAGCCGCCAGAAAAGCCGGCCTCACAACGATCGCGTTTCTCTGCGGTGGAACATCGGGATCAGTTTTGCGCGAAGCGGGTGCAATCGCGCTCTACAGCGATCCCGCCGACTTTCTTGCCCATTACGATGAGCTAATCAAAGGATTCATGTCCGAGTCCATTCGCCGCCGCATATGATCAATGATCTTTGGTACAAAAACGCGGTGATCTACTGCCTTTCGGTCGGTACTTACATGGACGCTGATGGCGATGGGACCGGCGATTTCCGGGGACTGATGCGCCGCCTCGATTATCTGCATGGACTGGGAGTAACCGCGATCTGGCTGATGCCGTTTCAAACTTCGCCGTGCCGGGACGATGGTTACGACATTTCAGACTATTACAATGTCGATCCGCGCTACGGTACGCTGGGCGATTTCATTGAGTTTACTCACGGCGCAAAACAACGCGGCATTCGCGTTTTGATCGATTTGGTCGTGAACCACACCTCGAACCAGCATCCCTGGTTCAAGCAGGCGCGTTCAGATCCAAATTCGAAATATCGCAATTGGTACGTCTGGTCGAAGAAGAAGCCAGCGCAAGCGAGTAAAGGGATGGTGTTTCCCGGCGTGCAAAAAACCACATGGACATATGATCGCGAAGCCAAAGCCTGGTATTTCCATCGGTTTTACGATTTCCAGCCCGACCTCAACACCTCAAATCTGGAAGTGCAGGATGAGATACTCAAAATCATGGGCTTTTGGATCCAGTCGGGAGTCTCTGGATTTCGTATGGACGCGGTTCCTTTCATCATCTCGACCAAGGGACCAAACGTGCGAAAGCCAAAGGAGCAATTCGATATGCTGCGCGTGTTTCGCGAATTCCTCCAGTGGCGGCAGGGCGACTGCATTGTCCTCGCGGAAGCCAACGTGCTGCCTGAAACCGACATGGATTACTTCGGCGATGACGGCGATCGCATGCACATGATGTTCAACTTTCAGGTCAACCAAAACCTGTTCCATGCGTTGGCCGCTGTCGATACGCGCCCGCTGATCAAAGCGTTGAAAGCGACCAAGCCGCGGCCGGCCACAGCGCAGTGGGGAATCTTTCTGCGAAATCACGACGAACTTGATCTTGGACGTCTGCAAGAGAAGCAGCGGCAAACTGTGTTTAAAGCGTTTGGACCGGCCAAAAATATGCAGCTTTACGATCGTGGGATCAGACGCCGGCTTGCCCCAATGCTCGGGGGCGATCAACGGCGGCTCCAGCTCGCCTATAGCTTGATGTTCACACTGCCCGGAACGCCGGTAGTTCGCTACGGCGATGAACTCGGCATGGGCGATAATCTCGCGCTGTCGGAACGCGCCTGTGCGCGGACCGCGATGCAATGGTCGAATGAACCGCACGGTGGATTTACCAAAAACGAAAAGCCGCACACTCCTGTGATCGATAAAGGACCCTACGGTTATCAACACATCAACGCCGCGATCCAACGGCGCGATCCGGAATCAATGCTCAACTGGACCGAACGCATCATTCGAATGCGCAAAGAAGTTCCCGAGATTGGATGGGGCGATTTTACCGTGTTAAACGTCCGCGATCCCGCGGTCCTCGCTCTTCGGTATGACTGGCGCAATAATTCGGTGCTGTTTTTACATAATCTTCACGAACAACCGCGCGAAATTCTCCTGGACCCGGGCGTTAATCGCGAACAGGGCAAACTGCTGGTCAACCTTCTCGCTGAGAACCACAGTCGGGCTAACAAATCCGGCAAACACCGCATTATGCTCGAAGGCTATGCTTATAGATGGTACCGGATCGGCGGACTCGACTATCTGCTGCGTCGAACCGACATCGATCGAAAGAATACCAGTGCGTCGCATTCGCGCGCCTGACATCTGAGGTTCGATCCGCCAACAGACGTATTGACTTACTCGCTCCCGCTCCTTTGAAACTCGGTCGCATCCGTGCGGCTCCGTTCGCCTTGGCGAACATCAAAAATCGTCGTGTTCTCGTGTGGCGCGGTGCTGAACCTCAAGCCGTGTGGCATCCATAGGCGCGCGGAAATTCGAAGCGATCTAAAAGGGAAAGATAAAAAACGGGGGCGACGCGGTCTCCGCCATAATTGAAGGGAAAAATATGAACTTATCCGTCGAAACGAAAGTCGCTATCGCCGTGGCGACGGGCTTCGTCGTGTTGATCGTGGGCGCTATGGCCCAAGGGTAGCGAAGGCGGGCTGCTCGTTTCCAATTTCGCCTTCATACTTCTTCCTTTCCGCAGTAACCACCGGCGCCAGCACGCCGCGAATGGTTGGCTCATGACTTCTAGCGAACCAATGATATCGCGGAACGGAAACACCAAATCCATGGACGGCGATGCCGCAGTGGGATTGCTGCTTAGCCTTCTTACTGAGGAAGCACAGCCAGAATAACGAATCCTGCGCTTTCGATTCGGCTTTAGCTTCTTCGCTGCTTGCGCTGCGCTTGTTTGAATTGCCGCGGATGCGCTTCACGAATCAGCCGTGCAAACGCGCTGTGTACGTTTTTGCGTGCCGTGACCAGTCTACGCCATTCGTGGCCGATTGTTCTCTGAATAGGCAGTGCCGGAGCAACCTGGTACTGTGCCTGCGACCGGCCCGACCCGCCTCTAACGATGGCGCGCGACGTAATTTCACCCTGTCGACTGTCCATTGCGGGCGATGGATCTCTCAAATCAAAGTTGAAGTTCGTTGTCTCCGCCAGAGCTGCTGCGACAAAAGACGTAGCGAACAGCGAACTGGGAATAGCATTTTCAGCCAGTTTGCCGCTCTGCTCAGCCAGTTCTCCCACCTGCTGAGTTACGTTGCCTTGCTGGCACAAAGCCAAAACGAGACTAACGAGAGCAACCCCAGCCTGCTTGACGCGAGTAAACAGGCTACAAGCCTTCTCCAGCAGCCGACCTTGGAATTGAACGGCGGTGGTGCTCACCAGTGATAAGAGCTCCAAAGGAAATTTGGCAGCGTTGCTGCGGAAACGACGGAAGATCTTAGCGAGCTTAAAATCGCGCGCGATCGCCGTCGCCCACCAATCGAGCATTCGAAGTCGATTCTCTTCGACTGACCGCATCGAATCGGTCTTAGTGCCATCGAGTAAATTCGCGATCGCCTCGCGATTCACGTTGTCCTGCAACCACGCGTCCAGCAAGGCACTGCGCTCCTGACGATCCAGGACTCTGAGATAGGCAGCGAGGTGCTGCGGACGGATAGGGCGTTGCCCACTAAGATGCGCGGAGATAACGCTCGGCAAAATTCCGGATACTTCGGCGAGTTTGAGCTCATTCCATTTTCGCCAATCCAGGAGGCGATATAGGAGCTGCGAAGCTAGTTTGTTGTGAATAATTTGCGAATCCCGGGAACTCATCTGCTGACTTAAAAACTACGTTCGAACGCGCTCGGTGGCCGTAATTATTTCGGAAAAGTTACCGTGAAGCGCTTTCTGGGCTGCGCCCGATCCGCCATCCAGCCAAAGCTAGATCGCTTTCCCATTAGAACATATGGACACCGGCTGGGTGCGGTGTGATCGCCCTTGGTTGATCGAGTTGTTAAGGTTATGCGTACGTTGAGCTAGACATCATCGCATCGCGATCAGGATAGAATAACCAAGCGTCCATCTTTTCGATCGGCACAAGTCTTTGCACGCTTGGCTTGCCTGAAGCCCATTCGAATAATTGCACCAAGTACCAGCCGGGATTCGGTTCTCCAATCACCACACCCTGCCATTCGACCTTGTTATTCTCGTTAGCGCTGTGGAAGTATTTTCCAACTAGCTTCTCGGGTTTGATCGCCGTTTCGACTTCTATCGAACGAGAATTCGAATCTAATCCGTCACGAGCCGTGAGAGGTGTGTTCATACTCATATCAAATGGCACCGATGGATAGCCTCCGCCTGGAGCCACGATCGCAATTCGGAGCTGTTGAGCTGCTCATCCAGGAAGACGATTGGGATAAAACCATCAATAGCTTTTCCATTTTCGAATTTCTGCCATGCTGCGTCAGCATCGGAAGAACTTATCGGACGCGAATGCACCGCAACCAGCTCATCAGCCGAGGCTTCCTCATTTCGAATCCAAGCAATGGCGAATTGTTCGGTGATTTTCATGACATGACTGCCCTTACTGCTATCTCTTATCCTAATGAAATCGTAATAGTGATGACGGGTGCAGAGGTTCACGGTGACTCCCTCTGCCGGTGTCAAGTGTGCTAAGCACGGGAAGCTCATAACCCGCCTCAACCGCACCGTAAAATCCCGTCATCACTCACCACAACCACGAATTCGTTCGTCGGTTTCAGCAAAGATTTACGCGCACGGTAATTGGAGAAAACTCCCATCCTTGGGTAAGACTTGCGCCTAGGGATCGGACTGAGGGTCACATTGGCGAAGGCGAATCAACTCCGTAAAGGAGCGTGGCTCCAACCGAGCTTTACTCTCTTCCCCAGTTCACTGATCACCAATCACTGCTCACTAATCAGTCATCACCGCCCTGCTCTGTTCACTCTCTCCCAATGCCCCGCATAGTGAACCCGATCGCTTTGAGTTCCGCGACGAGCGTGGAGAGATTTTGGCGTAGCGTTAATACACGCCCTGTATGAGTGTCTACTCTGGGGCATGGCCAGAAACTTCAAACCGGTTCGGTCTTTTGTGTTGCTGGGATTAGCAGCATTGGTCGTTTGCAGCGTGGCGGTGTTCTGGACTCATCGAGGATCTCACGGCCGAACGGCTGAAGAACGCGCGGCTTACGAAATCGGTGAAAAAGCGGGAGAGCAAACGCCGCCCGACGCAAAGTTGCCGAGCGATGACGAGTTGAACTTGATGGCCCAGAAGTATTTCGAACAACAGGGATCGGGCGATCAGCTCCAAAATCCTCCGCCACCAGGCGGGCTAGAGGCTCGGAAACAGGCTTTCGAAAAGGGGTACAGGGAAGGGTTCAAAAAAGTGCATCCCGAGAAATCACGCTGACAACTGAACGAAGCTGACGGGATCAGCGACATAGAAGGGTCCGAGCCGGACTGGCATTATGACGAGGGTAGGATCGAGAGAGTGCGGGCAACGAACGAGTTTCAAATCGTCGAAGACCTTCCGACGTCGCCAGGCTATGGCGTGACAAGCCAAGCCGCCCTTGCACAGTTTGCGGAGATCGCCCGCCGACTTCACTAGCTAAGTCGCGCAATGCTCTCTGTATCCTGTGGTATCACGTCCACAGTTTTTGAAGGGGGCATCAGGCGGCGCACCGCCTCAAGCAGCTCTTCCAAGGGCAGAGGCTTGGAAGCGAATTCGAACTGCCGGGGCAAACTACCGACTTTTGCAGCGACTTCCGCTTTATTCTGCGCGTGATTAGACACCGCCAGCACCGGAATCTCTGGAAACTCGGAAGATAGTATAGCAATTAGTTCATATCCATCAAGTGATGGCATAAACAGATCCGTTATAACGAGATCTGGCCGGCATTTCCGTATTTCAGCCAATGCTTTAATTCCATTGGTTACAACAGTAACCTCAGTTTCCGGAAGGGATTCTTCGATGACATCCTTCCAGATATGTAGCAACAGCTCGTCCTCCACGAGCAAAATGCGTCGTTTATAGGCGAGATTGGTGTATCTGAGCGACGGGAACCGCATAATCGATCGCAAATCACGCACAAATTGCAATAACTCCTCACGTGCTAGGACCTTTTGCTCCGCTAGCGCTTTCTGTTGTTGTGCGATCCTTATTTCGGTAGCAGCCAACTTAATCTGTTCTTCAAGCACTTTTGCCCGGGCTTCTCCACTGTTCAGCCGTTCTCTTAAAGACTTTTCGCGTTCGTTGCCCTCTTTACGGCAGTT
>Ga0137412_10005619_pt1 | contig 10028 bp, 9 predicted proteins | sample CZODoug2_1_16fun_FD_122160 | JGI IMG/M metagenome (GOLD analysis project Ga0137412, IMG submission 122160) | Vadose zone soil fungal communities from Angelo Coast Range Reserve, California, USA - CZODoug2_1_16fungal (Hybrid Assembly) | ecosystem: Environmental > Terrestrial > Soil > Vadose zone... | reverse complement strand
GCCGTAGATGAGGTTCGTCGCCGGCGTGTAAGGGAAAAAGCCCGTCTCACTGGATTTCAACATGGCTTGCCAGTCCCAATAAGACCTTGGCATTTTCGCAGCGTTGTTTGCCGACAGGGCCTTCTGTGAAATCGCGTTAAAACTCAGACCCGGAGGAATCATCAAACCCTTTTGCGAGGCTGCAATTGTCACATCCACTTCCCACTCATCATGGCGGTATTCCACCGATCCCAGGGAAGAAATCGCGTCCACTATCAGGAGCGCAGAGTGGCCACAACGATTCATCGCGCGACGAAGCTCGGCGATTCCGCTTGTTGCCCCCGTCGAAGTCTCGTTGTGAACCACCAGCACCGCTTTGAGGACCTGGCCCTTGTCCGCGCTCAATCGGGCCTCCAACTCCCCAGCCGACGCACCTGCGCGCCAGTTTCCGGGCACGCTTTCCACTTGGAAACCCATCTTTTGGGCCAGCTGTCCCCAGAGTTGCGAAAAGTAGCCCGTCTCGAACAGCAAAACACGGTTGCCTGGAGAAAGCGTGTTGACGAGCGCGGCCTCCCAAGCTCCGGTCCCGGAAGATGGGTACATCACCACGGAGGAATTTGTTTGGAAAATGAGGGACAAACCCTCGAGCACTTCTTTTGCTAATTTAGCAAATTCCGCGCCACGATGATCGATAATTGGCTGGCCAATGGCCCGCAAAACTCGATCGGGAATATTCGTAGGACCTGGGATTTGCAGGAAATGTCGGCCCGTGCGGCTCATAGGTCTTCCTGGAGGTTCATGGCGCCAAAGGATACTGTAGCCTTTGCAATGCGAGCTTAACGACAGATTAATTTGCTTTTATCTGTTTCCGCAGGCCGGACTATTTCTAGGTTTGGATGCAATGCTGAAATATACTCCGCGCTGAAAGACTGTTTATGACGGCGCGTTCCTAGAACTAAACGCCGGGCCATCGAGTCCCAGCACCGTAAAAAAACGGAGTATATGGCTGACCTTGTACAGACCTCCGATGCATCAGCGACGATCACCCGCAACGCGGCGTCCCAGCGATGGGTTCGCATCATCCCCGTTGCGCTGATCATGTATACGATCGCGTTTATCGATCGCACCAACATCTCGCTTGCTCTGCCGCGAATCGGCCGGGACCTGCATTTGGATCCGCAGCAGTCAGGAACCGTTGCCGGAATTTTCTTCTGGGGTTATCTCGCGCTGCAAATACCCGGCGGCCATTTGGCCAAACATTGGAGCGCGAAGAAGTTCATCAGCATCCTGCTGGTCGCATGGGGTATCTTTGCCGTCGGTTGCGGTTTGGCCCGCACCTATCATGAGCTCTTGTTGCTTCGCTTGTTCCTGGGAGTAGCCGAGAGCGGAGTTCATCCCGCAACGCTAATTCTTCTCTCACACTGGTTTCCCCGTTCTGAACGAGCGCGCGCCAATGCGTTTTGGTTGCTCTGCTTGCCGGTTGCGGTGATCATTTCCTCGCCCTTTTCCGGATGGATGTTGGACCATTGGTCGTGGCGCGTGATGCTGGTGGCTGAGGGGTCGCTGCCTTTCTTGTGGCTCGCGATTTGGCTCAAGTTTGTTCAAGACCATCCGGCGCAGGCGGCCTGGATGCCGGAAAGCGAGCGAGTCCCTTTGGTGGAAACCTTGCGCAGGGAGCATTCTGAACTCGAGGGACAGGAAAAAGTTCCCTACCTGCGTGCTCTACTGCGTCCCCGCGTGTTTTTGCTGGCTGCTGTCTATTTTTGTTTTATCAGCGGCCAGATGGGACTCCTGTTCTGGCTGCCTAGCGCGATGGAGAATTTCAAAAAACTGAGCAGCTTCTCGACGGGAATTCTCTACACCCTCCCCTTCATCGTTGGCGCTGTTTCTCTCCTAATCATCTCTCGCCACTCGGACAGGGTGCATGAACGACGCTACCACGCCGCCGGAGCAATGTTGCTCGGAGGATCCTGCATCCTCCTTGCGGTCGCCACCATATCTCGCTCGCATTTGCTAGCATTCGCGTTTATCGTTCTCAGTGGTGTGGGCGCTTATGGCCCCATGGGCGCCTTTTGGGCTATTCCGACCGAAACTTTGCCGTCAAGAATCGTCGGCTCGGTTATGGGGTTCGTCAACGCCATCGGCAACCTCGGAGCTTACTTTGCTCCTCTGATCGTGGGTCATCTAAACAAGAAAACCGGACATTTTCTCTCAGGATTTGCATACCTTGGCGTTGTTACCGTAGTCGGCGCGGGACTCGCGACGTTTTTGAAGACGACTCCCGCACCCCCGGCGACGGAGAGAAAGGAAGCTGGAACTTGACGCAAGCAACTCGACGGTATGCAATATCGCGTCGGATCAAGGGCGGCCCGGTCCGGAATGATGGTCTGAATTTTCATACTGACGGTGCTGCCGCTGGAAGCAAGCGTTCGGAATAAAAGGTGAACTTTGTTAAGGCGTGATTTTGGTAAAACCTCTCTCGGTGTGCTTGGGTCAACCCTTCTCTCGGATTCAATTGGAAGAGCGGGCAACCCGCGACGGAACGATTTTCCTAAGGCTCCGGGTCTGACGGAATATGTCGGCAGGTTTGTCGCTTCAACAAAGTATGAGGATATTCCAGGCGACGTCATCGAACTGGGTAAGAAGTCTATCCTCGATGGGTTGGGCTTGGCGCTGGCCGGATCGCGGGCGCAAACCGGAACGATTTGTCGTGATTACCTTGAGCATCTTGGGATCTGCAATGGAAGAGCTTCCATCATCGGCTCTTCAAAGAAAACATCTCCCCGTTTCGCCGCGTTTGTTAATGGCGTATCCATTCACGCGGATGATTTCGACGACACGCAACTCTCCGCAGCTAAAGATCGCGTATATGGCTTGCTGGTGCATCCAACCGTGCCGGTGTTGCCAGCCATTCTGGCGTTGGCCGAAGGCAGAACAATTTCCGGTAAAGAATTCATGCTGGCGTACCACCTGGGGGCCGAGGTCGAATGTAAGATCGCCGAAGCCATCTCGCCGCGCCATTATCAGGATGGATTTCACTCTACGGGAGCCTGCGGCGCATTCGGCTCGGCAGCAGCCTGCGCGAAATTATTTCAATTTGATCTTTCGAAGATACTCAATACCTTCGGGCTAGCCGCCAGCCAGGCGGGCGGCTTGCGCGAAAATTTCGGCACGATGACTAAACCGTTTCAGGCCGGCCATGCTGCTGAGAGCGGCCTGCTTTCGTCTGAACTTGTTTCACTAGGGTGGACGGCGGCGCAGCAAATTCTGGAAGCGGAGCGCGGTTTTTTTCATGCCTTCGGAGGCTCATTCGATCCCAGTGCGATTATGGATCGTCTCGGAAAACCTTGGACGTTCACTTCTCCCGGTATTTCGCTCAAGCCGTATCCGTCGGGTTCCCTCGCTCATCCCGCAATGACCGAGTTGGCGCGGCTGATCAGCGTCCATGAGTTGCAACCTTCGCAAGTAGAGAAGCTCGACGTTGGCGCAAATCACCAAATGACGACCACGCTGCTTCATCACCGGCCCAAGACCGGATTGGAAGCCAAGTTCAGCATGGAGTTTTGCTTGGCGATACTTCTTTTACGTGGGAAGGCAGGACTCAGCGAGTTCTCCGACCATGTTGTCCGAAGTGCGGACGTGCAGGAGATGATTGGCCGCGTCAACTTTTATGTGGACCCAGAGGCTGAAAGTGCAGGCTTCGACAAAATGACGTCTCTTTTGAGAATTCACCTTAAAGATGGAAAAGTCATCACCGGCCGCGCGGACTTTGCCAAAGGCAGCCCCGCGAACCCCATGAGCTTCGACGAAGCTGCAGCGAAATTCCGAGGATGCGCAGAATTTGCAGCGTGGCCCATGAATAAAACCGAGAGCCTGATCACTTACGTAAAGGCATTGGATTCAGTTCGCGATCTCAGCGCTCTTTCACCGCTTCTTTCAGCCGAGAAGGGATAGACGTCAGCGGAAATGAAAACGTTCAGTGTTGCCGTAATCGCCGGCGATGGCATCGGGAAAGAAGTCGTTCCCGAAGGCATCCGCGTGCTCGAAGCAGCAGGGAAGCGCTTTGGGTTCCAACTCAGATGGCAAGAATTCGATTGGAGCTGCGAAACGTATGGGAAAACCGGAAAGATGATGCCGCCCGATGGTCTGCAGCAGCTGCTGCCGTTTGACGCCATTTTTCTGGGAGCTGTGGGGCATCCCAGCGTCGCGGATCACGTTTCGCTCTGGGGGTTATTGATCCCTATCCGGCGTACCTTCCGGCAATACGTGAATCTGCGGCCCGTGCGGCTTTTTGAGGGAATTGAGACGCCGCTGAAAAATTGGAAGCCCGGCCAGATTGATTTCTGTATCGTCCGAGAAAACAACGAGGGGGAATATTCAAATATCGGCGGGCGTCTATACGAAGGAACCGACGAAGAGATGGCCGTCCAACAAACGGTTTTCACGCGGCGCGGAGTGAATCGCGTGATGCGTTATGCCTTTGAATTGGCGCGGAAGAGAAAAAAACACCTCACCTCCGCCACGAAATCAAACGGCATCATTCACACCATGCCCTTCTGGGATGAATGTTTTCAGGCCATGGCTGCGGAGTATCCCGACATCCGCACGGACCAATATCATATCGATATCCTGACCGCTCATTTCGTGCGGCATCCCGATTGGTTCGATGTGGTCGTGGGATCGAACCTTTTCGGCGATATTCTCTCTGACTTGGGCCCCGCTGTCGTTGGATCGATCGGCATCGCTCCCTCTGCCAATCTCAACCCCGAAAAGGAATTTCCATCGATGTTCGAGCCCGTGCACGGCTCGGCGCCTGACATCGCCGGAAAGGGAATCGCGAATCCGATTGGGCAGATTTGGTCGGGCGCGATGATGCTCCGTCATCTTGGCGCTTCGGAAGCCGCGGATGCCATCGAGGGCGCCATCGCGGAGGTTCTGGCGCAAGCGAAAGTTGCTACTCCCGATATCGGAGGCAGGGCCACGACTGAAGAGTTGGGGGCAGCGATCGCCGCAAGAGTGAGCCAGACGGAGTAGGGTCTTCGGCGTTATCCCAATTGGCAGGACCGCTGGATTGCGAGCGACCACAATACGGTCCGTTCGGCGCGCTGACTCCGGATCCCGCTAACCCTGCACGAAGTCCATGAATTGCTGGCTCTTGCGTTAACCTCGTCGGCCATGCAGGCAGAAACAGCTTGTATGGACCAGGCCTCAAGACAGTAGACTTCTCGATTTTCAAGAACACGCATGTCCCAGAATTCTCGGAAACGTTCAATGTACAATTCCGAGCTAAGTTCTTCAATATTCTGAATCATCCCAACTTTGCGGCTCCCAATTTTTTGAATGACGCAAATAATTCCATATTTGATCCGAGCGGGCAGCCGATCGTCAATGCAGGTGTGATCGGGTCCACTTCCTCGCGGCAGATTCAACTGGGGTTGAAGCTGGTCTGGTACGGTCTTTAGAAACGAATAGCTCATTCAAAGCGAGCTATTTTGCGACGGAAAGTAGCTAGGCCTCAGCGGGAGCAAATTGAAGCTCGGCAATGAGAGAATTTCCTCCTCGGTCTATTGAGGACTAGAAAATCTGTGGGAGAACATCGGTGATCAGACGTGCCAGGCGACAAAATTTAACGTCCTTGACTCAGGTCGGCGGCTTGCAGAGTCTTATGCGCCTGAACGCGTCAGTTCGTGTCTCGACAAGCCAACCACGAACTGACGCCGATTGTGCCACCGCAATCTTTCCGCCTCAGCCACCTGCCAGCCGTTTCGGAAGATTGACAGAGGCTAGCCCAGTCTAGCTGTGTTAGATCGTTCTTTATCCCTCTTGGCGACCCTTCCGCAGTAGACTCCTATTTTCGCATTCGTCGATACGACTTGATTTGTACTTCGTCTTATGGTATCTTTACATTAAGATGATCCATAGGGGCAATGGACCGCTCGCTTCTCGACTGCGTCAGCGCAAGTTCCAGCTGCTGCGCCGTTTCTCTATCCCCGCCGATGCCCTCCCTGGCTCGCTCTCCCTTTCGCATCTCCGTTGCGGTAAGCCCACCTGTCATTGTGCCGACGACCGGGGCCATCCGGTCTGGTCGCTGACCTTTATGGTGCAGGGAAAAAAACGTGTCCAGCACATCTCCAAGGATTGGGTCGAGGAAGTGCGGCGCCGGGTCAAGGCGGGACGGGAGTTTCAAGACGCCGTCCGCGAAGTGTTGGCGGCCAACGCACAACTGCTCGCGCTGGAGCGCAAGAAACCTAAGAAAAAGAAAAAATGAACCGTTCGACGCCACGTCATCTGCTCCATTATGTGACACGGCGTCTTCGCCTCCGACGGTATCTCAAGGATCCTGGAGACGGTCGGCCACAACCGCAGATTCCGGCGCAGGCTCTGCTCTGGGCCCTGCTGATCAGCCAAATCCTCCGGCAATCGAGTTTTCATGCCGTCGAGGCACTGGTACGATCTTCGGCACGACGCACTCTCTCCATTGCAACTCCGTTCTGTGACGATACCTTGGGTTATTTCACCGAGCGGCTCGATCCCGGTCCAACACGGCAAGCCCTGCTCTCCCTCCTCCGCGGTGCCAAGCGCAACAAGGCCTTTGATGATTGCCGCTGGATCGGCCTGGCCCTCGACGGCACCGGCGCGGGTTGGCGAACCCAGCAGGGTTGCACCCTCTGTCGGCCGAAGCAGAACGCTGCGAAGCAGATCCTGGGCTATCAACATTCTTTGGTGATGATCAGCGTGGTGGGAACCGGCCTGTCTCTGCCCTGCGATGGGGAACCCTACGGGTCGGGCGATAGCGAGTACGCCGCCGGGCAGCGCTTGTTGCGGCGGGTGATCGGGAGCTTGGGAAAACGCTTTGCGCAGTATGTGGTGGTCGATGGAAAATTTGCCACCGCACCGTTCCTGCATACGGCGGGGGAGCTCGGTCTCCGGGTGGTGGCACGGCTGAAAGACAATTTGCCGGAGTTATTCGCTGCCGCCCAGCAGCGTTTTCCTTGTGGGCCTCCTACCACGGTTTTTCAGCACGGACCGGACCGCGTGGAGTTGTGGGACGCGGAGGACTTCGATCCCTGGGACACCCTCGACTGGGAAACCGTGCGCGTGTTCTTCTATCGTCAGCACAAACCGGACGGCAAGGTAGTGCAAGCCTACTGGCTGACGAATTTCCCTTCCTCCACCGTGGGTTCGCAATCGCTATTCCGCATCGCCAAAAGCCGCTGGGAGATCGAAAACCAGGGCTTCAACGATGCCAAGAGTCGTCACGGCCTTGAGCATATCTGTCATCATCACGCCAACAGTCTGCTGATCGGCTGGCTCCTCACCATGCTGGCCTTAACCATCGAACGACTCTACCGCCTCCGCTATCTCCACCGTGGCAAACATCGGGTGCACAGCAGTGCCCAATTGCTGCTCCACCTGTGGCTCAGTCTTTCCCGCCCGCGTGCCTCCGATAGCAGTTGAAGCACGGCAGAAAAACCGCGCGTTCCCATTTTGCAAATCAGACCACGCTGCAAACACCAAACCGTGACCGGGGCTGCAACACCGAAAGAAGAGATCTGTCAGAAAATGGGCCCCGCTCGCTGCACTCAGCGCTCGAGCAAAAACCCTCCCTCAATCCAGGCTCCTTTCCCTGGCGTCCTTAATACTTCCGAAATCGCTGGCCACCTGCGGTGCCGGATGCGCGCCAAATCTTTTCCATGTAAGATGTTAGAAACACAATTAGGGGCGTAGCTCAGTGGTAGAGCAGCGGCCTTTTAAGCCGAAGGTCGTGGGTTCGATCCCCACCGCCCCTACCAACCATCCCATTTGCTCAGAATGACTTAGCAATTTCGCGAGGCGGCAAAAGGCGGCAACAAGAAATAGATTGAGCCTCATGGGTGGCACCTTATGGCTCGAAATTACGAACCACACGATGATTTTCAGAATGTCGGTCAGGAAGTATTTGGCACATTTCTGAGCGAAGCCAATTGATTATGTCAATCGACCAATCAATCGCGCTGATTGTGAAAATGGCTTCAAATTGGCCCATTCTTTGCCCTTAGCCTGTCCCGCCCAAACGAAGATTTAGACTTAAGTTTGCGACGGGTTTGTTCGCGGATTACTTGCAACGGGTACATGAATCATTATTGGGGGCTGATCAGTTGCCCGGTGGGACGCCATTCTCCCATCGGAGCTTATGGAATAGAACTACTTCCTTACTGCTCGCAGTGATGCCCAGTTGGCTTGCGTACCACTTCCGGTTTGGGACCGAGCGCCAAATCCGACCATCGGGACTATTGGCTAACTGTGGAAACGTGAGTTCACTGAACCCCGCATTATCCATCATGGCCGAGTACCGTTCTAGTTGCCATTCCGGTTCAGCAAACGCAACCATCTGCACAATGAGTGTCTGCCTGTCCGATATTTTCGCTATTGAAGTGAATGCAGCCTGTGCCTGTTCGAAATATGAATTAAGTTGTTGTGCCTTGCGGTCTCCAAAAGTGTAGTACGAGGCTCCTTGACCGTCGAGAGAAGCAGTAATCCAAAAAGGGGCGGGAGTTTCACGTCGGCCTTTTACTTGCCACCGATGATAGAGAACGTGAACGCCTGGATAGGGCGGCGAAGTCAGTACTAATTTGATCGGTCGATACGCATTCAAGGCCGGATCCTCTTCGATTCCCACGGCAGACCTATGGAGACATAGTGGTCGCAATGCATCTCGATCATGGTGCTGCGCGCCTGCAGCTTCTCGCACAGCCAAACCGTATTGGGTGGCCGCCTTCAACATCTCGGTCGCATTCGCATGGAATTGTTGGCGAAATTCCTTGACCGTAGGAATCTTCTTCCGGCAATCAAGCGCCCACTGAGCGGTTTTGAGCACAACGCATCGGGCAAAACGCTGTTCCTCTCTCGTTTTGAGATACGAGGCTTTGGCAACAGCGAGTTCTACTAATTTCCTGATGCGCCAAGTCTCTGTGGTGTTGATGTTCCGCTGGTAGCCCAGCTCGACCCAGTCGTGTGCTCTTTGAGCCGGCTCCAGAATGTTCAGGCTTGGTCCTAGTCGATCAATCCATGATCTGATGGCCTTCACTTGTGCCTGCTGCAACACCGTGGTTTTAACTTCAGATAAAAAAACTGCCAGACTGCTTATGTCCGTTCCAAGCGCACGTCGCCCGAGGCTACTCGCCTCTACGACCGTGGTGCCTCCGCCCAAAAACGGGTCGTAGATGACTTCACCCGGCTGCGTGAAAGTTTCGATGACGGCTCTTGTGAAGAAGGGCGAGAAGCGGGCGGGGTATTTGTAAAAATCATGCGTAAGGCCAGCTACGGGCTCCTGGCTATGAATCCCTTTGAGGAGAAGCGCAGTGTTGGACGGCGTTATCAAGGTTTGCCATCCCCTCGCTTTGATCGCTCGGTGTGCTGACGACCTGCTTTGATCCATTCGTCCACTTCGCTTTGACTGAACCGCCATGCGCGACCGATCTTGTGTCCAGGGAGGCGACCCTGACGTGCAAGCCTGTACAGAGTTGATTTAGGGATCTTGAGATAGTCCTCCAAATCGTCTAAATCCAGCCATGCCATAGCGTCGCTATCGTAATCACTAAACGACACCAACTGCAAGCAAAATACACATAGACGACACTAATTGCCAAATACGACTGCCAGTTCTTATTACTTTATACAGATATTGTGTTTGCCAAACGTATTTTGCTTGACATGTTTATGAAACATGTTGTATAACGCTTGTTGTAGGGAGGTCCACCGATGCCAGTAATTGCTGTAAATCTCTCTCAGAAGACCTACTCCGACATCATGACCCTAGTCGCTGCCGGTGCTTATTCCGGACCAGAGCAATTTCTTGAAATTGCGGCATTCAATCAGTTGGCTTTGGAGCGAGGCCTGACACCTGAAGAGTTGCAAAAGACTATTCACAGTCCGGCTTCCGTCGCAGATCGGAGTGAGCCCTTTTCAGCGAGGAGCGGCAAGAGTAAGCGGCAGGACATTCAGAAAATAACTGATCAAAATGTCGCAGCCGAACCCGCCGTACCAGTGAAACGGCGCTCAGTTGTTGT
>Ga0137412_10003329_pt2 | contig 10028 bp, 11 predicted proteins | sample CZODoug2_1_16fun_FD_122160 | JGI IMG/M metagenome (GOLD analysis project Ga0137412, IMG submission 122160) | Vadose zone soil fungal communities from Angelo Coast Range Reserve, California, USA - CZODoug2_1_16fungal (Hybrid Assembly) | ecosystem: Environmental > Terrestrial > Soil > Vadose zone... | reverse complement strand
TGGTGCGCCCGGGGGGACTCGAACTCCCGACCTTCTGGTTCGTAGCCAGACGCTCTATCCAACTGAGCTACGGGCGCGCAGTAAATAAATATTATCACAGGCTTGCACTGGCAGCCAGCAACAGCGGAGATCCGCGTTTTGCAAACAACTTGTCGCAAATACTACTAAAACGAATCTGACAGTAAAGTAACGGTGAATCACGACAGGGATTCGCTCGGCGGGGCGTATGCATCACGCACGAAACTTCGGCTATGCGATTCGGAGCCACACCAGAGCAGGGCCGCCAGCGTCAGAATCGTCATTATTTCGAAGCCAGCTATGGCCCATTGATATCCAAAGCGTTCGTGGAGCGAATATTGAATTGAATTTGTCGGCGAGGCCAACAAAATTCCCAACTGATAGGCTAGGCCAGGCATTAAGCCGCGCGCGGAGTCCGCGGAAAGCTCACTCAAGTGCACGGGGATTACGCCCCAGGCGCCTTGCACTCCCGCTTGCATCAAGAATGCAGCGGAGACAATCGCCACGAGGCCGCCGCCAAACGCCCACAGGGGAATCATCACGAGCGACAATCCCAAAGCCGCGATCATGCCCTTGCGGCGACCGGCCACTTGCGAGATATGCCCAAAGATGATTGCGCCCATCACGGCTCCGACGTTATAAATCATCGCGATATTGGCTACCATTGCGCTGGAAATCTTGTGCACTTCTTTCAGAAAGTCCGGATAAAGATCCTGCGTTCCATGAGACAGGAACATCATGAAGGTCATGAGCACAACGAGATAAGCGAAGCGCTTCCACTCTCCCGCCACGATACGCAAAACTTGCCCTGTGCTGGCAGCGCGGTGCTGCTTCCACGCCTCTGATTCCGGCACTTTCGTCCGGATGTAAAGCGCGAGTAGCGCGGGCAGCGCGCCGATCCAGAACATGGGACGCCACCCCCACACGGGCAAGAGAAACCGTGCGGCCATCGCCGCCAGCAGATATCCGATCGAATACCCACTCTGCAGGATTCCGCTGAGGATTCCGCGCCAGCGCACCGGCGCCGCTTCCATCGCCAGCGACGCGCCAACACCCCATTCGCCGCCCATGCCGATGCCAAACAGCGCGCGCAGGAAAATAAAGACCGTGAAGTTGGGAGAAAAACCGCACAAAACCTCGATGAAGGAAAAATAGATTACGTTGGCCATCAGGGGAATGCGCCGCCCGTAACGGTCCGCAAGCAGGCCGAATAGCAGCGCCCCGACAGGCCGCATGGCGAGCGTCGCGGTGGTGGTGAGAACGATTTCTTTCTTGGTTACGTCGAACTGGCGAGCAAGCGTATCGAAGAGGAAAACTACGATGAAGAAATCGAACGCGTCGAGGGTCCAGCCGAGGAACCCCGCGAGAACTGCGTGATGGGCACCTGAACGAACCGGCTGCGCCGCGTCGGCCATTTCAGTTTGCTTGCCACTCCGCTGGCTTAGGCATCAGCCGCGAGATGACGAGAGCGCTCGCGATGGCGAGTACGGCAAGCAGCAGCCCCTCCAGATAGAAACCAAAACAGAGCTTCCCAATGCTGAAAAGGGCGGAATAAATGAGTACGCAACCAAGGATCCAGCTGAGAAGATTTCTGCCCAGGTCGTGCGTGACCGGCACTTCGCCGGCCAGTTTGGCGATCGGTTGCCATCCGGTGATTTGCGGCCGCACCTGGGTGTAGAACTTGACGAGCGTGTCATTGGGCTCCGCGGCAGTGAGGAGGGTGACGCCGACCCACACCAGCGTGGTGATGCCTGTCGTGCAGAGCGTGGTCTTTGCGAATATCACTGGGTCAGAGCCACTGAACGGTTGCGGACGGCCAATGAGAGCGTTCCAAAGTGCGCTGGAATGGAGCGTGAGCGTCGTAATCATCGCAGCGAGCATGGCGGAGATTTCACTCCACGCGTTTACGCGCCACCAATACCAACGGAGTAGATACACGCCGCCTGTTCCTGCCCCAAGCTCGAGTACGATCTTCCAGCCTGCGGAGACGGACGTCAGCTGCCATGCCACGGCTGCAGCCGCCAACACCAAAAACGCCGTCGCCAACCGTGAAGCGTTGACGAAATGCGATTCGCTTCCCTCCTTTTTCAGAAAGCGGCGGTAGAAATCTTCGATCAAATAGGAGCTGCCCCAGTTGAGCTGCGTAGCCACCGTGGACATGAAGGCGGCCATGAATCCGGCAAGCAGGATTCCCAAGAGTGCGTGCGGTGTCTGGTGAATGGCCACCAGCATGAAGCCGCGCTCGGGTTGCGCCAGATTCGGATACAGAATAACCGCCACGAGAGCGGTAAGAATCCAGGGCCATGGGCGCAGCGCGTAGTGGGCAAGGTTGAACCACAGGACTGAGAGCAAACCGTTGCGCTCATCTTTCGCGCTGAAAATGCGTTGTGCGATGTAGCCGCCGCCGCCCGGTTCCGCTCCCGGATACCAGAAGGCCCACCACTGCACGGCCAGATGCACGGCGAAAGTAATCACCGGCAGCGTCCAAAGGGCTTCGCTGCTGAGCCCGCGCGAAAAATCGGGCAGCAGCGCGGTGATGTCGCTGGCGCCGGAGCCAAGGGCGACGCGGCGTTCGGCGAGCTTTGCCAGAAGCTGGGGCATTCCGCCAACGGCGCGGACGCCATACCAGGCAACCGAAATCACGATGGCCATTTTCAAAACGAATTGAAATAGGTCGGTCCACAGAACGCCCCACAAACCGCCGAGCGAAACATAGATGCCCGTGAAAGGCATCAGAAAGAAGACACAAATCAGCAAGGCTTTGAAATCGCTGATGCCCATCGACGTGCTGATGATGTTGACCATGGCCTTGGTGACCCAGCCAAGAATCAGACAATTCATCAGCAAGCCTAGATAAACGGCGCGGAAGCCACGCAGAAACGCCGCAGGCTTGCCAGAGTAACGCATCTCCGCAAATTGAACGTCGGTGATGAGTCCGGAGCGGCGCCACAGACGCGCGAAGAGAAACACCGTCATCATTCCCGAGGGCAGAAAACTCCACCATAGCCAGTTGCCCGCGACGCCGTTGGCGTAGACCAGTCCAGTGACCACCAGGGGCGTGTCCGCGGCAAAGGTCGTAGCCACCATCGACGTTCCCGCCAGCCACCAGGAAACGTTCCGGCCGGACACGAAATAGTCTTCCGTACTCTTGCCAGAGCGGCCGCGGAAGTACAAGCCAAGGATTAAAGTGATGAGCAGATATCCGACGATGGCGGCCCAGTCGGAGGCGGCGAGTGTCAAAGGGAGTCCTTTCTCAAGAAGGCGACTGTACGCAGTACTATATAGCACTTCCGGGAGGTTAGCGTCATGGTCTTTTCTTCTTTCTGCGCAATTTCGCAGCAGCACACCCTGCAACTCGGCAAGGTCACTGAGAAACCGGGGCGCGCGCGGGTCGGCCGGGAAATACTCCATCAACCAGCTTCCCATCCTTGAGAACGGCCACGCCGTTCACGAGCACAAACTGGATCCCCTCGGAGTATTGCAGTGGCTTTTCATAGGTGGCTTTATCGATCACGCGATTCGCGTCGAACACCGTAATGTCCGCGTCCGCTCCCGCGCGAATCCGTCCTTTGTCCTTGAACATCGGCGCGCGTTTTTCCAGCCGCTGCGCCGGCATCAGCGTCATTTTCTTCAGCGCGGTCATCAAGTCCAGCGCCCTCTCTTCCCGCACGTAACGGCCCAGCACCAGCGCGTAGGTGCCCGCGGTTCGCGGGTGCCCCTTCCCATTCGCAAGATGGCCGTCGCTGGCGATCATCGTCAGCGGGCTCACGATGGCAGCATGAACGTTTTCCGGTGTATTCCCGGGAACAATCACCATTCCACCTTGCTTGCGATAGCGCAAAAATGATTCCTTCGTCAGGTGCTCTCCGGTGGCAGGCCACAAAAGCGAAGAATAATACGCAGCGGATTCTTCCTCCTTGTGATCGAACATGGCGGCTTGGATGCTGGTCATCCCCATCGTGTAAGGATAGCTCTCCGTGGTCACGTCCATGCCGTGGGATCGCGCATCCGCAATCATTTGAAGTTCCTGCGCCACGTTCGGCCCGCCGGTACTCTGGATATGTACGATGTGGAGCGAGGCTCCGGTGATCGCCGCGGCCGCCAGCACCTCTTCAAACCCGCTGAAATTCCCCGCCACTTGTGAAAGTGGCGCGCGAATGTGTACGTGGCACGATGCGTTGTACTTCGCTGCCACGCGAAATACATCCACAATTTCCTGATTGGTCGCAGCTTCGGTATACGCGGGCCCCAGCCCTACGGCAACCGCGCCCCGCTTCAATCCTTTCTCGAGTAGAGCGCGGATCTCTCCCAGTTCTGCCGTGTTTGCGACTCGATGCGCCGCGTCACCGCTCGGCAGCAATCCCCCCGGGTCGTGCATCACAACTATGCGCACCGCGATGTGTCCCACGCTCGCTCCAAAATTGATGAGCGCCTTCCCTTCCCGCTCGCCGTACCATCGATCGACGTCCGCTACGCCGACTTCCAGTTCCAGCGCGGTGGTCACGCCATCCGCGGCTTTCGCGGCATAATTCTCCGAGTCCTGCCCATGCTGGTGCAAATCGATAAACCCGGGCGCAACCACCAGCCCCTTGGCATCAATCGTCTGCTTCCCCTGGAGCGCTTCGCTCGAAACGACCGCGATTTTCCCGCCGCGAATCCCGAGATTCCGTACTTCATCCAATCCCGATTCCGGATCCATCACTCTTCCGTTGGCGATAACCAAGTCATAGATTCCGGCGCCGTTGGTTGCACCGGTTCTCGCGGACATCCCGAAGGCGGCACCGAGCAACTGCACCGCCACAGCCCACTTCCACCATCCACGAACGATTGAACGTGACATTTGACCGGCGTCCTCCCGTGCGGCGCTAAGTCTCTTCGCGCAGACTCCGTCTGTCAAAGGTTTTCTGGATCGATTCAATAAGCGCGAATTGCCGTAGCAAGGCCTTCAGTAGAAAGAAAAACCCCGGATCGCTGGGGGGAGCGACCCGGGGTGGGGGTATTGCTGAGGGGGGCCGGAGGAAACTCGTTTTTGCTTAGTGCACCTGGTGCACAGCCAGCATGCAAATCTGTCGCAGCTCTTCGTACGTGAAATACGTCTCTTCCTGTTCGCCTGCTACTTCTTTGTGTCCGAATCCCGACTCGCTCGAGATGCGGCTCAATTCCATTTCCGACAGACCGAGCAGAACTGCCGCGCGGCGCCGGGTTACGTATTTGAGTTCTTGTGTTTTCATGGTCGCTCCCTCATGCCGGAAGTAGAACCATCGAATCTTCTTCAACCGCCAGAATCATGGCCTTATAGATATCCACGTCCCAGCCATCGCCGATGCGCATCCTTACAGTGTCGTCGCCGTCTTTCAGGAGCCTTCCGCGCAGCGGCACCTTAATGTCTCCGAGCGCCACTTGCAGGACCACCGGCTGTCCGACCCAAGCCTTGAACGCATCGTCCATTCTCGTTGGCCCCCTCAATGATTCAGCAGCCTGACGGAAGAGAGAATCGCGCGGCGCGCCGCTGCCGACAATGGTACAGAGAGGGCACCGGACTAGTAAGTTGGTACTGTTTAGGCTCGCGGCAAGAAAGCAGGCCAAGTTTCCACCCCAGTACAGAAGTACCGCTCTTTCAGGACGTGCGACCCATAGGATAAGGATGCCCATCCTGCGATCCTGCGGGCATGACGAGGCACGGGCATGCGGTACGCAAACCCCTGAACGAAAGTGCAGCCCCTATGTCCAGGCGGGCAGGCATCGGCCTAGCCCTTGGCGGGGGTTTCGCGCGCGGCTTCGCACACCTGGGCGTTCTGCAAGTCCTCGAACGGAACCACATTCCCATCTCTCACATCGCAGGAACGAGTGTGGGGAGCATCCTGGGTGCTGCTTACGCCAGTGGTGCCCCGCTCTCGCACATTATTGAGACCTGCCGCAAGCTCCGCTTCCGGGACATCGCCCGTTGGCGCGTTTCGCGCCTCGGCTTGGCCAGCAATCAACGCCTGGAGAATTTGATCGAGCGGGTGTTTGAGTCGCGACAGTTTGAGAACCTCCGCATTCCTCTGGCAGTTGTGGCCACGGACCTAACCTCCGGCGAACCCGTGGTGTTCACGCAAGGCAATCTCGTGGATGCCATCCGCGCGAGTTGCGCGTTTCCAGGCTTGTTCGAACCCGTCGAAATTGGCACGCGGTGCCTAGCGGACGGCGGACTCGTTGCGCCGGTTCCGACGCACGCCGCTCGCGAACTCGGCGCTTCCGTAGTCATCGGAGTTTCCGTGGGCATGCAGGACGGCCACCGCGGCGCTCCGACGAATATCTTTCAAGTCGTAAGTAGGGCGGTAAACGCGGCGCAAAAGCACCAGCTCGAAATCTGGGAGCGCCATGCCGATCTCGTCCTGCGGCCCGACGTGCAATCACTGGCCTGGGACGACTTTCACCGCGCTGAAGAAGCTATCGCCGCGGGGGCCTCTGCCGCGCTCCGCGCACTCCCTCGTATCGAAAAGCTGTTGGGGCAGCAGGAAAATGCCACTCAACATCTTCAGGCCCGGCTCGAAGCTGAAGACAAAAGTTATCTCTGGCTTGCGGAGGCGCATTGATGACTCGCATTGGCATCTGGCTAGCGGCTTTTACCGTTCCAATCCTTCTCTGGCATGAATGTGGAGAGGACATTGGTGTTTTCTGCTACCGTATAGGTCTGGGTGCCTTTACGAACTTGCGCTCACGCGCCCTCGTTCCCGTGCCCGTAAGAAGTTCAGTTTATCCATTCCCTGCGAGGAACAACGCCGAGTGCTCGAGGCCATCTTTCACTTTTTCCGCTCGCTCTACAACCCAGAAGGACTCAAGGAGCTAATCCGCTCGGGCGGCGCACCGCTCATCTGCACGATCGTCTTTGTCGAGACGGGATTTTTTGTAGGATTTTTTCTTCCGGGCGATTCCCTGCTCGTCACCGCCGGAATATTCTCCGCTGCCGGCGTCATCCCCTTGAAGTGGCTTCTTCTGCCCGTAATGCTCTGCGCCATCGTGGGAGACCAGATTGGCTATTGGATCGGCCGCTCGGCAGGCGCCGCTTTGTACCGGCGCGAAGACTCATTTTTCTTCCGGCGAAGCCATCTTCAGCGCGCGCATGACTTCTACGAAAAATATGGCGGCCGCGCCGTGATTCTCGCCCGCTTTGTTCCTATCGTTCGTACCTTTTGTCCGCCCGTCGCCGGCGCCGCACAGATGCCCTATGCGCGGTACGTGGCCTTCGACATTTGCGGAGGCATTTTATGGGTTGGCGCAATGATCCTCGGTGGATATGCGCTGGGCCATTCGGTCCCTAACATTGGCCAGCGCATCCACTACGTGATTGCCGCGGTGATTCTGGTTTCGGTCCTGCCCGTGATTATCAGTCTTGCGCGCGCGCGGCGCGCCGCTCCAATCCCCCGTACCGAGGAAAAATAGACCGTGGCAGTCCCCAAGTTCCGCGCCGTCATTTTCGATATTGGCCGCGTGCTGATCCGCGTTGACATCTCTCGCGCAATGGCTGGTTTGGCTTCTGGACTGCCGCTGACGCCGCAAGAAGTTTGGTCCGCCATCGAGAAAGATCCCCATTGGTTGGATTGGCAGGAGGGACGTATTTCTCCCCACGACTGGCACATCCACCTAACGAAGCGTCTTGGTACCGCGCTTACTTTCGAGCAATTCTGCGAAGTCTGGAATCTGGCCCTTGATCCCAATCCGATCCATTCAGAATCTTTCCTCGAGAAACTCTCGAAGAACTACCGCCTGGCCTTGCTTTCCAACACCGACCCCATCCACATGTCCCATGCGGAGGCGCGTTTCCCCTTCTTCCGCTTCTTTCCCAACCGCATCTATTCCTACCGTGTCGGCGCCTGCAAGCCCGACCCGCTTATCTATGGAAAGGCCCTTCGCGCCTGCAAAGCCCAAGCCGCCGAAGCCGTCTATATTGACGACGTTGCCGCCTACGCGGAGGCGGCCGAACGCCTCGGGATGACAGGAATTGTCTTTCAGTCGCCCGAGCAATTGCAATCCGACCTCCGAACCCTCGGAATCCGATTTGACTGATGTTTCTTTAAGCAAAAAATCCGCTGTTCGCTCTCTTTTCGCGTAAACTTTGCTAGGACTAGTACTGCCCCTTTGTTTTTCAGTTTCCCGCAACCGTCCATTCCTCCTGTACTTACGGCCAGTCTGGCTTTGCTTTCTTTGGCTGCTGGCATGCAACCTCCCGGTTACAGGCCGATTAAAGCGGCATTCCCCGAACCGGGGTGAGGAGAAAGATTGACTATGTCGGATGATAGAATTGAAACGCACACGGAATCACCAGCTTGGACATTGCCGGCAGTGGTTGTTTTGGGCTTGATCGCCATTGCTGGACTGGCATTTGGCTGGAGTGCTTCTTCAAAGTTGGATGGCACCCAGCAGGCAGTTGCGACGCAACTGAAATCCACACAGCAAGCTGTTCAGCAGGACATGTCCTCGTTGAAGGACCGTCTTGCGCAAGACGAAAAGGCTAACACGGATCTGCAGGGCGACCTGAAGGTTGTCACCGATAAGCTGAAGATTACCCAAGGCCAGCTCAAGAAGGCTCGCCAGGAAGCAGTAAAACTCAATGACGCGACCACCGAAAAGGTGGCTGCGCTAGACACCTCGGTTCACTCAGAACTAGCGACCAAGGCTACCAGCGATGACGTTAAGACCGTGGACACCAAGGTTGTAGGCGTCAAGACCGACTTGGATGCGACCCGCGAGGACTTGAAGATGGCGCGCAGCGAGATGGGTACGCTCATCGCCCGCAACCATGACGAAATTGACCAGCTCCGCCGCCTGGGCGAACGGGACTACGTTGAATTCACCATCGCCGGCAGGGGCAAGCCTGAGAAGGTTGGGAATGTCACCGTCGAACTGAGGGGCGTGAACGAGAAGCACAACCAGTTCAGCGCCGCCGTAACCATCGAAGACAAGCGCTTCGAAAAGAAGAATCGCGCCATGAACGAGCCAATCTTCTTCTACCTCTCGGGTACGCATATTCCCGAGGAAATCGTAATCAACAAGATTGGCAAGAACTCGATCAGCGGCTACCTCAGCATCCCGAAGGCGAATTCGCAGACAGCTGCTGCGGCCACAAAGTCTGGCAGCTAAGTTCCCTAGGCAGAACCCCGGCGTCAATCGCCGTACCCCATCAGGCGGGCAGAGCAATCTGCCCGCTTTTTTATTTTCCCGAGACCAGCGCCTTTACATATTCCGCTAGAATGGACTCCGCTTGTTCGGAGCCATGCTTGCGCCAGACATCCAATGTGCTTTACATCGCTGTCGATACGCTGATTCCCCATCGCGGACACAGTTTCCATGGCCTGGATGAATTCACTGCGGCTCTCGATCACGAAGCCATTCCCGCCGTCTGGCTTACTAGCCGCTCGCGTCTCCAATTCGACGATGCCCGCCGGAAACACGGCCACACCCAGCCCTTTATCGCGGAAGACGGCTGCGCGGTTTATCTTCCGGAAGGCTATTTCCATCTACGGCCCGACTCCGACCCCAGTCGCGCCAAGAAGGCCGCAACGGTGCGGCTCGGACGCTTCACGTGCATTCCCGTCGCGGAAGCCCTGCCGGCTGCGTCTGATGCCTTGCAAGCCCTTTCCCATGACACCGACGTTCCCGTTGTAACTCTGCGCTCCCTCTCTCCACGCGAACTCGTCCAGAACGTGGGTCTGCCACAAAGAGAGGCCGAACTTGCCCGGCAACGCGACTTCGACGATATTTTTTTCTTTGCCGGCGCCTCGGATGCGGAGGTCCAGAAATTCCTGGCAGAGGGACGCAACCGGAACCTGCGATTTCGCCAGCAAGGCGTTCTCTGGTCGGCTGCCATCGGCCCCAGTGTCCAGCGCTGCATCCGAGAACTTGCGAAGCTTTATGACCGGGCACTCCGTTACCATGCCCACACTCTTGGAATCGCCACGCCTGATTTAGCCGCCGGACTATTTCCTTTTTGCGAGCGCACCATCCTTCTGAGCGATCGCAAGGCCGAA
>Ga0137412_10005618_pt1 | contig 10029 bp, 8 predicted proteins | sample CZODoug2_1_16fun_FD_122160 | JGI IMG/M metagenome (GOLD analysis project Ga0137412, IMG submission 122160) | Vadose zone soil fungal communities from Angelo Coast Range Reserve, California, USA - CZODoug2_1_16fungal (Hybrid Assembly) | ecosystem: Environmental > Terrestrial > Soil > Vadose zone... | reverse complement strand
GGCATCCCCGTCGTTGCCATGTGCGAGACGCCTTTTTACGGCTATCGCGGCGTGGCCAAGCGGGTCACCGACGTCGGTTTTTCCGCATTGATCCTGCTGCTGCTGCTGCCGTTACTGGTGCTGATTGCCATTGTGGTCAAGCTCTCATCTGCCGGACCCATCATATTCAAGCAACGCCGCTACGGCTTGGATGGCAGAGAGATCGCGGTGTACAAATTTCGCACCATGCGGGTTACCGAGGATGGCGCCCAGATTCGTCAAGCGTCCAAAACCGACAGCCGCATCACGCGGGTCGGCGGCGTGCTGCGCCGCTCGTCGATGGATGAACTGCCCCAGCTGATCAACGTGCTGCAAGGCCGAATGAGCTTGGTGGGTCCAAGGCCTCATGCCGTTGCTCACAACGAAGAATATCGAAAGCTCATCAAAGGCTACATGGTGCGCCACAAGGTATTGCCGGGCATTACCGGTCTTGCCCAAGTCAATGGATGCCGCGGCGAGACTTCGAAACTCGAAGAGATGGAAGCGCGCGTGAACTACGATCTGGATTACCTGCGGCATTGGTCGCCGATGCTCGACATCAAGATCATTCTGTTGACGGTCGTCAAAGTGTTTCGCGACGACAAGGCATACTGAGGCGCCGTTTGCCGCTGCTAGAGTGCCGCGCATGAGTTCTTTGTGGGAATCCGTTTCGCGATCAGCAGCCGCCGCAGGCATCTTTCACGGCCGCACGGGGTCGATTGCGCCGGCGGCCCTGGCGAAAGGGTCCATTCTGGGCGGCAGACTCGAGTCGCTGCGCGGCCGCACGGTCGTGCTGGCGATGCGAGAGCAGCTTGCCAACGCCGTTGCGCTGATCGAACTCGACGGCGTGGCACGGCGGCTCGTCCTGTGCACACCGGACCTGGCGCCTGAGCAACTCGCCGGCGTCTGCGCGGCAGCCGAAGCGGACGTGGTCCTCGACCAGGTCGCCGCGCACCTTACGCGGGAAGATCTTCAGCGCCGGCACAGCGAAGACACCGAGTGGATCCTCCTGACCTCCGGCACGGCGGGAGAACCGAAGCTGGTTGTGCACTCCTTTGACAGCCTCGCCGGCGCGCTGCCGCGGCACCCAACCTCTGTCAGACCCATGGTCTGGAGCACGTTTTACGACATACGCCGCTACGGGGGGCTGCAGATTTATCTGCGCGCCGTACTGTCGGGCTCGCCGCTCGTTCTTTCGAGCGCCGGCGAGCCGACTCGCGAATTCCTCGCACGCGCAGCGGCCGCCGGAGTCACCCACATTTCAGGAACTCCCTCGCACTGGCGCCGCGCCCTGATGAGCGGCGACACCGCCCTCATTGACCCCGAATACGTCAGGCTGTCGGGCGAAGTCGCGGACCAGACGGTGCTTGACAGTTTGCGCAGGGCGTACCCTCACGCCCGCGTCGCACACGCCTTCGCCTCGACCGAGGCGGGCGTGGCATTCGACGTGAATGACGGGCTCGCCGGCTTTCCTGCGGCTTTGGTCGGAAGTGCAGACAGTGCCATCGAAATGAAGGTGCAGGACGGCACGTTGTGGATTCGCTCAGGCCGCACGGCGGCGCGCTATCTGGGCGGTGCCCCGGTGCCGCTGGCGGCGGGCGATGGCTACGTCGATACCGGCGACTTGGTCGAGTTGACCGGTGGCCGCTATTATTTTCGAGGGCGCAAGGGCGGAATCATCAATGTCGGGGGCCTCAAAGTCTATCCCGAAGAAGTCGAGTCCGTGCTCAATGCCGATCCTCGGGTGCGCATGTCGCTGGTGAAGGCGCGCCGCAATCCGCTCACCGGCTCCCTGGTCGTCGCGGAAGTCGTGCTTTGCGACGGCGAGAAATCAATCGATGCGCAGACCGCAGAACAGGTGAAGAGCGATCTGCTGAACGCCTGCCGCCGCACCCTCGCCGCCCACAAGGTTCCGGCACTGCTGCGTTTCGTGCCTGCACTGGAGCTGAGCGCCGCCGGGAAGCTGGTCCGGCCCGGTGCGTAACGTCATCGTCACCGGCGGCAGCCGGGGATTGGGGCTGGCGATGAGCCGCGCGCTGGCGAGCTCAGGCTATCGCGTCATTGCGGTGGCCCGCAGTTCGAACTCCGAACTTACGGCGGCCGCCCGCCAAGCTGCCGGGGACGCCCGGGGCGCAATCGAATTCAGGGCGTGCAACTTATCCGACTTGAACTTGATCGCACCGCTGGTGCGCGCGCTGCGCGCCGATTTCGGGCCGCTGTATGGCCTGGTCAATAACGCAGGACTGGGCACCAGCGGGATTCTGTCGAACATGCGCGATCAGGAAATACAACGGCTGATTCAGCTGAACACCGTTTCGCCCATCGTACTGTCGAAATACGTTCTTCGTTCCATGATGTCGCAGCGTGAGGGCCGGATCATCAATATCGCCTCGATCGTCGCGGCCACCGGCTACAGCGGCCTGTCGGTTTACAGTGCGACCAAAGCCTCCTTGATCGGATTCACCCGCTCGCTGGCGCGCGAGGTCGGGCAGCTCGGCATTACGGTGAATGCGCTCGCCCCCGGCTTCATCGACACCGAGATGACGCATGCGCTGACCGATTCGCAGCGCGAGAAAATCGCGCGGCGCAGCGCACTGGACCGCATGCCGGAGCCGATCGACGTGGCGCGCAGCGTCGAGTTTCTATTGGGAGACGGGGGCCGAAACATCACGGGAACCGTGATCACCATCGATGCGGGGAATTCGGCGTAGGCCGACGCAAATTGAGGAAGAGATCTAGCTCGGGGCCTTGCTGTGATCCTCGTAGAGCTTGACGAACTCACCAAAGGTAACGGGGAATTTCACGTCACCCTCGACATCGAATGGATCGTAACCGAGCGCGTTCTCCAGATGCATGACGACCAGAGCAAAGCTGAGCGAGTCGAGCCCCGAATCAAGAAGACTGAGGTCGTCAGTCAGTCGCGATAGTTTGCGCTTCTGCTCCCGCGCGACCTGTTCAAATTGCGACGTGATGGTCGATCGTACCGACATTACCTTTGCTCCCTCATACATTGCGGTTTCCATGGCAGCGTGATTATAGGGCTTCGGTTTCAAAAAGGGCCGAATCCGCGGGATCGGGGACATAGCCGAAAGTTGCGATGCTCCCAATAACTTCTTGAAAATATTACAAAGCAAACAATGCGAATCCCAGCGATTGCTGCGGCCTCGCTATCCATCGGGAAGCAAATCCACACGACCACCGGCCGCCAGCAGCAACTTCACAGCATCAACAAAGCGTTGGCTGCACGCTTGTACCTCCCCGAGTTGTGCCTGCTGATGCAGCCGCTGCGCATCCAACACCTGAACATATCCGGCGTTGCCCGCCGCATAGGCTTGTTTGGTCAGTGCGAGCGAAGCGCTCGCGGAATCAAGTGCGCGCCGTTGCGTGAGCAAAGACTCCGCATCGTTCCCCAGCGCCTGAAGGCTGGCGGCGACCTGACTGAAGGCGTTCAGCACGGTCTGCCGGTAAGCGGCAAAAGCCGCCTGGTACTCATCTTGCGCGGCACGGCGCTCTGCAGTCAGCGCACCGCCATGGAAGACCGGTGCCGCCAAGCCTCCCAGAAGACTCCATGCGATTTCCGACGGGCCACCGAGCAGACCCTCCGCACCGATGCGGGCACTTAACGCGAAATGAGGATACAGATTTGCCGTCGCGACGCCGACCGCGGCGCTCGCAGCATGCAGTTGCGCTTCGGCCGCGCCGATATCGGGCCGCCGGTGTACGAGTTCAGACGGAAGCGCGACGGGCAGATCATCGGCCAGCCTGACCGTGGCCAGTTCCACGTCGATTGGCGCCCAGTTGGACGGCGCCACCCCGCTCAGGCTCGCCAGCGCATCCTGTGCGGCGCTCAACTGTTGCTGCAGCGGCGGCAGAAACGTTCGATCATGGTCAGCCTGGCTCTGCGCGCTGAGCACATCCATTTCGGACACTGCGCCCGCTTCGCGCGCAGCGCGGATCAAATCCAGCATATGTTCATCGTCGGCCACGATCTCCTCCATCACATGGATCTGCGCGCGCAACTCGGCAATCTGCAGCACCTCGATGACGACATTGCCGCTGACGCTGAGCGTCACGGCCCCGAATTCGGCGGACTCGTATTGCGCGGTGGCAGCCGCTTGCTCGACGCGCGATCGCGTGCCGCCAAAGAGGTCGAGGTCGTAACTCACTTCCGCGCCGGCGGCATAGGCGGAGAACAATGGAAAATCCTTTGCGAGCGGGCCTAACACCGTGGCGCCGAAGCGGGTACGCTGAACGCCGGCTGCCGCATCCACCTGCGGATACAGGGCGCCGCGCGCCCCGCGAATTCGCTCGCGTGCGGCGGCGAGGTGCGCCTGCGCGCCGGCAAGCGATTGATTGTTCTGCAATGCCAGCGCCACCAGCCGATTGATCTGTTCCGAACCCAGCAGCGTCCACCAGGCATCCGGCGGGCCTTTCCCCAATGAAACGTGCTGAACGGCTGTACCGCCGGCCGGCGGCACCTGAGTTGCCGAAGTCTGGGTATACCCGCTCTCTTGCGGGTCAGCGGGCCGCACATAACGAGGACCCGATGCACAGCCGGCCGCGAGCAACACGGCCGGGAGCAGTGCCAGGGCGCCGGCGGCGTGCCGCATCAATGGGCTCCCGACGCTGCGGCGGATGGCAAGGCTGTGCGCAGCAATAGCACGGCCGCCAATCCCAGCCCCAACACGGCGCTTTGCATGACAATGGTGTCGCTGAATCCCAAGAGAAACGCCTGGTGCCGGACACCGCGGCCCACCGCAACAAGGGCTTCCCGGTACGCCGTCCCCGCATCGCTGACACCGTGCGCCAAAAAATAACGGCTCAGATGGTCAAGGCGCTGCCGCACGCTCGCATCGAGCAGCGTGATGTGCGTGGAAAGTACGTTGGAGTGGAATTGCTCGCGCTTGGTCAGAAAGGTCTGGATCACGGCTATGCCGACGGCGCCCCCCATGTTGCGCATGGCATTGAACAGCGCCGAAGCAGAGCCCGCATATTCGGCTTCGATTCCGGCGATGGCGATCGCCGAGAGCGGCGCCATCGTCATCGCCTGCGCCACCGCACGCACCAGGCTCGAGCCCAAGAATTCAGGGCCCGAAAAATCGTCCGACAGCGCCATCGCCAGCAAACTGCCGCCGATGAACAGTGCATAGCCGACAATGACCAACCGGCGCGCGTCGATGCGCTGCATGACTCTCGGAATGAATGGGATCAACAGCAATTGCGGCAATCCCAGCCAGACCATCACTCCGCCGATCTCCTGGGAGCTGTAGCCCTGCAGACGTGACAAGTATTGCGGCACGAGATACACCCAACCGAACATCGAGAATCCGAAAACGAAATTCGCGCAGGTACCCAAGCCGAAGTTGCGACGCGTCAGCAGCCGCAGATGCAATAACGGCGCGGCACGCTTCAGCTCCACATAGACAAACGTGCAGAGACTCAGCACGGCGATGACGGCCAGCCGCACAATGAACGGCGAGCCGAACCAATCCTCCTTGTTGCCTTCCTCGAGCACGGTTTCCAGACAGCCGAGGCCCAGCGCCATGGTGAGCACACCCAGCCAGTCACCGTGACGCAACAGATGCAGCTGCAGCGGTGCGCGCTCCAGGGCATACCAGAGCATCGCGACCATGACCGCGCCGGGAGGCAGGCTGAGGAAGAAAATCGACTGCCACCCGAACGTGTCGGTGAAATAGCCACCGACCGCCGGGCCGATGGAAGGCGCAAAGACCACCGCCACCGAATAGATCGCGAGACCGACGGGGTGCTTGGAGCGCGGCAGCTTGGTCATGATGATGGTAAAGGCGAGCGGGATCAGCACGCCACCCGCGAATCCCTGCGCGGCGCGGATCACAATCATTTGACTCAAGGTTTGTGCGAAGGCGCACGCGGCGGTCAAACCCAGGAATAGGACAGTGCTGGTGAGCAAATACGCGCGAAGCGAAAACACACTCGCGAGCCAACCACTCAACGGGATCACGATAATTTCTGCAATCAAATAGGATGTCGTGATCCAACCACCATCGTCGATTCCGGCGCCGATGCCGCCCTGGATGTCCGCCAAAGACGCGCCGACCACTTGAATGTTGAGAATCGCCAGAAAAGCGCCGATCGTCGACCCGACCACCGCCACCCAGGTCTTGAACGACACTTGTTCCGCGGCGGACGCCGCCGCAGTTGCGGCGCCGCGCCCAATCGATGCATCAAGGACCGGCATTGCACGCGCCCGATCCCAAGCCTGCGTTTGTGCGCGTGTCGATGGACGCCTCAACGGACATTCCGGGTCGCAGTCGGCCTGGCAGCGATGGTGGGGACTCAATGCGGATCTTCACCGGGATGCGTTGGACAATCTTGGTGAAATTTCCGGTGGCATTGTCCGGCGGCAGCAAGCTGAACTCCAGTCCGCTGGCCGGCGCAAGACTGGCGACGCAGCCGCGCAAATTATTGCCGGGGAATGTATCCACGCGCACACGCACGGGCTCGCCGGCTCGTACGCCCGTCAGTTGAGTTTCCTTGAAATTGGCCGTCACGTACACGTCTTGCAACGGCACCAACGCGGTCAGCTGCGTCCCAGCCTGGACATACTGCCCGAGACGAACGGTGCGCGAGGCAACGACGCCGTCGATCGGCGCAGTGATCGTCGCATAGCTCAGATCGAGAGCAGCGCGCTGCTCGATGGCCTGCGAGCGGTCGCGCCGGGCCTGGGCCCCGGCGAGCTTCGCCAGCAACACCTCCACCTGCCGCCGCTCTGTAGCAAGCCCCGCCTGTTCTCTGGTGAGATCGGCGCTGCGCTCGCGCGCCTGCGCATCCGCTTCCTGAGATTGTTGTTCCGAGCCGAACCCGATACCCGCCATTTTCCGGTAGCGCACGCGATTGAGACCCGCCAAGTCCAATGCCGCCTGACTCGAAGCAACGCTCGCGCGCGTCTTTACAATCAGCGTGCTCTGCTCCGCGAGTTGTGCCTGCAGGGTGCCCACGTCGGCCTGACTGGCCTGCACCTCGGCGCGCGTCTGATCCAAGGCCGCGCGCAAGTCCCGGTCGTCAATGCGCGCCAGTATCTGGCCGGTCTTGACCGGCTGATCGTCCTGGATCAGCACCGCCGATACATAGCCTGACACGCGCGATGCGACGATGGTGGAATCGGCCTGCACATAGGCATCATTGGTGGAGACCACGAAACGCGCGGCGGTCCAGTAATACACCGTCAAACTCACCCCTAAGATCGCTGCCGCGGGCGCGACGATCATCGACACAAAATGCTGCCGCAGCCAATGCAGGCTCGCGCGCAGGCGACTCGTTTCGCTGCTGCGGCGGCTCATGGGCTGACTTGTCGCGGCATCTGCCGCCGGTGCGGGGTTGGATTGCATGCCGAGCAGAGCTAGGGCGCCGCCTCAGCGGGCGTCCACGTACGATCGATACGGTAGGTCATCGTTCCGGCAATTTTATCCGTGTTCGAGCCCAAATCCTTTTGGTACGCGCCGCCATCCGGGTCGACGATGAAAGTCATGACGCCCGATGACCGGTATGCAGCGGGATAGGCGATAGCGGAGAAACGGTTGCCGGGTCCCGCCAGCCTGCGGAAGTAGTAGCCGTGAAACGCAACGGGTCCGTCACTGCTCTTTACCGCGGCGGCGATGCCGTCGGCCGCATCTCCCGGCTGGCTTTGCGCAATCAGAACCTGGCAGAGCGCAATCGCTGTCACTTCATTCCCACCGATTCGCCGGTACCGGATTTCGTGCATGCCGGCGTCGGAATCGAATCGCCAAACGCCATTCCGTGACACCAACGGGATCGGGAACGGCCAGTTCTCGGCACCGATGTAGAGAACCATGCCGCCATGAGCATCGCGGACCCAGCGGTGCATTTCCCCATATTTCTGCACGAAGTGTTCGCGGTCGAGCCTGTTCTGGAGTTTTTCTTCGGTGCTTACCGGTGAGTTAGCTTCTTGCAGGATCTCTGTCACCGCTCGTTCGTCGCGATCGCGCACGGCCAGGAAGAGAGCGTTGCTCGCCTCCTCGGCAGACGTGAAAGTCGGCTGGGTGGATTCCCCGGCGACACAGAATGGAGCGTAGGCTGCAGCGAGTAGTGCGGACATCGCGAATGCAACGCGTGCGGAGGTTGAGCGCTTTGTGTTCATCGGTGACCTCCGCCGCCATGGGAGCCGCCACCGTGAAAACCGCCGCCGCCGTGGACACCGCCGCCGCCGTGGACACCGCCGCCGCCGTGGACACCCCCGCCGAAGCTGGCCCGGCCGCGGGACGAATATGCGCCCGCGACGCCGCCATGATTGAAACCGCTGAAGGCGTTGGTATGAACGCCGGCAGTGGCGCGGCCCGCAAGTCCTCCGTGATCGAAATGACCGTGATCGCCAAAGGCTCCGTTGTGATGGACGAAAGTCGGACTGTGGGAGTGGTAAGGGTTGTGGTCGTGTGTCAGCTCGTGGTGATGCCAATCAGCACCCCAGTGGTGCCACCCCCAGCCAAAACCGCCGAATACGCCGATGCCTATGCCTACGCCGAACTCAATCCCGGGCCCAAAGAAGGATCCCGGAACCTCGACCCAACCCGGATAGAAATCGAGAGGGTCTCCATAGACATCCCAAGGATCGTATTCCGGCACGTAGACGATGTCAGGGTCTGCTGGTTGAATCACGATCGTATCTCCTTCGCTTGTCACCGCGTCTTGTGGCGTGCTCTTCAAGTTCCCTGCCTGCTGTGCTCGACGGCGCATCACCTGAACGGCAGCAAGGACATTCTGAGGCTGGTTGACGTACGCCTCTCCGAGCGCCGAGGTCCAGGAGAGGTTCTTATCCATCGTCGCAAGCACCACAGGAAACTGGATGAGTGCCTTCACACTGGAATCCCAGGGCTGCGAATCTACCGCCTTGGCCATTTCCTCTCCCTTCAGCGCCGAGTTTTGTTGGATCCACCGATCGGCTTCAACAACTTCGGTGGGATAACTTGCGGCTGCAACGATCTGTGCAACCAGCGCGTCGGGGTACAACGCGATCGGTGCAACGAGCTGGTTCAACTCGTCCGGCGACTGTACGATCTGAACAGCTTGTGCGGAAGGCGGCGGCACGACTTGCGCCGCCGGCGGTGTGTCCGCTTGAGATGCCTGAGATACACACCCGACTTGCGCGGCGGCCATTACGAGGGCGCCGGAAATCAATAACGCCGGCAGTGCCATTTCCCGAGTTCGATGAGTCATGTTGCTTCTCCTGATGGAGCCGCCGGTAGCAATTACCATCGGCTCGCGATCAGGATCCTGCTCGAGTGTTGCTCCTCGGTTTCGCCGTGCCTTGCCGGGGTTTCATCCGTAACCTATGCGCCCGCCCCCTGCAATACTGAACAAATGGATTGCGCACAAGCTCTTGGCATTTCAGCGAGGAGCACTCTACGTATTCCACAGATCAAGCAGTCGCAGGCCGGGCGGGCCGCTCCGGATGGGCGGAACTAGCGCTCGGTATCGGTGGCTTCGGCATCGGTACGGGCGAATTCGTCATGATGGGATTGCTGCCGAATGTGGCCGCGAATCTCGGCATTTCGGTGCCCACCGCGGGACACATCATCAGTGCATATGCGCTCGGTGTCGTGGTCGGTGCGCCGCTCATCGCCGTGCTCGCTGCACGTTGGCCGCGCCATGTTCTCCTGCTGGCGCTGATGGCATGCTTTGCCGTCGGCAACTTCGCAAGCGCGCTCGCGCCCGGTTACGCATCGCTCGTCGCAGTTCGTTTTCTCGCCGGCCTGCCGCACGGCGCGTATTTCGGCGTGGCGTCGCTGGTTGCCGCATCGCTCGTGCCTGCAAACGAACGGGCTCGTGCGATCGGCCGAATGATGCTGGGCCTCACAGGTGCGACTCTGGCCGGGGTGCCGTTGGCAACCTGGATCGGACAGACACTGGGCTGGCGCGCGGCCTATGTTCTGGTGGGCGTCATCGGCGTCGTGACGAGTGTATTGATCGCCCGATACGTGCCGCGAGCCGGCCCCGTCAAGGGCGCGAGCCCCGCCC
>Ga0137412_10005616_pt1 | contig 10031 bp, 10 predicted proteins | sample CZODoug2_1_16fun_FD_122160 | JGI IMG/M metagenome (GOLD analysis project Ga0137412, IMG submission 122160) | Vadose zone soil fungal communities from Angelo Coast Range Reserve, California, USA - CZODoug2_1_16fungal (Hybrid Assembly) | ecosystem: Environmental > Terrestrial > Soil > Vadose zone... | reverse complement strand
ATTATGCCGGAGCGACGGACTATGCAGAAGGCGCGCAAGGACAAACGAGCGGGCAAATCGACGACCACGCAAGCCGGCGAATTTGTGCATGAGGAGATCCGCAAGGTGCGCCGCGGCCAACACGGGGCCAGATCGCCGCAACAGGCGGTCGCGATCGGCCTGTCCAAGGCGAGACGTGCAGGTGTCCCGCTTCGCCCGCCGAGGAAAGGCAAGGCCAAGGCAAGCACCCGTCGGAGCGCCGGATATGCCTACGAAGCAGGCCAAGGCAAGCGAAAGACCCGCCGGCGGCCGCGCGTATCGCGCGCGGTGTCGCAGGTTCTCAAGCGAGAGCCGCGCAGCACGACATCGCGCGCGGCGCTCTCGAAGCAGGCCCGGCGCGCCGCCTCGCGGCGCAGCGCAACCGCTCGCTCAGCCGCGGCCAGCAAGGCGTCGAAGACGAAAGGGGCCAGAGGCCGGTCCGCGGCGGCCAAGAAGGCGGGCCGGACAAGAGCGCGTCGCCGGCGGTAGCGCTCACTTTCTTCTGAAGGCCGGATCCGGGCCTGAGTTGCCCCCGCGCGATCCCGTCAGGTTGGTCGACGGCCTCGTCAGACGCGCGCATGCCGTACTTTTACTGTCCGTGCATCAGCCCGAGTTCCCTCGAGGCGCCGCACAACTTGAATTCTCGGTTCGCCTTCCCACATTGAGTGTAGTTGAACCGGGACATTTTCGGCCAGCGCTTCGATCTTTCGGGCGCCGAGTTCGTTTCCCGCAGGAGCCATCGAAGTTCGATCGCCTTGCCGCAACGCCCCGTCGACGCATCCAGCCATCTTCTCGAACGAATGCCGCGCGGCTTTAGCTGGCGCGGCCCATGGAGCGCTATGACAACCACCTCTGAATATGGAGCAGCAGCGTAGTCGCTGCCGAACAGAAAAATGAAAACCGACACAATGCCGCGAAGAATGCCGAAAAGGCCTGGGCAGAACACCAATTCTTCCAAATTCCACCGCCCCGAGGCCCAGACGCCGCAAAATGCGCGTCGAAACTATGACCGTTACCTGGCACTGGCACAGGCCGAAGCCAGAAGCGGCGATCGGATCGCCGCGGAAAATTATTACCAGCATGCCGAGCACTATCTGCGAACGATGCACGAGAGCGCCGCGAGGGCCCATTCCGGCCGTGCGTCGTAACGGCGTAATCCTTCACACGCGTTCACCCGGCTTCATCTTGCAGCAGTAGCCCCCAAGGGCTCGCCTGGCGCCCGGTCGAGCGGCGGGTGTGGGCGTGCCAAGCCGGAGGCGCCGGCTACCGGCGGATCGCTACTGGCGATGTGCGGCGGCTCACGCTGCGTTGCAATAACGAACGCCGCAATGATGGCGGCCGACAACATGGCGCAAGCTATCATCACTGCGCGAAGGCGATCGCGGCGTTCTTGTCCCATCATGGCTCATCCTTTGACGTGGCGCGCGGGCATCGGTGTCGCGTCAGCGAACTTTTCCGCCGATATAGCAACCAATTAAGTCCGTGAATGTTCATGCTTTGCTGGGTGGCTTTTTACAGGAGCGCTCCATGTGCGATTACAGCTTACATGCGGTCGCCAGTCGTCCCGCTGAAGTCGCGGAAACGCTGGTTTCGACCAAATTCCAATCCACGACAACCCGAGGCTTTGCCAGCCCGGACAATCCGCAAGTCGCCGTCTGTCTTCGTCCGGGGACCGAGATTGCCTTCGAGCATGACGCGCAAAGCGATGGGATGTTGTTTCGCAAAGACGTCGGCGATCGGCTGGCAAGGTTTCGCCAGGTAGATCTCCACCAGCCGGCCCAACATCACGATGCGCTGGAATTCTCAAACGGTGCCATCGTCCTTGTCACCGATCTCGTTCCGGGACAAAGGGCTACCGTGCTGCAATTGCCGGCAAACCCGGTCGAGCAAAAGGCTGGAGTACCCCAGTCTGCGGCTCGGCACGATATCGCCGAGCGGGTCTGAGGCCTAACGGCGCTCCCGTTTCGCCGGGCACGACTGTGCCTGCCTTGATTCCGAGGCGGGCACAGTACGGGGATCGAGACGTCCAAGGTTGTCATGAAGCCTCGTTGAATGGCGAATGGCGCGAATTCTGATCGGGACGTCAGGCTGGCATTACGATTCCTGGCGCGGACCGTTTTTTCCGAAGGGTCTGCCGCCGCGGAATCAACTGCAATATTACGCGAGCCAGTTTGCGACTGCCGAGTTGAACGGCGTGTTCTATCGAACCCCGACGCGCGAGGCCGTCAAAAGCTGGCGCGATCAGACCGGAGACGATTTCGTATTTGCGTGGAAGGCATCCAAATTCATCACGCACTGGAAGCGCCTGTCGGACAATTCCGTCAACAGCCTCGAATTACTGGAAGACCGGCTGTCGTTGCTCGGCGACAAGGCGGGCCCGATCCTGTTTCAGCTGCCGCCGCAGTTACAGGCCGATGCCGGGCGGTTGGCGTCCTTTTTCAGGCTGCTGTCGAACAAGCGCCGCTACACCTTCGAGTTTCGTCATCCGAGCTGGTACACGCCGAAGATCTTCAGGCTGTTGTCCGATCAAAACATCTCGCTCTGCATTTCGGATCATCACGACGCTCCGGCGCCCTGGAAGCGCACGGCCGATTTTGTCTACGTCAGAGGCCATGGACCCGGCGGCCGTTACAAGGGACATTATCGCTCCGACACGCTGGCCGACTGGAGCCGGCGAATCCGGGCGTGGAGGAAGCAGGGTTGTGAGGTCTATGTCTATTTCGATAACGACCAGAAAAGCGCAGCCCCCGCCGATGCGCTCAAGCTGAGGCAGTATTTGAATGCGACGGGCAAGGCAGTGGTTAATGATCGCTGAGCCGTTAATTTTCGCCGGGCCTCGCCTCGTCGCCCTAATGACCTTTCGGCGGAGCCCTCAGGTCGATCGGCTTGATGATGAGCGCAAGCGGAACCATCAACACGCCGATCACGGCGAGCATCCAGAACGCATCGATAGGCGAGCAAGTCGATCTGCGTCTGCAGCGTCCGTCCCACCCAGGCAATCGCCTGAGACGCCGCGTCAGAGGCGTTCGAACCCTGCGCCTGGAAGTAGCGCGTCATCGCGTCGATGGTCTGCTGATAGCCGATATCGGAGGGTGCGGCATGCTCGACCAGGCGGCTCTGATGGAATTGCTGGCGCTGCGCCAAAATAGTCTGCGCCAGTGCCACGCCCGTTGACCCCCCGATATTGCGGGCAACGTTGATCAGCGCCGATGCCTGATTGGTCTTGTCAGGCGGCACGCCCTCATACGATGCCGTCATGACCGGCAGAAACAGGAACGGAAGCCCCAGCCCAAGGAAGATGCGCGACCATGCGGCGTAGCCATAGGTGATATCGCCATTCAGGCCCGTGAGGTACCACATCGTGAAGACGACGATGCACGCGCCTGTCATGATCAGGTATTTCGGCTGCACGACGCTGACCAGATTTCCGACGATCGGCATCATCATCAGCGTGAAGAGGCCGCCCGGCGACAGCGCCAGACCTGCCAGCATGGCGGTGTAACCCAATTCAGCCTGCAGCAGTTGCGGCAGCAGCTGCGTTGTCGAAATCAGCACGGCACCGGTGCCGAACATCACCAGGAAGCATGAGCCAAACTGTCTCCTGCCCAACAGACGGATATCGACGATCGGATCCTTTCGCGTCAGTTCCCAGGGTATCAACGCCAGCAGGCAGAACGCGGAAGCAAGCGTGAAGCCAAGGATCAGGTTGGACCCAAACCAGTCCTTGCGTTGTCCTTCGTCGATCACGAATTCGAGCGAACCAAGCCCGATCGCGATCAGCACGAAACCGATGTAATCGATCCGCACATTCCTCACAAAATGTTGCCGCTCTTCTTCCGCGCCGAATGGCTCGTTGACCAGCGTCCCCACCAGAAACAGCGAAAGCAGCCCCATCGGCACGTTGATGAGGAAAACCCAGTGCCAGGAATAGGTGTCGGTGATCCAGCCGCCAAGCGTCGGCCCGACCACCGGCGCAACCACCACCGCGATGCCATAGATGGCAAACGCCTGGCCGCGCTTGGCCGGTGGAAAGGAATCCGCGAGGATCGCCTGCTCGCTGGTCGCCATCCCGCCACCGCCGAGCCCCTGAAGGATACGGAATAGAACGAGCGCCTCCAGGCTCCAGGCAAATCCGCACAGCAACGAGGCAACCGCAAACGTCGCCACGCAGATCATGTAGAAGCGCTTGCGGCCGATCACCGTGGACAGCCAGCCCGAGATCGACAGCACAATCGCATTTGCGACGAGATAGCTTGTGATGACGTAGGTGCTCTCGTCGATGCCGACCGCCAATCCGCCGGCGATGTGACGCAGCGCGACGTTGGCGATCGTAGTATCGAGAACCTCCATGAATGTCGCGATCGAGACCACGAAGGCGATGAGATATGGATTATGGCCGCCGGCCGCGGAACGGTCCGGCGACCAGGCCGAGCCAGAGCCCGGCGCGATATCCGTCATCGCACCCTGGTCCACGGTACGACCGACATCCCCGGACCCACTGGAACATCGGACGGCCAGTTGTCGACGACGATCTTGACCGGGACACGCTGCACCACCTTCACGAAATTGCCGGTGGCGTTTTCCGCGGGCAGCAGGCTGAAGGCGGTGCCCGAGCCGGGCTGCACCGACTCCACATGGCCGTTGAACTTGCGGCCCGGGTAGGCATCGATCCTGATCTCGACCGGCTGGCCGGGACGCATGTCGGCGAGTTGGGTTTCCTTGTAGTTGGCGACGATCCAGACTTCGTCCGGCACGAACATCATGAGGCTTTGCCCGGCCGTTACGAAGTTGCCCTTCGCCCCGCTGAGCTTGACGACATGTCCGGATTGGCCTGCCACGACGTTGGTGTATTGGAGGTTCAGTCTGGCCTGATCGAGTTGCGCCTGGGCCTGCTGCACCGAGGCTTCGGTACTCTTGCGCTGGGCCTGCAGCACTTTGAGTCCCAGTTCCGTCGCGGTCGCAGCTGCTTTCGCACGGCTGGTATTGGCCTGCTGGGCTTCGAGGTCAGACCTTGTCTGTTGTGCGCGCTGCACCGTGCCTGCGCCTTTTTGCACTAGATCCTGGGCGCGGTCGGCTTCCTGCCTGGAGAACTGCAGTTGCGCCTCGGCCTGCTCCACCTGTGCCTTCGCCTGATCGATCTGTGCCTGCTGGCTGTTGATCTGCGCTTCGATATTGGCGTTGTTGGCCTCGGCAACAGCCACCTGCGCCTGGGCCTGATCGACCGCGCTCCTGTGATCACGATCGTCGATCCGTTCGAGCAAATCGCCTGCATTGACGTGCTGATTGTCGGTGACGGGAACCGCGACGACATAACCGCTGACTCTCGGCGCGACCGAGAAGCTGCGAGCGGCCACGAACGCATCGTCGGTCGATTCGAAGTGGCGGGCGTTCAGCCAGTAGACGAGGCCGCCAATCAACGCGACCAGGAACACGCCGGCGCCGAGCGTCGCGAGCATCCAATGATCTCGCGCACGGTCGCGCCACGACGAGCCTTGGGACGTCTCCGCGTGCTGTGCACCGGCGGTCTTGCCAATCTCGGGCTTTTGCTCGGCGCGGCGCTCCGACGGCCCTCTTTCCGCCGATGGCCCACGCTGTCGGGTTTGGGCATCCAAGGCAGCACCTCAAGCCAATGGGCCCCCGATCAACTCACGGGGCTAACCGCGTGGCGGAAGCGAGGTTCCCGGCTGCGAGGGGCGTTTGCGGGCCGGCGCTCTCCGCAAGGTTGCCGAGGTCGCTATAACAAAAGTCCCCGCAGCTAACTAACTGACGGGGGCACTTGGAGCTTTCGCTTCGGGATTTCTCGTTTTCCAAAGTTACGTGCACCGCCAGAACGACGTGGCGCAGGGCGCATCGTTCCGATCCATCCGCAGCGAAGGTTTTGCGTGTTTCGGACGGGCGCAGCAGGAACCAAGACGTGCGCCGTTGGTTCCACGAGCTAAAGTTCGGATAAACGCATGTCGACATGGTTCAGCGACGACACCTGTCCGCTGCTACGGGAAGAGGCAAGGCAAATCGCCTGGAATTTTCTTGAGCGCAGCGGGGAGATCGATGACCCCGTGGAAGCGAGCCAGTTCCTGGTCAACAAGATCGAATTCATGGTCGGACAGGGCCAACGCAACCGGCTGATGCTCTCGAACCGCGCGATCGCGGCTTTCCTGGCCTACAAGAAAGCGCGAACGATCGAGCTCGCCCTCGTTTCACGTTGACGGTCACGAAGATCTTTATTGCGGAACCAAAGAAAAATCGTGGAACTCATGAAGATGCCTTCTGGCGTGTGACGCAGTTCACATGCCCGTGCCGGGTCCTGAGCTATCAAGGCCGCGGCAGGGGAAACGGAGGTTTCCATGAAGCGTCTGATCTTTTCTGCAATCGCCGCGGTCGTCGTTCTTGCCGCTGCAACGACTATCCTGTGGTCCCACGCGCCTTCGATCGGCCGTACCATCGGCGTCGCAGACAACACGTCACAAGGGACCCGCGCCGCGGCCCAACCCAGCAAGCTTCCGATCGAAGAGTATGAAGATATGTCGCTGGTCTATTCGACCGCGCCAAAGCGCTAGAACGTGATCCCTAAACAGTATCCGTCGCGGCGGCGTCAGGAAGCATGCCGCAACCGGCTGAACAAATTGCAGCCGGTTGATCCCGCCTCTACTTCCTGGTCGCGCGCTCGAGGAATTGCACCAGCGCGGCACGGTCCTGTTCGGAGCCGATGCGCTGCTCCGGCATCTTGGTGCCCGGCGTGTAGGTAGCAGGTCCGATCTCGAACAATCTGGCAACCGTCTCCGGCGTCCAGACGATATCGAGGCGCTTGAGGGCGTCGGAAAAATTGTAATCCGGCGCGGTTGCGATCCGGCGGCCGAACAGGCCGGCGAGCGTCGGGCCTGCACGATTGGCCTGATCGGCGCCGAGCGTGTGGCAGGCGACGCAGGCGCGGAAGATTTCCGCGCCGCGATCGCCGGCATAGGCGGCCAGCGGATCGCCCGCCTTCTCCACGAGAATCGAATCGATGGGCTCGCCGGTTGCCACGTTCCAGCGGCGAATGATGTTGTCGGCGCCGCCGGTGAGCAGAGTGTGGCTGTCCGGCATGAACGCCACCGACCACACGGGCAACCCGGGACCGACCAGCGTGCGCGCAACTTCGCGCGTCTTGCTATCGATCACCGCCACCGACCCGCCGATGCTCGCGGCCGCCGCCAGCGCGCCGTCCGGCGAGATCGCAAGCGAGATCACCGGCCGCGGCCCGGCCGCGACCTCGCCGGCGCGGGTGCCATCTGCGGCCAGGAAATAAACCCTGCCATCGGCGCCGCCGGCCGCGATCTCGCCGTTACTGCCGATGGCCACCGCATTGAGCGGGCCTGGCATTGCGACCACCGTCGGCGAAGCCCCGCCCGGCAGCGGCCAGATGCGAACGCTCTGGTCGTAGCTGACACTGACCAGCGCGCGCCCGTCCGGCGCAAAGGCCACGCCGTTGACGTTCTGGGTGTGGCCTTCGAGCACGCGCGGCACACCGCCGGCAAGCGGCCACAACCGGACTGTTTGATCCCATGATGCCGAGGCCAGCGTCGCGCCATCGGCCGACACCGCAAGCGCCACAATCGGCGCGCTATGGCCTTCCAGCACGGCGTCGGGCCGGGCGTTGCCGGGTGTCCAGATCGCAATCCGTCCGTCGGCGCCCGCGGTCGCCGCGCGCCCATCCCTGAGCAGCACGACCGCGTTGACGGCGTCGTCATGGAAACGCAGCACCTGCTCGGCCGCATTGCGCGTCAACGACCACCGGATCGCGGTCGAATCGAAGCTTCCGGTGACCGCAGTTTGTCCGTCGGGCGAAATCGCAAGTGCGCGCACCGGGCCGCCATGGCCGCGCAGCTGCGCGGATGCCGTGGTCGTCGCCAGCAAAACGGCCAGCAAGGCCGCGCACGCCGGGACCGCCAAACGGAATTTCTTGCGGAGACTTGCCATTCGCGACAATCGTTTCGTCCGTTCATGGCGCGGTCAAGGCCCGGCGTTCCGCAACGCGTCAGCGCGTGCCCGGTTTGTCGCGGTCGAGGCCTTTTGCTTTGAGATCGTCGAGATAGTCCTGAAATCGCTTCTCGGCATTGACGCCGAGATCGTGCAGGAACGTCCAGGAGTAGATGCCGGTCGTATGCATGTCGTCAAATGAAAGCCGGACCGCATAATTGCCGACGGCATCCACCGAGAGAATAGCGACATTGCGCTTGCCGCCGACGGTCTTGCGCTGCGCTTCGGAATGACCCTGCACTTCGGCGGATGGGCTCGTCACCCGCAGCAGCTCCGCCGGCAGGCTGAAAGCCGTGCCGTCGTCAAAACTGACGTGGAGGGTGCGGCGGTCTTTCGGCAACCGGATTTCAACCGGCCATGCCGGCGCAGTACTTGGCGCGCTCAAGCGAACTCAGCCCGGGCCGACCAGATTGGTGCCGGGGTCGCCGACCCTGGCGCCGCTGGTCGTGAAGGCGGTGTAGCTCGCCATTTGAACGCCGCTGAGCACGACCGACGCGACGAATGCGGCAATGACCGCAAACGCCGTCGCCGCGATAAAGACCTTCATGGTGCTGCCCTCAAAGCTTTCCTTGTCCGGATCATTCTGCCGCCACGGCGTTCGGGGTGGTTCCCGAAGCCGCCTGGCCCTTGGCTTGCGTCTCCTCGACCCAGAGCGAGTGATGTTCCTTGGCCCAGTTGAGATCCACCTCACCTGTGCCCATGGCGTCAAACGCGCCTTCCATCCCGACCGAGCCGATATAGATGTGCGCCAGCATCGCGGCGATGAACAGCATGGCGATGACGGCATGGATCACGGTCCAGAACTGCAGCTCCGTCACGTTGGCCGGCAGGTACGGGAACAGCATGAACCATCCGGACAGCGACATCAGAGCTCCGCCGATCACCACGATCCAGAAGATGCCTTTTTGGCCGGCATTGAACCGCTTCGCCGGCGGATGCTGGCCCTTGGACACGATGCCCCCGCCCTGCTTCAACCACTGCCAGTCGAGCTTGCCGGGAATGTTATCCTTGATCCAGATCAGGAACATGATGACGAGGCCGAGCATGAACGGAAACGCCAGATAGTCGTGCGCGATCTTGGCGTAACCCGACATGGTCGCGAACGCGTCGGCGCCGAACAGCGGCAGGATCAGGATCCTGCCGAAAGAGATGTTGAGGCCCGACAGCGCCAGCACGACAAAGCAGCTTGCGGTCAGCCAGTGGGTGAAGCGCTCAAAGCTGGCAAAGCGCAGGATCTTCTTCCCCGAGAAACCATGCTCGACACGAACGCGCCCGCGCACCATCAGGAAGATCGCCAGCAGCGCGAGCATGCCGAGAATGGCGACGCCGCCGATGACCGGGAGCTTGCTGCGTTGGAAATCGCGCCAGTCGCGCCCCGCGGGCTGAATCAGGCTCGCGGCCATCTGATCGGGGATCGTTATCCGTCCCGTGATCTTGTCGCCCTCTTTCAGCGCCTTGAGAAGCTTGTCTTCCTGGACGGCTTCGGCGGTGGGCTTGAAGGATAGCTGCGCTGCGGCGGGCTGTGCGACGACGAACAGCAGCGCGAACGCGGCGCATAAGGCCTTGAGACTTGAAAGTGAGCTTGGCATCTGCACAACGCCCTTTCGGTTTCCGTATTACGCGAGCGCCGCCAAATAACGACGGCGCCAGTTGCATCAGCCGGTCGGCGAGTCGCTGTAGGCGGTTTTCCATCCCCACATGCCCGACCCGTAACCGCGCTTCATCACGCGCTCCTTATAGATTTCGGCGATGATCGCGCCGTCGCCGGCGAGCAGCGATTTGGTCGAGCACATCTCGGCGCAGATCGGCAGTTTGCCCTCGGCCAGGCGGTTGGCGCCATATTTGGCATATTCGGCCGGTGTGGAATCCGCTTCCGGCCCGCCCGCGCAATAGGTGCACTTGTCCATCTTGCCGCGCGATCCGAAGTTGCCGACCTTCGGGTACTGCGGCGCGCCGAACGGACAGGCGTAGAAGCAGTAGCCGCAGCCGATGCAGAG